>Ga0308166_1003546_pt1 | contig 13196 bp, 6 predicted proteins | sample PhyCR2_2_FD_202137 | JGI IMG/M metagenome (GOLD analysis project Ga0308166, IMG submission 202137) | Phyllosphere microbial communities from UC Gill Tract Community Farm, Albany, California, United States - DLSLCC.R2 | ecosystem: Host-associated > Plants > Phyllosphere > Unclassified | place... | reverse complement strand
CTCGCGGCCCTCGCCGCCGGCCAGGCACAGGCGGCGCCGCTGTCCCTGCAGGGCGCCGGCATCACCGCCACGTACAACGGCAGCGCGGACGGCGTCCTCGGACTCGACCACCTGTTCGCCCCGGTACCGGGCAGCAACACCAGCACGCTCGACCCGACGGACAGCGGCGTCGAATTCCTCACCGCCGACTATCTGTTCGGCATCGACTTCGCCACGGACGGCCTGGTGACGATCTACGCCAACATGCCGGTCCCCGTCGGCGAGTACCGGCTGGCGTTCGACTTCGGCGCCACGCTGGCGGCGCCCGTCGCCACCGTCACGCTGCTCGACGGCAGCGCGGCGGACGGTGTGCCGGGCCTATCCATCGACGGCGGCCACAGGGTCGGCGTCGATCTCTCCGCCCTGTCGTGGCGCGGCGACTACGGCGCGATCACGCTGCGGCTCGGCGCCGCCGACGCCGGGACCAGCGTGCCCGAACCGGCCGTCCCCGCCCTGCTGCTGGCCGGCGCCGCCGGCCTGGCCGCCGCGCGCCGGCACGCCCGCCGCGCCTGACCCGCCGCCAAGACACCGAGGAGACTGCCATGCATCCATCCCGCTTACCGGCGGCGCTGCCGCTCGCCCTGTTGCTGGCCGCCGCATGTGCCGCAGGCACTGCGACGAGCGCCGCCAGCACGGCCACCGACGCGGCCCGCGCCGCCGCCCCGTCCGACGGCTGGGCCAGCCAGGCCGGCGGCACGACCGGCGGCGCCAACGCGACCACCGACCAGATCTACACCGTCACCAACCGCGCCCAGCTGCTGGCCGCCATCGCCAACGGCGGCACCCAGCCGAAGATCATCAAGCTGTCCGGCATCGTCGACATGACGGAAGGCAAGCCGTACACCGGCACGGCCGACCAGGCGGCGCGCGGCGCCATCCGCCTCAAGAACAACACGACCCTGATCGGCGACGGCGCGAATGCCGGCCTCGTCAACGGCCACATCATCCTGTCGAACGTCAGCCAGGTCATCATCCGCAACCTCAAGATCCAGAATCCGTGCGACGTCGAGCCGGTGTGGGACCCGACGGACGGCGCGACGGGCAACTGGAACGCCGCCTACGACGCCATCGGCATCTCCGGTTCGGACCACGTCTGGATCGACCACAACTCGTTCACCGACGCCCCCGTCACGGACAACTTCCTGCCCGTCGAGAACGGCCACGTGAAGCAGTGCCACGACGGCGCCGTCGACATCACCAACGCGTCCGACTACGTGACGGTGTCGTACAACGTGTTCGGCGAGCACGACAAGAACAACCTGATCGGCTCTAGCAGTTCCGCCACGGCGGACGAAGGCAAGCTGCGCGTCACGTTCAGCAACAACGTGTTCCGTGCGATCCAGTCGCGCGCGCCGCGCGTGCGCTTCGGCCAGGTCCACCTCTTCAACAACTACTACACGGGCAGCAAGACGGCGTCCCCGTACGCGAACAGCTACAGCGTCGGTCTCGGCACGAATGCGAAGGTGCTGTCGAACGCGAACGTGTTCGAGATCGCCGGTGCGGGCGGCTGCGACGCCGTGATCAAGAATCCGGGCGACGCCGTGCCCGGCACGTTCCGGGACAGCGGTTCGCTGTTGAACGGTGCGCCGCTGGGCGCCTGCAGCGTGTCGAACGCCACCGCGTGGACGCCGCCGTATGCGTACACGCCGCGCCCGGCCGCGCTGGTCAAGGCGAACGCGCTGGCGCAGGCCGGCGGCGGCAAGCTGACGACCGCGGTCACGGGCACGGGCAAGGTCACGATCGACACCGGTCCGACGCTGACCTGCCCGGCATCCGGCCTGTACTTCTGCGACGACTTCCAGAACGGCGGCACGGCGAAGTGGGACCTGCTGCCGCTGTCCGGCCCGAACGGCAGTTTCAGTGTCGTCGCCGAAGCGGCGGGCAGCGCCAGCCGCGTGCTGCAATACACGGCCGCGACGACGGGCGGCGTGCTGGCGCTCGTGAAACCGGACGCGTTCGCCAGCGTCCCCGGCGCCGACTACTACGTGGAAGCGCGCATCCGTCCGATGGCCAACAGCACCACGGGCAGCAAGCAGCTGTACCTCGTCGCGCGCTATGCGGACGCCGGCAACTGGTACGGCGCCGGCCTGAACGTCCAGAGCAGCACGACGAGCACGCAGGTCGAGATCGCGCGCATGTTGAACGGCACGCTCAGCCGACCGAAGCAGGTCAAGGCGCCGATCGCGATGGACGCCCAGTTCTACACGGTGCGCTTCGAGATGATCGGCACGACGCTCACCGTGTACCTGGACGGGAAGAACCTCGGGTCCGTCACGGACGCGTCGTTCGCGCAGCGCGGCCTGATCGGCCTGTACACGTCCAATAAATCGTTCCAGGTCGACGACGTGCGCGTGGGCGACCCGCGCCAGAAACCCGTGCAGCTGACGCTCGATCCGGCCGTCACCACCTACGCGGCCGAAGCCGGCGACGCGCCGCTGGCACTCGCCGTCACCGCGGTCACGGCGGACGGGACGCCGGACACGTTCACGGTCGCGTCCAGCAACCCGGCCGTCGTCGCCGCGAGCGCCAGCGGCAACACCATCACCCTGGCGCCGCTGGCCGCCGGCACGGCCAGCATCGTCGTCGCGAGCGGTTCCGAGCCGACGCTCACGCGCACGATCGCGGCGACGGTCGGCGCGCAATTCGTCCAGCCGACGCAGACGTATGCGCTGCAGGGCGCGAGCAGCCCGGCGGCCATGGCCGGCGCGGTCAACGTCGACACGGCGCTGAAGCTCACGTTCGACAGCGTGCCGACCCTGGGCACGGGCGGCAGCATCCGCATCTTCCGCAAGGCCGACGACGCGCTGGTCGACGTGATCCGCACGCGCGGCGAGACGGACGCCCTCGGCTATCCGGGCCAGGCGCTCGTGCGGCGCGTGAACACGGCGCCGGTGCGCATCGCCGGCAAGACGGTCACGATCGTCCCGCACGCGAACCGGCTGGCCTACGGCACCGAGTACTACGTCGCCATCGCCGACGGCACGTTCACGGGCACGACGCTGGGCGGGCTGCCGTTCGTCGGCATCGGCAAGGCCGGCGGCTGGTCGTTCACCACGCTGGCCGCCCCGCCGTCGGCGGCCACGGGCACGATCACGGTCGACGACGACGGTCCCGCCGACTTCCGCACAGTGCAGGGGGCGCTGAACTACGCGATGCAGTCCTTCGCGAAGACTGCGCCCGTGACGATCGCCGTGAAGAACGGCACGTACGACGAACTTTTGTACCTGAACGGCAAGGACAACGTCACGCTCCAGGGCGAAAGCCGCGACGGCGTCGTGATCCGCTACACCAACAACGAGACGCTCAATCCCGGCACCGGGTCCAGCCAGTCGCCCACGGTGCCCGGCTCGCCCGCGGGCGGACGCGCCGTGCTGCTGGTCGAGAACGCGGACCTGCTCGTGCTCGACGCGCTCACGCTGGAAAACACGACGATCCGCTCGGCGTCGATTTCGGGCCAGGCCGAGACGCTGTACTTCAACAGCGACGCTCGCCTCGTCGCCAAGCACGCGACCTTCAAGAGCGAGCAGGACACGCTGAACCTGAAGGGCTGGGCGTGGTTCTACGACACGCTCGTGGCGGGCAACGTCGACTTCATCTGGGGCAGCAGCCACGCCGCGCTGTTCGAGAACAGCGAGATCCGCAGCGTCGGCGACAGCGCCAGCGCCGCGAGCGGCGGCTACGTGCTGCAGGCGCGGGTGCCGGCGGCGACGGACATCGGCTACGTCTTCCTGAACAGCGCGCTGACGCACGGCCCCGGCCCCGGTCCGAACCACGGCGACGTACCGGCCGGCGCCACGTATCTCGCGCGCAGCCCGGGCGGCACGGCCACGTGGGACAACATCGCCTTCGTCAACTGCCGCATGGATGCGCACGTGGCGCCCGTCGGCTGGGCCGGCCAGGGCGTGAACGGCCAGCCGGCGCCGAATCCGGCCGTGGCCGACGCGAGCGCCGGCTGGCGCGAGTACGGCAGCACCACGCTGTCCGGCGCGCCGCTCGACCTGCGCACGCGCGTGGGCGGCTACGTGCTGTCGGAGGCGGAGGTGGCGAACCGCTTCGCCACGCGCGCGCAGGTGTTCGCGGCCTGGGGCGGCGGCGCGGGCTGGGAACCGCAGCCGTAACGCGTCCCGCATACCCACCGCGGGTGTCGTGCCGGCTCATGTACGATTTCGCTGGCGGCCCGCCGCGCGGCATCTAGAATGGAACGAGCCCGCGCCGCCATCTCGACGGCGCGGCGCCTGTTCCTGGAGGATGCCATGTACAAGAAATGCCTTGCAGAGTTCCTCGGCACGTTCTGGCTCGTGCTGGGCGGTTGCGGCAGCGCCGTGCTGGCCGCGAAGTTCCCCGACGTCGGCATCGGGCTGACGGGCGTCGCGCTGGCGTTCGGCCTGACGGTGCTGACGGCGGCCTATGCGTTCGGCCCGGTCTCGGGCGGCCACTTCAATCCGGCCGTCACCGTTGGCCTGTGGGCCGGCGGCCGCTTCCCCGCCCGGCACATCGCGCCCTACGTCGTCGTGCAGGTGGCCGGCGCGATCGTGGCGGCGGGCGTGCTGTACCTGATCGCCAGCGGCAAGCCCGGCTTCGACGCCGCGGCCGGCTTCGCGGCCAACGGCTACGGCGAGCATTCGCCCGGCAATTATTCGCTCCTCGCCGCGCTCGTCACCGAACTGGTCATGACGTTCATGTTCGTGCTGATCATCCTCGGCGCGACGCACACGCGCGCGCCGGTTGGCTTCGCCGGCCTCGCGATCGGGCTGGCGCTGACGTTGATCCACCTGATCAGCATCCCCGTCACCAACACGTCCGTCAACCCGGCGCGCAGCACCGGTCCCGCACTGTTCGCCGGCGCCTGGGCGCTCGGGCAGCTGTGGCTGTTCTGGCTCGCGCCGCTGCTGGGTGGCGTGCTGGGCGGCGTGCTGTACCGCGCCGTGCTCGAACGCGATGTGGCCGAGCCGGCGGTGGAAGGCCGGCCCGACACCGGACTGCGACCGGCGCACCGCTGACAGCGTCAGGGGACGGCGCGCCGGCGCACGACGACGCCGTCCTTCATCACGAACAACGCCGCTCCGCGGCCGTGATGTCGGCGACCGGATTGCCCGGTACGGCCACGACGTCCGACGTCGCGCACGGACGTGCGGTCAGGAGGCGGGAACGTGTTCTCATCGGCGGCGGCTCATCGGTGGGAAAGCGCCGATGTTACGCCCGTGTGTTTTTATTAACAACGTGATCGCATGCGGCGGTGCGGCACGCCGCGCGTGACAATCCACGCATTTCGCAGGGGGTCCGGTTTGTTAAGCTGACGCGTTTTTCACGCTGCCGAGCACGCCCCGTTTTGCCGACCGATCCCGCCCCCTTCCCTTGCGCATCAATCCAGGCCACCGCGCCGCGCCACGTGCCGGCCCAGCGCGGCCAGGTCGAGGTCGGCGTCGCCCTGCGCGACGGCATCTTCCAAGGTCGCCTTGAGCGTCGCGCCGAACGCCAGCGGCAGGCCCCGGTCCTGGCCCGCTTCGACGGCCAGGCGCACGTCCTTCAGCCCCAGCGACAATTTGAAGCCAGCCGGCGTGTAGCGTTCCTGCGCGATCATCCCGCCGTAGCCTTTGTAGACGGGGGAGCCGGCGAACAGCGTGCTGGTGATCAGATCGACGAAATTCTCGGCCGGCACACCGTGCGTGCGCGCCAGCGCGACACCCTCGCCCGTCGCCTCGATGGCGCACGCGAGCATCAGGTTGCAGGCCAGCTTGACGGCGTTGGCCTGTTCCGGCGCGCTGCCGAAGCGCCATGTCTTCTGTCCGATCAGGTCGAACAGCGGCTGCACGCGCGCGACCAGTTCGTCGCTGCCGCCGGCCAGGATGTTCAGCTTGCCGGCCTGGGCGACGTCCACGCGACCCAGCACGGGCGCCGCCACGTAGCCGACGCCGCGCTCGACGTGCAGCGCCGCCATCTCGCGCGCGAACGCGACGGACACGGTGGCCATGTTGACGTGGATGCTGCCGGGCGCCATCGCGGCCAGCACGCCGCCGTCCAGCAGCACGGCGCGCGTGGCGGCGTCGTCCGCCAGCATCGTGAAGACGATGTCGGCGATGCCGCATTCGGCGGGCGTCGCGGCCGGCTTCGCGCCCAGCGCCGCCAGCGCCTGCACCGGTTCCGGACTGCGGTTCCATACGTGCACGGGCTGGCCGGACCGCAGCAGGTTGGCGGCCATGTGATGGCCCATGGCGCCCAGGCCGATGAATGCGATGCTCATGTTCTTGTCCTCACTCACTGACGATGAAAGCCCTATTAGACCAGCAATCCCTGCCTCCCGCCGCCGCGCGCGGTGTCGGCGCCGTGCCACGACGGCATCGCTCGCGTTTGATCCGTTTCCAGGATCATTCCGAAAAATATGGAATTACGATAACTTCCCGGCAAGTGCCGTATGTGAGGCGTGATATAAATACAGTCCTTTTGAGCAACATCTACGGCGGCCCTTCCCGGGCGACATGCCGGTCGCGAGGTGCAACATGGCATCCATCATCGTACTGATCGTCCTCGCCGTACTGGGGTACCCGTTCTTTGCCGCGTGGCTCGTCGGCAAGGGCCGCAATGCGCGCATCGATGCGCTGGAGCGACGGGTCGCCGACCTGCTCGTGCAGCTCGACGCGCTGCGGCGGGAGCGCGCGCAAGCGCCGGCCGCCGCGCCTGCCCCTGCGCCCGAAGCGGCCGCCGCGCCGGCGCCGCGGGCACGGGCCGCACCGCCCATGCCGCAGACACCGCCGCCCATGCCCGAGCCGGAGCCCGCACCCGCCGCGCCGGTCCCGCCGGCGATGCCGGTTGCGCCCCCGCCCGCGCCCGTCGCCGAGCCGGCGTTGCCGCCCGCGCCCCCTGTCCCTGCCGAGCCTGTGCCGCCCATCCCTGCCGAGCCCGTGCTGGCGGCACCGTCCGTCCCGGCCGCCGCGCCTGCGGTCGCGGTATCGCTGGCCAAGGCCGCGCTGCCGCCGCAACCGGCCGCGCCCCGCCCGGCGCCGGTCCCGCCGTTCGCACCGGAGCGCACCGCCCCGGCGGACGACGGCTGGCTGCATGCCGCCCGCACGTGGCTGTTCACCGGTAACCTCGTGGCCAAGCTGGGCCTGATCATCCTGTTCATCGGCGTCGCGTTCCTGCTCAAGTACGTGGCCGCGACCGTCGAGATCCCGATCGAGGTGCGCCTGGCCGGCGTCGCGCTGGCCAACCTCGGGCTGCTGGCCTGGGGCTGGCGCCTGCGCACGACGCGGCGCGAGATCGGCCTGCCCGTGCAGGGCACGGCGATCGCCGTCATGATGCTGCTCGTGTTCGGCGCCTTCCAGCGCTACGGCCTGATCCCCGGCGGCCTCGCGTTCGCGCTGCTGGTGGCCCTCACCGGCTTCGCCTGCATGCTGGCGCTGCTGCAGGATGCGGTCTGGCTGGCCGTGTTCGGCATCACCGGCGGCTTCGCCTGCCCGCTGCTGGTGTCGACCGGCTCGGGCAACCACGTCGCCCTGTTCTCGTACTACGCACTGCTGAATGCCGGTGTGTTCGCGCTGGCGCTGCGGCGCTCGTGGCGCGTGCTGAACCTGCTCGGCTTCGCCTTCACGTTCGTCGTCGGCGCGGCCTGGGGCGGCCTCAAATACACGAGCGCCAACTACGCGTCGGCGCAGGCGTTCCTGATCCTGTTCTTCCTGTACTACGTCGGCATCGCGCTCGCGTTCGCGCGCCAGCAGCAGACGCGCCTGAAGGACTACGTCGACGCCACCCTCGTGCTGGGCACGCCGCTGCTGGCGTTCGGGCTGCAGGTGGGCCTCGTCAAGGGCAAGGAATTCGGCCTGGCGCTGTCGGCGCTGGCGCTCGGCGGCTTCTACCTCGGCCTTGCCCTCGTGCTGCTGCGCCGCGGGCGCGAGCGCTGGCGCGTGCTGGTCGAGACGTTCGGCGCGATCGGGGCGCTGTTCGCCACGCTGGCCATTCCGCTCGCCGTCGACGGCCGCTGGACGTCGGCCGCGTGGTCGCTGGAAGGCGTCGGCTTCGTCTGGTTCGGCCTGAAGCGCGGCCAGGCGCGCGCCTGGATCTTCGGCCTGCTGCTGCAGGTCGGCGCATGGATCGGCTTCCTCGGCGCCGTCGTCGGCCTCGACCGCGAAGCGGCCGCCGCCTCGAACCTGTGGCTCGGCTTCCTGCTGCTGGCCGGCGGCGCATTCGTGATGGCGAGCGACTTCCGCCGCAACGCCAAGGACGGGCGGGGCCTGTTCGACGTGCTGGGGACGTGGCTGCTCGCGGTGGCCGCAGTGTGGCTGCTGGCCGGCTCGTGGACGGAAGCGATCCTGCGCACGGAAGGCCCGCTGCTCGCCAACCTGCTGGTCGGCGCGGCCCTCGTCACCGCCGTGCTGCTGTACGTGACCGGCACGCGCCTCGCGTGGCCCGCCGCCTACCGCTTCGGCTTCCTCGCGCAGTTCGCGGGCGCGTGCGGCCTCGTGGCCGTGGCCGGCGCCGTCTGGGACTGGTCCGACATGATCGAACACGACGGGCCGATGCCCGCGCTGGGCGCCGTGCTGATCGCGCTGGCGGCGCTCGTCACCAGCTGGCTGACCGAGCGCGGCCCGGAAGGCGCCCGCGTGCGCTCGGCGGACAAGCTGCTGCTGGCCTGGGCCGCGTTCTGGTGGTTCGGTCCCGTGCTGAACATCCTGTCCGGCCGGCTCGCCATGCCGCTGCCCGACGCGCTCGGGACGCCGCACGCGCGCTGGGTCGGCGTGTATGCGCTGGCCGTCGCGGCCTCGTCGATCGCGTACCTGCACGGCGCGCTGCGCCTGCACTGGGACCGCCTGCGCTGGCTGGGCACGGCCTGCTGGGGCATGCTGGCGATCGTGACGCTGTCCTGCCTGTCGACGCTGTACGACGACCACACGCTGCCCGAACCCGCCCTGTGGCTGGGCTGGGCGTTCCTGTGGGCCGGTTCGGAATACCTGCTCGCGCGCTGGCCGGCACACCCGTGGACGGACAAGGGCGGCGTGCTGCGGACGCTGCACGTGCTGCGCACGGGCGGCCCGTGGCTGGCGCTGTGGCCGGCCGGGTCGATCGTCGTCGCACGCTGGTTCGGCGAATGGCGCTTTGGCGGGTACGACGTCGCCTGGCCCGTCGACGGCGCCTGGGCGAACTACCTGCCGACGTGGGCCATGATGGCGCTGCTGGCGTGGCTGATGCGGCGCAGCGCGAACGACGCGTGGCCGGCGCGCCCGCTGGCCGCCTGGTACCGCACGGCGCTGCTGCCGTGCGGCGCCGCGCTGCTGGTGCTGCTGTGCGCATCCTGGAACGTGTTCCAGGACGGCGGCATGGCACCGCTGCCGTACCTGCCGCTGCTCAATCCCCTCGACCTGTCCACCGGCTTCGCGCTGCTGCTCGCCGTCGCCGCCATGCGGCTGCGTGCGCGCGACGCCGGCGCCGCGCCGGGCCTGAACCGCAAGCTGCTGGTCGGCCTGGCGGCAACGGCGTGGGTCTGGCTCAACCTGATCCTGCTGCGCAGCGCCGCGCACTACCTCGGCATCGCGTACCGCGTCGACGCGCTGGCCGGGTCGCAATTCGTGCAGGCGATGCTGTCGCTGGTGTGGAGCGCGAGCGCCCTCGTCGTCATGCGCTTCGCCGCGCAGCGCGTCTGGCGCCGCGCCTGGAGCGTCGGCGCCGGCCTGCTGGGCGTCGTCGTCGCCAAACTGTTCCTCGTCGACCTGGCCAGCCATGGCAGCATGGCCCGGGTCGTATCCTTTGTCGGCGTCGGCCTGCTGATGCTGCTGATCGGTTACCTGGCGCCGTTCCCGAAACGCGCCGAGCCGCCACCGCCCGCAGCGACGCCATCGGAGCCCCTGTCATGACCATTCACTTTCCGTACCGCCCCGGTGCGGCGCTCGCCGCCCTGGCGCTGTGCGCGCCGGCACTCCACGCCGCGGACGCGCCGGACACCCCTGCCCGCTACACGCATGCCCTGCCGCTGCAGGTCAGCGGCAAGCAGGCCGTCGTCCAGCTGCGCCTGCCGCGCGCCGTCTACCTGCATGCGCGCACGCCCGACCTGGCCGACCTGCGCGTGTTCGACAGCGCCGGCGCGCCGCAACCGTTCACGCTGACGGGAACCGCGACGCCGCAGCAGCGCAACCTCGACCTGCCGTGCAAGGTCTTCCCGATCCAGGCCCCGGCGCGGGACGGGGGCCGGGTCGACGATTTGCAGGTGCGCCTGACGAAGGACGGCACCGTCGTCTCCGTGACGCCCCGTCCGGACGCGGCCCCCGGCAACGCGGAGGCGCTGGCCGGGCTCGTGCTCGACCTGGGCACGCTGCCGCAGGGCGCGCAGGTGACGGGCCTGACCCTGGCGCCGCCGCCCGGGGCGCGCAACTACAGCGCGCAACTGATCGCGGAAGCGAGCGACGACCTGCAGGACTGGCAGCCGCTGGCGGAAAACACGGTGAGCTGGCTCGTCAACGCGAGCGGCGAAACCGTCACCAGCAACCGCATCGCCTTCCCCGCCCAGCGCCTGCGCTACGTGCGCCTGCGCTGGGCCGACGGCAAGCCGGCCGAATTCGCAGCGGTCACGGCGCAGGCGGTCCAGACCCAGGATGCGCCGCAGCAGTGGGACGAGCTGACCCTGCCGGCCGTGCGTGCGGCGGGTGGCCGCGACCTCACCTATGCCGCGCCGCTCGCGGTGCCGGCCGAGCGCGTTGGCGTCGTGCTGCGCGAGCAGAACGTCGTGCTGCCGGTGGCGATCGGCCGCTACGCCACGCGGCCGCCCGGCATGCCCGCCCAGACGACGGGGCCGGAGTTCATACCGTTCGCCAGCGCCACGTTCTACCGCCTGAACCAGGACGGCGCCGCCCGGGTCGCCGGCGACGTCGCGATTCCGGAGACGCATCTCGCCCAGTGGGTCCTGCGGCCCAAGGCGGACGTGGCCGCGACACCCGAGCTGCGCCTGCGCTGGCGTCCCGCGACGCTCGTGTTCCTCGCCGGCGGCAAGCCGCCCTACACGCTCGCGTTCGGCCGCGCCGGCGCGCCGGACACGCAACTGCCGCTCGCGCAGGTCGCCCCCGGCTTCGACGCGCGCGACCTGGGCCGCCTGGAAACGGCGGGCACGGGCGAGCTGGTCGAACAACAGGGCGGCGCGGCGGCGGACGCCGGCAGCGGTACCGGCACGACGGCGCCGAACCGCGTCAAGTGGCTGTGGGCGCTGCTGGTGGCCGGCGTCGGCGCGCTGGGCTGGATGGCGTGGCGGCTGGTGACGCAGCTCAAGGGCGAAGACACCGGCACGGCGCCGGACTAGCATGGCCATCGCCATCGCGGCGTGCGCCTTCCTGCTGGTGGCCACGACCGTCATCCACTACGAGGTGCTGCGCCTGCTGAACGCCGGCCTGCCGATGCTGCGCATCCGGCCGCGCGCGCAGCTGGTGTTCGTGATCGTCGGCGCGTTCGCCGCGCATTTCCTCGAGATCCTGCTGTACGGCTTCGCGTACTATCTGCTGGCGACGCGGTTCGGCGTCGGCCAGATGGGCGATCCGGGCACGCTGCCGTTCACGCGCTGCCTGTACTTTTCGGCGGAGACGTACACGACCCTCGGCTACGGCGACGTGCTGCCGCACGGCGACCTGCGGCTGCTGGCCGGGGTCGAGGCGCTGAACGGGATGCTCTTGATCGGGTGGACGGCGTCGTACACCTATTTGTCGATGGCGCGGTTCTGGGACGGCGGCCAGGATGACCGCCGGTCCAACGATTGATGCGGCGCTTCAAGCCCTCCGAAGCGGGCCGGCTGTCCGTTGCAGCGCCACCCAGCGGCATCGATGGGAAAGCGGTTCTTTCGCGCCCGCTACCGGGGCCCGAGGCCAGCAAATAAAAACCGGGGCACGCGGCCCCGGTTTTTCGTACAGCCCGGCGTAGCGCCGTTTAACGCTTGCGCGGCGGCGGCAGGTCGGTGCAGACGCCTTCGTAGGCTTCCGCGGCCATGCCGATCGATTCGCCCAGGGTCGGGTGCGGGTGGATCGTCTTGCCGATATCCACGCCGTCCGCGCCCATCTCGATCGCCAGCGCGACTTCGCCGATCATGTCGCCGGCGCTCGTGCCGACGATCGTGCCGCCGATGATGCGGTGCGTCTCGGCGTCGAACAGCAGCTTGGTGAAGCCTTCCGAACGGCCGTTGGCGACGGCGCGGCCCGAGGCGGCCCACGGGAAGTGGCCCTTCTCGACCTTGATGCCCTTGGCCTTCGCTTCGTCCTCGGTCAGGCCGACCCATGCCACTTCCGGATCGGTGTAGGCCACCGACGGGATCACCTTCGCATCGAAGAAGGCTTTCTCGCCGTGCGCGGCTTCCGCGGCGACGTGGGCTTCATGCACGGCCTTGTGCGCCAGCATCGGCTGGCCCACCAGGTCGCCGATGGCGAAGATGTGCGGCACGTTGGTGCGCATCTGGCCATCGACCGGGATGAAGCCGCGGTCGGTGACCGCGACGCCGGCGGCGTCCGCGCCGATCTTCTTGCCGTTCGGGCTGCGGCCCACGGCCACCAGCACGAGGTCGTAGACCTGCGCTTCCGGTGCCGGCTGGCCAGCTTCGGCCGCTTCGAACGTGACCTTGATCCCTTCCGGCAGCGCTTCCACGCCGACGGTCTTCGTCTTCAGCATGATGTTGTCGAAGCGGTGCGCGTTGAACTTCTGCCAGACCTTGACGGCCTCGCGATCCGCGCCCTGCATCAGGCCATCCATCATCTCGACCACGTCGATGCGCGCACCCAGGGTCGAGTACACGGTCGCCATTTCCAGGCCGATGATGCCGCCGCCGATGACGAGCATGCGCTTCGGCACCTGACGCAGTTCCAATGCGCCGGTCGAATCGACGATGCGCGGGTCTTCCGGGACGAACGGCAGCTTCACCACGGACGAACCGGCCGCGATGATCGCCTTCTGGAACTTGACGACTTTCTTGCCGCCGTCCGGCCCCGTCACCTCGATGTGGTTCGGGCTCAGGAACTTGCCGACGCCCTGCACCACGTTGACCTTGCGCGACTTGGCCATGCCGGCCAGGCCGCCGGTCATCGTCTTGATGACCTTGTCCTTGTAGGCGCGCAGCTTGTCGATGTCGACGTCCGGCTTGGCGAACGACACGCCGATGTCGGCCATGTGCGCCGTCTCGTCCATGATGTGCGCCACGTGCAGCA
>Ga0308166_1003544_pt1 | contig 13202 bp, 9 predicted proteins | sample PhyCR2_2_FD_202137 | JGI IMG/M metagenome (GOLD analysis project Ga0308166, IMG submission 202137) | Phyllosphere microbial communities from UC Gill Tract Community Farm, Albany, California, United States - DLSLCC.R2 | ecosystem: Host-associated > Plants > Phyllosphere > Unclassified | place... | reverse complement strand
ATGGCGACGGTATCTTGAATGCAGACGAGCTAGGCACAGACGGTACCTTCAATGCACAAGTGGCGTTGGGACCAGATGCAATCGACGGCACGGTAGTGAATGTGAACGGTACTAACTACACCGTGACAGCAGCTGACCTTGCAAATGGCTTCATCACTGCAGCGATTCCTGTAACAGGCGAAGGCCCTGTGACCATCCATGCAGAAGCAGTGGATGCACAAGGTAACCTTGATGTTGCAGATGCAGATATCACCGTGACTGTAGATACCTTGCCTGCAGACCTGATCGGTGCGATCACGATTCCTGAAGACTTGAATGGCGACGGTATCTTGAATGCAGACGAGCTAGGCACAGACGGTACCTTCAATGCACAAGTGGCGTTGGGACCAGATGCAATCGACGGCACGGTAGTGAATGTGAACGGTACTAACTACACCGTGACAGCAGCTGACCTTGCAAATGGCTTCATCACTGCAGCGATTCCTGTAACAGGCGAAGGCCCTGTGACCATCCATGCAGAAGCAGTGGATGCACAAGGTAACCTTGATGTTGCAGATGCAGATATCACCGTGACTGTAGATACCTTGCCTGCAGACCTGATCGGTGCGATCACGATTCCTGAAGACTTGAATGGCGACGGTATCTTGAATGCAGACGAGCTAGGCACAGACGGTACCTTCAATGCACAAGTGGCGTTGGGACCAGATGCAATCGATGGCACAGTGGTGAATGTGAACGGTACTAACTACACCGTGACTGCAGCTGACCTTGCAAACGGCTTCATTACAGCGACTCTTGCCGCAACAGCAGCAGATCCTGTGACTGGTCAGATTGTGATTCATGCTGAGGCTGTAGATGCACAAGGTAACGTAGATGTTGCTGATGCAGACGTAACGGTAACTCTAGATGTTACTCCACCTGATATCACTACAACTGTGTTAGCAATTGACCCAGTTACTGCTGATAACATCTTGGATGCGACAGAAGCTGGTGGATCAGTGACCTTAACAGGTACATTGACCAACATCCCTACAGATGCAGTAACAACAGGTGTTGTGGTTACTGTAAATGGTGTTGACTATACAGCCACAGTTGATGCCGTAGCAGGTACTTGGACAGTTGATGTAGCTGGTAGTGGTCTTGCAGCAGATTCAGACTTAACTGTTGATGCTACTGCGACATTCACAGACCTCGCAGGAAACGCTAGTACACTTCAAGATACGCAAACTTATACTCTTGCAAGCTCTATCATTGCTTTCGATAACACTGATACAGCTGTACTTGCTCCTCAACCATTGCTTGTACAAGATGATGCAGCACTAGGAAGCAACACTTATCTAGCACTTGTATCGCTTGCTGGACTTGATTTGCAGTTAGGGTCAGAGTCAATCGGCTTTACAGTGGGTGCTGGTCAAGAAGGCAATGCGACCTTTACTTACAGCGCTTTAATTGGAGTAGATGCATTATCTGATTACTCTCTAGTAGTTCAGAAACTTGACCCAGTAACAGGCCAATGGACTTCGGTCTATGGTGGTGGCCAAGCAGATATTCTTGATCTTACTTTACTAGGTTCAACTCCTGGTGTGGTTCTTGAAGGTCTAGAAGAAGGTCAATACCGTGCATTCATGACTTATAACGGTCTTGCAGGCATTGGTTTACTAGGTACCTTAACTGGCACAATGGATGTTTATGACACAACACAAGTAGGTGGATACTACACTGAAGTTGCTGATGGTAATGTGATTACTGATATCAATACCAGTGGCGAAACAGACGTTGTAACCGCTACAACTGTAGTTACAGCGGTAAATGGTCAGCCTGTTACAGCGGTAGATACTGTGATCAACGGGTTGTATGGTACTTTGGTAATCGATCCAGACGGTACATACACTTATACCCCTACTGCAAGTGCAGCAGGTGTAGGTCAAACAGATGTATTTGTCTACACATTAACTGATCCTGTAACTGGTGATACGGCTCAAGCAAACCTCAATATTCAATTGAGCTCTGTAAAAGCAGTGGATAATGTTGTAACTGCAGAAATCAATCCAGAACCGTTGCTAGTTGCAGATGATGTTGCTCTAGGCAGTTCAACTTACCTTGCAGCAGTATCGTTAGCAGGTCTGGACTTACAATTGCTTGGTAACGACGCAATTGAGTTTACTGTTGATCCAAACCGCGAAGGTACAGCAACGTTCACATTCGATGCGTTAATTACTGCCGATTTACTCAGTGATTATGCAATTGTTGTTCAGAAATTTGATGAAGCAACAGGCCAATGGGTATCAATTGGTGGTACTAACCCAGAAGCATCACTCATCGATCTATCACTTATCGGTGGTACACCAACAGCTGTACTTGAAGGATTGGATGCTGGTCAGTACCGTGCATTCATCGGATATGAAGGCTTGCTAGGTGTAGGTTTAGGCGGAACATTAACTGGTACGATGGATGTCTACAATCCATACATCGTGGCTAGTTACTCTGTTGAGCCGATCTCTGGCAATGTCATCAAAGATGCGAGCCTCACTGGTGAAGTTGATGCAGCAAGCAGCAGTGCTGTGATCTCTCAAGTGAATGGTGTTGCGGTTGATCCAGTTGCTGGTGCAACAATCACTGGTACATACGGTACATTGGTGATCGACCAAGATGGTAACTACACTTATACCCCAACTGTAGACGGAGCAAACCTAGGTCAGGTAGATCAATTTACCTACACCTTGCTTGATCCTGTAACAGGTAACACTTCTGAGGCAACACTTTATGTTCGTCTCGATAGTGACAGTGTAGATATGACTTGGAACGATGCAGATCCATCTCAACCAGCTGTAATTACTAGCCCGCTTCCAGTAGATGCAATGGATAACGTTGCTTCGGCTGAAATAGACATGGTGTATCCAGTAACAACTGAGGTACTTGATAATGCTATCAGCTATAACTGGTTACTCGGTGTAGGTGGAATTGTTATCGGTTCTAGAGAAGGTACAGCGACATTTACAGTTGATCCAGGTAATCTGACTGATGCAATTATTGCAGTGAACTTTGGTTCGGTTGCTACGGTTGTTGACGGTTTACATGTGGTATTAACACGAGTAAATCCAGATGGCACTCGTACTGTAGTTGCGGATAGTTCTGATACTGGCGTAATTGACTTGTTAGGTATCTTTGGTTCTGAAGTTCAATTCAAGATTGATAACTTAAGTGCCGGTACTTATGAGTTGTTCATGGAAAGCAACACCCTTCTTACAGCGCTAGGTAGTGTTACTGCAGATATCACGCTAAATCATGGTGATATCACTCAACCGCCTGTACTGGTTGTTGACCCTGTAACTGGTAATGTACTCGCTGATGATAACTCTGCTGTTTACGGTACAAACTATGTGCCGGACTACATTACAACAACTTCAGTAGTAACTGCTGTTACAGCTGAAAATGGCAATACAACTACAGTTGTAGCGGGTACTCCAGCAACGGTTGTAGGCGTATATGGAACTCTGACTATTAATGCAGATGGTACTTATAGTTATCAGGCAACTGCGGATATGGCGAATGTAGGTAAAGTTGATAGCTTCACTTACACAGTGACAGATCCTGTAACTGGTAGAACTGATACCGCTACATTACATGTTCAAGTTGGTTCGCCAGATGTTGATGTCACTTGGAATACAGCAGATCCTTCGGCAGATGCTACGCTTCCAACACCATCTGTAACAGCTGATACAGATGATGCGACAATCAGTATGGAACCAGTGGTAGATCCTGCCGCTTCAGTGGCGAGTGGTGACTTACAATTTGCTCAGATTGGTACTGTTCCAATTGTTGGTACTCCGATCTACGGTACTACGGGTACAGTCACTTCTAGCCAATTTGTAATTGGTGCGAACACTGTTAGTGATGTTCATATACAGTTGAACTACACTGCATCATTAAGCTTATCGGCATTACCAACTGTAGCTTATAAGATTCAGCAGTTTGTAGGCGGTGTATGGGTAGATACGGTTTATTCAGGTTCAGCGACGGCTTTAGCTGGCGTGTTGGGTGCTCCAGCCTACTCGACAGATGTGCCACATCTGTCTGCAGGTACGTACCAAATCGTATTCAACATTAGTGCTCTAGTTGCTATTGGCCAAGTTACTTTAGATACAGTAATTACAACCACAGCGACTCATCTAGACCAATACACACCAGATGGTCAAACCGACTGGATTACTGGTAACGTTCTTACTAATGATGTGGTAGAAGGTACACAGCTCTATGTAATGAACTCAACAACTGGTACTTATGAACTAGCTGCTGGTCAAGGAGTCAATACAGGTGAAGGTACGTTGTATCTATACAATGATGGTTCTTACTTCTACAAACCATTAGACAGCGCTGCAAATGCGACAGTTGATGTGATTGATTACAAGTTAGTTTCGGTGATTGATGGTAGTGAATACACTTCTTCATTGACGATTAACTTGAGTCAAGAGTTGAATAGCCTTGCAGTGAGTACTGCGGCAAATGATACATTTGCTCTTGGTAATGGCTCTGATACCTTGATCTACAACACATTAACAGCTGCAAGCGTAACTAACGCAACTGGTGGTAATACAACAGCTGGTGGTGTAGATGTATGGACTGACTTCCATGTAGGTGACACTGCAACCGATGATCAGGCGGATAAGATTGACTTAAGTAACTTGTTAATTGGTTCTCAAACTAACTTAACAATCGGTCAATATGTAACAGTAAGTTATGATGCTGGTACTCAAACTGCGACAATCAGCGTAGACCGTGATGGGGGATTACTTGTAGAAGGTACTTACACTGAAACACCATTGCTTCAATTGACTAACCTCACTGGTCCAGTCACATTGAATGACTTGATCAACAATGGTCAAATCATTTTCTAATCTGACAATCGAGTTATAGAAAAAAAGAGCCTTCGGGCTCTTTTTTTATGTTTAAACAATACGTTAACTTAGCTTTTTATATGTTCATGCTATGATGGATTGAAAACTTTATAAAACAACAAACAACGGATAGGGACTGATTTCGAGTGACGGCATTTTTAAACTTCCAAAGACAACTGAACCTTTGGTTAGAACATATCGCTCCCCATGTTTCAGATCATCAGAAAGAAACGATTTTATTTATATCATTTGGCCCCAAAGACCAAAGATGTAATGTCTGGCATAGTGAAAAAACAAGCTTTTCTCAAGCAAAAATACAATTATTAGCTTTCATTAATGACCAGTTTGCACAGGAACCACTTACTGATTATATAAAAATTGATGTTGCATATAATTTAACGAAACAAGTTTGGAAAGTAGTAGAGCAGCAGGTCCATCATCAATTTCACAATAACCACTACCGTAAAGGTATTGGGTTTGATGAAAAGTGTTCAGTAGCTTTTCTTGAGCAAGAGATTTATGGAAAGGCAATTATTCGAGGTTTGAGCTATAACAAACCCAACTTTTTTGATGAAACCAATCTTAATTATGCAATTAAGCAAAAATATAACGCGACTAAACCACAAATTAAACTACAAGAGCTACAAGAAATTTGGACTTTTGATACCTACGCAGGATTTTATGAAAATGGGCAATTCATTAATTTAGCGAGTCGTTATGATGTAAATGGTATTAGAGGCATTTCAAACAATAAGAAACAGCATTTTCAGCAGTTAATAGAACAAAATTCGGCGTTTCTTCATGACCAGATTCAAGAAAATGGCAAATTTATTTATGGTTATTTTCCTGCCTATGATCGGGATATTCGTAACTACAATACGGTACGTCACTGTACCTCGGTGTATGCCTTACTAGAAACATTTGAGGTGCAAAATAAGCCTGAATATTGGTCTAAAATTCATGCCGCGATTCACTATGCACTGACCAAATTTTATAAAGAAAAAGATTCATCAACCGCTTTTATGATTGATGGAAAAGAAGGGGAATTTGAAATCAAATTAGGTGCCAATGCGGCTGCTATTTTAATGTTAACTAAATATCAAGAAATTACCCAAAAAACTGATTATCAAAAATATGCAGAGAAACTTGCAAATGGTATTTTAAAATTAGTCGATTCAAATGGCTCAACAACTCATGTATTAAATTATCCAGATTATGATTTAAAAGAAAAATTCAGAATTATTTATTATGATGGTGAAGCTGCTCTAGCTTTATTAAGGTTATATCAAATTAACCAAGATTCTAGATTATTAGAAACTGTTAAATTAATGTTTGAATGTTTTATTGAAAAGAGATATGAAAAATATCATGACCATTGGTTAAGTTATTGTACCAATGAGCTCACTAAAATATGCCCTGAAGATAAATATTTTATTTTTGGTTTAAATAATTATTTAAAACATTTTATTTTTATTCGTAATCGAAAAACGACTTATGCGACTTTACTAGAAATGTTAATGGCTGCTTATAAAATGGTAAGCCGCTTAAAAGAGCAGGGACGTACAGCACTTTTTGAGCAGGCGTATATGCCTGAGCTTCAAAAATTAATTGAATTTAGAGCTGATTTTCAAACGACAGGCTTTTTTTATCCGGAAATGGCGATGTATATGGCACGACCAGATAAAATTTTACATGCATTTTATATTCGCCATGATCGTTTCCGAGTACGGATTGATGACCAAGAACATAACTTATCGGGCTACATCGCCTATGTAAAAGATTACAAAGGTGATGAGTCATGAAGTATCAACTCGTTGAAATCAAATTATTAGCTCATATCGATACTACAAATTTTGATGAAGCTATATGGCAATTCGAATTTGACGATGATATTTCAACATTACTGCTAATCGACTATGCACTAGAACAATTTCAACAAAAAAAAGTGCAGGCTCAAGATGTCTATATTGTGCCACAAAAAATGAGTGAGCAAATTGGACAGCAAAACTTAGGTTTAAAAACATCTGAAAGTTACACATTTACCGAGTTATTGCAGTTCTTAATTTTTACTCAAGCAGTAGATGTAAAAGAAGCTTTAAGTAATATGCTCTTCGGTAAAAGTGAAAAAGCACATTTAATTTTGTCCGAAAGGGCTGATGTCTATCACTTAACATTAAAAAAAGAAGGTTTACGAAATCAACTAAAGCATTTGTTTTTATTGATCAGAAAAATTTATAGCTATCCCAATGATATAAAAGAACTATTCTTTATAAAGGAGCTGAATTTTAAAGGTAAGTCTTATCTTCCTTCGACATCATTAATGGCACAGAACGTAGTCGAGGTCTTATATCTTACAAATTCTTTTAGAAGAATTTATCTCACGTTCTTTGAAGAAAACCAAACGATCGGTTTCTTTTCTTTTTTAGATGATATTCATCGTGCTGAGCACTTGATTCCTTACTATCATTGTTTCCAAGCACAGACTGTAAGACCTAAAGTTTGCTCAGCTCCAAGTGGTATTATTAACATTCTAGGCGATACTTACTTTGGGGAAATCTACACTGAAAAACGTAAGGCTAGAGGGCAAATAGATGCTCTGCAACAGTATGGATATGACTATTCTTTTAAAAAAATAAAAGCTTTTTTAGGTGAACATGACTTAAATATTGCTAACTTTGAAGCGGTATTTTCTTTAGAAAACCAGTCTCCTTTAGATCATAAAAAGCCTTTTATTCTTAAAGCTGATGCTGAACAAACATTAGCAGCATTCAAAAATATTCACCTTAATCATGTGATGTTGGCAAACAACCATCTAAAAGATTATGGGGATCGCGGGCTGACCTATACATTACAACAATTGGATCAGGCTAACATTTCTTATATTGGTGCTGGTGTAAACCAAAAAGATGCTCATAACTACTTTGAACTCTCTTTTGAAAATAAGTGCTATACCATTTTTAACGGATACTGGCACAGAGACACTGCCTATCTCGATTATGATTTTTATGCTTTAGGTCATAAGAGTGGGGTCGCGTGTTTAAATGGTGTTTTGCTTGAACAAATAGGTCGCTATAGGCTGATTCATCCTGAACATAAAATTATTGTTATTTGCCATTGGGGTGTCGACTTTAAGCCAATTGCAAAAGAACAGAGTAAGCTTGCTACGATTCTTACTCAAGCTGGCGCTGACCTGATCATTGGCCATGGTGCTCATACTATTCAACCTGTCCAGATCATCAACCAAAAGCCAGTCGTATTTGGTATTGGAAATGCTGTGTTTAATAGCAATGGCGAATATGACAAACACAATGCCTTACCTTATGGTTGTATAGCAAGGTTAGATTTGTCAAAAGACTTACTTCGTCTTTATCCAATTTACACCAATAATTTGAAAACATTTTGGCAGCCGTATCCAGTCAATGCTGAAGATTTCTTAAAAGCTAGTACTTACATGACATCTTCATTGGCCCCTGAAAATTACATCGCTACCCAAGATAACTTAGGGGCATATATTGAAATTAAATTTTAGGGATATTGTTTGTATGTCGATAAAATAGTTTGAAGTTGTACTGGCGTAAATCCTAAATTTCTTAAGCCACCACTGCCTAATTTACATTCGGCGCTTGCCATGATGTTGGTTGGAGTACGTTTTGTAGCTTTTGGCGCACAAACATGTTTTAGACCAAACACATGTCCCATTTCATGCACGCTACCAGCCTGAATATTATAATTAAGTCGGTTCCAGTCTAATAAAATAAAGGGTTTGCCATTATTACGAAAGGCTCTACTTGTTACATCTTCAAATTTCCATTTCGTTGAGTAGGCATCATAAATAAAAACAATCACTTCTTTACTTGCAGTTCGTTTCGGAAAACACGTATTTACACTGGCAGGAATGGTTTCAATCGTAATTGGGTAGGGCTGATTAACCTGTTGTTTTAAATCACAATGTAATTTTGAAAACTCTTCATAAGGAATATAACGATGTAACTTAAATTTAAAAATTTTATTATTTTTATCATCTACATAGTATTTATTTAATATTTTAATTTCCTTACGCATCTGTTGATAATTATCAAACTTTGTAGCTTCTGGAGAGTTGGTGGTAAATACAAAAGTAACCGGAATAATAGGGCGACCATCTGTAGAGACTTTAGGTGTTTCTCCTAAAGGAAGAGGAGGGCGTGTAGTACAAGAAACGCATAGTAAAGTGCCAGTAATCACCAGTAATGTTTTTTTCATGCAGATTTCCCTCAAGCCCACCTTGGATTGCATTTAGTTTTGTTCAAAATTTTTTATATGATATGAATGATGTCAATTTTTATGGAGTCCATTTTGACAACTCAGTATGAACTACATCGGCAAATTTTAGAAGTCATTGCTTTGATTCCTTATGGAAAAGTTGCAACCTATGGACAAGTGGCTCGTATGGCAGGATTACCAAAACATGCAAGATTAGTCGGCTATGTTTTGAAACATCTTGAAGTTGATCATCAAGTTCCTTGGTATCGTGTAATTAATTCTCAAGGCAAAATTAGCCTAAGTAAATTTAATGAAAAAGGTGAAAATATTCAGCAATTAAAATTGGAAGCTGAAGGTGTCTATTTGTTAAATAGTAAAGTTGACTTAAAGCAGTTTGCTTGGCAGCCTTAATATTTATGTTAGAGAGTAAATACACATGCAAAAGAATAATAAATGGTGTAGCGGAGCAGTATTACTTTTAAGTTTGATGGCACAGGTGAGTTATGCTGAAAAGGATATTTCAACTCAACCTTTTGCAAATATAAAGGCTTCTCAGCAAGACATAGATTTGATATGCAAGCAACTGAGACAGAAATGCAGTGGTGAAGCTATCCTGTGGAAGGGAAAAAATACGCAAGATTCGATTTATTACCTAATAGATGAAAGTCCACAAATTGTTCAGGTTAAGAAGCAAAATAATCAATATAAAGTAGTTGATCAATGGGACTTTAAAGATTATCAACATACTAATGAAGAGCCTCATACCGATGATTTGGCACCAGATGGATTGCAAATCTTTCCAGCTTTATATCCATTAAATAAAAATGAGTATGCAATAGCAGTAGTTAATAGATGGTTGACTAGTTACTCAGGAGGAGGGCGTTTTGAAGAAAATGCTGATTTCATTAAGCTTAAACCTCGTGGGAAGTATCAAGTCGCACTAAAAGATATTGCTTTTTCTTCACGAGAAATGATTCGAGCATGTTTTTCAGAACAAGATTATAAAAAATCGCCCCATTGTCATGATGAGGCATGGATGATACTAAACATTCAATTTAAAGATGTGGGACAACCATATTATTTATGGCAATTAAATTATAAAAATTATTCTTGGGAAGCTTTCAAAAGTAAAAAAACAATAACGATTGAGCAATCGCGTGAAGAGGTTATGCCTTTTAAGAAATAGAAGCCTATCTTACTCACTTTAGCCAGACAGGCATTCTCACTTTAGCGAACAATTAACACAGGAATATGGCTTTCCCCTAAAACTTTTTGTGCAACACTTCCCAACACGAGTTTTCGGACTCCCGTGCGGCCATGAGAACCCATGACAATCAGATCTGTATTTAAGTCTTGAGCAGCTTGAATGATTTCCTCATGTACAACAAAGCCTTCCAACAGTTTGGTTTCAACAGTAATGCCTTCATTGGCAAATTCTTGTTTTGCTTTTTCTAAAATGTCGAGCAAATAAGTTCTTGTACGTTCAATCAACTCATTAGTTTGGCCAGTTTTTACGTAGACATCAGCAATAAATGGATCAAGTGCCATCACTTGTACAACTGTAATTTTGCTATTTAATGCTTTTCCCAGCTTAATGGCCTCTTTCATGGCGACCATAGAAGTTTCAGAACCGTCAATTGGTACTAGAATATGTTGATATAACATGAGTATTTTCCTTATTGTAATGATGCTTATTTATTAATACTTTATACCTATTTTTTGACGATTTAAATTCAAGCACGTAATCATTTGTGATTTTATAACGACAAATTTTGTAGATAAATTTTTATAAATTGCGCAAATTTTCTATATGTGTAGATAAAGCATCAATATCGTCAGTTTGAAGATATTCACGTATTTTCAAAATTTGCTTCTCATCTAAATCATAAAGTTTTAAAGCAAGTAGTTTGTCGATTTGTTCTTGAGGAAAGCGATATTTAATAATTTTCGCAGGCACTCCACCTACAATTGCATAAGGAGGAACATCTTTAGTTACTACGGCTCCAGTGGCGACCACTGCGCCTTCACTTAGTTTGACACCTTGCATAATCATTGCACGACTACCAATCCAGCAGCCATCAGCAATAATAGTATCACCAGCCGCCAAAAAACTACGAGTATCAAAAGGAAAAGTTGAAATCCAGTCGGGTCTATGAAGCTGATTGCCACCCATCATGATCACGCACTCAGCACCAAAACAAACAAAATTGCCAATATAAAGTTGGTCAATCGGTTTTTCTGGGGTTGAAGCTTTGTCATGTAAATAACGTACTACACAACGTTCAAAGCCTTGATCCCAATAAGCTGAATAATAAGAATAATTTCCTTTAATATGGATATTGGGATTTTTCACAGTTTTGGAAATAAACTCAAACTCGCACCAATGACGAACAGGGGAGCTAATTAACTTTTCAGCCATAAGGGAGATATAAAAAAGGGAATACACCATTATACCGAATTGCGATTCAAGCTGAACCCATAATCTCAGCCCAGCCAGTGAATCGAATGTTAAAGCGCGTGCTAATTTGAACTAATTATTATGAGGTATACGTGCAATAACTTTAATCTCAAAATCAAAGCCTGCTAACCAAGTTACGCCCACAGCGGTCCAATTAGGATAAGGCTTTTGTGTAAAGATCTGATTTTTAACTTTCATAATGCTTTCAAACTGCCGTTCTGGATCGGTATGAAAGGTGGTGACATCAATAATATCATCGAAAGTACAACCAGCTGCTTTCAGTGTCTCTGCTAAGTTCTTAAAAGCTTGGATCACCTGTTTTTCAAAATCAGGTACAGGTGAGCCATCTTCAAGGCTACCAACCTGTCCTGAAACAAAGAGTAAATCTTTCGATTGAATTGCGGCTGAATAACCATGCTGTTCATATAAGGCATGGCGGTCTTTAGGAAATATTGCAGTTCTCATCAGGTTTGTTCTCCTTCAGTATTTAAATACCAATCAGTAAATGTCGCTCAGGTTTCACATACGCCTCGTATGTAACCATAATTGACATACGAGGCGTATGTCAATTAAAATTTTTTGTGATGACTAGCTGGTGAAATACATGTCTGTTCGTGAACAAAAGATGGCGGAAACCCGCAAGAAACTGATTGAAGTAGCACGTCGTGCATTTGCTGAATATGGCTATGCAGATACTTCAATGGATAAACTCACGGCAGAAGCAGGGTTGACCCGGGGGGCGCTGTACCATCATTTTGGCGATAAGCGTGGTTTATTTGCTGCAGTCGTCGATCAAATTGATTCACAAATGGCAGAATATGCCCAGCAGCATTTAGAGCAGCCTGATGATCTTTGGGAAGGATTGCTACTTGAAGGGCAGACCTATATTCAAAATGCTTTAAATCCTGAGTTTCAGCGTATTGTGTTACGTGATGGACCTGCAGTGCTGGGCGATCCAGCGCATTGGCCAAGTCAAAATAGATGTCTGCAGTCTACCCGTGAGTGTGTTGAACAGCTATTGACAGCAGAACAAATTAAAATTGTAGACCCAGAAGCGGCAGCAGTGCTTTTAAATGGGGCTGCCATGAACGCTGCATTATGGGTGGCTTCTAGTGAATATCCTGAACAGGTACTTCCTGAAGCATTAAATGCTTTTAAAATCTTTGCATCAGGCTTTTTAAAAAATGCATAGTGAACTTTTTTAATATTTGTCTGAAATATAAAAAACCCCTCAATTGAGGGGTTTTATAGTTTCAGTATATCTATTTATAAATTAAAGATATTCTACACTTACGATTTCATATTCCACTTCGCCTTGAGGAGTAACGATTTTTACTTCATCACCTTCACTCTTGCTCAAAAGGCCACGTGCGATTGGTGAGTTCACTGAGATTTTATTGATTTTAAAATCAGCTTCATCATCACCAACAATTTTATAAGTCTTGCGTTCTTCAGTATCAAGGTTTTCAATCGTTACCGTAACACCGAATACAACACGACCGTTTTGTTCTAAGTCCTTAACATCGATGACTTGTGAAGCACCCAATTTTCCTTCGATATCTTGGATACGTCCTTCACAGAAACCTTGCTGTTCACGAGCAGCATGG
>Ga0308166_1003543_pt1 | contig 13203 bp, 9 predicted proteins | sample PhyCR2_2_FD_202137 | JGI IMG/M metagenome (GOLD analysis project Ga0308166, IMG submission 202137) | Phyllosphere microbial communities from UC Gill Tract Community Farm, Albany, California, United States - DLSLCC.R2 | ecosystem: Host-associated > Plants > Phyllosphere > Unclassified | place... | reverse complement strand
TTCTACAACTTTTACAGACGCTTCACGTAGAGGGTATTGAGCTTTCGCTTCTTGAGAAGCACCATCATCAAGTAATACATACTGTGACAACCACTCATTTAAGAATGCTTCAACATTTCCAGCAGAAGCAAAGCTACCCACCTTGTCCCTCATCATTGCTTTTAGATAATGAGCAATACGTGAAACGGCCATGATGTACTGAATTTGACTCGATAAAGCAGAGTTAGCATTCGCTGTATCATTGTCATATTTTTTAGGTTTTTGAGTTGATTGCGCGCCAAAGAAAGCAGCGTAATCAGTGTTTTTACAGTGAACTAAAGGAATAAAGCCCAAATCGCTTAATTCTTTTTCACGACGATCAGTGATTGCAATTTCTGTTGGGCATTTAAATACCACTTCACCATCTTGTGTTTTAAAAGTGTGTACAGGCAAGCCTTCGACTAAACCACCACCCTCAACACCACGAATTGCAGCACACCAACCATGCATATCAAATGCATTTGTTAAACGAGTACCGAAAGCATAAGCAGCATTCATCCACAAATATTCATTGTGATTTGCGCCCGAAACATCTTCAGCAAAGTTGAAGCCTTCAGTAGCTGTTCCTTCCTTTGGATGATAAGGAAGACGACCTAGCACATGTGGCAATGTTAAAGCGACATAACGAGCATCTTCACTGTCACGGAATGAACGCCATTGTACATATTCAGCTGTTTCAAAGATTTTTGAAACATCTCTAGGACGATCAATATCAGTAAATGACTCTAGACCAAGAATGCTTGGGCTAGCGGCCGAAATAAATGGCGCATGAGCTGCTGCAGCAACATGAGAGATTTGCTCAAGCAAATACATGTCAGAAGGCGTACGGTCAAATTCAAAATCACCAATGAGCGCTGAATATGGTGCACCACCAAAAGATCCGTATTCTTCCTCATAGATTTTTTTGAATAAGGTGCTTTGATCGAAGTCTGTAGCGCCTTGGAAATCTTTTACCAACTCTTTCTTAGTCGTATTTAACATACGAATTTTAATAAGAGGGTTAGATGGTGTCTCTTGACAGAAATAATAGAGACCACGCCAAGTTGACTCAATTTTTTGGAATTGTTCATTGTGCATGATCTGACTTAATTGACTTGAAATCAGCGCATCAATTTCTGCAATACGCTTATCAATTGATAAAGTCATATTTTCAGAAACTGTAATTGTGCCTGCCATTACTTCTTTAGCAAGCTCACCAATTAAGCTTTTTGCACGCGAATGTTCTTCTTCATTTCGAGCAATACGGCTTTCTTCAACAATCGAGTCTAAAAGTGTAACTTGTTCATTTTCAACAAGTGGCATTGCTGCAGATTGGGTATTATTCATGATCAGCCTCCGCACTTAATTTACGAATCTGATCTGTATTTTTAAGAACTTCATCAAGTAAATCTTCTAAACGTTCACTGTTAGAAATTTTGTTTCTTAAGTCAGTTAAACGTTCACGTGCTTCCACAAGTTTCTTTAATGGATCAACCTGTTGAACCACATTTTCTGGACGAAAATCTTCCATTGACTTAAATGTTAAATCAACAGCGATCTTACCGCCCTCTTCTGTTAATGTATTATCTACTTGGAAAGCAGCTCTTGGAGACAATGACTCCATAACTTCATCAATATTATCTAAATCAACATTAATGAATTTTTTATCTTTTAATTTTGTACGCTCAAGCTCAGATGCAGCCGAAAAATCACCCATTACACCTACAACGAATGGTAGTTCTTTCGCTTCTTTTGCATCACCAATTTCGACATCATATGTAAGTTGAACACGTGGAGGTCGAATTCGCTGAAGCTTCTTTTGTACGCTCTCTCTCTTAGCCATAAGATTCTATTCCGGATTATTTAATTAAAGGGTCAAAAGGCGAACTTTTTGATTTATTAACAGTGGCTGCAGGTGCAGTTTTAGGTTTTACGGTAGCCGTCTTAACTGGGCTTGATACTCGTTTATTGGACGATCTAGAAGTACTCACTTTATTACGTGTTGCGTACTGTTTTTTATAACTTCTTTTTTCATTATCAGCTGAGCTACTATCTGAACTCGATTTAAAATTCGATGGGTCCGGGGCAGGCATAGCAGTATGAATATTTTCAATTAACTGCTTTGCTGGAGGATAAGTCACATCATTGCTTAAATATCTCAGCTCCTGAGTACGCATTTGCTGCAAAGAATTATTTGCAATGCTCACACCAGATAAAAACAAGACATCTGTTATTAATGAACCGCGTATATTTTGACTTTGCAATTGACTTGCTAGATTCAATGCTTTAACTGGTTGATTGGTTTGATAAAACCGCATAGCAGCTTTAGCTAATAAATCATTTTTTTGAGTTGTATTATCGCTATCACAAACTTGTTTAAAAATATTCAATAACTCAGGATCATTTTGACCTTCAGCTAAAGGGTTCTTCTTAATACAACTTTTTTTAAGTTTTACAGGCTCTAGTTCTGCTGCTTGAGCATATGATAGACCGATAATGTTTCCAGTCAGAAAAAGTATCAAAATACTTCGTTTCAACACAACTTTCATTCCTCTGTTTTCTTATTTATTCAAGGCTTTACCGAAAAATTAATATTCTCAAAACATTAAAAAATCAGTCTAAAAACCTTATATTCAAAAAATTTAGGCACAGTTTATCATATAAACAAACATATTTTATATAAAAATCATATCAAATTAAACTAAAAGTAAATAGTTAAGATGCTTATAAAATATAGCTTAATAAAGTTATTCTTATAAAAATATAATATTGTTATTTTTTGTAATTAAAAATAAGTTGTTGAATTTTAATAATTAAATTAAAATTAAAACTAAACTAAAAATTATCATAAATATCACTTAGTTAAGATTTATGAAACATTTTCTTAAAAAGATTTTAGTTGATTTAAAAGATAAACAAACTAAATGATTGTAAAAGATACATTTCAAATTCATGAAAGTGGAAACTCAAAATAAATAAAAACAAAATTGTCAAGACTAATCGGTCTATTTAGTATATTTTTATTACACTTGCTAATGTGATCCCATAAAGTCAGCAACAAAGTTCACATAGAATACAAATTTTTAAGAATTATATATTTCTGAATCTTGACTACATCCCATTGGAAATTGATAAAACAATAAAATTACAGATGAGTAAATGATAAAAAAGGAAGTTGCAGCAAGATTATAGTTTATGAAAAAAATGTTAAGACAAGGAATTTATAGTCATATATTTGAACATTTACTCTTTAGAAAAGCGAACTATTCCTACATCCGAATAACAAAACCTCTATTTATATCTCTTATGTCTCTTACTAAAATAATCAAATCACTACTCAACCACATGATTTTTAAATAAGATGATTAAACAAAATTTAGCCATCATTCTACTTTCGAGTATTACTTTGACTGCTTGCGCAAAATCAACAAATAATACAGAGCAAACCCAAGCATTTACAACTAAACAAAATCTCTCTTCAGAGCAACAAAAGAAGCTACAACAACTACTTGATAAAACAAAAAAGAATCTTGTAGAGATTAAAGGTGGTACTTTTATGATGGGGGATTTTGGTGAGCAAAAAAGTCCGGATAAATTACCATACGATAGTGATGCTGACAGCAAACCTTTACACAAAGTCACTTTAGACAATTATGCATTAAGCGCAACAAAAGCAACTTATGCTGACTTTGATATATACACAGAAGTTACTGGCCAAGAAAAAATTGGTAAATTTGATGAACTATCAATTCAAGATCGAATTCCCAATTCAGCAGCAGGAGTAAATTGGCAACAAGCCCGAAATTATTGCCAATGGTTAGGAAAACAACTTAATTTAAAAATGGATTTACCGACCGAAGCTCAATGGGAATATGCTGCGCGAAATCGAGGACAATATATTCTTTATCCTACAGACAACGGTAAAATCGATAATGGTAGAAATGTTTGGAGTTTTGAACAACGTCAAAATCAACAAAATAAATTAAACGCTTTTAGAAATATTCCTGAGTTATTAAAGTTTCCCGCGACCCCTCTAGGCCTTTATGACATGATTACTGATAATTATGAGTGGATGCTAGACTGGTACGATCCACAGTATTACAGCAAATCTCCTGAAAAAAACCCTCAAGGACCCACAAAAGGTAGCCTCAAAGTTGTACGTAGCTCAATTCCTTCTGAAGGACAATCCCTACAAATGTTTGGAGGCTTCACTTTTAGTAGGCATGCTATTCACCCTATAGAAGATCCTAAAGCTGCTAAAGATGAATTAACAAAAAAACATCATCTTGACTTAAATCAAAATAATTCTGTCAGATGTGCGGTTAATTAAACCGAATTATGTGAAACATATAATACAGCTACACATTATATGTTTCATATTTATCTGTATCATCTTGATCAAAAGGTGATAAAACATTTGAATTACTTGCTATGAGCGTTATTTCCTCTGAATCACCCCATACACCGTGCTGTATTTCTAGCTGTTTAAATCGACTATCATCCTGATTTTTTACCAACATATAATTCAAAGAACCTGTTATCTTTTTTGCTCCTTTACGATATTTTAAATAATCCTGAAGCCATTCATTAATTTGAGTACCTTTATATTCGATACCAGAATTTAGACAACGGATTATATCTTGTGCATATTTCTCATCACTTCCATAATTAAGAAAGCGAATAATATCTCCCTCCACTTTACCCAATTGAGTTTGAGTAAGCTTATTGCCACGTGGATGAATATGTTGAATCGTATTTTCCCACTCTTCTGTAGAAATACATGTCTTAAAAATATTGATTACTGCTGTCTTACGAGTTGGAAAAAATTCAATTTTCATATCTGAGAATTTAACATTCATATCAAAAATAGGAGCAGTTCTATCTGTCCAATGAGTTACTGCGTATAATAATATTCCTTTAGTCTCTGGTGTAGCATATAACAACTCCTTCTTTCCAGAACTAGAGTTAATATTCTGTGCAGTTTTATAGCGCCCTTGATCAATATCCAGCCTTCTAATCCAGTCTCCATATGAAGCTGCAATTCTATTTATATCACTAATTACTGGATGATTCTCCCCTATACAATAAGCCAGAACTTGTGCAGCTAATAGAAATGCTGTTTGATTTATATATAAAAGTGTCTTAAATCCTGCATGGGCAACTTGGGATTTTATAAAACCAAGATAACTTAAAAAATGCTCTGTTCCTACAACGAATGATGCAACTCCTTTCGCTCCTACCCCCCAACACAAATGAGCTGCTACCAATATTTTAAAATTACCCGAAGTTTGATCATAGCCAATTTGAAATTGACCTTGCGCCCCCGCACCCGCACTTACACCACCTCCAGCTGCAGCTGAAGCAATCGCAACAAATTCTCCTTCACCACTACCATCACCTTTAGGTTTAAACCACTCTACAGCCCCTTTAAGCAAACCCTGTATTTGGGCTCCAGCAAAAGCATTAATACCAATATTTCCCTGATTCTGTGCATTTTCCTGATTAGCACCAATTATTTTTAAACTCCCTTGTGCAGGCTGAAACATAGGTTTTTTATTATGATCTACCATTTGACTCATAGATCTTTCAGGAGGTCTTACCACAGCTTTTATAACCTGAGTTGTGCCTTGATAAGAAATATCAACAGATAAATTACCAGCGATTCCTAAATTTGCTCCTGAAAAACCAGATATCTCAGCCCCAATTAAAAAACGGATTGTCCCTAAATCATAGTTATCATATTCAAGTTTCCAACCTGTTTCACAAGGATAAAATTTCCGCCACTCTTTCACTCCTTCAAATAATGTCCATTTAGTAGACATATCTCCAGAAGCCTTAATACTTACCCCTTTAGGTGCAGCACTTATTGAGCCTTCACCGCTTGCCCCAGCGACCATGCGCATCCATTGTGCTTCTTGGGTAACGGTAATATCCCTACTATTTTTATACTCTTCAGCAATTTCGCCACCCAAACCTCCTATCAGGTTATAAACAGCTTTTTCATCACTTCCAACACTTCCTTTTGCTGTCAAAAGTTGCTGGGAAAGTTTTTCAAAACTACTACGGATTTGTGCAGGTTGTTGTACTGTATATTGATTCGCAGTTACATCCACATTTGTCTGAGGATTTCTACGCTTTGCTTTTAACTCCTCATATTCAGTAACTTTTAAATAACGTCGTTTTAAATTATATTTAGATGCTTGTTCGTTTGTTTTACCTGTGCTCTCAACTACCCATACTTCTCTTAAATCAGCTCTTTGCTTAAATTCACCATTAATCTTTTCAATGGCCTTTTCCTGATTTATATTTAAACGCTTTTCCAATTCTTTAATTTCTTCCAAATCACGACTTTGGATTGCTTGCGTTAGATCTTTATTAGACTTGTGAACTTCCTTTACTGCATCAGATAATATCTTCGTTTTTTTATCAAATTCAGCATAGACTGCAGGCGGCAAAACAAGCACTTCATTGGTACACGGGTTAATCACAATAGGTGGTTTTTGTCTTGCACCCATATTTTCCTTATGATTAATATCAGGTTGAGTTACCGCTGTTGAAGTCGGAAAAATAATCTGATAAATAACTTGTTTATCTACACAAGTTATTGGCTCATACCATTCACTATTTTTTTTAGTAGTTCCTAAAGTATATGTAACTCTACTCTTCAAATGTGTATAAGCTAATTGGGTATACCCTTTTTTATCAGGTGGTCCTGGTTTCAAGTTTACTAAGGGCTTATCTTGACCTTGTCCAAAGATTTGATAATCTACAATTGGAATCCCATTTCCTGCACTATCAATAAATCGATATAAAGCATAGTTTTTAAACTTAAGATATTTTGTTTTTTTTACAATATGAGTATTCTTCTTTTTATATTCTTCATAAGACATATTAATTCTTTCATTTAATTCTTCTGCTAAATCTAAAGGAAAAGTTGGTTGTATTTTTGATAAATTAAAAAAGTTCTTTTGTTTAACTGATTTAGCATTTTTTCTTAGCTCTTCTAAATCTTTATTTGCTTTGATCTGCTTGAGTTCATACTGAGCTTTTGTTAAGAAAAAAGCATTTTTTTTAAGGCTTATGGAGTTTACTTCAACTATATTACTTCCTTCAGCCAAAATAGGCTTTATAGTCTTTTTAGGGCTGAAAATAGTTTCATGCCCCTCAACAAAAATATGCAATTTTCCATTTTGATTTAATGAAATTGGTTTTGTTTGTCCTTTTGGGTTTGTAGCACCCTCATAAGTCTTTTTTGTTCCATCTTCACAGAAAAAGATTATGCTGTATTTTACATTTGGTAATTCTTTATTTCTTTGATTATAAAATACTATTGTATATTCAAACGTAGTATAAGGAGTCATTATATCTCTAACCTTTTGCCGCTAGTTTATATTTAGAAGCATTTTCATCACTAATATGAATAGAAATTTGTTCTGAGCCATCAGTTTCAAACCTTTGAGTTAAACCTTGGGCATTAGTTCGCCCCTTTTGCCGGCTACCATCCATTCTAAATGCAATATACTCTACATTTTTCGCTGGTTTTCCGTCTAAATCAGTAATTTCAAAAGTCAAATAATAAGGCTTATTTTCCTGCTTTTTAGGAGAAGTAACTTGTTCTCCCCCCATAAATAAATGCTGCCCCGCTTTCACCTCAAGCTTACCACTCGTAACAGGGAAAATACCTGAACCATTCAGCTTAACTTGAGATCCGTTTGCAGTCAGATTAATTTCAGTTGGGCTAGTAATAAAAACTGTGTCTTCGGTTGAAGTAATTTGCACGCCCTTTCGAGCAATCACATCTAAAGCATCACCTTGAGCCTGAATTTCAACTTTACCTTTGCCAGTAAAAAGACGAGCACCCTCCTGAGCTGCAAATAGACTAATCTTGTGGCTCGCATGACATACTATATTCTTTTGCGTACTAATATTAAGGCTATCTCCGGCACTTTGAGTAAGCTGACCATTTGCACTGAGGTGTATATCTTCATTACTACTTACAGCAATACTTTTTGGAGATGCCATCAGCATCACTGCTGATTGAAATTCAGCAGCCTTTTTAGGGTCTTCTTGTTTAAGAACTTCTAAGAAAGTCTGAATGTTCTCAAGCATATCTAAGGGGTCAGTTTGCTGATTTTTAGCAACTTCGCTGAGTGCCTTGGCATTATTAGGGCTGCCTTCGATTTGGTGCTTGGCCTCAGCTGCCTCTAGGTGTCCGCCTTGAGCCTGATCCTGTTTGTGAGTACTAACGAGTAAGCCACTGCCTGCTCTCACCGCGCCCCACTGATCTGTTCTAAGTTCAAACCCTTCTCCACGACCTTCACTCTCTGCCTTGTCTTTTGGATGGCTTAAGTTACCTAAGTTTAGTTGGCTGGCCGCATGGCTACTTTGTAGCTGAGCACTAATTTGTCCCGTGGTGTCATCAAAGCGTAGCTGGTTAAAGCCTTTACCGTCGACTTCTTCTGAGCGGATGCCGCTGAGTTTTTTAGTGTCAGGTAACTGGCCTTTTTGGTCGAATTGCGTTGGGTGACGTTCAGCTTCATGAATGCGTCCTACCACAAACGGGCGATCAATGTTGCCGTCAAAAAAATCGATGACCACGATCTCACCAACGCGAGGCAAGAATCGTACACCATAACCTGCACCTGCCCACGGGGTAAGTACATCAACCCAAGCGGAGTCGGTGTCATTGTCATTACTTCCTGCTCCACCGTCATGGCTATGGTCATCTGTTCGGGTAAATAGGAAGCGAACTTTAATGCGCCCCCATTGATCAACATGGATACTTTCGCCTTCCAAGCCAACCACTCTAGCGCGCTGCGGGTAAGCAGCTGGACGGTGCTCTAACGGATGGTACTCAGGAACAGTTTTAATATTTCTACGCGACAAAATGAGCTCATTACCCTGACGCTCAGTCTGGTCATTTAGCCCTGATTGATTGTTTTGCCATTGGCTTTGACTAAAAAGTTGATTGATTTGCTGTTGCAAATCTTTAGGCAAATTATTTTGTAAATAGAAGCTTCTACCAATAATCAGAAATTCTTTGTCTGATCCGTTATGCGTATCTATTTCTGGATGTTCATTCAATTCAAACCAATAGCCAACTTGCGTATCACGTACCGTAGTTTGTGCACGGAAATATTTTGATTGAGACGCATAATAATCAGATAGATTATTATTGAGTTTTTCTAGCTGCTGGTGACCCGATGCGGTAGCTTGATCTTCACCTTTTAAATCTTGCATCCAAGCAGGGCTGATATGCCATGAATGTTCTAGACTTAAACTCGCATTATCCTGATTAGCACTATGACTATGCTTTGACTGAACACTGCCCATGCCTTCTTCTTGACTTAAAGCATCAGCCTGCCAGCGTTGTACATGCACGGCTGTAGATTGCAAGCTTCGAGTTGGCACAAGACTCGTCATACTGTCTTGTTGTTCAACTGCGCTACTGCGGTGATAACGGATATTTCTTCGGTCTAATGCTAAATATGATTCATTATTATCAATTAAACGTAATTTTTGCGGTTGAATCTCAACCGAGCTATCAGTGGCAAACAACTGAGCTTCATCAATTAACCAGTTAATGCCTTCACTACGCCAAAGTCGGGTTAAAAATTCATAATCCGTTTCGTTACTTTGCATAACAAAAGGTCGAACATCGTAGTCTTCGGTTAGACCTTTTAAATCTAAAGTTAAGCCAGAAGCAAACAACGGGCTTTTGTTCTGCCATTCTGTAAATAGAATTTCAGTAATGTCCCGTACACTTTTATTCATAAATACACGGCTATTTCGGCGTTTATGCCATAGCGCGGTCGGGTCTTGTAATCTCAATTTATACAATGTTAATGAACCATCACTCTGCCCCTGACTGGCTTCGGTAATAATTCCTGTAGTTCTAAATAATTGCCCCTGATCAGTTACTTGATCGACTGCAACCTGACAACCAATAAATTGTTTTAATGAAATATGGGCATTAGTAGAAAGACAAAATAACTCAGCAGTCAGTCCTTTATTTAGCTGATGCTGCCCTTCAATGCTTTGTAAAAAGACTTGAGTATTCAACGATGGATTAGAAAACTGAACATGAAGCACGCGTTTTTGCGAGCTGATACCCAAATCTTCTAGAATTCTATGTATATGAGATAACATCTTTTTTATGAAAACTTTGTCAGGATTGGCATTATTTTATAAAATACAGAAACATCTGTCTATTTTGTAAAGAGAAACTTAACCATATGAATACAAGAGTGGATGAAGATGACAAACGTAATAAAGATATAAAGTGAATTAAAAACTTACGTTATTAATTCACTTTTAAAAGTTGTTAATCTTTTAGTATTCCAAGAAATTTATTAACAGCCTCTACTAATTATTTAGAAATTCAATTTTTATTTTTTCAAAATTTTCAACAGGAATGACTACTTTAAAACTTCCTATAACTTTAAAAAAATTTTTAAATTTACTTTCTCTCAAACCATATCCACTGCTATTACCTTCTCTCACGTCATACATAAAATCACCAAAATCTGTAGAAGGAATATAAACTCCATTTTTTACATTTAGTGTGTCTTTTATATTTTCAATAGATAAAAAACATATACCATCACTTTTACTCGAAAAACTACTAAAAAAGTTTTGAAAAGGAAAAGTGATACGAATAATTTTATCAAAATAATCATGAGCTATAGTCAACGTAATTTCATCTTGATCACAACTCAAATCCAATAACTTTGAATCATCACTGTTTTCAGTTATTTCTAATAAACTCATGGACATCCTCAAGCCTTTTCATATTTACTATAAAGGTCATCCACCATACCTGAATTTTCAATTTTGTCTCTCATAAATAAGGCCCTTTCTTCCCACTCACGTCATAATTCAAATGAGGGAAAGTTGAGGTACTAACGCCTTTACCCCAATCTCCATGGTTCCAATATTACAGTATCTCCTTTAGCATTTTTCCAACCATTCCGCTGACCTTTTTCATTATAACTTCTCACAGCCCCTGGCCCCAACATTTTAGATCCAGCATTCATTGCATCATTTTTATTATTAAATAAGAAATCATCTTTCCTAGCATCATCAGCACTAACTTTTTTCCGTCTGCATTAATGTAATTTACTAACTTTTTAGTATTACGACTTCTCGCATTAATTGGTAAGGTTTTATTTCTACTTCTTAAGCCTAACGGATCAATCCAATTATTAGGATTGGGTGCATAAGAATAAACATTATATTCACCCAGTAATCCAATCGGATCTTTACTAATAAACCGACCTATATACGGCGAATAATAACGATAACGATTGTAATGAAACCCTGTTTCCTCATCAAAATACTGACCTTGGAAATGGATGTTGTTTGAAATAATTTCACTATTTTCAAAGAAATTAGATTTTGCTTTTTCTCCTTTGCCATTTCGAGCATAGTTCTTCGTGTAAAGCCTTGCTTTGTTGAAACGAATTCTCCCAATCTTATATTAAGTTTTACAGATCATTTGACATGGGAAATCACTCATTTCCTGAGACGTATCCAAATGAAAAACATATTAGAGAAAAGCTATTAAATAATGATCTATCTAATTTAATAATATTTAGATATGGATATATCTAAAATTCTTAGATAACAGAGAATTCCAGATATATTTTAATGACTTTCTAATCTTTTCTATCAAAATAAACAGAAATAACTTGAAATATCAAACCATTCAATTCCCCAGAAAAATTAAAATCACCATTTATTGATTTTATAAAAACACTATTCATTTAACTAATAATTAAAGATGATTTCTAACTTTTTCGACCACTCTATTAGATGATTAAAGATAACTTTCACAAGAGTTCTAATAATTTTACCCCACATCTTCAATAGAATTTATTTTTTCTATAATCTCATCTTTAGTAAGTGAAAACTCCCCCTCTTCGCCTGCATCCATTCCAATCAATTCATCAAGCAAATTTTGTAAATCCTCATTGAGTTCTAAATAATCCATATCAAGACGAATTAAATATGCTTCTCTAGCAACTATCCGATAATCAAATATTTCATTTTCTAAAATTAAATGAAGTTTATCTAATACTATTTTATCAATATTACGTAACATTATAGAGGACACCCTTTTTTTATAGCTCGCCCTGATGGAGTTGCTTTACCTTGATCTATATCTGCTTTTGTTGGTGGATAATGTGGAATATCCACAACCTCACCGTTTATCATCTTAGGATGTACCCTATTTACATTACCATTATGATCATATGTTTCCTCCCATACTCTAACGGTACCAGTTTTAGGATTAATTTCTGTAACATGGGATCTTCCTCGAGTTGGACCTTGAGTCTTAGCTAAAGCCTCTTTTTCATAATATCTTATTCTACCATCACTTAGCTCTCGTGTTTTAACAGCTTTATTTTGAGCAGACTCTACAGCCGATAATTTTCTTTTTAATTTTTTTTGGTCTGTCTCATTACTTAACCCCAAAGGATCAATCCACCCAATAGGACTAGGACCATATTGATAAAGGTTATATCCTCCCAGCAATCCAATCGGATCTTTACTAATAAACCGTCCTACATACGGCGAATAATAACGATAACGGTTGTAATGAAGTCCAGTTTCCCCATCAAAATACTGACCTTGGAAACGGATGTTGTTGTTTATAATCTCTGAATTTTCAAAGAAATCTGACTTAGCTTGTTCAACCTTACATTCGCCCCAAGCTTTATATTGAGCTTTCCAAACAATGGCACCTGTCTGGTTACTCATTTCTTGTGGTGTCCCTAAATGGTCACAGTGATAGAACCATACATCATCAAAGCCTTGGCTTTGTTTTACGGTATTCCAAAGAGGGTCTTTATAAATGCTATATGTTTTTTCTGTCCAGTCTTGGATTTCATGCAGTTCAATTGAGTGATGATACGCCGCTTGCAACAAAGGTACGAAGCTATCTTTTTCGTAGAAATAGTGTTTTGTTAAATCAGCACTAGATTCATAAGCTAAAGTATCACCATCCCAACCATAAATAATGTTCTGCTCTTGTCCAGTATGGTGATGTTTACTTCTTTTTTGAATACGTCGACCTAAGGCATCATAACGATACTCTGCCGTATATTGATTATTTCGGCTACGAACAAGACGTCCCAATACATCCCACTCAAGATTTAAATCACCTTGTGATGACTTTTGTCG
>Ga0308166_1003540_pt1 | contig 13212 bp, 9 predicted proteins | sample PhyCR2_2_FD_202137 | JGI IMG/M metagenome (GOLD analysis project Ga0308166, IMG submission 202137) | Phyllosphere microbial communities from UC Gill Tract Community Farm, Albany, California, United States - DLSLCC.R2 | ecosystem: Host-associated > Plants > Phyllosphere > Unclassified | place... | reverse complement strand
CAGTGTGCTGAGCTTCTGCTGCAGGGCCTGGTTCGCAGGATCACGAATAAGGCGGTTATTCGCCACGCCGTACCACGGCAGCATTGCAGTCAGTAGCTGCTGATTGTGGTCCAGACCAAAACGCTGGTACCACGGTGAACCCTCGCTGATGTTATGCTTCAGGCGACCGGCATGGTTACGCAGGGTATGCAGTGCGGTCAGCTGGTAATCGGAAACGGAAGGGTGTTCCACCAGGGCGTGAGCCTGTTCAGCAACAGACACAATCTGCAGGCGGTTTACCGCAAACGACAGCAGCGTTCCCGCCCCCCAGATTCCGATGATGGCCATCAGCGACCAGGCCAGCGTCCGCTCCCAGGCCATGCCGACACGGCGACCACGTACCCGGGTACAGTCGTCTACAATCCCCTGCCAGGTGACAGGTAACGTCAGGGCATGGCGCTGTGATGCAGGAATAAATTTCTCTTCACCGGCCGTCACCGGCGTGGCTCCCTCCGGGTCTTCTGCAGGCTGGCTCTGTGGCAGGCTGAACATCAGGCCACGTAGCGGGATGCGTTGCTGAGTGGTATACAGCCAGGGGGACAGCTGCTCTGCCCAGCGGCGGATACCGCCTGTTTTCAGGGACTGGCCAAGACGCAGCAGAAAGTCGTTTTGCCGGTGTTGAGCAATCTGACTCACACCCTGTTCCCGTAACCCGGAGAGCATTGACTCCAGCTGATGGGTCACATCGTCAGTGCTGGCACGCAGCGGGAACGACGCCCCAACAGCCTGTTCGGTGCGGTTCGTTTGCGACCAGTCACTGTCGCACAGCTTCCATATCCAGACGGGAGCCGAATAGCGCAACAGCTCGCTGATTTTTTCAAACCCGCGCAGGTCGTTATCGCTGATTTGAGAGGTGAGATTCAGCGTCTGTGGTAGTACCCGGACAATACCGTCCAGAGGGCGGCCCCGACGCAGTTTGCGCAGGGCGGTATATTTTTCTTTGTCGTGTTCAGCGGTCAGACTGCCACCATAAATCAGCACCGTGCGGTTCCCTTCCAGCCACTGATTTTTCTGCAGGCCAGGGACCAGTTGCTCAATGGCTTCTTCGTTACCCGAGATCAGTAACAGGCGGACCTTACGGTGCCAGAAAAAGCCAAAACGTGAATGCAAATGGCGTCTAAGGGTGTTACACATCGCTACGGCCGGATGAACAGCAACCTTCTCAGTTTCTCTTTTCTTTTTTTCATCATCGCCGTTTGTGCCATCCACCAGGTCATCAAATTCAGTCTTCCCGGCACTTCGAACTGCGAGCAAAAGCAACAGTGAAGCAAGCAGCGCACATCCCGTGATGCAGACTCCGGCAATCAGCCAGTAAGTCTGTTGCTCGCTGTCAGGCTGAAGGCCTGCCATATCAGGATGTTTCCAGACAATAAATGTCATGGCGGCCAGCAGGGCTAAGAAGAACACGGCGACAGCAAGGTAGCGGCCTTCCGTTGTTTTCGGTAATAAAGCTTTCAGCCTCACGCGTCCATCTCCTGTCGGGAAGCAATCGGGGTAACGAGTGTGCTCCACAGCACATCCTGTGTGGTGTCACCGCTGATGATCATCTGCGGTAATTGAGTTTGCCGGGCAATTTCTGTTGCTGCAGCGATGGCCAGCCAGGGGGCGGCTGCACCGGCATGTCCCATTGATACGTCAAGGTTTGCTACAGCGTCGTCTTCAACGGACTGGGCAGGATGCTTGTTCTGGCTCTCAACAACCTCTGCACGTTGCTCTTTCGTCAATCCGGCTAGCCACAGGTGTTTGACGATATTTTCTTTGAGCGGAACGTTATAGGCGGCCATTCGCATCCCCTCTTCCAGCCCTCCTGGTGGGGCGGGGTCCGGTCGATGCAGCAGTGCTACAGGTTCGAGAGCCTCCTGTGTCAGGCGGTTGCCGAGGAGAATTGCGACCCCTGCCTCTGCGGTATTGTCAGAGTCTGAGGGATTAAACTGAAGCCCCACAATCAACAACATTGCTTTATCTTTAATACGAGTATTCAACCAATCATCAATAATGCTGAGTCCGTTCCCTTCGCCGTATTCAACAGGGACAGTAACATTATTTTTTTTCATTGCGTCATCCCAGCAATGACGAATATCCTCTTGAGGCAAAGATGTTGATATATTAAAAACGACAACTAGAGATGCTTTGTCAGGGAATTGTATAAACGGAAGCTTAGCAAGCAACCTGGAAAAGATTCCATTAATCAAATGCTTTGGTGTATCTTGCGGGCTTGAAGCAACTCGACTCATGCGGGTACTTTCGTTACCATTTCGGTCAGTCTGAGAAACAATAATGCTGTCGTTGTCTTGCATGGAAATAGCTATTACTTCCTGGGAAGATGCTGAGTGGCCTGTAATGAATGAAGCATTCAGCACCTGAACTGCGCGGCGTGCACTGCGAGTTTCACGCAAGATCCACTGTTCCCGCCTTCGATCAAAGCCATTTGCTTTGATATCCCTTAACATCCATGTACCTAATCTGAAAGCAAAAGCAGAGCCCCAAATTGCTGTGGGGACACCCAAAGCAAATAGCCAGAAGTGGTGATTATCAACATACCGCCCAAAAATCCGCATCAGGATAATGCTGAGGGCCAACATGATGCCAAGAGTCATAAACCAACGAGCTGTTTTTACAGGTTCAGGCCGAGGATAATACTCAGGCAAGTATTTAAGTGAATACGACATCCATTTCCTCTTTATTCTTCAAGGGATATCAAACCAGATAAATTAATTGTAACGATTAAATTCCCATGATTTATTTTTATCGCATGACTCAAAATTATTTTCATCTGAAGAATCAAAGTCACTCTTTACTTCATCAAGCTGACCGGTGGTTAGGTTGACAAATAAACCATTCCCGGCATCAATGAAAGCATTGTCTTTACCTTTTAAATATTCAATACCAAAGACGCCCTCGCTCACTCTCTTTTTTCAACCGTCTTATAACTTTCATTCAGATTAGTAATTATAATATTTGTATCCTGTGGGTTACTCTCATTGAATTTAACAGGTTTCCCCCACACAACTATTTTTGAACCATCACACTTAACAGTGTAACCATTGACGATAGTGTCAAGATTAATTTTTTTGATTGCAGAGCTATTTTTTATTTCCATTGTGACATTATCTGTAAGCTCTACATCAAACGAGAAAACATTAAAAGTAATAGAAGAAAGTAAAACGACCGACATAAAGCGATTCATGATAACCTCATAAAAGACGTTATACTGACCAAAACAACCAGTGAAGTGTTAATTTTATCGTCTTAATTAATTTTGGTAGTTGAAATAGATGTCCATTTTCTCATCATGTATTCCAGAAGTGTTTTATCATTCCTGAGATTAAAGTCAGGCACTGGTGCTTTCTCTCCACCGAAACCATCGTTACCAACAATAATATGTTCCTCTCCCCTTAAGGAATATTTCACTCCGTTTCTAAACGCAAAATACTTTACCGTGACAGGATCTATCCCGCCTACACACCCAATCTTGTATGCAAATAAAACTGTGCCTATGTCATCAGATAATGCTTTATTGATTTCTATAGAATCAGCTACCACATCTAATTTTATATCCTCTTCACAATCTATAAAATAATCCCTAAGAATCCAATCCTCTCTATTGTTTGTTATTTGCTTTATAAGCAAACTTTCTCCACCGTCTTTACTATCAAGCCGCTTGTCTATAATTACAGTATGCTTTCCTGAATTATCACCCCATACCTTTTGGACGATCTCGGGACTGGCGAACGCTAATTGGGGAGACATAAGAGCAATAACAATAATTAGCCCACAGATAACCGCTGACAATACTTTAATTTTGCCCTGCCAATTCAATAAATACTTTATAAAACCCATTCATTTCCAAACAAGCGTCGATGCTTTAAGCCAGTTATTGGTCATGTATTTATATAAACGGATGTTATTTCTCAAATTAGCATCAGGCACAGGTTTAACATTATCATCAATCACCCCATCAGGCGTAATAATTCGTTCTCCTCCTCGAAGAGCATGCTTTACACTATTTTCGTAAGCAAAGTACTTTACATCAACAGGATCGAGACCGCCCACACAACCTATTGTATAAGAAAATAACACTGTATCAAATGAACCATTTAAGTCCTTAATCAAATCCATACTTATATCAAGCGGACATTCATTTACATAATCAACAAGACTCCATATTTTTTTGTCATTTACATATTCCGACGCAGTTATTTTTGCATTCTTTAAATCGTTATCATTTTCTTCCTGGATATTAATCGTCACTTTATGAACACCATCAACACGTTCAAACTCTTTGGTATATGTAGATGCCAAACTACTACTTATAGGTAAAACAACCAAAAGCAATGCAAGTGTTAATTTGAATTTCAGAATCATCTTGTGCTCTCATGTTCAGTTGTTACGGAATGAATACCAATCATTTCATTGAGTTCATCTACATCAAAGATTTCTAATTCTTTATGTGCATTTGATTCGTAATATCCTTTATATGTCACAGGCAAAAAGAATCGTAATCCATTAAAGGGTGAAAATTTTATTGTGTCCCCTTGATTCCCTCCCAAACAAATTAATGCTCCAGACTTAGATTTACCATAAACAAAAGTTGCGTGATGTCCTGATGATGCGGCACATCCATATATAGGTTTTTTGATCTCAAAAAAATTGACGCTATCTTTAAAAAAAGAAATTGCACGATATGGATCTGGTCCTGTTTTATGATATCCTGCTTCTTGAAAACAATAATTGGCGAAAGAAGAGCACCAAGCATTATTTTTCCCAATTAGATTTTTTATCCATTTGTGACCTATTAATGCATGATAATTACTTGTTATGTGATCTTCCTTTGTTCCATGCCATTTTTTTGCTTCATTTAAAGCTATGTTCATCCAAGGAACTTCTCGCTGATCATGTGGAAGTAAAGCAATCGGATTTCCAGATTTCTTCCCCCCGACAGATTCCAGTATTTCTTTATTAGCATTAGTGATGTTCTTATTTTGTGATTGTTTTGGCACTGATTTTGAGTCAGTAGAGGTAGCTCTCGAAGCCTCACTCTGCGTAGGTGTTTTGCAACCACTTTTTTTTATTGATATTGACTGCCCGAGATATATTTTATTTGGATCTGAAATATTATTATCACGAACAATTTCATCCACAGTCATGCCATTTTTTTCTGCGATTTTCGCTAATGTATCGCCTGGTGCAACGATATGCTTTGAAGGATTAACTGGATTAACACCATAAATCGTTAACTGTTGCCCAGGAAAGATTTTGCTTACATCTGGAATGTTATTATTTTTAGCAATTTCATCAACACTTGTTTTATAGCGTTCAGCTATTTTAGAAAGAGAGTCCCCCGACATGACTGTGTACTCTATTGGTTTCTGAGTGCTCTTCTCTCGAGGAGTCTTTGGTGCATCAGCAAGCGTTTTTGCAGAAAATTGCGAGAAGTTTCTTGTAAGTAGTATGTTTTTTGTTTCCTCTCCAGCAACTGCTGAATAAACTATATCCTCCCTACCTAAAGAATTGACATATTTAATAATAATGATCATACCTTGTTTAGTATGAATGATAGGCTTGAGCTTACCGTAATTATCTGTTTTCCATTCGTAACTCGTGCTTCCTAGTGTAACTTTAAATGGCACATCTGCAACTGGTCGGGTCCCATCAGAAACAGTTATATTTGTCACATACACCCATTTTTCAATCCCGGGCTTCAGACCACCTTCCTTTTTACTTATTGCATCCACAACTTTGTCAAACTCAGTATCGTTCAAGTCAGATATTTTTTTATTTTCTGCAACTCCACTCTCTGAGCTTATAAAATTGGCATAAGCTACTGGATCATTGCCTGCAGTTGCAGGTGCGTACTGCGACATCATTTCAGAGATGGTGTTGTCTCGGTATTTTCGCTTCAATAACGCACATTTTTCACGTTCCCCAACTTCCATGCTGGAAAAAATCGCAAATGTATTCTTTTTAGGATTATATACAGTTCCGGCACCTATCCGCCCATTTTGTTTACTTGCATTAGGTAATGCCATAATATTCCCTGGGTTATTGAACCTCCAATTCAATGTTCCGGCAGTTTTTAGCAAAAGAGTCCCATCATCAGCTTCGTACTCAACCGTCTTGATTTCAAGATGATATATCGCTTTTACCAATCTCATACATCATCCTTTTTTATTTTTTTTCGCTAACTTAAAACTGGAATGATTTAGTAAAACTGAAGTAATATGATAGCCTGTAACAGCAAGCATAATATTTCCATCTACAGTGACCTGGTGGTTAAGCAAACTGCGTTTAGCTTTATAATCGTCACCGCTAATAATGAGCTGCACATTACTGCCCCAACCATCTTGCTCAGTATTAGCATCAATAACACACTTTAGTGGACTGTTTAAATGCAGGATCCAGTAGAGTAATTTTTCGTCATGTTCCCTATCTTCACCCCAGTTGGGGGGACCGTAAAACAATTCTTCTTTCATTATTCCTGAGAGTTCAATCTTATCACCTTCTTTCAGGCATAATGCATATGCACTGAAGTTATATAATAAGATAGCCATACTCAGCATGAGTTTCATAAATATATTTAACATTATCAACCGACCTTTGTTACATTTAATAAAGTGGCAATCATTGATTCAGTCAATGTTGATGTACTATCCTCTGCGATATCCTCTTCACTTAAATAAAGATTGGCATCAGAGTCTTCATTTCCAAAATCCTCCACACTGTCATACTCAGTTGAGCAAATAGAAAGTTCTTCCTGCCCCCAAGTCTCTCGTCCAATGATTAAATTTAATGTATCGTTTTCTGGAAGTTCTATTTTGGGGAAGCGTCCTGAGTTGTCTACCGTTCCGGTAGACAATATTTTCCCACTACTGTCAGTGATGCTGAACGGTTGATTTATCATCCAATCCATACTTTGGCTGACACTATCTGCACCAGGGAAAGCAAAACGTAAACTTTGCACGCCAGGTTCCATCACTGGAAATACGGGTAACGTGACCTTTTCTGATGCACCGCCCTTACGTCCATAATGCCCAGCCTTCGTGCGGTATTCACCCGCGGTGGCTGATTCAATCGCACTTGCATCAATCTTTATATAGCTCCCCCCTCCGTTCAGAGTTAGCCTCTTCTTGGCGATGATTTTGATTTCATCTTCGGTACTGACAATGCTGATTTCCTTGCGGGCTAATAATTCCATCAAGTCGTTTTGTGCTTGTACCTGTACCGGTCCCTGATTAGCAATGAGCTTTACTCCAAGCTTACGCACAAACACGCTGAGCGCATTTCCAACCCCCACAAACAGATTCTTCACCACGCTGATATCGGCATTCTTGCCGGCAGTGGCGATCAGGTTCTGACTGGCTGAGAGCTGCAGATGCTGTCCGCTGGTCAGTGCGATGCCGTCCGGCGCACTCATCAGCAGCACCGATTTCTTGAGCTCCGTCAGCTGCTGTTCCAGCAGTTTGACCTGCGCCTGCAGATCAGCGGGATTCGCCGTCGCTTTCTGTGCATCTTCTGAGATGGACGTCATCTGCTCCCGGGCATCGCCCAGATTACTGACAGCCGGCTGCATCTCCAGCACCTGGCCCTGCGCCTTCGCCTGACTGTCTGCCGTAATGAACATCCCTTTCTGCGCACGTATCGCGCCCCAGCTGTCACTTCTGAGCTCAAAGCCTTCCCCGCGCTTCTGGCGCTCAGCATCCACGAGATGTCCAAGGTTTAGTTGGCTCTTGCCGCCGTATTCAGTCGAGAGCTTGATATGCTCCTGATTTTCCGAGTCATCCAGGCGGAGTTTGTTGTTTTTTGGGGTACGCAGAACGTTACGTTTGTAGTTCTGGATGGTGACGTGGTCACCGTGCGCCGAATCGTGCAGCACGCCAGAGATGTACGGCCGGTCCGGGTTACCATCTTCAAAACCGATGGCCACTTCGGTGCCTGCCAGCAGAGGCAGGTGCAGGCCGTAGGTGTCACCGGCATACGGGCGGGACTGGCGCACCCACAGGCTTTCAAAACCGGTTTCCCAGTTATCGCGGTCGAACAGCATGTTGACGCGGTAGCGGCCATCGCGGTCGATGTGCCCGTAGGTATCGTTCTCTTTGGTACTGGTGACGCGTGCCGGCAGTGTGCCGGCCATCACCGGGCGTTTCCCCGGCTCCGGGCGGAAGCCAAAATCGGGGCTGTCCGGGATACCCTCAAAATCCACACCAAAATCTTCGTCACGACGGGCATGAGTGTGCATCGCCGTGATGGCCACGCCATGCGCAAACACCTCTGCCACCTCATAACCGCCGGTGACTTTTAACACCTGACCCGGGAAGAGCGTCGGGCAACTGGTGATGGCGCGGGTTTGTGTCTGACCATTCAGATAACGCTCATGGCGAATACGGGCATAGAAGGCCCCGGATTCCGGCGCCGGATGACGGTCATATTTACTGCCCGGCGTCAGGTAATTGTCGGCATAGTGGTAGGCATCACCGTAGGTGGTGGCGTCCCCCCGGGTCGCATCGACCTGAGTGTTCATGTCCTCGTTTGCCGCGCGGTAGTTATAATCGCGGGTGCTGACCTGCTTTTGCACGACAGCGTGGTGACATTCCATGCCCCATACAGAGTCCACCCCTTTCGAATGCTGGCCAGACGGCGGCACAGACGGCAAGGTCAGGCCTTTCTCATAGCCCTGCTGGCTGTCGTAAAACTCCACCACATCAATATTGAGGCGCGTGTCGGTGGTGAAGCGGAACCAGATGCCCACTTCGCCCAGCAGGCGAGTGATAAAATGCAGATCGTCCTCACCGTATTGCATGACCTGCTCGCGGCGCGGATAGTCCTGAGTCAGTGAGAACAGAAAATCCTGGCCGCGCATGTTGTGGCGCTCGCGCAGGATTTTTTCAACAATCTGGGGAACCGACATGTCCTGATAGATAGCGTTCTGGTGTGAACGGCTGAGCAACGCCAGACGTGGGGTCAGCGTCAGGGCATAGTGCGTTTCGTCTTTTGAGGTACTAAGGCGTTCAAAACCGCTGACTACCCCCTGAATCACACGAACGGCCTGTTGCACCTTAATGCCGTAGCCCTGATCCACCGGTGCCTGCAGCGTCAGGGAAGCGGCTTTCATCAGCATCATTTCCTTGCTGATGGCATGATCGCCACTGGTGAACTCAATACGGTAGCTGAACGGTTTGCTCAGGGCTTCGTGACCTTCAAAGGCCAGAACGTCCAGCCCGGACTCACAGCCTTTTACCGAAAGCATGTGGTGATTGTGGCTGAAGAGGATTTTAAGATTCGAGCTCATGCGTCAGTTCCTTCTGGTTCAGTGGCTGGGGTATCAAACTCCAGCACAATGCCCTCATCGTCGGTCCACTCCAGGGTCAGTAATTTGGGCTTCTGCTTCGCGGCCATATGGGTCAGCAGCTGCTGACTCAGCACCGGCAGGATTTGCTGATTGAGAAGACTGTCAACGTTACGCGCACCGGTGTCCGGCAACAGGCAGGCCGCAGTCAGCGTGTCATACAGACTCTCGCCAATCTGCGTGGTCAGGCCGTAGTGACGCTTCAGGCGCTGACTCACCTGACTGAGCTTCATCTCCACGATGGTGCGCATGGCAGATTCTGCCAGTGGGCGATAAATCACCGTCTGGAAACGGGCCAGCAGCGCGGGCTGGAAGTGGTCACGCAGGATCGGACGCAGCAGTTCGTGCAGGTCGGTTTCGCTGGCGTCTGGCTGTTCCTCCAGCAGCTGCATGAGGTGGTCGCTACCGAGGTTAGAGGTCATCAGGATGACGGTGTTACGGAAGTCGATTTCACGCCCTTCGCCGTCGCGCATAAAACCGCGGTCGAACACCTGATAGAACAGGTTCATCACGTCCCGGTGGGCTTTTTCCACCTCATCGAGCAGCACCACGCTGTACGGACGCTTGCGCACCGCTTCGGTCAGGATCCCGCCCTGGCCGTAACCAACGTAACCCGGCGGGGAGCCCTTTAGCTGGGAAACGGTGTGTGGCTCCTGGTATTCGGACAGGTTAATGGTAATCAGGGATTTCTCGCCACCGTACAGCACATCGGCCAGCGCCAGCGCAGTCTCAGTTTTACCGACTCCACTCGGACCGACCAGCAGGAACACGCCCTGCGGGCCGTTCTCAGACGTCAGACCGGTTTTCGCCGCCCGCAGACGCTGCGCTATGGCATTGAGGGACATATCCTGACCCACCACGCGCTTACCGATTTCAGCTTCCAGGGTCAGCAGTTCGGTCTGCTCATCTTTCATCAGTGAGGAGAGCGGCACGCCGGTCCAGTCAGCAATCACGTTGGCCACGGTGCGGGGGTCCACGTCCAGCGAGAGCAGCGGCGTGCTGCCCTGCAGCGTGGAGAGCTGGTTTTGCAGGTTGTTGATGTCAGCCTGGCGGCTGATGTCCTGACGCACGTCGAGCAGTTGTTCCGTCAGGCTCAGCTCGCGGCCATACTGGGTTTCCAGCACGTCGAGCTCAACAATGAGATCATTCTGCTGTTGCTCGATCACTTCCAAACGTTCGCCGTGTTGATTATTGCCCAGCGCGATATCTTCCAGCAGTGCCTGTTTCTCAATGTCCAGCGCAGTGAGCTGCGCCCGAAACTGCGTCAGCGCTTCCGGAACGGTGTCGAGGCTCATTCGCACGCGAGCGCTGGCGGTGTCAAGCAGGTCAACGGCCTTGTCTGGCAGCTGGCGACCCGTCAGGTAGCGGCGGGAGAGCGTGACGGCGGCACGAACGGCATCATCGGTAATGTGTACGCCATGGTGTTCGGCATAGCGGGATTTCAGGCCTCTGAGCATCAGGCAGGCGGTATCGTCGTCAGGTTCATCCACTTTCACCATCTGGAAACGACGCTCCAGAGCCGCATCGCGCTCAAAATACTGCTTGTATTCGGACCAGGTGGTGGCGGCAATAGTACGCAGTTCGCCACGTGCCAGCGCAGGCTTAAGCAGGTTGGCGGCGTCCGCACCGCCGGCCTGATTACCTGCGCCAATGATGGTGTGCGCTTCGTCAATAAACAGCAGGACAGGCACCGGCGACTGTTGCACGGCATCGATGACATTTTTCAGGCGCTGTTCGAACTCGCCCTTTACGCCTGCACCCGCCTGCAGGAGACCGAGGTCCAGGGTACGCAGAACGATTGTTTTCAGGCTTTCCGGCACGTTGCCTTCTGAGATGCGTAGCGCCAGGCCTTCAACGAGCGCGGTTTTACCGACGCCAGGCTCGCCGACCAGGATCGGGTTGTTTTTACGGCGGCGGGAGAGGATATCCACCATCTGGCGGATTTCGGTGTCACGGCCAAACACCGGGTCGATTTTGCCCTCTTTTGCTTTGGCGGTGACATCGAGCGTGAATTTATCCAGCGCGTTCTGCAGCGCAGGCGACAACTCGCCTTCTTTGCCCTCAGAAACGCCGACCGGGCGACCCACGAACTCAACCACATCGCTTTTGGCTAATTCTTCCTCCAGCTGCATGTCCGGGCGCTCGTCAGACTGCGTATCCAGCAACGGTCGCAGTCGCTCAAGCTGGCTCTGGCCCAGCGTCAGCAATGGCCACAGGCCATCGCAGCGCGCCAGTGTTGGCTGAGCAACCAGCGCCATCAGCAGATGGACACTGCGGATCTGTTCTTCCCCGGCAAGGGATGCCAGTAGCCAGGCTTCCTGCAGGAGGGTCTGAATGCCGGCGGACAGCTGTGGACGCTGACGAACTGAGCGGGGCTGATTATCCAGCCAGGCAAGCATGTCCTGCCACAGCGCATCCATATCCCACTCATAACGGCGGGCCATCACCGTCAGGTCACCTTCACCCTGCTCAAGCAGCTTCAGCAGCCAGTGCTCAGGCAAAATTTCTGCATGCGCCCGGGTCTGGCAGAGCGAAGCCGCCCCTTCCATCGCACGGGCACAGTAAGGGTTCAGACGTCGCAGCAGAATGGCTGGATTTTCCATGACTTTCTCTCTTTGTCGTTTCCTGGACACGCTACCGCCCATCGCTGTTTCCCGGGAAGGGTACCAAAGCGCATACGGTCAGGCTGGCAGTTTGTGGGGTTCTTTGCTCAGCGCCCGCAGGGCAGACGTTCAGCAAAAACAAAAAAGCGGGCAGGATGTGCTGCCCACTTCTGGTCTTACGCGGTGGCGCGTTCGTTCCAGGAATCGGAATGAATGATGTTGCCGTCTTTGTAGGTCCAGGTGATTTTTTCGTAGCGCAGTTCAATGCGCTCAAGGTGGTTATGCTTCTCTTTGGATGGATCCTTGATGTCATACATTTCAGGATTCACCTTCACCACTTTCACGTTTTCCAGTTTGGTGTTGAAGTACTCCACTTCCTGACCCGCGTCGTTGATTTTGTACCACTTGAATTCAGCAGACTTCAGGGTCTGACCGGTGGTCACCGCCTTGTACAGGTACGGGCTTGAGGAGTCGATTTCCTTGGTGAACAGGAACGGGGTGTGGATACGGGTACCGGTCAGCTTGCCGGTGTTGTTGTCGGTCGGGATGTACAGATCGTGTTTCTGTGCCACCACTTCGATGCTGCCTTCGCGATCCTGAACGTCCACAGACCCTTTGATGTCCGCGCCGCCGTCGTCTTTCAGCCAAAGATAAACAGGAATTGCCATGTGATTTACTCCATTACAGTTTTATCTGCGCCATCATCCGATGACGCCAGGGGATTGCCCGGTATCTGACAGGCGTCGGCCTGCGGAACCAGACTGATTTCGACACGACGGTTAAGTGCGCGCCCTTCCGGGGTGTCGTTCGTTGCGACCGGGCGGCTTTCGCCATAGCCCTGCACCGCAAAACAGCTTTCCGGCACATCGCCGGTGTCACGCATCCAGTTACGTACCGCTTCGGCACGCCTCAGGGAGAGCGTCTGATTCAGTTGAGGGTTGCCGGTGTTATCGGTGTGGCCACTGACCACAATCAGCCAGCCCGGTTTGGCCTTAATGCCGACCAGGGAGGTCACCAGCATTTTGGTGGAGCCCGATTTCAGTTCAGATTTACCGGAATCGAACAGCGACATGCTGTCGAGACGAACGATTTTCGGAACCAGTTTGGGTTTCGGCTGCGGTTTGGGCGGCGGCGGCGGGGGCACATACGAGCGGATCGCTTCCAGCACCGGCATGCGCAGATGCCCGCCCTGATACAGACCCAGACTCATGTTCAGTGGTTCACCGT
>Ga0308166_1003539_pt1 | contig 13214 bp, 23 predicted proteins | sample PhyCR2_2_FD_202137 | JGI IMG/M metagenome (GOLD analysis project Ga0308166, IMG submission 202137) | Phyllosphere microbial communities from UC Gill Tract Community Farm, Albany, California, United States - DLSLCC.R2 | ecosystem: Host-associated > Plants > Phyllosphere > Unclassified | place... | reverse complement strand
CGGTCGCCCCACAAGTACAAGGACAGCCGCGAGCACTTCGAGATGCGCACCCACAAGCGTCTGATCGACATCGTCGACCCGACGCCCAAGGCCGTCGACTCGCTGATGCGTCTCGACCTGCCGGCTGACGTCAACATCGAGATCAAGCTCTGAGGTCCGCCATGGTTGACATCAACTCCAAGGTTTCCAAGGGCATGCTCGGCACCAAGCTCGGCATGACCCAGGTCTGGAACGAGAACGGCAAGCTCGTTCCCGTCACCGTCATCGAGCTCGCTCCGAACGTGGTCACCCAGATCCGTACCCCCGAGAAGGACGGCTACAACGCCGTGCAGATCGCGTACGGCCAGATCGACCCGCGCAAGGTGAACAAGCCGCTGACCGCTCACTTCGAGGCTGCAGGCGTCACGCCGCGTCGTCACGTCACCGAGATCCGCACCGCGGATGCCGCTGACTACTCGCTGGGCCAGGAGCTCACGGTCGACGGCACGTTCGAAGCAGGCCAGCTCGTCGACGTCGTCGGCACGAGCAAGGGCAAGGGCTTCGCCGGTGTCATGAAGCGTCACAACTTCAAGGGCGTCTCGGCTTCGCACGGTTCGCACCGCAACCACCGCAAGCCCGGCTCGATCGGCGCATCGTCGACCCCGAGCCGCGTCTTCAAGGGCATGCGCATGGCCGGCCGTATGGGTGGCGAGCGCGTGACCGTCCTCAACCTCACGGTGCACGCCGTCGACATCGAGAAGGGTCTGCTGCTCGTCAAGGGCGCCGTCCCCGGTGCTCGTGGCCGCATCGTCTACGTCCGCAACGCAGTGAAGGGTGCCTGATCATGGCTGACTCCACTCTCGCGCTTGACGTCCTCAAGGCAGACGGCAAGAAGGCTGGCTCGATCGAGCTTCCCGCCGAACTGTTCGACGCCAAGACGAACATCCCGCTCATCCACCAGGTCGTCGTCGCGCAGCTCGCGGCGGCTCGCCAGGGAACCCACTCGACCAAGCGTCGCGGTGAGGTCTCGGGTGCCGGCCGCAAGCCCTTCAAGCAGAAGGGCACGGGTAACGCCCGTCAGGGTTCCATCCGCGCGCCGCACATGACCGGCGGTGGAATCGTGCACGGCCCCAAGCCGCGCGACTACTCGCAGCGCACCCCCAAGAAGATGATCGCCGCCGCCCTCCGTGGTGCACTGAGCGACCGCTTCCGCGGTGACCGCATCCACGCCATCGAGTCCTTCGGCATCGACGGCACGCCTTCGACCAAGACCGCGGTGAACTTCCTCACCAACGTCGTCTCGTCGAAGAACGTGCTCGTCGTCATCGAGCGCAACGACGACGTGACGCTGAAGAGCATCCGCAACCTGTCGAACCTGCACGTGCTGACGTTCGACCAGCTCAACGCATACGACGTGCTCGTCTCCGACGACATCGTCTTCACCCAGGCCGCGCTCGAGGGCTTCATCGCCTCCAAGTCCGGCGCCAACCAGGAGGTCTCCGCATGAGCGAGCAGGCATCTGTTCTCCAGACGGCCCTGAACAAGGACCCGCGCGACATCATCCTGAAGCCGGTCGTGTCCGAGAAGAGCTACGGTCTCATCGACGAGGGTAAGTACACCTTCCTCGTGGACCCGCGCGCTTCGAAGACCGAGATCAAGCTCGCCATCGAGAAGATCTTCGGCGTCAAGGTCGCTGGGGTCAACACCCTCAACCGCGTCGGCAAGGCTCGCCGCACCCGCTTCGGCACGGGCAAGCGCAAGGACACCAAGCGCGCCATCGTGACCCTGAAGTCGGGCACCATCGACATCTTCACGGCAATCGGCTGATCCGGGGGATAAGGACAATCATGGCTATTCGCAAGTACAAGCCCACGACCCCGGGCCGTCGCGGCTCGTCGGTGGCTGACTTCGCCGAGATCACCCGATCGACGCCGGAGAAGTCGCTGCTGCGCCCGCTCTCGAAGACCGGTGGTCGTAACAACCAGGGCCGCATCACGACCCGTCACATCGGTGGTGGCCACAAGCGCCAGTACCGCGTCATCGACTTCCGTCGCAATGACAAGGACGGCGTGGACGCCAAGGTCGCTCACATCGAGTACGACCCCAACCGCACGGCACGCATCGCGCTGCTGCACTACTTCGACGGCGAGAAGCGCTACATCCTCGCGCCGGCGAAGCTGAAGCAGGGCGACGTCATCGAGTCGGGTGCAGGTGCCGACATCAAGCCGGGCAACAACCTCCCGCTGAAGAACATCCCGACGGGTACCGTCATCCACGCGATCGAGCTCCGTCCCGGTGGCGGCGCGAAGATGGCACGTTCGGCCGGTGCATCCGTCCGTCTCGTCGCCAAGGATGGCAACTTCGCTCAGCTGCGTCTGCCCTCGGGCGAGATCCGCAACGTCGATGCGCGCTGCCGCGCCACGATCGGCGAGGTCGGCAACGCCGAGCAGTCGAACATCAACTGGGGCAAGGCCGGCCGCATGCGCTGGAAGGGCGTCCGCCCGACCGTCCGTGGTGTCGCGATGAACCCGGTCGACCACCCGCACGGTGGTGGTGAGGGCAAGACGTCCGGTGGACGTCACCCCGTCTCCCCGTGGGGCCAGGCTGAGGGTCGCACCCGTCACGCCAACAAGGAAAGCGACAAGTACATCGTGCGTCGTCGTAACGCCGGCAAGAAGCGTAAGTAGGAGTAAGAGAAGATGCCTCGCAGTCTTAAGAAGGGCCCCTTCGTCGACGATCACCTGCTTCGCAAGGTGGTCGTGCAGAACGAAGCCGGCACCAAGAACGTCATCAAGACCTGGTCCCGCCGGTCCATGATCATCCCGGCCATGCTGGGTCACACGATCGCGGTCCACGACGGTCGCAAGCACATCCCCGTGTTTGTGTCCGAGACCATGGTCGGCCACAAACTGGGCGAGTTCGCGCCCACCCGCACCTTCCGCGGCCACGAGAAGGACGACAAGAAGGGCCGCCGCCGCTGACGCGGTGGCGATAGAGGAGAGAGAAATGGTGGAGTCCATCGCACGCGTGCGACACATCCGCGTGACCCCTCAGAAGGCTCGTCGTGTCGTCGCGCTCATCAAGGGCAAGCAGGCCCAGGAGGCTCTGGCGATCCTGAAGTTCGCACAGCAGAGCGCCAGTGAGCCGATCTACAAGCTTGTCGCGTCGGCCATGGCCAACGCGCAGGTCAAGGCGGATCGTGACGGCGAGTACCTCGACGAGCAGGACCTGTACGTGGCTAACGCCTACGTAGACGAGGGCACGACGCTCAAGCGTTTCCAGCCCCGTGCACAGGGTCGCGCTTTCCAGATCAAGAAGCGCACGAGCCACATCACGGTCGTGCTCTCGACGCCTGAGGCAGCTCCGGCTGCGGCAAGCGACAGCAACAAGAAGGCGAGCAAGTAATGGGACAGAAAGTAAACCCGTACGGCTTCCGCCTCGGCATCACGACTGACCACGTGTCGCGTTGGTTCTCGGACTCGACGAAGCCGGGTCAGCGTTACGCCGACTACGTCGCCGAGGACATCAAGATCCGCAACCTGCTGAAGACGCAGCTCGACCGCGCCGGTGTCTCGAACATCGAGATCGAGCGCACCCGTGACCGCGTCCGCGTCGACATCCACACCGCCCGTCCGGGCATCGTGATCGGTCGTCGTGGAGCCGAGGCCGAGCGCATCCGCGGCGACCTCGAGAAGCTCTCGGGCAAGCAGATCCAGCTGAACATCCTCGAGGTCAAGAACCCCGAGGCCGACGCTCAGCTCGTCGCACAGGGCATCGCCGAGCAGCTCTCTGCTCGTGTGGCGTTCCGTCGTGCGATGCGCAAGGGTCTCCAGGGCGCGCAGCGCGCTGGAGCCAAGGGCATCCGCATCCAGGTCTCCGGCCGCCTCGGCGGCGCCGAGATGAGCCGTTCGGAGTTCTACCGCGAGGGTCGTGTGCCGCTGCACACGCTGCGCGCGAACATCGACTACGGCTTCTACGAGGCGAAGACCACCTTCGGCCGCATCGGCGTGAAGGTCTGGATCTACAAGGGCGACCTGACGGCGAAGGAGCTCGCTCGCGAGCAGGCCAACGCTCCGAAGGCTCGTCGTGATGACCGTGGTGGCGACCGTCGTCGTGCACCGCGCAACGAGGCACCCGTCGCAGAAGGAGCGTCTGCCTGATGCTTATTCCCCGTAAGGTCAAGTTCCGTAAGCAGCACCACCCCGGCCGTAGCGGCCAGGCGACCGGTGGCACGAAGGTCTCCTTCGGCGAGTACGGCATCCAGGCGCTCACGCCTGCTTATGTGACCAACCGTCAGATCGAGTCCGCTCGTATCGCGGTCACGCGTCACATCAAGCGTGGCGGAAAGGTGTGGATCAACATCTACCCCGACCGTCCGCTCACCAAGAAGCCTGCTGAGACCCGCATGGGTTCCGGTAAGGGTTCCCCCGAGTGGTGGGTCGCCAACGTCAAGCCGGGTCGCGTCCTCTTCGAGGTCTCCGGTGTGAGCGAAGAACTCGCTCGCGAGGCACTGACCCGTGCCATTCACAAGCTGCCTCTCAAGGCACGCATCATCAAGCGCGAGGAGGGCGACGCGTAATGGCGATCGGCACCAAGGAGCTCGCTCCGGCAGAGCTCGACACGTTCGAAGACCAGCGCCTCGTTGAGGAGCTGCGTAAGGCCAAGGAGGAGCTGTTCAACCTCCGTTTCCAGTCGGCCACCGGCCAGCTGGAGAGCCACGGCCGCATCCGCGCCGTCAAGCGCGACATCGCGCGCCTGTACACCGTGATCCGCGAGCGCGAGCTGGGCATCCGTGCGACGCCCGCTCCCGTCGAGGCTCCGGCCAAGAAGGCGACCAAGTCGAAGGCGAAGAAGGCGGATTCCGCTGACGACGCCGTGAAGGAAGAGGCTGAGTGATGGCCACCAAGAAGGAAGCCGCCGTCGAGGCTGAGCACGCCGCACACGATGTCCGCGATGCGGATGCCCGTGGGTACCGCAAGTCGCGTCGTGGCTACGTCATCAGCGACAAGATGGACAAGACCATCGTGGTCGAGGTCGAGGACCGCGTGAAGCACCCGCTTTACGGCAAGGTCATCCGCCGCACCTCGAAGGTCAAGGCGCACGATGAGGCGAACTCCGCCGGCATCGGCGACCTCGTCCTGATCAACGAGACCCGCCCGCTCAGCGCCACCAAGCGCTGGCGTCTGGTGGAGATTCTGGAGAAGGCCAAGTGATCCAGCAGGAATCCCGCCTCAAGGTCGCCGACAACACCGGCGCGAAGGAGCTGCTCACCATCCGTGTTCTCGGCGGCTCGCGTCGTCGTTACGCCGGTCTGGGTGACACGATCGTCGCGACCGTCAAGGACGCGATCCCGGGCGGAAACGTCAAGAAGGGCGACGTGGTCAAGGCCGTCATCGTCCGCACGGTCAAGTCCACGCGCCGTCCCGACGGTTCGTACATCAAGTTCGACGAGAACGCCGCCGTGATCCTGAAGAACGACGGGGAGCCCCGCGGCACCCGTATCTTCGGACCGGTCGGTCGCGAGCTTCGTGACAAGAAGTTCATGAAGATCGTCTCGCTGGCGCCGGAGGTTATTTAAGTCATGGCGAAGATCAAGAAGGGTGACCTGGTTCAGGTCATCACAGGAGCGACGCAGGAGCGTGGCGGAGATCGCGGCAAGCAGGGCAAGGTCCTCGAGATCCTGGCCGACAAGAACCGCATCATCGTCGAAGGCGTGAACTACGTCACCAAGCACACGCGCGTCGGCCAGACGCAGCGTGGCACCAAGACGGGCGGCCTCGAGACTGTCGAGGCCTCCATCCACATCTCGAACGTCGCACTCGTCGACCCCTCGACCAAGAAGCCGACCAAGGTCGGCCACCGGGTCGAGGAGCAGACCAAGGACGGCGTCAAGCGCACCGTCCGTGTGCGGTACGCGAAGAAGTCAGGTAAGGACCTCTGATGGCAACCACCGACGCTGCGGTGGCTGGCAAGATCCAGCCCCGCCTGAAGGCGAAGTACAAGGCCGAGATCCAGCAGAAGCTGCAGGATGAGTTCGGCTACACCAACGTGATGCAGATCCCCGGTCTGGTCAAGGTCGTCGTGAACACCGGTGTCGGTGAAGCGGCCCGTGACAGCAAGGTGATCGACGGCGCGATCGACGATCTCACCAAGATCACCGGTCAGAAGCCGCTCGTCACGAAGGCACGCAAGTCGATCGCGCAGTTCAAGCTGCGCGAGGGCCAGCCCATCGGCGCACACGTCACCCTCCGCGGTGACCGTGCCTGGGAGTTCCTGGACCGCCTCGTCTCGCTCGCTCTGCCCCGCATCCGCGACTTCCGCGGTCTGTCGGCCAAGCAGTTCGACGGCAACGGCAACTACACCTTCGGTCTCCAGGAGCAGAGCGTGTTCCACGAGATCGATCAGGACAAGATCGACCGGGTTCGCGGTTTCGACATCACTGTCGTCACCACCGCGAAGACGGACGACGAAGGTCGCGCACTTCTGCGTCACCTCGGCTTCCCCTTCCATACGGAAGACGCCAAGGCGTAAGCGGTTTCGGGCGGGGCGCACAGCGCCCCGCCCGATCCCGTACAATTGAAGATTGCGTGTCATCGCAGGCCGTCTGTCGTGTAACGGCAGCCGGAACCTCATGAACAAAGGAAAACAACAATGACAATGACAGACCCGGTCGCAGATCTGCTGACCCGTCTGCGCAACGCGAACTCGGCGCACCACGATTCCGTGACCCTGCCGTCGAGCAAGCTCAAGACGCACATCGCCGAGATCCTCCAGCAGGAGGGCTACATCGCCGGATGGGAGACGACTGACGCTCGCGTCGGCTCGAACCTCACCCTCCAGCTGAAGTACGGCCCCAACCGTGAGCGTTCGATCGCGGGCATCAAGCGCGTGTCGAAGCCCGGCCTCCGCGTGTACGCGAAGTCCACCGAGCTCCCCAGGGTTCTCGGCGGCCTCGGCGTGGCCATCCTGTCCACCTCCTCCGGTCTTCTCACCGACCGTCAGGCAGAGCAGAAGGGCGTGGGCGGAGAAGTTCTCGCCTACGTGTGGTAATCGAAAATGTCGCGTATTGGACGACTTCCCATCGACGTTCCCGCGGGCGTGACCATCTCGGTCGACGGCCGTGAGGTCGCGGTGAAGGGCCCGAAGGGTGAGCTCACCCTGACGGTCGCAAAGCCCATCGAGGTCGCGGTCGAGGAGAACCAGGTTCTCGTCACCCGTCCCGACGACGAGCGCGAGTCCCGGTCGCTTCACGGCCTGACCCGCACGCTCATCAACAACAACATCATCGGCGTGACCCAGGGCTACACCAAGGGTCTCGAGGTTGTCGGTACCGGTTACCGCGTCGCTCAGAAGGGCAGCTCGGTCGAGTTCGCCCTGGGCTTCTCGCACCCGGTCCTCATCGACCCGCCCGCCGGTATCACGCTGACGGTCGAGGGCAACAACAAGCTCACGGTCAGTGGTATCGACAAGCAGGCTGTCGGCGAGGCAGCTGCGAACATCCGCAAGATCCGCAAGCCCGAGCCGTACAAGGGCAAGGGCGTGCGCTACGCCGGCGAGGTCGTGCGTCGCAAGGCCGGAAAGAGTGGTAAGTAACCATGGCTCTCAAGTCAAAGTCTGACGCCCGCGCGCGTCGTCACGCCCGCCTTCGCAAGAAGGTCGTCGGCACCGAGGTGCGTCCGCGCCTCGTCGTCAACCGTTCGGCTCGCCACGTCTTCGTGCAGCTTGTCGACGACAGCAAGGGTCACACCGTCGCGTCGGCTTCGACGCTCGAGACCGACCTGCGCTCGCTCGAGGGTGACAAGACCGCCAAGGCCCGCAAGGTCGGCGAGCTTCTCGCCGAGCGTGCGAAGGCTGCCGGCGTTTCCGAGGCAGTGTTCGACCGTGGCGGCAACCGCTACGCAGGTCGTGTCGCCGCCATCGCCGACGGCGCCCGCGAAGGGGGTCTGGCACTGTGAGTGACAACAAGGAGAACGAAGTGACCGAAGCGGCAGCTGCCACTTCCGAGACTGCCGCCGGCACCACGCAGGCAGAGCCGTCTCAGCGCGACAACCGCCGCGGCGGTGGCCGTGGTGACCGCAACCAGGGTGGCCGTGACCGCAACTCCCGCGATCGTGGGGACAACCAGTTCCTCGAGCGCGTGGTCACCATCAACCGTGTCTCGAAGGTCGTGAAGGGTGGTCGTCGCTTCAGCTTCACCGCTCTCGTGGTCGTCGGCGACGGCAACGGTCTGGTGGGCGTCGGCTACGGCAAGGCCCGCGAGGTCCCTCTGGCGATCTCGAAGGGTGTCGAAGAGGCCAAGCGCAACTTCTTCCGCGTTCCGCGCGTCGGAAGCACCATCCCGCACCCCGTGCAGGGTGAGGCCGCAGCAGGCGTCGTCCTGCTCCGTCCGGCCGCTGCCGGTACCGGTGTCATCGCCGGTGGTCCCGTCCGCGCCGTGCTCGAGTGCGCCGGTATCCACGACGTGCTGTCGAAGTCGCTCGGCTCGTCGAACACGATCAACATCGTGCACGCGACGGTGACGGCCCTGAAGATGCTCGAGGAGCCCCGTGCGGTCGCCGCACGTCGTGGCCTCGAGTTCGATCAGGTCGCACCCGCGCGTCTCGTCCGTGCGGAGGCAGACGCCATCGCCGCACAGAAGGTAGGTGCCTGATGGCTGCGCGCCTGAAGGTCACGCAGGTCAAGTCCAAGGTGAGCGAGAAGCAGAACCAGCGTGACACGCTGCGCAGCCTCGGTCTGAAGCGCATCGGTGACAGCACCGTTCGCCCCGACGACGCGCAGACGCGCGGCTACGTCAAGACCGTCGCCCACCTCGTCAAGGTTGAGGAGATCGACTAATGGCTGAGAAGAACGAAGCCGTCGAGGCTGAGAAGGCCCCGAAGAAGGCTGCCGCTCCCAAGGCCGCAGCCGAGAAGAAGCCCGCCGCCAAGAAGGCACCGGCGAAGGCGACCGAGGCCAAGGCCGACGCCGTCAAGAAGCCGGCCGCCAAGAAGGCTGCGCCGAAGAAGGATGCTCCGGCATCCCGCCCCGGCGTGCTCAAGGTGCACCACCTGCGTCCGGTCCCCGGAGCCAACACCGCGAAGACCCGTGTCGGTCGCGGTGAGGGCTCCAAGGGCAAGACCGCGGGTCGCGGTACCAAGGGTACGAAGGCTCGCAACACCGTTCGCGTCGGCTTCGAGGGTGGGCAGATGCCGCTGCACATGCGCACCCCGAAGCTGCGCGGGTTCAAGAACCCGTTCCGCGTGGAGTACCAGGTCGTGAACCTGGAGAAGCTCGCGGAGCTGTACCCCAAGGGTGGCGACGTCACCATCAGCGACCTGGTCGCCAAGGGTGCCGTTCGCAAGAACGAAAAGGTCAAGGTTCTCGGAAACGGCGACATCGCCGTGAAGCTCACCGTCGCGGTCGACAAGGTCTCGGGTTCTGCCGAGCAGAAGATCGTGGCGGCCGGCGGATCCGTCAAGTAACCACTTCATGAGAGGGGTCGGAGATTCTCCGGCCCCTCTTATGGGTTAGCCTGTTCTTTCAGCCGTCCCTCAGGGATCGGCAACCTTTTCAGGAGGACGTCCTTGTTTAGCGCCATCGCGCGGATCTTCCGCACGCCCGACCTGCGTCGGAAGATCGGTTTCACCCTCGCCATCGTCGCCATCTACCGGCTTGGCTCGAATGTCCCTGCTCCGTTCGTGAACTTCCCGAACGTCGAGGAGTGCCTGGCTCTGAACTCGGGCACCGAGGGACTCCTCGGGCTCGTCAACCTCTTCTCGGGTGGCGCGCTCCTCCAGCTCTCGATCTTCGCGCTCGGCGTCATGCCGTACATCACCGCGACGATCATCACCCAGCTCCTCCGGGTCGTCATCCCGCACTTCGAGGCATTGCACAAGGAGGGTCAGGCCGGTCAGGCTCGACTCACCCAGTACACGCGCTACCTGACGATCGCGCTGGCGCTGCTGCAGTCGACGACCCTCGTGACGGTCGCCCGCAGCGGGCAGCTCTTCGGCACGACCGACGTCGCCGCCTGCCAGAACCTCCTCACTAACGACGTGTGGTGGGCGCAGCTGCTCATCATCATGGCGATGACCGCCGGCACCGGCCTCATCATGTGGTTCGCCGAGCTCGTCACCGAGCGCGGCATCGGCAACGGCATGTCACTGCTGATCTTCACCTCGATCGCCGCGACCTTCCCCGGTGCCATGTGGCTCATCTGGGAGAGCAAGGGCTTCGAGGTCTTCCTCTTGGTGCTGCTGGTCGGAATCATCGTGATGGGGCTCGTCGTCTTCGTCGAGCAGTCCCAGCGGCGCATCCCGGTGCAGTACGCCAAGCGCATGGTGGGTCGCCGCACGTACGGCGGCACGAACACCTACATCCCGATCAAGGTCAACATGGCGGGCGTGATCCCCGTGATCTTCGCCTCGTCGCTGCTGTACATTCCCGCACTGATCGCGCAGTTCAACACCCCGCAGGACGGCTCCGAGCCTGCCGCCTGGGTCACCTGGATCAGCGCCAACTTCACCACGGGAAACCACCCGGTCTACATGGCCGCCTACTTCCTGCTGATCATCGGCTTCACCTACTTCTACGTCGCGATCACGTTCAACCCTGTCGAGGTCGCCGACAACATGAAGAAGTACGGCGGGTTCATCCCCGGCATCCGTGCCGGTCGTCCGACCGCCGAGTACCTCGATTACGTGCTCACGCGCATCACGCTTCCCGGCTCGATCTACCTCGGCCTGATCGCGCTGATCCCGCTGATCGCTCTCGCCACCGTCGGCGCCAACCAGAACTTCCCGTTCGGTGGCGCATCGATCCTCATCATCGTGGGTGTCGGTCTCGAGACGGTCAAGCAGATCGACGCGCAGCTGCAGCAGCGCCACTACGAAGGGCTCCTCCGATGACTCGATCAGCTCGTCTCCTCATCGTCGGACCGCAGGGGTCCGGCAAGGGCACCCAGGGTGTTCGCATCGCCGAGTCCTACGGCATCCCGGTCGTGTCGACCGGCGACATCTTCCGGGCGAACATCAAAGAGGGCACGCCGCTCGGCCAGCAGGTCACGGCCGTCCTCGATCGCGGCGACCTGGTTCCCGACGAGCTGACGAGCGAGATCGTTCGCGATCGCCTGTCGCAGGATGATGCGGCGAACGGCTTCCTGCTCGACGGATACCCCCGCAACGCGGCTCAGGTGGAGCACCTCGACGCATTCCTTGCGGCGCGCGGCGAGTCGCTCGACGCAGTCATCCTGCTCGACGTGCCTCGCGAAGAGAGCATCGAGCGTCTCAAGCTCCGCGCGGCGGAGCAGGGGCGTTCTGACGACACCGACGAGGCCATCGCGCATCGCCTGGACATCTACGAGCACGAGACGGCTCCGATCCTCGAGGTCTACGGGCCGCGGGGCGTCGTCGACCGCATCGACGGCGTCGGCAGCCTCGACGAGATCACCGAGCGTGTCTTCGCGGCGCTGACCGCACGCGGTCTGCGTCTCGCGGCCTGATCTGCGCACGATGTTCCGCAAGTCGATCTACAAGAGCGCCGCACAGCTGCGCGCCATGGTCGAACCCGGTCTCATCACGGCAGCGGCTCTCGAGGCCGTCCGTCCGCTGATCCGTCCCGGCGTCACGACGCTCGAGCTCGACGCCGAGGCGAACAGGGTGATCCTTGCTCGCGGCGCGGAGTCGAACTTCCAGCTCGTCCGCGGCTACCGCCACACGACCTGCATCTCGGTCAACGAAGAGGTGGTGCACGGCATCCCCGGCGAGCGTGTGCTGCAGGCGGGCGACATCGTCTCGGTCGACTGCGGCGCCCAATACCAGGGCTGGAACGGCGACAGCGCGATCACCGTCGTGGTTCCGGATGACAGCCGCCCCGATCTGGTCGCCCAGCGCGAGGAGCTCTCCCGGGTGACCGAGGGGTCGATGTGGGCCGGGATCGCCGCCATGGCGTCCGCCTCGCACCTGGGTGACATCGGGGCAGCCATTCAGGGCTACATCGAGGCACAGGGGCCGTCAGCGGTCTCTGGCGAGACCTACGGCATCCTCCGCGAGTACGTGGGTCACGGTATCGGCCGCAAGATGCACGAGGCGCCGAGCGTCTTCAACTACCGCACTCCCGATCCCGGCGCCGAGGTCAAGCCCGGACTCGTGCTCGCCATCGAGCCGATGGTGACGGCCGGCAGCGATGAGACTTTCGTCGAGGACGACGACTGGACGGTCTCGACGGTCGACGGAACCGACGGCTCGCACTGGGAGCACAGCGTGGCCCTGCACGAGGGCGGCATCTGGGTGCTCACGGCGGTCGACGGGGGAGCGGCGGGCCTCGCACCCTTCGGCGTGACACCGTCGCCGATCGCCTGAGCCGCGACGCGCGGGAGTGACGTCCGCCGCACTGCAGAGGATCGTCACAACGCGCACATAGGTTTCTCCGGGCACAATGGGTGTATGGGTGCGCATGCACCCGCAGACTTCAGGCCGGGTCCACCGCGAGTGGGCCTCGACAGAAACGGAAAACCATGGCAGCCGCGAAAGGCAACACCAACTGGTTCGTGATCGGCGTCTCGGCGGCAGTGGTGGTCGTTCTGGCCGTCCTCGCGTTCGTCGTCGTGTTCCTGAACAACCAGGCCACGTCCCCCGGCACCGCGCCTCAGAGCTCGATCGTGAACGAGGAGACCGGTGCGATCTCGTTCGGCACGGGTGAGGACGAGATCGACACGTACGTCGACTTCATGTGCCCGGTATGCGGCCAGTTCGAGGACGCGTACGGCGAGCAGCTGCAGGCGGCAGCGGCCGACGACAAGATCACGCTGAACATCCACCCGGTCTCGATCCTCAACCGATACTCGACGACGGGTCAGTACTCGTCGCTGTCGGCCGGCTCGATGTACTGCGTCGCCGCCGAGGCCCCGGACGCCACTCTGGACTACTTCAACCTGCTCTTCACCAACCAGCCCGCCGAGAACTCCGCCGGACTCAGCGTCGCAGAACTCAGCGCCCTCGCCGAGCAGGCCGGTGCGGGTGCCGCCGCCGACTGCATCGCGGACGGCACCTACACGAAGTTCGCCGACTCGCAGACGAAGGCGCACGAGATCACCGGAACCCCGACCGTCGAGGTCAACGGCACGCGCATCGACAACAGCGAGATCGCGACCGAGTTCGCCAAGATCCTCGGCTGATCCGCTGACGTCCGACACCGGGGGTTCCGGCATCCTGCTCAGGTTGCCGGAACTCCCGTTGTCGGATAACATAGATCCTTGG
>Ga0308166_1003535_pt1 | contig 13220 bp, 13 predicted proteins | sample PhyCR2_2_FD_202137 | JGI IMG/M metagenome (GOLD analysis project Ga0308166, IMG submission 202137) | Phyllosphere microbial communities from UC Gill Tract Community Farm, Albany, California, United States - DLSLCC.R2 | ecosystem: Host-associated > Plants > Phyllosphere > Unclassified | place... | reverse complement strand
TCGGGGTGGCTGAAAATAGCTGTGCTCATGGTGCGCTCTTTGCGTGAAACCGCCGCTCCTGCTCATCCATACACCGGAAATATCCGTTCTCGCATAGAATCATCCGGACGGCCCTCCCCCGCATGGAAGAATAGTTGCCAATATCGCTAATCTACCATGCCGCCGCGCCATCGCACCATTCGACCATGGGAACCCAAGCATGTTCAACAAATTGCACGCCGCCGCCCGCCAGGTGGGCCAGATCGTCGTCGGCAAGGACCAGCAGGTGCGGCTGGCCTTTACCTGCCTGCTGGCCGGCGGCCACCTGCTGATCGAGGACGTGCCGGGCGTCGGCAAGACCACGCTGGCGCACGCGCTGGCCCTGTCGCTCGGCCTGAAGTTCAACCGCGTCCAGTTCACCAGCGACTTGCTGCCGGCCGACGTGGCCGGCATTTCCGTCTACGAGCGCGAAAAGAACGGCTTCGTGTTCCACCCCGGCCCGATCTTCACCCAGGTGCTGCTGGCCGACGAGATCAACCGCGCCACGCCCAAGACCCAGTCCGGCCTGCTGGAAGCGATGGAGGAACGCCAGGTCACGTTCGACGGCGTGACGCGCGACTTGCCGGAACCCTTCTTCGTCATCGCCACCCAGAACCCGGCACACCAGGTCGGCACCTTCCCGCTGCCCGAATCCCAGCTCGACCGCTTCCTGATGTGCCTCTCGCTCGGCTATCCCGACCCGGCCGCCGAGCGCGCCCTGCTGCTGGGCGAAGACCGGCGCACCATCCTGCGCACCCTGGAAGCGGCCACCAGCCCGGCCGAGCTGATGGAGGCGCAGGCGGCGCTGCGCCGCATCCATGCGTCGAGTTCGCTGGTCGACTACGTGCAGGCCCTGGCCCAGGCTTCGCGCCAGGGCACGCTGTTCGCCGAGGGCCTGTCGCCGCGCGCGACCCTGGCCCTGCTCCAGGCCGGGCGCGCCTGGGCCGCGCTGGAAGGCCGCGACCATGTGCTGCCGGAAGACATCCAGGCGGTGCTGGTGCCGGTCTGCGCGCACCGCCTGCGTCCGCTACGCTCGGCCCAGGGCATGGCCCTGGCCAGCCGCGAGCTGGTGCTGCAACTGCAGAAGTCGGTCCCGGTATAAACGCCATGGCGCAGGCGCAAGGGGAGACATTCGCCGGCCGGCTGCGCCGCAAGGCCGGCAGCCGCCTGGGCCACGAACGCGATCACGGCCCGCTGCTGCTCGGCCAGCGCCGCATCTATATCCTGCCGACCGGACCCGGTGTCGGCTTCGGCGCGCTGGTCCTGGTGCTGCTGGTCGGCTCGATCAACTACAACCTCGGCCTCGGCTACGCGCTGACCTTCATGGCCCTGTCCTGCGCCCTGGTCGACATGGTGCTCACCTGGCGCAACCTGGCCCACCTGGTGCTCACGCCCGGGCGCGCGCCGTCGGTATTCGCCGGCCAGGAAGCGCCGTTCGAACTGCAATTGGCCAACCCGGGCGCGCGCAACCGCTACGCGATCCGGGTCGACGTGGCCGGCGTGGCCGAACCGCGCCACGTGGCCGACGTGGCGGCCGGCTCCAGCGCCAGCGTGCGCCTGGCGGTACCGGCGCAAACGCGCGGCTGGCTGGCGGCGCCGCGCCTGACGCTCAGCACGCGCTTCCCGCTCGGCCTGTTCCGCGCCTGGGCCTACTGGCATCCGGACGTGCGCGCCCTGGTCTATCCCTTCCCCGAGGACGGCGCGCCGCCCCTGCCGCAGGTGGCGGGCGCGCGCAGCGACGGCGCCGGGCAAGCCGGCAGCGACGATTTCGCCGGCGTGCGCGCCTACCAGCCGGGCGACTCGATGCGGCGCCTGGCCTGGCGCCAGATCGCACGCCTCGATCCGCACGACGGCGGCCAGCTGGCCACCAAGCATTTCGAGGGCGGCGCGCGCGACGAGCTGGTGCTCGACTTCGCCGCCCTGCCGGCCCGGCTCGACCTGGAAGCGCGCCTGTCGCGCCTGACGCGCTGGGTGCTGGAAGCGGAAAGCCGCGCCCTGCCCTACGCCTTCCGCCTCGGCGCCGAGCAGTACGATGCCGGCAACGGCCCCGGCCACCAGGCGGCCTGCCTGCGCGCGCTGGCCCTGCATGGCGGCGGCGCACAAGGAGGCACGGCATGAAGCTGGCGCGCCTGGCCAACCTCCCGCGCGACAAGGCCGACACCCTGCTGCTGCTCGCCAGCGCCGTGCTGGTGCTGGCGCCGCACACCCTGCACCTGCCGCCCTTGGTCTCGCTGCTGTGCGGCGCGACCCTGCTGTGGCGCGCCGCGATCACCCTGCAGGGCAAGCGCATGCCGCCCAGCATACTCCTGATCCCGCTCGCGGCCGGCGCCATGCTCGGCGTGATGCACACCTACCAGACCCTGCTCGGGCGCGACGCCGGCGTCGCCATGCTGGTGCTGCTGGTGGCCTTCAAGATGCTGGAGATGCATGCGCGGCGCGACCTGTTCGTGGTGGTCTTCCTCTGCTTCTTCCTGGTGCTGACCAACTTCTTCTACGAGCAGGGCATCGGCACCGCGCTCCTGATGTCGCTCTCGGTGCTGCTGCTGTTCACCGCGCAGATGAGCTTCCAGTTCGCCGGCAAGGTGCCGCCGCTGCGCGAGCGCTTCCTGATGAGCGCGCGCATGCTGGGCATGGCGGCGCCGCTGGCCCTGGCCCTGTTCTTCCTGTTCCCGCGCATCCAGGGGCCGCTCTGGGGCTTGCCGGGCGACGCCGACGGCGCGCGCTCGGGCCTGTCCGAGACCATGGCGCCGGGCATGCTGGCCAATCTGGCGCAGTCGCCGGAAACCGCCTTCCGCGTGAAGTTCGAGGGCGCCCCGCCGGAGCGCGAGCAGCTCTACTGGCGCGGCCCGGTGCTGGGCGACTACGACGGCCGCACCTGGACCCGGGTCGGCCCGGCCCAGCGCCAGGCCGTCGCCAGCCGGCGCCTGGCGCTGTCGGTGGCCGGCGCGCCGCTGCGCTACGAGGTCACGCTGGAGCCGGCCAACAACCGCTGGCTGTTCGCGCTCGAGATGCCGGAGCGCTTGCCCGCCGTCACCGGCAACGCCGCCCAGCTCTCGGGCGAGGTCGAGATGACGACCCTGGCGCCGATCGACACCCGGCTGCGCTACCAGGTGTCCTCCTTCCTGCATTACCGCCTGCAGGCCGACGGCTTGCCGCAGGACGCCGACCAGTGGCTGCAGCTGCCCGCCGACAGCAACCCGCGCGCGCTGATGGCCGGCCTCGAGCTGCGCGCGCTTCCCGACCCGGGCCGGCGCGTGGAAGCGGTGCTGCGTACCTTCCGCACCGAGCCCTACGTCTATACCCTGAACCCGCCGCTGCTGGGGGCCGATGCCGTCGACGGCTTCCTGTACGGCAGCCGCGCCGGCTTCTGCGAGCATTACGCGGGCGCTTTTGTGTTCCTGATGCGCGCCGCCGGCGTGCCCGCGCGCGTGGTCACCGGCTACCAGGGCGGCGAACTCAATCCCCTCGACGGCTACCTGACGGTGCGCCAGTCCGACGCCCACGCCTGGGCCGAAGTCTGGCTGGCGCGGCGCGGCTGGGTGCGCATCGACCCCACCGCCGCGGTGGCGCCCGAGCGCGTGCAGCGCGGGCTGGAGGGCGCCGTGCCGCCGCGTCCGCCCTTCGGCATCGAGGGCCTGGGCCGCTTCATGCGCATCGACGGCGAGGCCAATCCCTGGCTGGTGCAGGTGCGCTATGCGGTCGGCGCCATGAACAATGGCTGGAACCAGTGGATATTGAACTACTCGCCGCAGCGCCAGCGCGGCATGGTCGAGCGCCTGCAGTCCTCGCTGCTGGACTGGCGCCTGCCGGCCGGGATTGCCTCCCTGGCAATTGTGTTGCTGCTGGTACGCACCTGGCGCCAGCGGCGCGGGACCGACCCGGTCGATGCGCTATACTCGGCCCTGTGCACGCGCCTGTCCCGGCTGGGCCTGGCGCGCGCGCCAGACGAAGGCCCGCATGCCTACGCCGAACGGATCGGCGCTGCGGGCAAACTGGCGCCGGGCGCACAGGCCGCCGCGCAGGAATTCCTGCAGCGCTACAGTGCCTGGCGCTATGCACCGCGCCGCGACGACGTCCATCTCGCCGCGACACTGAAGCGTTTACTTTCCCAGGTCAGATGAAACAGTTCGCACCCGCATTCGCATCCTTGGCAGCAGCCCTCCTCCTCGCAGCAGCACCGATCCACCAGGCTGGCGCAGCCGACACGGGCCAGGCGGCCAAGGCACGCGCCGCCAAGGCAAGCAAGGCGGCCAGGACCGCCAAGCCGGGCAAGGCCAAGCCGAAAGCCGCAACGGCGAAGAAAGCCCTGGCGCCGGCGGTGGCGGCGGCAGCCGTCGCCAAGTCCATCGACTACAGCGGCGAGCAGGTGAACTTCGCCGAGTGGCAGGCCGTGCGCGACTTCGCCGACGAGATGGCGGCCAGACACGGCTTCGACCGTCTCGAGATGGAGGCGCTGATGCGCCAGGTGCGCTTCGTCGAGTCGGCGGTGCAGCTGGTGAAACCGGCGCCGCCGGGCAAGCCCAAGAACTGGCAGGCCTACAGCGCGCGCTTCATCGAGCCGATCCGCATCAACGCCGGCGTGCGCTTCTGGAACGAGAACGCCGAGGCGCTGGCACGCGCCGAGGCGACCTATGGCGTGCCGGCCGAGATCCTGGTCGGCATCATCGGCGTGGAAACCGTGTATGGCCGCGATACCGGGCGCTTCCGCGTGCTCGACACCCTGACCACCCTCGCCTTTGCCTATCCCGAAGCGCCGAACCAGGCGGCGCGCGCCGCGTTCTTCCGCAGCGAGCTCGAAAACGCCCTGCTGCTGGCGCGCCACGAAAAGATCGATCCCTTCACGCTGCTGGGTTCCTTCGCCGGCGCGGTCGGCCTGCCGCAGTTCATGCCGGGCAATATCCTGAAGTACGGCGTGGACTTCGACGGCGACGGCCATGTCGACCTGCGCGGCTCCACCGCCGACGCCATCGGCAGCGTGGCCAACTTCCTGGTCCAGCACGGCTGGAACCCGGCCGACAAGGCCCCGGCCGTGATGCAGGTATCGGTCTCGCCGAGCCGGGCCTGGGAACCGCTGCTCGAGCGCGGCCTGAGCGCCACCCTGCGCGGCGAGGAACTGGTGAACGCCGGCGTCACGCCCGACGTGCCCCTGCCGGGCGAGCGCCTGTATGGCCTGGTCGACCTGCAGAACGGCGCCGAGCCGACCGAATACTGGGCTGCCAGCGACAACTTTTTCGCCATCACCAAATATAACCGCAGCTATTTCTACGCGATGTCGGTGCTCGACCTGGGCCGCGCCGTACGTGAAGCCCGCTCGGACGCGCTTTTCTAGTGCGACAAACTTGTAACAGGCTGTAACGGCCGCGCCTTAAGTTTGCCCTAATAAACACATTTTTCGCCAAGGTACTCCCCGGGGGTACCTTGGTGTTTTCTTTTCTATACTCCATGGAAACTTTCCATGGAAACGCATACTCCCCATTCTCTTGTCATTCAGGCATATCATTCTGAAACGTGCGTCAGGCAAAACCTGTTTCCCTTACACTCAAGTTTAACGAAAAAACAATTATTTTTTCCGTGAGTTTGTGCGAGAATTGCATTGCGGCTATTGTTGCGACAAGACAACAAACAGAGACTTTACTACCGAATTCTATTGCTCATAAGTACTAGACTCAAAAATAGTTGTACAATTGAGTAGATTTTTTCGAAAGACCTTCCGGAATCGAACCGCCGCTAGCGACTTTCCGTAAACCCATATAGGAATTATTCAAATCATGACAAACCAAGTCGGCATTGATATGAACAGCGATGCGGAATCGGACGAACTGCTGCAATACAACCCGAACCGCCTGCTGGACACCCTGATCGAGAACCTGCGCCTGAAGAACGACGCCGCCCTGTCGCGCGCCCTGGAAGTGGCGCCGCCGGTGATCTCGAAAATCCGCCACCACCGTCTGCCGGTCGGCGCTTCGCTGCTGATCCGCATGCACGAAGTCAGCGATCTGTCGATTCGCGACCTGCGTTACCTGATGGGCGACCGCCGCAACAAGTTCCGCATCAGCGACAAGCAGTTCAAGCCGAAAGAAGGCGCGGCGCCAGCCGGCGGCGGCGACCAGTCGTAATTGCGCTTTCCGGCCCGGTGCCGGAGCGTGTCCCAAGGTGAAAATGGTCGCGTGACCATATCTTGAGATAAAAACAAAAGGGGCCTTGCGGCCCCTTTGTCATTCCTGCATGACCTGCTCAGGCCGGGAACACGCCGGTCGACAGGTAACGGTCGCCACGGTCGCAGACGATGAACACGATGGTCGCGTTCTCCACGGTCTGCGAGACGCGCAGTGCCACTTCGCAGGCGCCGGCGGCCGAGATGCCGCAGAAGATGCCCTCTTCCGCCGCCAGCCGGCGCGCCATCTGTTCGGCCGCCGCCTGGCTCACGTTTTCCACCTGGTCGACGCGGCTCTTGTCGAAGATCTTCGGCAGGTAGGCTTGCGGCCACTTGCGGATGCCGGGAATCGACGAGCCTTCTTCAGGCTGGGCGCCGACGATGCGCACGTTCTCGTTCTGTTCCTTCAGGTAGCGCGACACGCCCATGATGGTGCCGGTGGTGCCCATGGCGCTGACGAAGTGGGTGATGCGGCCTTCGGTGTCGCGCCAGATTTCCGGACCCGTGGTCTCGTAGTGGGCCAGCGGATTGTCCTGGTTGGCGAACTGGTCGAGGATGATGCCCTTGCCGTCCTTTTGCATCTGCTCGGCCATGTCGCGCGCGTATTCCATGCCGCCGGTCTTGGGGGTCAGGATGATTTCGGCGCCGTACGCGGCCATGCTCTGGCGGCGCTCGATCGACAGGTTGTCGGGCATCAAGAGGACCATTTTGTAGCCGCTGATCGCGGCCGCCATCGCCAGCGCGATGCCGGTATTGCCCGACGTGGCCTCGATGATGGTGTCGCCCTTCTTGATCTGGCCGCGCGCCTCGGCGTGCTTGAGCATCGACATGGCGGCGCGGTCCTTGACGGAACCGGCGGGATTGTTGCCTTCCAGCTTGCCGAGGATGATGTTGTTGCGGGCGGCGGCGTCCGCGCCCGGCAGGCGCACGAGTTGCACCAGCGGGGTGTTACCGATCGTATCTTCGATGGTCTTGTAGGCCATGTTCGCTCTCTTGCGGTTCCTTAAACCACCATTCTAATCCGAAGAGCATGCGAGCGTATCGAAGGAAAGGTTTCGCATGACGTGGACGCAAACGCCCACGTCATCGACGACCACGCGCTCAGCGCAGCGGCGCCGGGTAGGTCGCCGGGCTGGCGTTGCCGTCCTTGTCGATCGCCTGCACGCCGAAGAACACATTGTCCTTCGACAGCTTGACCGTCGCCTCGGTGACGTTGCCGACGTATTGCGCGCCTTCCCACTGCGCCGCGGTGGTGTCGCGCCAGACGATGCGGTAGCCGGCAACGTCCGGTTCCGGATTCGCGGCCCAGACCAGGGTCGAGTCGTTCACCAGCTTGTCGGTGCGGACCTTGACCTCCTTCGGCGCGCCCGGCGCCAGCGCCAGCGAAGCCAGGGCCGCGGCGTTCACCTTGGCCACCTTGGCCGTGTAGTCGAAGTCGACGAACTCGATCAGGTCGCCGTACACCTTGCCGTTCTCGGTGCGCAGGTTCTGGTGCTGGTGCGAGAAGTCCTCGTTCGGTTCGGTGAAGCGCAGCGCGGCATAGCCCTGCTCCAGGAAGGGCATGTGGTCGCCGCCGCGCAGGTAGCGGTCGTGGCGCTGGATCACGCTGACCTTGAAGCCCTTCACGTAGCGCTCGCCCTGCTCCTTCACGTGGCGCGCGAGCTGGCGCGAGATCGAATCGTTCTCGCCGCCGGTCGCCACCAGCTGGCGCACGGCCTCGCTCATTTCCTTGGTCGCCGGGATGCTCTGGGCGAACAGGCGCACCTGCTTGTTGTCGACGCGGCCGTCGTCGGCGCGCGAGCTGCCGATGATGTCGTTGGTGAACATGCCGGCCACGTTCAGGTTGTTGGCGCGCGCCTGCCTGGCCCAGTGGCCGGCGCCCAGCAGGCCCTGCTCTTCGGCGGCCACGGCCATGAAGACCAGGGTCGCGTCGAATTTGTACTTGGCCATCACGCAGGCCATTTCCATGACGGCGGCCGTGCCGGAAGCGTCGTCGTTGGCGCCCGGGGCCTTGCCCTCGGCATCCATGACATCGGTGTTGCGCGAGTCGTAGTGGCCGCTGACCACGTACAGGCGGTCCTTCGAGGCGTCCTGGGTGCCCGGCAGCGTGGCGACCACGTTGACGATCTCGGTCGGGCGCGAGATGCGCGCCGACACCGGGGCGACGTGGCTGTCGAACGCCACCTGCAGCTTGCCGGCGCCGCAGCGCTCGAGTTCGCTCTTGATCCAGCGGCGGGCGGCGCCGATGCCGCGCGTTTCCGAGACCGTGTCGGACATCGTGTGGCGGGTCTCGAAGCCGACCAGCTTGTTGATGTAGGCTTCGATGCGCTTGGGCGAGATCTCGGCGACGATCTTGTCGATCTGCGCCTGGTGGCGGGTGGTGTCGGGAGCCGCTGCGGCGGGTGCGGCCACGGCGGCGCCGGTGGCGAACAGACCGGCGACGAGGCCGGCGATGGGGGCTGCGGTACGGCGGGCGTGAGGCATGGGCTTCCTTCTTGTCGTTGCGCTTCAATCAAGCAAGATATCTTCTCATGCACACGCCCCGGCCGCAGTCTTTACACGATAAAAAGCTGCCTAGTCGAGTGAGAACGCCGATGCCGGCCAGGGCCGCGGGCGTTCCCGCTCGGCTTGCTTACATGGCCTTGGCTTCGGCCGGCTTGGCGGCTTCCTTCGCGCCCTTGGCCGGCTTGTCGCCCTTGGCCGCCATCGCCGCCCCTTCCTTGGCCTTGCCGTTCACCTGCAGGCCGGCTTCGGACAGCTTGGCGGCCTTCTTGTCGCCCAGGCCCTTGACACGCTTTTGCAGGTCGGCCCAGTCCTTGAACTCGCCCTTGCCGCGCTCGTCCAGGATGGCCTTCGACATGCTCGGGCCCACGCCCTTCACGCCGTCGAGGGCGGCGGCGTCGGCCTTGTTGACGTCGACCTGGGCAAAGGCGAAGCTGGTCGAGGCGGCCAGCGCGGCAAAGCTGAGCAGTAATTGCTTGATCATGTGTTCTCCATAGTCGTGACAGGAACGGCGGTTGCCGTCCAGCGCGCTTAACGGCCGAGCCGGAGCGCTGTTGACCTGTTGCGCTTGAGGCAGATCAAGCGACGAACTGTGCCGGCAAACCGACATCCACCGCGCCGGATATTGCGTTTGTCGGACAGGCGTGGAAGCATGGCGTGATCGCGAAGCCAACGGAGCCGTCATGCGCAGACTGTCCGCCTTGCTTGCACTCCTGTTCGCCTCCGGCGCCGCCGGCGCGGGCGAACCCGCGTCCGTGCAGACCGTCGAGGTCCACGATGCGCGGGCGCGGCTGGTGCCGTACAGGGAGCTGTTCTATCCGGTGGCCAAGGCGCTGCAGCAGTCGCTGGCGGGACGCGCCGCGCTGGCCCTCCAGTTGCGCCCCACGCACCAGGCCGTCCGCACCGAGCCACTCCAGGTCTGGCTCGAAGGCCGGTACGAAGCGCTCGAGCTGGCACCCCGTGCCGACGGGCTGTTCGTGGTGCCGGTCAGCGACCGCATCGCGGCGGACGAAGGCCATCTGCTGATCAACCGGCGCAGCGAAGACGTGTCGGTCAACATGGTGCTGCTGCCGACGCTGGCGCGCGATGCCTGGACCATCGGCGAGATGCGGCGCCTGCTGGCCGATGCGCGTTCGTCGGCGGGCAAGCTATTGCCGTGGTACCAGAAGCCGATGATGTGGGCGGCGACGCGCAAGCTGGCGGTGGCGGTATGCAGCCGGATGCGCGATGTGCCGCTGCAATTGCTCGACGGCGAGCATGTGGTGGCGACCGTGCGCACGCAAGAGGAATTGCGCAATCATGCGCAGGAGACGGTGTTTTGCCACCGCTTCAGCGGTGGCGAAGGGTATCCGGAACGGACGCGGGTCGTGGTTCCGGAGGATGGGGAAGTGTTGTTGATGTGACGGCGCAGGGTGGGTTCTCGAACCCACCTGTCGTCCGTGTCCAGTACCGTCCAGCTCAAACGCCGAACAATTCCTCGCGCGTCACGGTCGCGGTACCCAGCTTGCCGACCACGATCCCGCCAGCCCGGTTCGCCGTCGCCAGCGCCACGTCCATCGGCGCGCCCGCTCCCAGCATGGCCGCCATGGTCGCGATCACGGTGTCGCCGGCGCCCGACACGTCGAACACCTCGCGCGCATCGGCGTGCACGTGCAGCACTTCCCGCGCCGTGTAGAGGCTCATGCCCTCTTCCGAGCGGGTCAGCAGCAAGGCTTCCAGGCCGAGCTCCTCGCGCAATGTTTGGGCCTTGGCAGTCAGCTGCTCCTCGCTCTTCCAGTTGCCGACAATCCGCTTCAGCTCCGACTTGTTCGGCGTCAGGATGCTGGCGCCGGCATAGGGCGAAAAATCGTCGCCTTTCGGGTCGACCATCACGAACTTGCCGGCCGCGCGCGCCGCGCGGATCATCTCCGCCACGTTCACCAGGCTGCCCTTGTTGTAGTCCGAGAAGATCAGCACGTCGTAGCTCGGCAGCAGCGCCTTGAACTGGGTGAACTTGTCGCGCAGCACGGTCTCGGTCGGCGCATCCTCGAAATCGATGCGCACCATCTGCTGCTGGCGGCCGATCACGCGCAGCTTGATGATGGTGGAGATCGCCTCGTCGCGCTGCAGGTAGCTGTGGATGCTGGAGTCGCGCAGCAGGCTTTCCACCTGCGACCCGGCCTCGTCCTTGCCGACCACGCCCAGCAGGCCGCTGTGGGCGCCCAGCGCGGCGGCGTTGCGCGCCACGTTGGCGGCGCCGCCGAGGCGCTCTTCGCGGCGCTCGATGCGCACCACCGGCACCGGCGCTTCCGGCGAAATGCGCGAGACGTCGCCGAACCAGTAGCGGTCGAGCATGACGTCGCCGACCACCAGCATGCGCACCGTGTCGAGCTGCGCCGGGGCGGCGCCGAGGTAATCTTCTGCCGCCAGCAGGCGGGATGGAATCACGGTATCCATGGCTCAGTTCATCACGTTCAGTTCTTCGGTGCGGCGCGGCGGATAGGTTTCCCAGTTGCTGCAGCCCGGGCATTGCCAGTAGTACTGGCGCGCCTTGAAGCCGCAATGGCTGCACTGGTAGCGCGCCAGCTTCGCGGTGTAGCCGTGGATCAGGTTCTTGACCATCGACAGCTCTTCCCAGATATGGGCCGGCGCATCCATCAGGCGCGCCTCTAACAGCTTGTCGAGGCCGAGCAGGGTCGGGTTGCGGCGCAGTTCGTCGATGACCAGCCCCTTGGCCGATTCGACGCCGTCGAGTTCGATCACGGCCTTGAACACCACCTCGAGCAGGTCGATCGAGGAGGCTTCGGCCAGGTAGGAGCGCAGCAGGTTCACGCCTTCCTGCGGGCGGCCGACGCGGCGGTAGCCATCCATCAGGCGGCCGGCGACCAGGGCCACGTGTGGCACGCTTTGCTGTTCGACGCGCTTCCAGACCGTGAGCGCGCCTTCGACGTCACCCTGGGCCAGCAAGGCGTCGCCCAGCAGCATGGTGGCGCGCACGCTGTTGCGGTCGGCATGCAGGGCCTTGTCCAGCAGCGACAGCGCGTCCGGCAGGTCGCTGCGCACCAGGGCGTCCTGGGCCAGTTCGCAATAGAACTGGGCAATTTCCTTCTGGCGCGCGCCGGCGCCCGAGGATTGCAGGCCGCTGGCCGCGTCGATGGCGCGGCTCCATTCCTTTTCGCGCTGGTAGATTTCCAGCAAGGCCTTGCGCGCCTGCACGCTGTAGCTGCCTTCGACCAGGCCATTGAAGGTTTCTTCGGCGCGGTCGAGCAGGCCGGCCTTCAGGTAGTCCATTCCGAGCTCGTACTGGGCGTGGGTGCGCTGCTCGAGCGGCAGGTCGGGACGGGCCAGCAGGTTCTGGTGGACGCGGATGGCGCGTTCGATCTCGCCGCGGCGGCGGAACAGGTTACCGAGGGCAAAGTGCATGTCGGCCGTTTCCGGGTCGAGGGTGACGATCTCGATAAAGGCGTCGATGGCCTTGTCGGGCTGGTCGTTCAGGAGGTGGTTCAGGCCCTTGAAGTAGGCGCGCGGCAGGGTGCGCGATTCGGAGACGAGTTGCCGGATGTCGACACGGGCGGCGATCCAGCCCAGGCCAAAGAAGAAGGGAATGGCCAACAGCCACCAGATTTCAGCTTCCATGAGTTTCTTTTTATGTTGGTGTGACCGGGGTCACGTGGTACGCAGTGTAACGCGTTGCTCTGTCCGCCGCTCAGCGGGGCGTCGGCGTGACGGCATCCGCGGCCGGCTGGGCGGCGCCGGTGCCGGCGGCGCTTTGCAGGGCCTGGATGGTGTTCTTGTGTTGCGAGGTTTCGCGGCGGTGGCGGAACACGGTCGGCGTCACGGCCAGGATGCCGAGGGCGGCGCCGGCCACGAAGAAGGCCAGCAGCATCAGCACCAGCGGGCCGCGCAATTCATAACCGAGGAAAAAGTTCAGATCGACTTCCTGCGTATTCTTCAGCGCGAAGCCGAAAAACAGGACGAACAGGATGAATCCTGCGATGGTGGAGACGAATTTCATCGGGTGGTTTGCCTGGGGCGGTCTGCAAAGGCGCAGTGTCGCATATCTGGGCGTTTCTTTCAAAGCCGCGGGCAAGCGGCGCACGCACGAAAAAAAAACGGCGCCCCGAAGGACGCCGTTCTTGCTGGCTGACAGACGAATCAGTCTTCGATGATCGGTTGCCCGACCATCGCATCCACCCGCTCGCGCAACTGCTTGCCCGGCTTGAAGTGGGGTACCCGTTTTTCGGGCACCATCACCTTGTCGCCGGACTTCGGGTTGCGTCCGATGCGGGGCGGACGGCTGTTCAGTGCAAAGCTGCCGAAGCCACGGATCTCGATGCGCTGGCCGGTCGCCAGGGCGTTGGTCATCGCATCGAGGATGGTCTTGACGGCATACTCCGCATCCTTGGCGACCAGCTGAGAGTAACGCTCAGCCAGTCGTGCAATCAGCTCGGACTTGGTCATCTGGTCGCCTCGGTAAGGCTATTAGTTCTTGTTGTCGAACTTGGCCTTCAGCAGTGCGCCCAGGCTGGTGGTGCCCGATGCGGCGCTGCTGTCCGAAGCCAGCTTG
>Ga0308166_1003529_pt1 | contig 13235 bp, 13 predicted proteins | sample PhyCR2_2_FD_202137 | JGI IMG/M metagenome (GOLD analysis project Ga0308166, IMG submission 202137) | Phyllosphere microbial communities from UC Gill Tract Community Farm, Albany, California, United States - DLSLCC.R2 | ecosystem: Host-associated > Plants > Phyllosphere > Unclassified | place... | reverse complement strand
GCGCGCTAAGCAGCGCCATGTCGGACCGCCTGAAGATTCAGGAGGACTATTACAAAAGCATGGACGCCATGCAGTCGGACTGGATGGGCGGCGTCAGCGATGGCCTGGCGAACTGGCTGGATGCATCATCGGATTACTCAACGGCGGCGGCCGGCGTTGTCAGCAGCAGCATGGACAGCGCGCTGGATAATGTTGCCAGCATGCTGATGGGTAACAAAGCCAGCTGGAAAGACTGGGCCAGTTCTGTGCTCAGCATGATCGCAAAAGTCGCGCTGCAGATGGCTGCAGTTAACCTCATTGGTGGCCTTGTCAGCTCAGTGGGTGGCGCGGTAGGTGGTGCTGCGGCTAGCGGTGCATCTTCAAGCAATGCATTCAGCAGCGGCGCTTACAATAACCTTACGCTTAATGCCAAAGGCGGCGTTTACCAGTCCCACGACCTGAGCCAGTACAGCGGCTCGGTGGTCAGCTCGCCAACGTTATTTGCCTTCGCGAAAGGCGCTGGCCTGATGGGAGAGGCCGGGCCGGAAGCGATCATGCCGCTGACGCGTGCTGCGGATGGTTCGCTAGGTGTAAGAGCGGTAGGCACGGGCGGCGGCACTGCTGGTACCAGTATATCAGTGAGCGCACCCGTCACCATTCAGGGCGGAGGGGCTGGCGAAACCAGTACGGCCAACACGACTACTGCAGCACAGCAGCTGAAGGGCATGATTGAGAAAACCATCAATGACTGGGCTCGCAAAGAAATGACGCCGGGCGGAATATTATCCCGGCAGGGCTAAACACAAAGGCTGGGCAGGGTAGAGCATGGCTATCGATGAATTTAGCTGGTGTGTGAGAACCGGCGCGACAGAGCAAGTCACGGTTTCAACGCTACAGGCGCAGTTCGGTGACGGCTATAAACAGGTTGCAGGAACTGGCATTAACAGCGAGGTGGAATCGTGGCCGGTCACCTGCAGCGGAAGTAGGGCAGAAATGGCGCTGGTTCGCGCATTCCTCAAGGCACACGTCACTGCATCTTGCTGGTGGGTTAACCCGTGGGGCGAAAAAAAGCTTTATCGCGTCAAGTCGGATTCAATCCGCCCCAACTTCATAAACGGTAACTTCGTGGAAATAGCCTTCACGTTTGAGCAGGCGTTTGCACCGTGACATGTCACCACAACTAACAGGGCGCTGGGCGCCCTTTTTTATTGGGTAGATTATGAGCCTCACGCAGGATATTCAGCAGCTTGAGCCGGGCAGTCTGGTACAGCTGATCGAGGTTGATGGCACCGAGTTCGGGATGGATACCATCCTGCGCTTTCATGCTTATAACCTGGCCACCGATGGGTGGAAGTCGTTTGCAGCCGACAACCTTCCGTCAATTATCTGGCAGGGAAACGAGTACGATCCGCATCCCTACGAACTGAGCGGACTGGAGATGAGTAACTCTGGTGCACAGCCCACACCAAAGCTCTCTGTCGGTAATGTGGGGAATTACGTGACAGCACTCTGCCTCCAGTTTGACGATCTGGTTAAAGCCAAAGTGAAAATACACACCACGATGGCGAAATATCTGGATGCGGCGAACTGGGAGCAGGGCAATCCTAATGCCAATCCGCAGGAAGAGCGCCTTCAGCTTTTCTACGTTAATGCAAAAACCGCCGAGACTCGATCGGTTGTTGAATTCGAGCTTTGCTCGCCGTTTGACATTCAGAGCCTTCAGCTGCCATCGCGGCAGATAACGCCGGTATGCACCTGGTGCATGCGTGGCTGGTACCGCACCGGCACCGGATGTGACTATGCCGGAAACCGATACTTTGCCAAAGACGGCACGCCTACCGATGACCCTTCAAAAGATGTGTGCGGTGGCCGCCTGGCCGACTGCAAAGCACGCTTCGGTGAAGATCAGCCGCTTTCATTTGGCGGATTTCCGGCGGCTAACCTGCAGGGTAAATAGAAATGCGTAAGAAAATTATGGCGGCCATTACGGAACACGTTGCTGCTGAGTATCCGAAAGAAGCCTGTGGTCTGGTCGTGCAGGTTGGCAGAGCGCAGGAATACATTCCGTGCACAAACGTTTCCGACAATCCGACAGAAGATTTCCTGATACCCGACAAAGAAAAGCGGTCAGCTGAGAAATTAGGCACCATTCTGATGGTTGTGCATTCTCATCCGGACGTGCCACAGCTTATCCCGTCCGAGATGGACCGCGTGCAGTGTGATTACTCCGGCATCGAGTGGGGGATAATGTCCTGGCCTGATGGAGATTTCTGCACAATCAGCCCGCGCGGTGACCGTGAACTCGTCGGGCGACCGTGGGTGCTGGGGTTTGCCGATTGCTGGACGCTGATTATGGATTACTACCGTCAGGAGCACGGCATCGTGCTGAATAACTGGTCGGTAAATTATGAGTGGTGGCTCGACGGCAAAGAAAACCGTTACGACGACAACTGGCAGGCAGAGGGCTTCGTGCAGGTTGACCCGGCAGAGATGCGCGAGGGCGACATGATTATGATGCGCGTCCAGTCAGCGGTGACCAATCACGCCGCGATTTATCTTGGCGATAACCTGATGCTGCACCATAACTCAGGAAACCTTTCAACCCGCGTCCCGTACGGTGATTACTGGCGCAACCGAACCGTGCGCGTGGTGCGCCGTAAGGAATTGATGGATGCTTAAAACAATGCGGCTGAAAGGCCTGATGGCGAAAAAGTTTGGTGCGGTGCATCAGTTTCACGTTGCCGATCTCCGTGAACTGATCCGCGCGATGTGCTCTCAGGTTCCTGGCTTCCAAAAATACGTTTCTAATGCCCATCTGCAGGGTGTCAAGTTCGCTTTCTTCAGTAACAGGCAAAATATTGGTCTGCAGGAGTTCGACATGTCCTCCGCCGCGACTGAATTTGAGATGGAGCCTATCCTGCAGGGTTCTAAACGAGGCGGTACGCTGCAGATAATCATTGGTGCTGTTGCTCTTGTGGCCGCTTTCTTTACAGCTGGCGCGTCTTTTGCCGCCTTTGCCGGCATCAGTGCTGCTGCAGCGACCGCAACGACTACAGCACTTACAGGATTAGGTATCAGCATGCTGCTGGGCGGCGTCGTGCAGATGCTAACCCCTCAGCCAAAATTCAACGTCGGAGCCTCATCAAGCACGGATAACAAACCGAACTATGCGTTTGGCGCGCCGGTGAACACGGTCGCGATGGGCTATCCCGTTCCGGTGCTTTACGGCCAGCGTGAAATTGGCGGCGCCATCATCAGCGCAGGAAGTTATACCAGCGATCAGCAATAAACTACAGTCAGCAGCGAAAGCCACCTCCGGGTGGCTTTTTTTATGGGTGAAATATGCGACTTATCGACGGCGAAACAGTTTACCAGGGTAAAAAGGGCGGCGGCGGAAGTGCTCACACGCCGGTAGAGCAGGCCGACGATCTGCTGTCAGTCGCTAAGCTGAAGATGGTTCTGGCAATTTCAGAGGGTGAGATTCAGGGCGATCTGACCGCCCAGCAGATTTACCTGAATGATACGCAGCTGGCGAACGATGACGGCTCCTATAACTTCACGGGCGTTGTTTGGGACTGGCGTAAAGGCACGCAGGACCAGAGTTACATTCAGGGCATGCCGGAGGTGGATAACGAGCTCTCCGTCGGCGTGACTGTTACGCAGCCAGTACCCTGGACGCGCCAGTACTCCAATCTCTCGCTGGACGCGGTGCGCATCAAGCTGAGCCTGCCCGTTCAGTATCAGTACAAAGATAACGGCGACATGGTCGGCACCGTTACTCAGTACGCTATCGATCTCTCCACAGATGGCGGCTCATGGGTGCAGGTAGTGGATGGACGTTTCGACGGTAAAACTACGTCTGAATATCAGCGTGATCACCGCATAGACCTGCCAAAAGCGACCACCGGATGGTCAATCCGCGTGCGCCGTATTACCGCCGATTCCAGCTCTTCCAAGCTAATCAACGCGTTCAAGGTATTTTCGTTCGCCGAGGTCATCGACAGCAAACTACGGTACCCCAATACGGCGCTACTCTATATCGAGGTCGATGCATCACAGTTCAATGGTCAGGCCCCAAAAGTAACCTGCAAACCGAAGGGCAAGCTGGTTCGCGTGCCGACAACTTACGATCCTGTCAGCCGCACTTACAGCGGCGTGTGGCAGGGCGATTTTAAGTACGCCTACACCAACAACCCGGCGTGGATTTTCTACGACCTGGTTCTGGATAAAATTTATGGCATGGGCACGCGCGTCGATGCGTCCATGATCGATAAGTGGGAGCTCTATTCTATAGCGCAGTACTGCGATCAGTTGGTGCCCAATGGTGCCGGCGGAACAGAGCCGCGCTTTACCTGTAACGTGTTCATTCAGAGCCAGCAGGACGCATATACCGTTCTGAAGGATATCGCGGCAATCTTCCGGGGTATTACTTTCTGGGGTAACAGTCAGATTTTTGTTAAGGCTGATGTGCCACAGGAGGATGCAGACGGCAATGTTGATACCGACTTTACCTACCATTCCTCAAACGTAATAGATGGCCTGTTCACCTACGCCGGAGGCAGCTATAAAAATCGCTATACATCATGCCAGGCCAGCTACTCTGATCCGGTTAATCATTATTCTGACACCGTTGAGAGCGTTTACGATTCTGATCTGGTAGCGCGATATGGCGTACGTGAAATGAGCCTGACCGCCATCGGCTGCACGTCGCAAAGTGAAGCTCACCGCCGTGCTCGCTGGGCGCTGTTGTCAAACGCAAAAGACGGGACGATATCATTTGGCGTAGGTCTTGATGGAATTATCCCGCTGCCGGCGCAGATTATTGGCGTTGCGGACCCTTTCCGCAGTGGAAAGCAAAACGGCGGGCGCATCAGCGCGGTAAATGGCCGCAGCGTGAAGCTGGACCGCGCCATTGAGTACGCAGCTGGCGATCGGCTGGTGGTTAACCTGCCTGACGGTACGGCGCAGACCCGCACCATTGCGTCAGTCAGCAGTGACAAACGGACGGTGACTGTATCCACTAACTTCCGTATGACGCCGGAAGCGGGCGCGGTATGGGCTATCGACAGTGATAACCTGGCTATCCAGTATTTCCGCGTCACATCGATTGCAGCCAACGGCGACGGAACATTTACGGTCGCCGGCGTGCAGCATGATCCCAATAAATACCGCTATATCGACGATGGCGTGCGCATTGAGCCAGCGCCTATCACCGTTACGCCCATCAGCGTGCTGAAACCGCCGGCCAACATTCAGGTTACAGAAATCAGCTTCGTCGAGCAGGGGCTGTCCGTTGCCAGCATGCAGGTTACGTGGGACCGCGTCGAGGGGGCTATAAGCTACGTTGCACAGTGGCGTAAGGATAAAGGCGACTGGATTAACGTCAGCCAGACCAGCGCGCAGGGCTTTAGCATCAGTGGAATCTACACCGGCGTTTACGATGTTCGTGTGCGCGGCGTCAACGCGGCGGAAGTGTCATCACCGTGGGGCTATTCGGATTCCACGCCGCTTACCGGGAAGATCGGCAAGCCTGGCACGCCGGTAAACCTCTTTGCGACCGACAACGTGGTATGGGCCATCGACGTTACATGGGCATTTCCTGACGGTGCCGGCGATACGGCTTACACCGAAATTCAGGTGGCTACGACAGCGGACGGGATGAACCCGCAGTTTCTGGCTTACGTGCCATATCCCGGCGTCAGCTATCAGCATGGTCCGATGCCTGCCGGAGTTCGGCGATGGTACCGCGCGCGGCTGGTGGACAAAATCGGCAATACAGGCGACTGGACAGCGTTTGTGCCGGGCATGTCGAACGTCAACGCTAATGACTTGATTGAAGATGCTTTCAAAGACTATCTGGAATCAGATGATGGTAAAGCGTTGCTTGACCCGCTGATCACCGATCCTGAAGCGCTGGCTGAAAGCATCCTCGCAAATTACGACCACGTAGAGCAGCAGTGGGCCCACTTTGGTGAGAACTCCGCCGGTATTCTTCAGGCGCAAAAGGTGGCGGCGGATGCTGAGAAATCGGTAGCTGATCTGCAAACCGCAGTGACAGCCAGGTTTGCAGATAACGAAGCCGCGATCGCCGAAAGGATGGTCGCCTATGCTGACGCTAGCGGCGGCTCTGCAATCTACACGCTGAAGACAGGCATCAAATATGGCGGCACCAATTATGATGCCGGCATGTCTGTAGCCGTGACCATTAACGGCAGTGAAGTGGTGACGCGATTTGCGGTAAACGCAAACCAGTTCGTGGTCGCCAGCGGCAGCGGTAACAGCGTCTTCTCCCCGTTCATCATCAAAGATGGTCAGGTGCTCATTAACCAGGCTTTCATCGGAGAGGGGTGGATTACGAACGCAATGATCGGCGGCTTCATCCAGTCCAATAACTATGTCGCTGGTCAGGTTGGCTGGAGACTGGATAAAAGCGGAACCTTTGAAAACAACGGCTATGAAGCGGGAAATGGGCGCATGGTGCAGACCAATAACCAGATTTCGGTTTATGACGGTAATGGTGTTCTGCGCGTGAGAATGGGGAAACTCAGCTAATGGCATACGGATTCGGAACATGGGATGCAAACGGCGTCGATAATAACACTGGATTAGTAAAGGTGAATTCTTTGGGTGTTATGTCTATAGATGCTGTGAGTAATTACAGCCAAGCTTACTCCGTACCAAGTGGATACTCTCTTGATTATTTATTCCAAGCAAGCGCCGATCGCTCAGGTAATGGGAGGAAGAAAATATACATAAGCGGCGCTAGTGTTATCGTTGCTCAGGTAGATTCCTCGGATTATTCAACGGGGACGTTCCCGAACGTGCCCGGAAATATTCTGGTTTTTGCGAGGTGATGCCATGTCCTACGGCGCACTGTTAACTGACGGCTCTGGCGTTCCATTTTACATAGCTGATACGATGCCATTAACTTTGCTTGAAAAAAGGACTATAAACTCCGGATCAGGACTAATAGACCTTTTTACTGGTGATGGAACTCCGCGCTACGTTTTTGTTAACAGCAATGGCGCACAAGGAGGAAGCCTGTCTACATGTGAGGCTCTTGAGATATCAGGAAACGTATGGAGATTGAGGTATGCTGGAGCTACCAGGCAGATAAATGTATTTATCTTTGGTTACCAATTTCAGCCTATTCCATCATGGGGTATACAGATAAATGATGCACAAGGGAGGTGCATTCTAACCAATGAAACCAAAGTGCTGCGCGATGTGCAAAATCTTGGAGACTCAACGGTTGATACTTCCTCAGGGTACAAGTTCAGCACAACATTAAGCGGGCAGTGGGCTGTTGCTCCGGTTTACACAGGGTACTTCTCTGGAACTATAAATCAAGGCGGCCAGCCAATGCCAGTAGTGGCGCAATTTGCGTCCAGCTCCCGATTCAATGGTACTACTTCACAAATTGCCAGTGGGTATATAGGTAATTACGAAGGAGCATCGGCAAATGGTACCTTTTTAAATTACAGAAACCGTCTGACAGCTATAAATGTGGAAAGATATTAATCGTTTTGATCTCTTTTTAGATTTGAAAAAAACATAATTAAGTGCATGATAAGGTAAAGCGTACGATTAAGGATTACCATGAAAAAGATTATGTTAATAGCATTAGCTTTCGCTGCGTCTGGCTGTCAGTCCCTGCCTCCACAGCAGTGCACTGCCGTGGCTTCTATCGGCGGGCAAGACACAAGCGTGCCAATTTATGGCGTTCGCAAGCAAGCCAACCAGACTCAGTTCTATGCTGGTAATCCTTTCGGATGGAAGTGGGTAAGCGCGAATAACTTCAAAATTTCTACATGCGATAAAACTTAAGTCTTCAATTTGCCGCTAAGTTAAGTTAGATTTCATTCGCTGCTGCGAATCCCCCTATGCGGCGGGGCGTCACAGTCGGATCTCTCTGCTTGCAGAAGATGGAAACGAGAAGCGCGAGCCAATGACTGTACGGCTTACTGGGAGGCACCCGGCGCAGCAGCCCTGATCATAGAAAACCCGGCCAAAGTGCCGGGTTTTTTATTGCCCGGAGAAAACCATGTCAGCAGGTACTATCGCTTTAACAAATAACTCAGCAACCGTCACCGGAACCGGGACCAGCTTTACCACAGAACTCAAGCCTGGTGATTTCGTATACGTTACCGTTGGCGGCACACCATACACACTGGTGGCATCTTCGGTTACGTCTGACACACAGCTGATCTTGGCCGTTGCGTATGACGGGCCCACAACAACAGGTATCGCCTGGAACGCCGTGCCGGCATCACTGCAGGTTGCGATCACGCAAAAAATCCTCAATGACTTCGCACAGGTTGCGCGCGGCCGCATTCTGGATTTCCAGAACTGGCAGAAGATTTACAGCAGCGATCAGTCAGTGACAGTGACGCGCCCGGACCGTACGACTTTCACCGGCCCGAGCTGGGGATACATGGCAACGCAGTTTGCCGGCAAAGCTAATACTGCTGACGTTCTGACCAAAGCAGACAATCTAAACAGCCTCACTGATAAAGCCACTGCGCGTACAAATCTTGGGCTTAAGGGTGCCGCAGTTCTGGATGTTGGAACCGCTTCAGGAACTGTTGCCGCTGGTAATGATTCACGAATTGATGGAGCTTTGCAAAAATCTGGTGGCACCATGACTGGGCAACTGTTCCAGAGTGCCAAAGGCGGATTCAAAAAGAATACGTCAGGATGGACCGCCAACAGCAACGATGGTTACAATTATATGCTCGAGGCTAACGGCCCAGATACAAATACAACTCTGCAGCACACCCTATATGTGAGCAATGGTAACTACTGGGCGAGCCGGTTTATTTTGACAATAAGCGGTAACTTTAAGCTGTGGGAAATGAGAAATGACGGAAGCTTTCGCAGTGACGGAACTGTTTACGCATCGGGCACAGCCCTCACGTCAGACCGTCGATTAAAAAGTAATTTTCAGCCCATAGACTATGACATTGATATTATCGATAAAATTGTGCCACAACGTTATGACAAGGGCACCCCGGCAGATTTAAAAGATACTACAAAAGAGTTAGGCATCGTTGCTCAGGACCTGCAGGCAGTATTGCCTGACCTGGTATCTGAATATTACTGGAATGAAGAGTATCCCGACCTGCTGAGCATTAATTACTCCGGGCTGGCTGCATGGCTTGTTGGATACGTTGCCAACCTTAAGGATTTGGTTAAATCACAGGGAGAAACAATCACTAAGCAGGAAGGGATTATCAGCAAGATGGAAGTTCGTCTTGCCGAACTTGAGTCGCGCATGAAAGCTATCGACGGTCTGGATGCATAAAAAAGCCCCGGCGACGGGGCAGGTGTGTACCGCGCCGATCTGAGCAGGCTACGGGGTGGGGTATTTTCAGGGTAGAACGCAGCGGAAAGCGGAGCCAAGCGGCAGGCGAAAAAAAGCCCGAACGGATATTCGGGCGGCATCAGTTCCGAGCCAAACATCCCTGGTATTGGCATTGTCTCGTCGAGCGGTTAAATCCAGCCATACCTGGCTGAAAACAAGGGTAATCTACTCTCGAACGCAGCAGCATTGCTGTGTTACCCATTCATCATAGTCTGTGGGGAAAAGCGTAACGTTAAGATCGCGTAAATCCCTGAAGAATTTTCGGCCTCATAGTTTACCCACCAATAGCACAAAAAAATAAATATCCTTACCCGCCAAAGGCTTTACAAAAACCTCAACCGCAGCGGCTTGATCATTTTCGGTGATTGATATTACTGTATTTATATACAGTAACTTTTTGAGATCACGAAAATGGAGCTTTTAAGACCAGCGGAAATCCGCGCCATTATGGAGTTGCCACTCTATGTAAGCCGCGTGCCATGCGGCTTCCCATCGCCTGCGCAGGACTATGTTGAACAGCGGATCGACCTCAACAACCTTCTGGTGCAGCATCCCAGCGCGACCTATTTTATCAAGGTCAGCGGGGATTCGATGATTGAAGGGGGCATCAACGATGGCGACATGCTGGTTGTAGACAGCTCACTTAAAGCCGGTCACGGCGATGTTGTCGTTGCCTCCCTCGCCGGTGAATTCACCGTGAAGCAGCTGATGCTGCGCCCCTTCCTGCATCTCAAGCCGATGAACTCGGCACACTCCATAATCCCTATCGATGATGCCGATCAGTTCGAAGTGTTCGGCGTGGTCCGCCACGCAATAAAAAATATAGGCCAGTAGATGTTCGCGCTCGTGGACGTTAACTCGTTCTACGCCAGCTGCGAAACGGTGTTCAGACCAGACCTGCGCGGAAGGCCGGTAGTTGTGCTGAGCAACAATGACGGCTGCGTTATCGCTCGCTCTGCAGAGGCAAAGAAAATTGGCATCAAAATGGGCGATCCCTTCTTCAAGATGAAGGATGAACTGCGCCGGCACAGAGTGCAGGTGTTCAGCTCTAACTACGCGCTTTACGCTGACATGAGTAACCGGGTGATGACCACGCTGGAGGATATGGCGCCAGCCGTAGAAATCTACTCGATTGACGAAGCTTTCATGAACCTGACGGGCATGCGACGCTATAAGCCGCTGGAGGAATACGGGCGCGAGATTCGCGAGCGCGTATATCGTGAAACGCACCTGACCGTAGGCGTTGGCATCGCGCAGACCAAGACGCTGGCGAAGCTGGCTAATCACGCGGCCAAAAAGTGGACGCAGACCGGCGGCGTTGTTGATCTGTCCAACGTAGAGCGCCAGCGTAAGCTGATGGCGCTGGTACCGGTTGAGGATGTCTGGGGTGTTGGCCGGCGCATCAGCAAGAAGCTTAACGCGATGGGCATCGAAACCGCGAAAGACCTGGCAGAGCAGAGCACCTGGATAATCAGGAAGCATTTTAACGTTGTGCTTGAGCGAACAGTCAGGGAGCTGCGCGGAGAGCCGTGCCTTGAGCTGGAAGAGTTTGCGCCGACAAAGCAGCAGATCGTCTGTTCACGTTCGTTCGGCAGCCGGATAACAAAATACGAGGATATGCGCGAAGCCGTATGCAATTTCGCAGCGCGAGCTGCTGAGAAGCTGCGCGGAGAGCGTCAGTACTGCCGTCAGATTGCCGTGTTTGTTAGAACCAGCCCGCACGCGGTGGATGAGGTGTTCTACGGCAATCAGGCGATGGGTAAGCTTCTGACTCCGTCGAATGACTCCCGCGACATCATCCGCGTCGCTATGGAAGTGCTGGACCGCATCTGGCTTGACGGACACCGTTATATGAAAGCAGGTGTGATGCTGGGCGATTTTTTCAGCCAGGGCATCGCACAGCTCAATCTGTTCGATGAATTTCAGCCACAGCCTAACAGCGAGGCGCTGATGCGTGTTGTTGACGTGCTTAACCAAAGCGGGAAGGGGAAACTATGGTTCGCAGGACAGGGCATACAGAAATCCTGGGCGATGAAGCGCGAAATGCTGTCACCGGCTTACACCACAAGGTATTCGGACCTACCCGTTGCGAAGTGACGTTTGTGATGCAGCCGCTTCATCAGATATTGCAAACGAGCAGATCATGCTTCGTCAGGGAACTGAAAGGGCGGACATGTATTGTTGATGCAATGAGAATGCCGCAAAGCGGCGATACCGTCTTGCTGGACATGTCGGGCTTTCTGGAATGGGCAAAGATTTTTCTACATCCGCGCCGCGTCATCACGGATGAAGGAATGATTCTGGAAAGCGATCTGCTCGAAGACATTGCGATTGTCGGTGTTGTGACGCATGAAATCACAGCACTGCAAGGTAATGATGAGTCGCCATTCTGATACAAATTTAAGTTAATAGCTTATGTGAATGCTGGGGAAGTTTAGACACGCAAAGGTGTGAAAATCCTGCAAACCTTTGCGTGTTCCCCGCTATTTAGTCACCAATAATTTCAGTTGGATTTATAGGCGGAGTTGAGGGTATACCGCGGCTCTCCTGGAGCGCTTTATATCGATCATGAAGTGACCGAGGATAAAGCTCTGTGTAAATCTGCCATAGCGTTTTCAGTGAACGATGCCCTGTCACCTGTGCAACTTCCTCCAGAACAAAGCCCGCTTCAAATAAGCGACTTGCACCCTCCCTGCGTAGGTCATGGTAGCGTAAATCCTCGATACCCAGTTTGTTTCTTTCTTCTCCAAATACGATTGATATCCGCTTGTGTTTAAATGGAAATATCAGTTCGCTGGTCTTCGGTTGCTCCATGACGATATCCCAAGCTTCACCGAGCAATGCCACATACATGTGATTGCCCAGCTTTTTTCTGGGGTGCTTTCGATCACGAACAAGTATGGCCTTTTGCTTATGGTCAATATCATCCCACCGTAAACTTGTTACCTCACCAATCCGCATGCATGAGAGAATCGAAAAAAGGAAAATACGATGGAAAGGGATTTTTAGATTAGAACGGCGCGAGCGTGTCTCAAGTGCTATCAGAAGAGCGTTAGTTTCATCCTGAGTGGGCCGGCGGCTCCTTTTTTGGGAACTTGCGGTCATACCCAACTTTTTAAGCTGATACTTCGCTTGCTGGTAACACTGCAGATCAACTCTTAAATTAAACATGGGTTCAGCAGAACTCAGCACCGAGCCGATGAAAGCGATATCATTTCTGATAGTGGATGGGCCAGCTCCCTGCGCCTCACGCAATCTGGCGTGCTCAATGAATGTATTTGTCGTGAATTCCGATAAGGCGATTTCTGAGATTTCACAACGGCGGATAAGGTTCAGCGACCAATTTTTACTCTTACCAAACTTGATGTTTGGATGTTTTGTATAAAGGTCTAATAGTTCGCCAAAGGTGGTGGCTTGCTGCGTATTGGCAGAAGGAACGCCATTCTGCTCAATGTCCGCAACACGCATCACTCCCCAGCTTTTGGCAGCTGCTAGCTTTGAAAAGGTCTGGCGTTCCCGGAAAATTATTACACCGTCTTTCTTTACACCGACGGTACAGCGATATTTAATTTCGCCCTTAGATGTCGCTCTTTTTTCGATACTGTAGTAAGCCATTTATGTTACCTCGCGCCGCAGTCACTCAGGGGGACCTGCAGGGGGTCCTGACGGCATAAAAACACACAGGAATACTGTGATAATATACAGTTATGTGCAAGTTTAAAATGGTCACCATGCTCTAATGCATTGATATATTTATGTAAATATTTCAAGTCCGCATTCCTCTTCACTATTCCTTGCTGGGGTTCTTTTTGTCTGCCGCTTCGCCATGAATAGCGCATTGGTGAAAAAGATGCTTTGATTACTCTATGGCTTAACGCGCGGATAACGCTGA
>Ga0308166_1003528_pt1 | contig 13236 bp, 4 predicted proteins | sample PhyCR2_2_FD_202137 | JGI IMG/M metagenome (GOLD analysis project Ga0308166, IMG submission 202137) | Phyllosphere microbial communities from UC Gill Tract Community Farm, Albany, California, United States - DLSLCC.R2 | ecosystem: Host-associated > Plants > Phyllosphere > Unclassified | place... | reverse complement strand
TGAGAAACAAGTATTCCATGCAACATTCATTTAGCGTCCTAGCAACCCTGCTAGTTTCATATCGAATGTGTCGGTTGCGTTAGCTTGCTAACTGATGGTTACCGGGGAAACGGGTCATGTCCAGAGTTTTCCAAGTGCAATTACTTGAGTTGCCTCAACAGGAATGCATACGTCAACGCCCACATCGTCGCCGTCTGCTCGTTGTTCGCCGCGCCGGCATGGCCACCCTCCGTGTTTTCCCAGTACAGTACGTCGTGCCCCTGGTCGCGCATCAGCGCCGCCATCTTGCGCGCGTGGCCCGGATGGACGCGGTCGTCGCGGGTCGATGTCGTGAACAGCACGCGCGGATACTGCCTGTCCGGCGAGACGTTGTGGTACGGCGAGTAGCGGGCGATGTAGTCCCATTCGTCGGGATCGTCCGGGTCGCCGTACTCGCCGATCCATGACGCGCCGGCCAGCAGCTCGTGATAGCGGCGCATGTCCAGCAGCGGCACCTGGCAGGCGACGGCGCCGAACAGGTCCGGCCGCTGCGTCAATGCCGCGCCCACGAGCAGTCCGCCATTGCTGCCGCCCATGATGCCCAGGTGGGGCGGGGTCGTGATGCCGCGGCGGATGACGTCCTCGGCGACCGCGAGGAAATCGTCGAACGCCTTTTGCCGGTTTTCCTTCAGCGCCGCCTGGTGCCAGCGTGGCCCGAACTCGCCACCGCCGCGGATGTTCGCGAGGACATACACGCCGCCCTGCGCCAGCCACGCCTCGCCCGTCGTGCCGCTGTAGAACGGCGTCAGCGACACTTCGAAGCCGCCATAGCCGTACAGCAGGGTCGGATGCGTGCCGTCCAGCGGCGCGTCCTTGCGCATCACGACGAAATACGGGACGTGCGTGCCGTCGGGCGATTGCGCCGTGAACTGGCTGACGGCATACGGCGACGCGTCGAAGAACGCCGGCATCGACTTCAACAGTTCGCGGCCGTCGCGGCCGGCCTCGATCAGATACAGGCTGCTCGGCGTGAGGAAGTCGGTCACGGTGAGAAACGCATGGTCGGACTCGTACTCGTCGACCGCGGCGACGTGCAGCGCGCCCATGCCGGGTGCGTCCACGTCGCGGCGTTGCCAGCGGCCATCCGCGCGCTGCCATTCGATGATCCGGTTCTTGACGTTGTCGAGGATCGTGAGGAACAGCGCGCCCCGCGTCGCCGCGATGCCGTCCAGCGACGTCGTCGGCGAGGGTTCGAACAACACGTCGAAATCGCGGCTGCCTTCCAGGAAGCGGTCGAAGGCGATGGCGAGCAGGGCGCCCTGCGGCCACGTGCGGTCCCCAAGCGTCCAGTCCGAGCGCAGTTCGACGATGAACTGGTCGCGCAGCGCGAACGCGTTCGCGTCCAGCGGTTTGTCGATGGGCTCAAGCTGCCCGCTCGCGGGATCGCGCAGGAACAGCTCGCTGCTGTAGAAATCGATCTGGCGCAGCACGAACTGGCGCTCGTGGCCCGGGGTCGGGTCGTGCCAGGCGGAGACGGACAAGTCGTCTTCCTGCGCTTCGTAGACGAGCGCGGCGTCTTCCAGGTGCGTGCCGCGCTTCCACGCCTTGACGATGCGCGGATAGCCCGATTCCGTCATCGAGTCCGGCCCGAAGTCCGTCGCGACGAACAGGGTGTCCGCGTCGACCCAGCCGACGCTCGACTTCGCTTCCGGCAAGGTAAAGCCGCCGTCGACGAAGGACAGCGCCGCCACGTCGAACTCGCGCACGACGTGGGCATCGCCGCCGCCGCGCGACAACGAGACGAGGCAGCGCGTGCCGTGCGGTTCCAGGAAGGACACGCCCGCCCACACCCAGTTCTCGTTTTCAAGGCGGGCGAGGGCGTCCAGGTCCAGCACCGTTTCCCAGGCGGGCGCCGGCTTGCGGTATTCGGCCAGCGTCGTGCGGCGCCAGATCCCGCGTTCGTGGTCGGCATCGCGCCAGAAATTGTAGAAGCGGCCGTCGTGGTGGCCGGCGTACGGGATGCGGTCGCGCGCATCGAGGATCGTCTTCAGCCGCGTGCGCAAGGTCGCGTAGCCGGGCAGGGCGGTGAGTTCGCGCTCCGTCTCCGCGTTGCGTTCGGCCACCCAGCCGAGCGCGCGGCCGGAATCGACGTCTTCCAGCCACAACCAGGGGTCGAGTTGTCCATTATCCGCTTCACGCATATGTATTCCTTATTGTTGAACTCGCCATTTAGGCCTGATTCGGACATACTAGCAAACATCTAAAGATTTCCTTCAGGCAATTAAGCCATGGGTGGCATCACGACGCGCAACACGGGAAAGACGGCCGCGCTATGGGCCGGCGGGGCCGCATTGGCCCTGCTGGCCGGCGCCGGGCTGTACCTGGGCGCGGCGCACGCGGTCGACATCGAGACCCAGGCCCGCTTCGACCACCTGGCGCGCACCGGCCGCCAGCAACTGGCCGGCGCCGTGCACTCCTATGCGGACGTCGTGCGAGGCCTGGCCGGCCTGTTCCAGGCTAGCGGCACCGTCACGCGGCTGGAATTCCACCGCTACGTCCAGACGCTGGGCGTGGCCGAGCACTATCCGGCGCTCGAATCGGTCAACTACGCAGCGTACGTGGAGGCCGGCGCGCGCGACGCGTTCGTCGCGGGCGTGCGCGCGGACCGCAGCCTCGACCCGGCCGGCTATCCCGACTTCACGATCCGGCCCGCCGTGCGGCGTCCCGCGCACACCGTGCTGACTTACCTGGAGCCGTGGCTGGCCGAGAAGGCCGGTGCGGACCTTGCGGGCGGCGCGCCCGCGGTCGCGCAGGCGCTCGAGCGGGCGCGCGACAGCGGCCGCATGACGGCATCCGGCAAGCCGATCGTCGTGGAGCATCCCGTGCGCCATCTCGGCCTGGGCCTGCGCATGCCCGTCTACCGCACGGACGGCGCCGTTCCGCCCGACGTCGAAGGCCGGCGCGCCGCGTATGCGGGCTCCGTCGGCATCGGCTTTTCCGTGCCGGCCCTCGTGCGCGGCGCGCTGCCGGGCGGCGACCAGCCGGTCGCGCTGCAGCTGTATGCGGCCGCCGACAGCCGGGCGGCCGGCCCGTTGCACGTCAACGAGGCGGACAACCTGCTGTACGACGGCGCCGGCGCGGCGCTGAACAATGCCGGCGACCTGATGGAAACCGTGCTGCCCGTACGCTTCGACGACAACCTGTGGAAAGCCCGCTTCGTCGCCCGCCGCGCCGACCTCGTCGACGGTTTCGGCCGCGTCTTCCCCTGGCTGGCCGGCGCGGGCGGCTTCGGCGCGACATTCCTTGCGTTTGCGCTGTTCCTCAACCTGGCCCGCTCGCGCAGGACGGCCGTGGACCAGCGCCGGCTGCTCGACCTCGTGCTGGACAACGTCGACGCCTACGTCTACCTGAAGGACCGCGACCGCCGCTACCGCTACGTCAACGCGAAGATGGCCGCCGCCTGCGGCCTGCCGGCGCACGAGATCGTGGGGCGGCGCGACCGCGAGATGATGCCGTCCGCGCAGGCCGACACGCTGTGGGCGCTGGACCAGCCCGTGCTGGAACTGGGCGAAAAACGCGCGGTGCAGAACGCCTTCGCCGGCAGCGACGGCGTCCCGCGCCAGGTGTGGAGCGTGAGGGTGCCCGTGCGCTTCGCCGGCGACGGCGACGTCGGGGCGGTGCTGTGCGTGTCGACGGACGTGACCGAACTGCATGCGCTGAAGGCGCAAGCCGACGCGGCGAGCCGCGCCAAGAGCGACTTCCTGTCCAACATGAGCCACGAGATCCGCACGCCGATGAACAGCATCATCGGCATGGCCTACCTGGCGGGCAAGCGCGCGGACGACCCGAAGCAGCGCGACTACCTGGGCAAGATCCAGCATTCGGCGCAGCACCTGCTGGGCATCATCAACCACATCCTCGACTTTTCCAAGATCGAAGCCGGCAAGGTCGAGCTGGAACTGCGCGACTTCACGTTCGACGCGCTGAAGCGCAACGTCGAGAGCCAGTTGGGCGCGCAGGCGTCGGCGCGGGGCCTGGAACTCGTGTTCGACGTGGCGTCCGAGCTGAAGTGGCCCGTCCGCGGCGATCCGCTGCGGCTGGAACAGGTGCTGCTGAACTTCGTCGGCAACGCCATCAAGTTTTCCGACCAGGGCACCATTCACGTGCGGGCCCGCGTCGAACGGACGGTGGGAGCCGACGTGCTCGTGCGCTTCGAGGTCGAGGACCGCGGCATCGGCATCGCCGCGGACGACCTGGCGCAGCTGTTCACGCCGTTCCACCAGGCCGACCCGTCGTCGACGCGCGTGCACGGCGGCACGGGCCTGGGCCTCGTCATCAGCAAGCAGCTGGCGGAGTTGATGGGCGGCGAGGCCGGTGCGACGAGCGTGCCGGGGCAGGGGAGCACGTTCTGGTTCACGGCGCGCCTGCGGCCGTTGACGGCCTTGCGCCCTGCAGCGCCGGCACCGCAGGCGAAGGCGGGTGCAGAAGCGGCGGCGCTCGCGGGCTGCACGATCCTGCTCGTCGAGGACAATGCGTTCAACCAGCTGGTGGCGCGCGAAGTGCTGGAGGATGCCGGCGCGCGCGTCGTCGTCGCGGACGATGGCGCCCAGGCGCTGGACCGGCTGGCGGAAGGGCCCGTCGACTGCGTCCTGATGGACGTGCAGATGCCCGTGATGGATGGCTACGAGGCCACGCGCCGCATTCGTGCGGATGCGCGGCTGGCCGGCGTGAAAGTGATCGCGATGACGGCGAATGCCGGGATCGAGGACCAGGCCCGCTGCCTCGCGGCCGGCATGGATGAATTCCTGACGAAGCCGGCGGCGCCCGAGGCCTTGATCGCGACGATCGCGCGCGCGCTCGGCCGCGTGGACACGCGCCAGCAGGATCACCAGGCCTGAACGCCGGTCAGCTCTACCGCCGGAGCCCCGGAAGTAGTATGCTGCGCGAGTCGCTTCTCCACGTCCCGTCATGCCATCCCCGATCCGCCCCGGCCTCCTCATCCTGCACGGCAACCAGATGGAGCTGTTGCGCGCCGCCGTCTTCGACTGGCTGCGCGACAATCCGCTCGGTCCGCTGGAAGAAGAGATCATGCTCGTCCAGTCCAACGGCGTCGCCGAGTGGCTCAAGATCGCGCTGGCGGAAGAGCTGGGCGTGTGCGCGGCCACGCGCGTGGCGCTGCCGGCGCGCTTCCAGTGGGAGGCGTACCGCGGCATGCTGGGTCCGGAACGGGTGCCGCGCCGCTCGCCGTTCGACAAGGACGCGCTCACGTGGCGCCTCATGCGCCTGCTGCCCGAGCTGCTGGAAAAGGATAAATTCGAACCGCTGCGCCATTTTCTCTCCGACGGCGACGCCGAGCGCCGCCTGCAGCTGGCCGAACGTCTCGCGGATTTGTACGACCAGTACCAGGTCTACCGCGCCGACTGGCTCACCGACTGGGCGGAAGACCGTGACCAGCTGCGCCGCCCCGGAGGCGAGCCGATCCCGCTGGCGCCGGACCAGTGCTGGCAGGCGCAACTCTGGCGCGAGATCCACGCGAGCCTGCCGCCGGAGCGCCGCTGGTCCGGCCGCGCGACGATCCACCAGCAATTCATGGCGGCGGTGATGGAAGACCGCGAACCCGTGCTGCGCCTGCCGCGCCGCGTGATCCTGTTCGGCATGTCGACCCTGCCGTACCAGACGATCCAGGCGATGGCGGGCCTGTCGCGCCACACGCAGGTGCTGCTGGCCGTGCCGAATCCGTGCCAGTTCTACTGGGGCGACATCATCGAAGGCCGCGAACTGCTGCGCGCGACCTATAAACGGCAACAGCACCGCAACGGGAGCGACCTGTCCGACATCCCCGTCGAACAGCTGCACGCGCACAGCCACCCCCTGCTCGCGAGCTGGGGACGGCAGGGCCGCGACTTCGTGCGCATGCTCGACGAATTCGACAACGGAGAAGGCGCGCAATTCGGCAACCTGCGCATCGACCTGTTCTCCGACGACGAGCCCGAGACCTTGCTCGGCCAGGTGCAGGCCGCCGTACGCGATTTGCTGCCGCTGTCGGAGCATCCGCACACGCCGCCTCCGCACGACGACCGGTCGATCGAGTTCCATATCGCCCACAGCGCGCAGCGGGAAGTCGAGGTACTGCACGACCAGCTGCTGTCGTGGTTTGCGCAAGAGGGGGACGATCCCCTGCGTCCGCGCGACGTCGTCGTGATGGTGCCGGACATCGAGACCTTCTCGGCCGCCGTCCACGCCGTGTTCGACCAGCACAAGCGCAGCGACCCGCGCTACATCCCGTTCGAGATCGGCGACGTCAAGGACCGCAGCGTCAATCCTTTATTGGTCGCACTCGAATGGCTGCTGCGCCTGCCGCAGCAGCGCTGCCGCCAGAGCGAGGTGCGCGACCTGCTCGACGTGCCCGCGCTGGCCGCCCGCTTCGGCCTGGAAGAAGCCGATCTGCCGATCCTCGGCCACTGGATCGAGGGTGCCAGCGTGCGCTGGGGCCTGGACCAGCGCCACCGCGCGGGACTCGGCCTCGGCTCGGCCGGCGAACAGAATTCCTGGCTGTTCGGCGTGCGCCGCATGCTGCTCGGCTATGCGACCGGTCACGGCGCCAGCTTCCGCGATATCGAACCGTATCCGGAAGTGGGCGGCCTCGATGCCGCGCTCGCGGGCTCGCTGGCGGAACTGGTCGAAGCGCTGCTCGCATGGCGCGAAGACCTCGACAGGGTGCAAACCCCGATGGCCTGGGGCGATTGCGCCCGTGCGCTGCTGGCACGGTTCTTCCGCGTGACGAACGAGGAAGACCGCCTGATGCTGCACCAGCTGGAAGAAGCGCTGCAATGTTGGCTGGAGATCTGCGAGAACGCGCTGTTCGACGAACCCGTGCCGCTCGCCGTGATGCGCGAGGCGTGGCTCGGCCAGCTGGACCAGCCGGCGCTGTCGCACCAGTTCGTATCCGGCGGCGTCACGTTCTGCACGCTGATGCCGATGCGCGCCGTGCCGTTCCGCGTCGTCTGCCTGCTCGGCATGAACGATGGCGATTTCCCGCGCCGCGGCCACCAGTCCGACTTCGACCTGCTGGCGCTGCCGGGTTTGAGCCGCCCGGGCGACCGCTCGCGCCGCGACGACGACCGCTACCTGATGCTCGAAGCGGTGCTGGCCGCGCGCGACAAGCTGTACGTGAGCTGGGTGGGCCGCAACGTGCGCGACAACACGGAGCAGCCGGCGTCCGTGCTCGTGTCGCAACTGCGCGATTATCTCGCCGCCGGCTGGGACCTCGACCTCGCCGAGCGCACGACCGTGCACGCGCTGCAGCCGTTCTCGCGCCGCTATTTCGAGCGCGGCGGCCTGCTCACGTATGCGGGCGAATGGCGGTCGGCGCACGGTGCCGAAGCTGCAGGCGTCGGTGACGACGTGCTGCCGCCGTTCGAACTGGATGCCGACTACCGGCTCACCCTGGGAGAATTGACGAGCTTCCTGCGCCAGCCCGCGCGCTTCTTCTTCCGCCGCCGCCTCGGCGTGACGTTCACGGACCTGGAAGTCGTCGGCGAGGACGAGGAACCGTTCTCGCTCGATGCGCTCGACCGCTACTTCCTGGAAGACACGCTGCTGGACGACAGCGGCACGCCGGAAGCGCCGGACGACGTGCGCCAGGTGCTGGAGACGCGCGCCGCGCGGCTCGCGCGCGAAGGCGTGCTGCCGATCGGCCTCGTGGGCCGGCAATGGCAGCAGCAGCTCGTCGACGACCTCGTGCCCGTGCGCCGTGCCTGGCTCGCGCTGGGCGCGCGCTATCCGACACCGGCGCCGAAACTCGTCGTCAGCGTGGAGGCGGGCGGCGTGCGCATCGACGACTGGATCGACCGCCTGCGCAGCAACGACGAGGACACCGTCTGGCTGCTGCAGATGTCGTCCAAGGTGCTGGACCGCAAGGGCGAGCCGCGCGGCGACAAATTGATCGGCCCGTGGCTGCGCCAGCTGGCCGCCGCCGCGATGGGCGAGCGCGTGGGCGGCGTGCTCGTCGCGCGCGACGCGAGCCTCGCGATGGCGCCGCTGGAATGTGGCCAGGCGCTCGCGCAACTGGAGACGCTGGTGGCACTGTGGCGCTCGAACCTCGACCGGCCGCTGCCCGTCGCGTGCAAGACGGCGCTCGCGCACTTCTCCGGCGGCGACGCACGCGAGACGTATGACGGCGGCTTCGAAATCGACGGCGAAGTCACCGACCCGTGCCTCGCGCGCCTGTGGCCCGAATTCGCATTGTTGCGCGCCGCAGGCGGCTGGCCGCTCGTGGCGGAAGCGTTGTACGGTCCGCTGGTCGCATGGCTGAAGGACAGCGTGACGGTGACCCGCTTCGAGGGAGGCGAACAATGAGCCAGCTGCTCGACGCTCTGGGCTTCCCGCTACACGGCTCGCGCCTCATCGAGGCCAGCGCGGGCACGGGTAAAACGTGGACCATCGCCGCGCTGTACCTGCGCCTCGTGCTGGGCCACGGCGGCGACAACGGGTTTGCCCGTCCGCTGACGCCGCCCGAGATCCTCGTCATGACCTTCACCCGCGCGGCCACGCGCGAGCTGTCGAACCGCGTGCGCGAGCGTCTCGTGCAGGCGGCGGCATGCTTCCGCGGCGAGATCGAGCCGGACGATCCCTATCTCGAAGCGCTGGCCGCCGCGTATGACGACGAGGCGTCGCGGCTCGTCGCCGCGCACCGGCTGGTCCTCGCGGCCGAGACGATGGACGAGGCGGCGATCTTCACCATCGATGCGTGGTGCCAGCGCATGCTGCGCGAGCACGCGTTCGACAGCGGCAGCCTGTTCGACGAAGAACTCGTCAGCGACGAGCGCGCGTTGTTCGAGGACGCCGCGCACGATTACTGGCGCCAGCACGTGTACCCGCTGTCCGGCGCGGCGCTCACGAGTCTCCTGTCTTGCTGGAGCGACGTCGACGCGCTGAAGCGCTCCGTGCGCGAGCTGGTGCAGCGCGCGGGCCGCATCGACGACCGCATCGGCAACCTGGGCGAGCGGCCGCTGGGCGCCGTCATCGCCGAGGCGGAACGCGGGCAGCGCGATGCGTTGAAGCGGCTGAAGGACGGCTGGCAGGCGCGCGCCGACGCGATGGAATCGTGGATCGCGGCGCAGCGCAGCGTGAATCCGAAAGCGTTCAACGGCAACAAGATGCGTCCGGATTCGCTGGCGAAAGCGTTCGATGCGCTGCGCCGCTGGGCGGACGACCCGCAAGCCCACTATCCGCAACTCACCGACGCGCTGTGGGCCCGCCTGACGCCCGACGGCATCCTCGATGCGTTCAGCAAGGACCACGCCGCGCCGATTCCCGAATGTTTCGAGCACACGTCCGCGCTCAAGGAAGGACTCGACGCGGTCGCGCCGGTAGCGCACGCGCTGCTGCGCCATGCCGCCTGCGCCATCGCGCACCGCATGGCGGAGCTGAAGCGCCGCAACCGCCAGTTCGGTTTCGCCGACATGCTGGCGCGCCTGAAGGATGCGTTGGAGGGGCCGAACGGCGAGGCGCTGCGCCGCCGCATCCTCGACCAGTATCCGGTGGCGATGGTCGACGAATTCCAGGACACGTCGCCCGACCAGTACCGCATTTTCGACCTGCTGTACCGCGTGGCCGACAACGATCCGGCGCGCGGCCTGTTCCTCATCGGCGACCCGAAGCAGTCGATCTACGGCTTCCGCGGCGCCGACATCCACAGCTACCTGTCGGCGCGCCGGGCCACGCACGGCCGCCACTACCAGCTCGGCACGAACTACCGCTCGACGCGCCAGCTCGTCGCCGCCGTCAACCAGCTGTTCCGCCACGCGGAAGGGAATTACGCGGCGGGCGCCTTCCGCTTCCGCAAGGGCGACGAGAATCCGCTGCCGTTCGACGCGGTCGACGCGGCGGGGCGCAAGCAGCAGCTGGTCGGCGTCGACGGACCGTTCCAGGCGCTGGCCGTCGGCCTGGCGGACATCGACGACCTGCGCGCGGACGACTACCGCGAATTCTTCGCCCAGCACTGCGCCGAGCACATCGTCCGGTTGCTGAACGATGCGCGCGTCGGCTTCGAAGACGAAGCCGGGACGTTGACACGCCTGATGCCGGCGGATATCGCGATCCTCGTGCGCGACCGGCGCGAGGCGGCGGCCGTGCGGCGCGCGCTCGTGCAGCGCAAGGTCGCGAGCGTGTACCTGTCCGACCAGGATTCCGTCGTCGAGACCGACGAGGCGCGCGACGTGCTGCGCTGGCTGCAGGCGGTGGCGAACCCGCTGGACGTCACGCTCGCGCGCGCCGCGTTCGCGACCGCGACGTGCGCGCTGCCGCTGGCGGAACTGGCGCAGCTCGCGAGCGACGAACTGGCGTGGGAAGTCCGCGTCGAACAACTGAAATCGCTGCACCAGGCGTGGCAGCGGCAGGGCGTGCTGGCGATGCTGCGCCGCTTCATCCACGAACTGGGCCTGTCGGCCAAGCTGCTGGCGGCGCCGGGCGGCGAGCGCCGCCTGACGAATTTGCTGCACCTCGCGGAACTGCTGCAGGAGGCGAGCCGCGAACTGGATGGCGAACAGGCGCTGATCCGCTGGTTCGCCGAACAGGTGGAAGGCGTGGGAGAAGGCGGCGACGAAAGAGTGCTGCGGCTCGAGTCGGACGCGGAACTCGTCAAGGTCGTCACGGTGCACAAGTCGAAGGGCCTGGAGTATCCGCTCGTGTACCTGCCGTTCGCCGTCACCGCGCGCAAGACGGACCGCCGCAACCGCGCATTCTTCGAATACGTGGAAGAGGATGGCGAGCGCCGCATCGACCTCGCGCTGTCCGACGCGGCGCTGGAAGCCGTCGACCGCGCGCGCCTGGAAGAAGACCTGCGCCTGCTGTACGTCGCGTTGACGCGGGCGCGCCATTTCCTGTGGCTGGGTGTCGCCGCCGTCGCCGCGCGCAAGAAGGGCGAGAACCAGCTGCACGAATCGGCGCTGGGCTATCTGCTGACGGGCGGCGCACCCGTGCCCGCGGCCGCCGTGCGCGAGCGCTGGGAACACTTGCGCGGCGACGTCGACGGCATCGAGCTGCATGCGCTGGCGAGCCCGGACGGCTGCACGCGGCTGGCAAGGCAGGACGTGCGGCCGGAGCTCGTCGAGCCGCCGCGATTCGACGCGCGTTTCGAGCGCAACTGGGCGGTGGGCTCGTTCACGTCGCTCACAAAAAACACGGTGGCCGTCGCGCCGCCGACGCGGCCGCAGGACGAGAATCTGCTGGAGGAAGAGGACCCGGGCGTCGTGCCGGTCACGCACAGCGAGGACGCGCCGTGGCACCGCTTCCCGCGCGGCGCCGGTCCCGGCAACTTCCTGCACGAGCAACTCGAGTGGATGGCCAGGGAAGGCTTCGGCCAGGTCGACGATGAAGCGTTCCGCGTCCGCCTCGCGCAGCGCATCCAGCGCGCCGGCTGGGGCAACCGCCTCGACGACGCGCTGGCCTGGCTGCGCATGGTCGCCGTCACGCCGCTGCCGCCCGTCGGCTGCGCGCTGGCGGACATCGATGCGCCGCTGGCCGAGATGGAATTCTGGTTCCGCAGCCGCCACCTGGACGTGGCGGCGCTCGACCGCCTGTGCCGCCAGCGCATGCTGGGGAACACGCCGCGCCCGATCCTGCCGGAGCGCCAGCTGCACGGCATGCTGAAGGGCTTCACGGACCTCGTGTTCGAATGCCACGGCCGCTACTGGGTGCTGGACTACAAATCGAATGCGCTGGGACCGGGCGACACCGCGTACACGCAGGCCGCGATGGCGGCCGGCATGGCCGCGCACCGCTACGACATCCAGGGCGCCATCTACATGCTGGCCGTGCACCGGCTGCTGCGCGCGCGCCTCGGGGCAGACTATTCGCCGCGCGAGCACCTGGGCGGCGCCGTGTTCCTGTTCCTGCGCGGGATCGGCAACCCGGCCACGCACGGCTGCTATCTGATCGAGCCGGACGTGGAACTGCTGGACAGCCTCGATCGCCTGCTGGGAAAGGACGCGCATGAAGCCTGACGTCATCGATACCGGCGCCTTCTGGGCCGAGGTCGAACGCCTGACGGAGGCGGGCGGGTTGCGCCGTCTCTCAGGCGTGTTCGCCCGCTTCGTCGCGAGCCTGGGCGAGGCCGCGTGCGCGAAGTCGACGCCGCTGCTGCTCGCGGCCCTCGTGCTGTCCGAACTGGAAGGGCGAGGCCACAGCTGCCTGCTGTTGGACGACCTGGCGGGCGATCCGGCCGCGCTGCTCGGCTGGGCCGACGAGGATTGGAAGGCGCTCGCGAAGGCGGCGAAACCGCTGCCGCGCGGCGTGAAGGGGTGGATGTCGCAACTGGCCACGTGCGACCAGGTGTGGCGCGTGGGCGACCTCGATTACGACCAGCCGCTCGTGCTGGATGACACGCGCCTGTACCTGCGCCGCTACTGGCGCGACGAGACCCTCGTCGCCACGTGCGTGCGCGTGCGCGCGCAGGAGCGCCGCGACGTCGACATCGACCAGGCGCATACATGGCTGGAAGCGCTGTTCGGCGCCCAGCGCGCGGGCGAGGCGCCCGACTGGCAGCGCATCGCCTGCGCCGTCGCCCTGCGGGGCGCGTTCGCCATCATCACGGGCGGTCCGGGCACCGGTAAAACATACACGGTGGCGCGGCTGCTGGCGCTGTTGTTCGCGACGGCGCCGGACGCCGCGCGCCAGCGCATCGCACTGGCCGCCCCGACGGGCAAGGCGGCGGCGCGCCTGAAGCAGTCGATCGACAAGGCGCTGACCGACCTGGCCGACCGCGTCGGCGGCGCCTTGCCGCTGCGCGAGCTGACGACGCGCATGGGCGCCGCGCGCACCTTGCACAGCCTCCTGGGCGCGCGTCCGGACACGCGCAGCTTCGCGCATCATCGCGGCAATCCGCTCGACGTCGACGTGCTGATCGTCGACGAGGCGTCGATGGTGCACCTGGAAATGATGGCGTCGCTGCTGGACGCGCTGCCGGCGGGCGCCACGCTGGTCCTGCTGGGCGACAAGGACCAGTTGGCGTCGGTGGAAGCGGGCGCCGTGCTGGGCGACCTGTGCCACGATGCGCAGGCCGGGCGCTACGATGCCGACACGCGCGCGTACGTGCGGGCCGCGAGCGGCGAGACGATCCCCGCCGAATATGAAGGGCAGGGCGGCCCGCTCGCCCAGCAGACCGTGATGCTGCGCCACAGCCGCCGCTTCGGCGGCCCGATCGGCAAGCTGGCGCTGGCCGTCAACGCGGGCGACGTCGACGGCGCCGCCGCCGCG
>Ga0308166_1003526_pt1 | contig 13244 bp, 7 predicted proteins | sample PhyCR2_2_FD_202137 | JGI IMG/M metagenome (GOLD analysis project Ga0308166, IMG submission 202137) | Phyllosphere microbial communities from UC Gill Tract Community Farm, Albany, California, United States - DLSLCC.R2 | ecosystem: Host-associated > Plants > Phyllosphere > Unclassified | place... | reverse complement strand
AGATAGATCACCATCATCACCTGCAACGAATTCCACACCGTCAGCAATTGCTTCTGGCCCAGCGCATAGAAGGTCCAGACCGTCGACGCCAGCAGCACCAAGAGCACGCCGGCGGTGTAGTCGGACAGCGAAGTCAGCAGCTCGGCCAGGCGCTGATTGAAGAACAGGCCAAAGCCGATCAGCAACACCAGCAAGCCGATGCCCTGGCCGATGCTGAAGCGCTCCTTGAACACGAACAGACTGGCGATCAGCAGCATGATCGGGCCCATTTGCACCACCAATTGCGCGGTGCCGGGGCTGAGCAGGTTGAGGCCCATCAGGTACAGCACGTAATTTCCGACCAGCCCCAGTACCGCCATCAGCACCAGCCAGCCACCCTTCGGCCCGAGCACCTTGCGACTTGGCAGGCGCTTGACCGACGCCAGATAGATGAACAGGCAGCCACCGGACACCATCAGGCGAAACCAGGTCACCGTGACCGGGTCCATCACCTGCAATACCTGTTTGAGCTTGATCGGCAGGATGCCCCACAGAAACGCGGTCAGCAGCGCCAGGAACAGTCCGTACACCCAGCGCCCCGATGAAATGTGCATGCGAACCCCAAAAGCCTGCTGACAAGAGCACTCATTCTAGGCGTCCGGCTGCGCACAACACAGGGACAGTTGCCGGCAGGCCGCGAATGAAACTGTGCAGGTCGCAGCAGTAAACCGGCGCGCCGCCGTTGATCGGCCGGGCAGGCGCGCCAAGTGCTTCAGGCATAAGCTGATTGCAGACTTTTCAACGCATTGATCAGGGAGACCGACATGTACGCCATGCGCGCCGAGGACAGCGCCCCCGCCACCCGTTTTCGCAGCGACCGCGTGTGTCGGGTCAATGGCGAGCTGTATTTCAGCACCCGGGAAAATACCCTCGAAGGGCCGTATGACAGTCATGTGATCGAGCGGGAGATTCAGGCATATATTGCGCGAATGCAGCGGCAGGATTCCAGCCGCTGAACCGCGGCGCTGCCTTCGCGAGCAGGCTCGCTCCCACAGGGAAATACCGTCACCTGTGGGAGCGAGCCTGCTCGCGAAGGGGCCTGAACAGGCAACCAATCCTTTAGCGCACCGCCTCAAACAACCCGCTCGCCCCCATCCCGCCACCCACGCACATGGTGACGATGCCGTAACGCAGATTGCGCCGCTGCAATTCCCGGATCAAATGCCCGACCTGACGCGAGCCGGTCATGCCGAACGGGTGGCCGATGGAAATCGAGCCGCCGTTGACGTTGTATTTGTCGTTGTCGATCTCCAGCCGGTCGCGGCTGTACAGGCACTGCGAAGCGAACGCCTCGTTCAATTCCCACAGATCGATATCCGCCACTTGCAGGCCCTTGGCCTTGAGCAGTTTCGGCACCGAGAATACCGGGCCGATGCCCATTTCGTCCGGCTCGCAGCCGGCGACGGTGAAACCACGGAAAAACGCTTTCGGTTTGAGCCCCAACTCCAGCGCTTTATCCAGACTCATCACCAGTGTCATCGAGGCACCGTCGGACAGCTGCGAGGAATTGCCCGCCGTCACCGAACCGTCGTCGGCGAACACCGGTTTCAAACCGGCAAGGCTTTCGTAGGTGGTGTCCGGGCGGTTGCAGTCGTCGCGCTCGACGACGCCGTCGACAATCTGCACTTCACCGCTGTTCTTGTCCTCGACGCGGTATTTCACCGCCATCGGCACGATTTCATCATCGAACAGACCGGCAGCCTGGGCCTGGGCCGTACGCATCTGGCTTTGCAGCGCATAACGATCCTGGGCCTCGCGGCTGACGCCGTAACGGCGCGCCACCACTTCGGCGGTCTGGCCCATGGTGTAGTAGATGCCGGGAGTCTGTTGCTTGAGCAGCGGGTTGATCAGGTGATCGGTGTTGACGCTTTTCAGGGTCAGGCTGATCGACTCGACGCCGCCGGCAACGATGATGTCGCTGCAACCGGAGGCGATCTGGTTGGCGGCAATCGCAATGGCCTGCAAGCCCGAGGAGCAGAAACGGTTGAGGGTCATGCCGGCGGTGCCGGTGCCCAGGCGCGACAGCACCGCGACGTTGCGGCCGATATTGTAGCCCTGCGCACCCTCGTTGGAGCCGGCGCCAACGATGCAGTCCTCGACGCTGGCCGGGTCGATATCGTTGCGGGTCAGCAGGGCATTGACGCAGTGGGCCGCCATGTCATCGGGGCGGGTCTGGTTGAACTTGCCGCGAAAGGATTTGGCCAGGCCGGTCCGCACGCTGTCGACGATCACCACTTCACGCATGGCATACCTCATTGTTGTTGTCGGTTGAAAGTGGACCTGAGCATAAGTCCACCTTCTTGCCGACCGCGAGGATCATTCACCCGGCGTATGCGCGGCCATCGCCTCAGTCCTTGTGCTTTTTGGCCTTCTTGTCGGATTTCTCGAACGCGTCTTCCAGCGCGCGGTTGATGGTGCGCAACACTTTCACCCGCGCCCAGCGTTTGTCGTTGGCCTCGACCAGCGTCCACGGCGCTATCTCGGTGCTGGTGCGATCGACCATGTCGCCGACCGCCCGGCGATAGTCGTCCCACTTTTCCCGGTTGCGCCAGTCGTCCTCGGTAATCTTGAAGCGCTTGAAGGAAATCTCTTCGCGCTCCTGAAAGCGCTCCATCTGCGTGTCCTTGTCGATAGCCAGCCAGAACTTGACGACGATGACGCCGGCATCGGCCAGTTGCTCTTCGAAGTCATTGATTTCGCCATAGGCGCGCAGCCAGTCGGCCGGGGTGCAGAAGCCTTCGATCCGCTCGACCAGCACCCGCCCGTACCAGGAGCGGTCGAACACGGTGAATTTGCCCCGCGCCGGAAGGTGTCGCCAGAACCGCCACAGGTAGGGTTGCGCGCGCTCTTCTTCGGTCGGCGCGGCGATCGGCACGATGCTGTACTGACGCGGATCGAGCGCGGCTGCTACGCGGCGAATCGCCCCGCCCTTGCCCGCCGCGTCGTTACCCTCGAACACCGCGACCAGCGCATGGCGGCGCATGCGTTTGTCGCGCATCAGCCCGGACAGACGCGCCTGTTCGGTGATCAGTTGTTCTTCATAGTCTTTCTTGTCCAGACGCTGGGTCAGATCGAGGCTGTCGAGCAGGTTCAACTGATCGACCGGCGTGCCCAGCGGCGCGGCACTGACTTCGTGGGGATTGACGTCGGCGCGCTTGAGCGCACTTTGCAGGCCTTCGAGGAGAATCTTGCCCACCGCCAGGCTGCGGTAATTGGCATCGACGCCTTCGATGACATGCCACGGCGCGTAATCGCGGCTGGTGCGGCGCAACACCCGCTCGCCGTATTTGACGAACTTGTCGTAGGTCTGCGACTGCTGCCAGTCCAGCGGACTGATGCGCCAGCTGTGCAACGGGTCGTCGGCCAGCGATTTGAGCCGCGCTTTCATCTGCTTCTTGGACAGGTGAAACCAGAACTTGAAGATCAGCGCGCCTTCATCGCAGAGCATCTTTTCCAGACGCTCGGCGCCGGCGATGGCCTGATCCAGACGCGGATCCTTGAACAACCCATGCACCCGCCCCTGGAGCATCTGGCTGTACCAGTTGCCGAAGAACACGCCCATCCGCCCCTTGGCCGGCAGCATGCGCCAGTAGCGCCAGGCCGGTGGCCGCGCGAGTTCTTCATCGGTCTGCTGGTCGAAGGTGCGCACTTCGATCAGGCGCGGGTCCATCCACTCATTGAGCAGCTTGACCGTCTCGCCCTTGCCCGCCCCTTCGATGCCGTTGATCAGGATGATCACCGGAAAGCGCTTCTGCTGCTGCAACTCGAACTGCGCTTCCAGCAAGGCTTCACGCAGCGCAGGGACGGCCGCCTCGTAAGTGTCGTTGTCGATGGCGTGACCGATTTCAGCGGATTCAAACATGGGACGGCTCCTTCCAGGGTTCAGCAAGACTAGCGGATTGGGCACGGGCGCAGGGCAGAAATTCCCATGAACTCAGGACGGAATGAGAAGTTTGTGGTGAGGGGATTTATCGTTGACTGGCTGTGCAGTAGTCGTAGATCCGGGAAGTGCGGTTTGGATCGGGAAAACGGGGTGGATGGTTTGGGACTGCTTCGCAGTCCAGCGGGGATAAATCCCCTCGCCACAGGGTTCTTTTCACTGCGAGTCTTGTGCTGGATCAGGTAGTACCGGCGCGATCGGCTAGAATGGCCGCCTTGTGTTTGCCGAGCCTGCCATGAAAGCCGAAATGCCCCACGCCCAACTCGACTGGGACGACCAGGGACGCCCACGTTCGCGGGTGTTTGATGACGTGTATTTTTCCGATCAGTCGGGGCTGGAGGAAACCCGTTACGTGTTTCTTGAGCAGAACCGTCTGGCCGAGCGTTTCGCTGCGCTGCCGGCGGATGGTCGGCTGGTCATTGGTGAAACCGGCTTCGGCACCGGGCTGAATTTTCTCTGCGCCTGGCAGCTGTTCGAACAGCACGCTGTTGCCGGCGCGCGCTTGCATTTTGTCAGCGTCGAGAAGTACCCGCTGGCGCCTGCGGATCTGCGTCGGGCCTTGGCACTGTGGCCGCAACTCAAGCCGTTGGCCGATCAGTTGCTCAAGCACTACGTAGCAATCCATCAAGGCTTTCAGCGCATTACTTTGGCCGAAGGTCGAGTGACGCTGACCTTGCTGATCGGCGATGCGCTGGAGCAACTGCCGCAACTCGATGCACAGATCGACGCGTGGTTTCTCGATGGTTTCGCCCCGGCGAAAAACCCGGACATGTGGACTGCCGAGCTGTTCGTCGAACTGGCGCGCCTGGCTGCGCCGGGCTCGACCATCAGCACCTTCACCAGCACCGGTTGGGTCCGCCGTCTGCTCAACGCTGCCGGGTTCAAGATGAAGCGCACACCGGGCATCGGCCACAAGTGGGAAATCCTGCGTGGCGAGTTCCTCGGCTGGCCCGCCGAGGTGGCTGCGCCAGTGCCGGCGAAACCCTGGTTCGCCCGCCCTGCTCCGTTGCGCGATGAGCGCCGGGCGCTGGTGATCGGCGCCGGTCTGGCCGGCTGCGCGACAGCCTCGAGTCTGGCGGCGCGCGGCTGGCAGGTGAGTCTGCTGGAGCGTCACGCGGCGGTGGCGCTAGAAGCTTCGGGGAATCCGCAAGGCGTGCTCTATCTCAAGTTGTCCGCCCATGGCACGGCGTTGTCGCAGTTGATTGTCAGCGGTTTCGGTTACACCCGGCGCCTGCTGGAAAGCCTGCAACGCGGCAGCGACTGGGATGACTGCGGCGTGCTGCAACTGGCGTTCAATGCCAAGGAAGCCGAGCGCCACGCGCAACTGGCGGCGGCGTTTCCTGAAGATCTCTTGCAGTGGCTGGAACAGCCGCAAGCGCAGGCTCGCGCCGGTGTCGGCGTGGCTCATGGCGGCTTGTTCTACCCCGAGGGTGGCTGGGTGCATCCGCCGGCACTGTGTCAGGCCCAGGCGATGCACGCCAACATTGAATTGCTCAGCCATCAAGAAGCTTTGGAACTGCGCAAAGTCGCTGACCATTGGCAAGCGTTCGACGGCGAGCGTTTGCTCGCCAGTGCGCCGGTGGTGATCCTGGCCGGAGCCGCCGAAATCAAACGTTTTGCCCAGAGTGCCGAATTGCCGCTCAAGCGTATTCGCGGGCAGATCACGCGTCTGGCTGAGACTGCAGACAGTCGTGCGCTGGCCACCGTGGTGTGCGCCGAGGGCTACGTCGCCCCGGCGCGTCTGGGCGAGCACACGCTGGGCGCCAGTTTCGACTTCAACAGCGACGACCTGACGCCCACGAGTGCCGAGCACCAAGGCAATCTGGCGATGCTCGAAGAAATTTCCAGCGACCTGCTGACCCGCCTCAACACCAACGAGCAGCCACTGGAGAATCTTGAGGGCCGCGCCGCCTTCCGCTGCACCAGCCCCGATTACCTGCCGATTGTCGGTCCGCTCGCTGATCTGCAAACCTTCAATCAAACCTACGCAGCGTTGAGCAAAGACGCCCGGCAAGTGCCGGACCTCGCCTGCCCGTGGCTCGACGGTCTGTACGTCAACAGCGGCCACGGTTCTCGCGGACTGATCACCGCGCCGCTGTCCGGCGAGCTGCTCGCCGCGTGGCTGGACAACGAGCCGCTGCCGTTGCCGCGCAGCATAGCCGAAGCCTGTCATCCCAACCGTTTCGCGTTAAGGCAGTTGATTCGCGGCAAGTGAATTTCACGTATCGGGCATTTCGCAGATGCCCAGATCCATCAGCCGTATCGCGTCTTCCGTCAGGCTCTTGAACAGCACGTCTTCAGCCTGGTCCTTTTCCAGTTTGAGTGCCTGGTTCTGACTTAAATAATCGCCAGAGGGCAGCGTATCCTTCTTGTCGAACAGTGCGCTCATTTGCGGGTCGTACGCGTCATCGATCAACGCAAACTTGCGGACAAATGTGCGTCGCAGATAGTCACGCCAGAACGTGCGCCCCTGCATGTAATCCAGCCATTGCGGGGAAAGTTCGGCAGTCATCACGCGATTTCTGGCGACCTCAAGATCAGCGGCTGTCACGCCACTCTGGGCATCGAACAGCATACCTTTCGGTTGACCGCGCAGCCCCAGCTCATCGGTCAGACCGATGCGATAAGCAAGGTTCATTTCCAGCGCATCAACCTCTGGAGCCCGGAGCGAATGCTCCCGGGCGATTTCTTCCAGCCTGTCCAGCCTGAACAGACTGCGACCCAGCTCCAACAGAGCCTTGGCTGTTACCCTGCGACCACTTGCGGCGCTGCTTACCCGCTCCACTTCTACTGCGACTTCAAGGCGACTGAAGACAAGCGCCGCGTTATCGGTGCAATGAAGCGGATCGGCCGCGATGTCGAGCAGTTGACGACCCAGTGGCTCGTCAGCTTCCGCCGCCTTCAGTACCGCCCAGACGCGTCGCTGCATGTCAGCGCTGCCCAGTTTGCCGTCCGCCGTATCACCCAGTTGCGCCAGCAAAGTGAACAAGCCATCGGCCGTCTGATCGCTACGCAATGCCGCCCAGATGCGCGACTGCTCTGCCCACTCTTCGCCACTGACCTTGGTCAACCAGAGCGAGCGCGCCGTTTGCTCGTTCATCCGTGCGATGTCATCGGGGAGGTAGTCCATACCGATGCCGAAATTATCGCGATAGTTTTCCAGATGCGTTTTGCTGCGTTCGGAAAAAGGATTCAGTCCCAGCTTGAGTGCGCTGGTGAAATGGCGTGTTTTCTGGAATAACCAGTCGGGCAGCTCTTTGATTTTATTCCCGGTCAGGTTCATCAATTCAATGTGGACGGAATTGGACAGGCCTTCTGGCAGTTCCGTGATGCCGGTTTCTTGCAGGGACAAGCGGCGCAGTTGCGTCATTTGACTGAAATCCGGGGTGGCGCCCAACGGATTCTTGTCCAGATTCAGGTAGCGCAACGTGCTCAGCCTGGTCAGCTTCGCCAGTGTCTGCTCGGTGAGCTTGAGCTGATTGTTTGCCAGGCTCAGCCGTTGCAGACGCGGCATGTGCGACAACACTTCAGGCAACCGGGTGATCGTGTTGCTGCCCAGTTCCAGCGAGTCCAGCTGTTTGAAAGACTTGAGGAAGTACGCCACATCATCCCCCAGCGCCATGTTGCGCATCGACAATTGCTCTATGTGGTCGAAGCTCACCGACGGCGGCAATGTTGGCACCTTACCGATGCGCATGCCGTCAAGGTTGAGGCTACAGAGGCTTTTTCCCTCTTCGTTGGTGGCCCAATGAAAGCGTCGAAATCCTTCTTCGATCAACTCGGCGGCGATTTTCCGGCTGTGCCGCGCTTCGGCCAGATCGCCACCCATGGCTTTCAGGGCCGCGGCATCTTCGCTCCAGACAAACAGCGCGTCACGCAGGGTCTGCAGATCCTGACGCAGGGCTTTGATCCGGGTCGCACGGCTCAACGGATCATCACCCAGTTCGTTGAGCAATTGATTGAGCTGCGGCTCGCTCAGACGCGGATAAAGCCTGCGCGCTTTGCGCAGCAATGTGCGTGAATGAGCTGTCGCGGGGACCTGATCGCCTTGCACACAGGCCGGCTCGACGGGAAGTGATTCCGTACTGCCGCCGCGCAATGCCCGCGCAGTGACCTCGCGTTCGTCGAGGGCAACGTTGAGCAGCTTTTTGCGTAACTGTTGCGTACTGACCTGTCCGGCATCGGCAAATCCGAGTGCTGTCCGCTGACGTGGCGGCAATGCCTTGAGGATGGCCATGTACAAAGCGTCGGGGCCGGATGCCACCTTGCCCAAGGATTTTTTGTCGCCGCCAAACGCCTCGTAGCCCTGCGTGGACTTCACCAGATAGCCGGTATTTTCCGAGGTCGCCGACGCATCGCCGATGTCTTCGAGTATCGGTCCGGTCAAGGCCTTGTCGCGCATTTGCAGACGCAGCTGCGTGTTCCAGCCGCTCAGGCGCGGCAGTAATTTCATGGCCAGGCTGTCGGTGTCAGCATTGGCCAGCCACGACCAGTGCAACCCGCTCAGCGCCCGGTCAAGCCGCACCTCGGCAACACCGGCCCGCGTCCGCTGCCCCAGCCGCAAGGGCGCGCTCCCGGTCGAGCGCAAGTGCAGGCGCTCGACAGTCGAGGCACGGTCGATCAGCCTTTGACCATGGCGCGCCGGAATGTCGGCGAAGACCTGGCGTAATTTGCCCAGGTCCTGCGCGTCACTGTGGTCATAGCGCTTGTACATCCGCTCGAACGCCGCGCGGTAATCGGACTTGAGCGCAGCACCGAGTTTTTTCGCCAGCGCAGGTACTTGCGTGCTTTTTGCGACTTTGCCGCCGAGCAAGGCCTTGACTTCATGCTCGTAAAGACCATCGATGACGGTTTGCAGCAAGCGCCCGAGTGCCAACTGACCTTGGGTGACCGGCACTCCCAGGGTATCGTCGAGCGTGGTGTTTGCTGGGTAAGTGGTTTCGACGTCTCCCTCATGACCGATCACCTCAAGGTACCGGTCAGTCGGCCAGCCCGGCAGTTTCGTCAAGGCATGCATCTGTTCTTCAAGAGGCTGCTCGGAGTGGATCTCGCCGTTTTCCAGTTCCGTGGTCAACTCACGCAGCTGGCGCCCGATGCGCACGCGCTCGAAGGTATCGCGCAGGCGTACCGGCAGGCTCAGATTGTCGTTGAAGGTTTCCAGCAAGGTCTGCTGCGAGGTGTTGCTCAGCCGGCGAAGGATATCCAGATCGCTGTCAGCAAATTCGCTCAACTGCGGATCGATGCGCTTGAGCGTGTAGGCGCTGCTGCCCCATTCTTCGGGCTCTTCAGCGGGTAAGCGCCAGCCACCCTCGACGTGGCGGATCAGTTCCGGAGCATAGGCTTGGGCGCGTGCGGGGTGTTCCAGGCGCCAGTGCTGAGTGTCGATATCAAAGTTGCCAGCCAACAGGCGATGCTCGAGGCGGCCGATGGTCTTGTTGCCGATCTGGTAGAACTCCTTTGAACCGGCACCGATGGTGAATCCGGCCGGCAAAGCATGCTCGTACGGGCTCAAATCAGGCTTCCACAGGCGCGGCTTGCCTGCCCGATCAAGAATCGCGGTGAACTGCGCGAAGAACTCCGGATGCGCACGCAGGAGCTTTTTGCCCAGTGTTCCCAGCGCCTTCTGAGCGCCGGCAAAAACGCCCATCAATGCGATGTTCTCTACCACACTGAGCAGATGTGACAGCGCCTCTTGATGATCACCACGGCGCCAGTCCTCGACGCCGTCGTACACTTCACCGAGCAACTGCCCGACCGCGACGCCCATCATCAATTGTCCCAGGACCGGCACGAACAGCCCTGCCACCGACGCCACGGTGACCCCGCGTTGAATGAAATCCAACAGACGTTTCTGTCGGATCTCTTCATCGATATCAGCGGTTGGCACCGCCAGTTTGCGCGCGTCGATCTGCAATTTTCCGACATGGCTTTGCACCATGAAATCGAAAAGCGGCACATCGATCGGCCAATGCTCGACGACGCCCAGGTCAGGCTTTTCAGCTAACGCCTTGAAGAAGTCCGCCTTGTCATCTTCATCCAGGCTGCCGGCGAAATACCCCTGATATTCCGTGCTTTTGAGTTGTTGCGCGAGGTAGCGCTTGAACGCGTTGAAACTCGGGTACTCATACACGGCGCGCTCGGGCTCGCCGGGCATATACACCATGCATCCATCCTCAGGGTGCTGTTCCACGGAGCGTTTGGAAAATACGACGACGCCCCAAACGCAGCTGTCGAGGATTCTGATGCCCTGCATGATCATCGGGTCTTTGCCGTAGCGCAGGTTTTGCGCCGAAGCGACGCCCTCGGCCAGCATCAGATCCTGCAGCATGCGCAAACCTGCCGCGGTGATATCGCCCTTGAGCTGCGCAAGATGAGCGTCCAGCTCCAGCAGCGATTGCTTCAATGCGGCGATATCGCGAGTCATGGCACTGGTGGCTACGACTTTGCCGCAGTCATCACGCAGACCGAACACTTGCTGCAGATGCTCCTGGTATTTCTTGCCCAGATCCAGCTTGCGGCACAACGCTGCGAACGCTGCCGGCGTCAGATCTTTCACGCCAGCGGGCACACTTTTGACGCGCACCAGACTGCCGGCGGGGAAACCATTGGCCTGCTCCTCGTCTTCGGTGAAATTCTGCATGGCTGCTTGCAACAGGGTCTGCGTCGCGTGTTCGACCAAGTCGATATCGGCCTGATCCGTCGCCCTCCCATCGCAGCCGCAATCGACGCCCGGCAGACTGAGCACATCCTCGCCCACGTCATAGGACGCTGGCCATTTTTCGTTCAGCGCGGCGTTGAGTTCGCTGATGCAGAAGCTGTGCAATGGTTTGAGCCGGGTCATATCCTTGTCGACTTTGACTTGCAGGGTGTGCAATTCACGATTGATTTCATCCAGCTTGTTCAGCGTGGCCGCAGAAGCCGTGAGCAGATACGCCGGCAAGCTTTTTTCCAGGCTTTCAGCGGTATCGAGATCACCGGTAGCGTCGTAGAGGGTGCTCAGGACCGAGTCCTGAGTCTGCGGATGGGTCTTGTCTTGGCTGGGCATGGCAATAGTCCTTTATTGCGATTCGAACCCTCGACTCTAGCGGTACCGGACGGCCAGTAACAGTTCAAATTCCTGCGCAGAATCCGCGCAGATCAAACGTGTTTTTGTATGGAAAAAATAGCCCTGCATCACACGGCAAGCCCCAACCGTACTGGCATTCAGCGCAACCCGTATACCCGGCTGTTCAGAGACATCAGGGAGCGTCGACAGCTGCCAGGGTTGGATAGTGGCATTTTAAAATGCAACATCGTCCATTTAGAGCGGCGCTAAGGTAGAATTGCGGCCATACACTCAATGGACAGCTGCGATGTTGCAACCTAACAAAAAAAGCGGAAATATACCGGCGCTTACCGGACTGAGGTTCTTCGCGGCCCTGATGGTTTTTTTCTCTCACTTCCCGATCAAAACGCAAAATCAAAATATTTTACTACTGCAAACTTCCGGATTTAATGGCGTTACTTTTTTCTTCGTTCTCTCAGGCTTTATAATTGCGTACAACTATCTGGAGCGATTTGAGTCACGGCCATTGCAATCAACACCGCGCTTCTTGCTTTCAAGATTCGCCAGGATATATCCGCTGTACGCTCTTATAATAATTTTTTCCTGGATGAATTCGGGTGGCTCCATTCCAATCGCGCCGTACCTCACCGCAACTCAGGCATGGAGTGGAGATCTGTTTGTCGCTATGGGGCTAAACAGCCCGTCATGGAGCATCAGCGTCGAGGTGTTCCTGTACTTATTGTTTCCGTTTCTGATTCCAGCACTTAAAGCAGTTGGAATTTCCACCGACCGATACAAACTGATGATAGCCGCGACGCTCATAGTTGTCGCTCAAATCGCTATTGCAATCTACTTTTCAGCACCTGAGCGCGCCGGTCTCGTGGCCACCGAACCAGGATCTTCGCATCGCTGGCTATACCGAGGGCCGGCGTACAGATCTCTCGACTTTATGCTGGGAATACTCGCGGCGATTTATTATCAGCGTTTTTTCAAACCGACACGAACAAACAATTACATGTGGAGCGCGCTAACTTACGCATGTATCGCTTATATATTCACACTGGCAACTTCTTTGACCGTTGCCGGCAGTGCTTTCAAGTGGGACGCCGCTTACGCTGTCCCGTACACGTTACTCATACTGAGTATCGTCATCTCCAACAAAACCCACGTAGCCCGATTCCTTTCCGGGGAAAAGATCGTTCTACTAGGCGAAGCATCGTACGCCTTGTATTTGATCCATGTTCTCCTTGGTGCGATGTACATACCTCATACTGGTGAATCGATGTTTTTTGTCATACTTCACCAGGCTTTATTTCTAGGAGGTGTCATCAGCATATCCGTCGGCCTGCATCTGTGCATTGAAAAGCCTTGCCAACAGATGATTCTCAAACTGTTTAGAAAAAAAGATCTCAGCCGATACATGCCACCCTCAGATACGATCCCGACAACGAAGTCGATCAACGCAAAATGACATTTCCGGGGCTGTATCCAACGGCCCCACGGCGGTCGTTCGCTGGGTCCGGGAGTACGGCCATTTTCGCTCCCGCGTGGTCGCAACCGAAGGGGACGGACGTGTCGCGGGAAGTTTTATTGAACGATCGCGCTCTGCAGGTACTCGAAAAAGCCAGACCTACTACGGCGGCGCGCTCTGATGACGTTTTCGCGCCGAAAGGTTCGGGTGATAGATCAGAGCTGCACATCCGTTCCGAAACAGGGGCCAAGCGCCACTGGTTGAAGGGGCTGCGGCAGGCGAAGGTTCAGTATCGCCAGATGCATAACATCAGGCACACCTGACCGTGATATGCGTGATGTGCGTGATGTGCGGGGATATGGGAATCGTTACCTTGCAGCTCAGACGCAGTGCCCAGGTTCTGCTTTCAACCGATGCCGGGCGAATCAGCTTTGCGAGTGACCTCGCGGAACATGAAAAAGCCGGATTTATCAAAAAAACGGTACAGCATTGGTACCTGATTCGCGGTAAATACGCTTGACCCCCGCAGACACAAGGCCTTTTTGGATTATGTGCGGATTAGCTGGCGAGTTACGTTTTGATCAACAACCTGCAGACCTTGCAGCGATCGAGAGAATCACCCATCACCTGGCCCCTCGCGGCCCTGACGCGTGGGGCTTCCATGCCCAAGGGCCGATTGCCCTGGGTCATCGACGCCTGAAAATCATGGACCTGTCGGACGGCTCGGCGCAGCCGATGATCGACAGCCA
>Ga0308166_1003525_pt1 | contig 13244 bp, 11 predicted proteins | sample PhyCR2_2_FD_202137 | JGI IMG/M metagenome (GOLD analysis project Ga0308166, IMG submission 202137) | Phyllosphere microbial communities from UC Gill Tract Community Farm, Albany, California, United States - DLSLCC.R2 | ecosystem: Host-associated > Plants > Phyllosphere > Unclassified | place... | reverse complement strand
CATTGCTGGGAAAAATGGAAGAGGTTTGAAGCCTCAGCTGATGTGAAAAACGGGTGCTCTGGCACCCGTTTTCATGTCTGGCCTATTCGAGGTCCAGCGCATCCTCTGACAGAATGATACCGGTGTTGTCGGCATAGAGATGGTCACCAGAGAAGAAGGTGACGCCGCCGAAGTTGACGCGCACATCGCTTTCGCCAATCCCTTCACCCGCAGCGCCGGCCGGAATCGCGGCAATGGCCTGAATGCCAATCTCCAGCTCTTCCAGCTCATCAACCTGGCGTACCGAACCGTAAACCATCAGGCCTTCCCATTCGTTAGTTGCCGCCAGGCGTGCCAGTTGGGCATCGACCAGCGCACGGCGCACTGAGCCGCCGCCATCAATCACCAGTACGCGACCCCGGCCATTCTCTTCCAGCAGATCGTAGAGTAAGCCGTTGTCTTCAAAGCATTTCACTGTGGTAATCTGACCACCGAATGAAGTGCGCCCACCAAAGTTTGAAAAAAGCGGTTCAACAACATTCACTTCTTCATGGTAGATATCGCAGAGTTCAGATGTATCGTATTTCATAAGGGTTTCGTCTGTTTGCCACAGGAAGGGTAAGTATATCGCTATATGCAGATTGTTGGCAAAATCATCAGTATGAAAAAAGCATCGTTCGATCAAGAACATGCATAAAAAAGCCCAGCCGGGTGGGCTGGGCTTCTGAAAAGCGCTGAATCAGTGGATCAGAGAATGAAGCGGCTAAGGTCTTCGTCAGCCACCAGTTCATCCAGATGTTTACCGACATAGTCAGCATCGATGGTAACGGATTCACCATGACGATCGCTGGCGTCATACGAAATATCTTCCATCAGACGCTCCAGCACAGTATGCAGACGGCGCGCACCGATGTTTTCGGTGGTTTCGTTGACCTGCCATGCGGCTTCAGCGATCCGGCGAATACCCTCTTCGGTGAACTCAATGTTCACGCCCTCGGTATTCATCAGGGCTTTGTACTGCACGGTAATCGAGGCATTTGGCTCGGTCAGGATGCGCTGGAAATCGTTCACGGTCAGCGCCTGCAGCTCAACACGGATGGGCAGACGACCCTGCAGTTCCGGGATCAGATCGGATGGGCTGGCAACCTGGAACGCGCCTGAGGCGATAAACAGAATGTGGTCCGTTTTCACCATACCATGCTTGGTGGAGACGGTGCAGCCTTCCACCAGCGGCAGCAGGTCGCGCTGAACGCCTTCGCGTGAGACATCCGGGCCGCCGGCATTCTGGCCGCCGCGCTTACAGATTTTGTCGATCTCATCGATAAACACGATACCGTGCTGCTCAACGGCATCAATCGCGTCCTGCTTAAGCTCTTCCGGGTTAACCAGTTTGGCCGCTTCTTCTTCGATCAGCAGCTTCATCGCTTCTTTGATCTTCAGCTTGCGGGCTTTCTGCTTCTGGCCGCCGAGGTTCTGGAACATCGACTGCAGCTGGCTGGTCATCTCTTCCATGCCCGGAGGGGCCATGATTTCGACGCCAGGGCTGCTGGCGGCCAGGTCGATCTCAATCTCTTTATCGTCCAGCTGGCCTTCGCGCAGCTTCTTGCGGAACGACTGGCGTGCTGCAGAGGGTTCAGCGCTCTGCTCTGACTGGCCCCAGTTGTTTTTTGCTGGTGGAATCAGCACATCAAGAATGCGCTCTTCCGCCATCTCTTCGGCACGATATTTGTTCTTTTCAATCGCCTGACTGCGCACCATCTTAATGGCCGAATCGGTCAGGTCACGAATGATAGAGTCCACTTCCTTACCGACATAACCGACTTCGGTAAATTTGGTCGCCTCTACTTTGATAAACGGCGCATTGGCCAGCTTAGCCAGACGACGCGCGATCTCGGTTTTACCGACACCGGTCGGACCGATCATCAGGATATTTTTAGGGGTCACTTCATGGCGCAGCTCTTCGTCGAGCTGCATGCGGCGCCAGCGGTTACGCAGTGCAATAGCCACGGCGCGCTTAGCGCTCTCCTGGCCGATGATAAAGCGGTTCAGTTCGCTGACGATTTCGCGAGGAGTCATCTCAGACATATTTATACCCTTACGACTTAGACGTTAATTCTTCGAAATTAACGTTGTGGTTAGTGTAGATGCAGATATCACCCGCGATATTCAGCGACTTTTCGACGATGTCGCGTGCGCCCATCTCGGTATTTTCCAGCAGCGCACGTGCCGCTGCCTGGGCGAAAGGCCCACCGGAGCCGATGGCGATCAGATCGTTTTCAGGCTGGATGACGTCACCGTTACCGCTGATGATCAGTGAAGCTGATTCATCTGCGACGGCCAGTAAGGCTTCAAGGCGACGCAGCATACGGTCAGTACGCCAGTCTTTAGCCAGTTCCACCGCAGCTTTCACCAGATGGCCCTGATGCATTTCCAGTTTACGTTCGAAAAGTTCAAACAGGGTGAAGGCGTCTGCGGTGCCGCCAGCAAATCCGGCAATCACTTTATCGTTGTATAAACGACGCACTTTTTTAACGTTGCCTTTCATCACGGTATTGCCGAGCGTAGCCTGGCCATCACCGCCAATCACTACCTGGCCGTTGCGTCGTACACTTACTATTGTTGTCACGGGCAGACCCCTTGTTGCTGTCGGAAAAGGACTCCGCGCACGGGGCGCGGAGTATCATGCAACAGATATGGGGCGGGTTTGACGGGTTTCAACCCCCAACGGAGAGCGGAATACAGCTGGAGTGTCCGGAACTGCGAAGACGTTTCAGGGTGCTGTCAGCGGATGCGCGATCTTTATACGGACCAATCACCACACGATTCCAGCCGCCACCGGTGGTAATGCGGCTTTCAAAGCCTTCAAAGGCTAAGCCCGCACGTACCGACTCAGCCTGGTCAGTGCCTTTGAACGAACCACACTGCACCATCCAGCGCTGCGAAGAGGCTTTCTCCGCCGGTTTCGCCTTCGCGGTCTCCTGTGGCTTTGTCTGCACGTCTGGTTCCCGCGTTACTGGCGCAGGTTGCGACTGGCGCTGTACGTTTTGCTGCTGCTGCTGCTGCTGCTGCTGACGTTGCAACTGCTGCTGTTGTTGACGCTGTTGTTGTTGCTGCAACTGCAGCTGGCGTTGCTGTTGTTGCTGAGCCTGCAACTGCTGACGTTGTTGCTGAACCTGTTGCTGCTGCTGAACCTGCTGCTGTTGCTGAACCTGCTGCTGTTGGCGTTGCAGCTGTTGCAATTGCTGCTGATGCTGCAGCGTCTGCTGACGTTGCGCCGGCGTCTGTTCATTCCACGGCACTTCATTGAGCTGTGTTGGCTGCTGACGCATATCAGCCTGCATCTGCTCCAGCAACTGGCGCTGTTCATCGGTCAATTGGGTCTGCGACTTCACTTCGCCACCCGAAGAGGGTTCGATCGGTGTCGGCACAGTAACCTGACGGTTTTCCAGCTCTTTAATGTATTTCCAGCGTTCTTCAGGCTTCGGCGGTAAGCCATTGCCGTTGGCTTTATGATCCGTAATGACCGGCACGTCTTCTTTCTTATGATGCGCCAGGAACCATAAACCACCGGCAAAGGTCACCAACACAGCGACCGCCAGTACAATCATCAATTTAGAAGTTCCCGAACCGCCTTTGCTCTTCTTGCCACGGCTGGGGCTTTTTTTGCGACGCGTCCCTGTTGAACGCCCGCGGCCTACATAATCTTTTTGTGCCACTCTCGTTCTTATACCCTTCAAAAATAGTGCCAGTTGGGCGAAATGATGATTTTTACGCGCCCGGCAAGGAGTCCGCCATGTTACTTAAGGGCCGGAACTTTGACCAGCTGTGTTCGCCTTAAGAATCTACTGAAAAAACCAGACGAATACGCTTATTTTTCACGCTTTTTTGCGCGTGCCGTACTGCCCCGAATCGTTAAACCGGCATCCAGCAGCCGCGAGCCGCTGATCACCCGTTTGCCATTTAACTCATCCAGCAGCAGAAGCATCGCTTCCCGGCCTATCTGATAGCGTGGTTGTGTGACCGTCGTCAGCGGTGGCTCGCAGTAATGTGATAACTCAATGTCATCAAATCCCACCACAGAGAGATCTTCCGGTATCCGCAGCCCGCAGCGTCTGGCCTGATTCATCGCGCCCAGCGCCATAATGTCGCTGTGACAGAACAACGCGCGCGGCGGTTGCGGCAGAGTCATCAGCTGATTCATGGCGGCAACGCCTGCTTCAAAGGTGAAGTCACCGCGCACAATATAGGTGGGATCGACCGTCAGCCCGCTGCGACGCATCGCCTGGACATAACCCTGTAAACGATACTGACAGAGTGGCATCTCTTCCGGCCCGGCGATACAGGCGATCTGCGTATGACCTAACTGCAGCAGATGATTTACCGCTTCAAACGCGGCAGTCAGGTTATCAATGTGAACCGTGGGCAGCGACATTTCCGGTGCAAACTCATTCGCCATCACCATGGGTGGCAAGTTGCGTTGCTCATCAATGCTGGCATCAAAAGGCAGTTGTGAGCCAAGCAGCACCATGCCATCGATCTGTCGTGTGACCATCAGGTTAAGAAAGGTTCTCTCCTGCTGATTCTGATGGGCGCAGTCGCCGATCAGCACCAGATAGCCCTCTTCGGCGGCTGTGACTTCGACGCCACGAATGATTTCACTAAAGAAGGGATCGCAGATGTCAGGGACAATGACCAGGATGGTACGCGTCTCATTACGACGCGCGTTGCGTGTGGGGCCATGGGCCGCATAGCCGACGGCGGCAACCGCCTTCTCGACTTTATGGCGGGTAGCCGCAGAAACCTTCTCTGGATTCATCAGCGCACGCGATACGGTGGCGGTTGAGACGCCCGCGTGTTCCGCGACATCCTTCATCGTGGCGGCGGGCGGTTGTTGATTCTGCTCCAACACATGCTCCTGACGCGTTATGGCGCGTTCGATTTTGTTTTTGCCTGACCTGAAAGCAAACCGGGCAACATTGTTAACGATTGCCCGGCTGGTTGTTACTTAATTTGCATAAAAATTGTGACTTATGCGACATTTTTCGATCTGGCTCGCAGTGTCAGAAAAAATCAGCTCTCTGTCGGGTCAATATCCAGCGTCCATTTCACTTTGCGCGCGGCGGGTAGCGTGGAAACCAGCGGCAATGAACTGCTCAGCAGCTGTTGCAAACGCTGTCGGGAAGGATGCTGCAGCAGCAGTTGCCAGCGCCAGCGTCCGCTGCGTTTTGGCTGCAGAGCCGGCAATGGACCCATAAACCACATCGCCTTGTCATTGAGCGGGCTCGCCTCCAGCAAGTTACGGAGTTGTTGCAGAAATTCCGCCGCCTGCTGATTGTCCATATCTTCCGCGCGGAACAGCGCATGGCGGCTCCAGGGCGGCAGGTGAACTGCCTGTCGCTCCAGCAGCGCCTGCTGCGCAAATGCCGAATATCCCTGGTGCAGCAGTGTCTGAAGCAGAGGATGTTCCGGATGATGCGTCTGTAATAACACCTCGCCCTGCTTGCCAGCGCGGCCAGCACGACCGGCGACCTGAGTATAGAGCTGCGCAAAGCGTTCTGCCGCGCGAAAATCGGCTGAGAACAGTGCGCCATCAACATCCAGCAGCGACACCAGGGTGACATCCGGGAAATGATGCCCCTTGGCCAGCATCTGGGTGCCGACCAGAATGCGTGCGCCGCCGCGATGAACGTCAGCCAGATGCTGCTCCAGCGCCCCTTTGCGGCTGGTGGTATCACGGTCAATTCGCGACACCGGCACGCCAGGGAAGAGTGTACCGAGCTGCTGCTCCAGCTGTTCGGTTCCGACACCTACCGGCAGCAGATGCGTTGAACCACACTGCGGGCATTGATTAGGCAGCGGACGCTGGCTGTCGCAATGGTGGCAGCGTAACTGGCGATGATGCTGGTGCAGCGTGTAATAGCGATCGCAGCGGGTACATTCGGCAATCCAGCCGCAGTCGTGACAGAGCAGGGCGGGCGAAAAGCCGCGGCGGTTAAGAAACAGCAGCACCTGATTATCGGCCTGCAGATGCTGGCGCATTTTACCAATCAGGCCCGGTGCCAGGCCGCCGATCAGCTGCACACCTTTTAAGTCGATAAGCTGTTGCAGCGCCGGTCTGGCATTGCCGGCGCGCTTTGTCAGATCGAGCTGGCGATACTTGCCGCTGCGGACATTGTGCAGCGTCTCCAGAGCGGGGGTCGCCGATCCCATAACAATCGGGATATCCTCTTCATGCGCACGGAAGACGGCCAGATCGCGCGCCTGATAACGCCAGCCTTCCTGCTGTTTGTAAGAGCTGTCATGCTCTTCATCAATGATGATGACGCCAGGACGGGCCAGCGGCGTAAACAGCGCCGATCGCGTGCCAATCACAATCGCCGTTTCACCGCGCCGTGCACGTAACCACACCGCCAGCCGCTCACTGTCATTTAAGGCGGAGTGCAGCACATCGATGGGCGCATCGAAACGTTCGCGAAAGCGGGCGATAGTCTGCGGAGTTAAGCCAATCTCCGGCACCAGCACCAGCGCCTGTTTACCGCGTGCCAGCACATTTTCCAGCACGCTGAGGTAAACCTCGGTTTTGCCGGAACCGGTAATGCCCGCCAGCAGCCACGCAGCATAATGCTCATCATCTGCCCGAATCGCACCTACGGCCATCGCCTGATCCGTATTCAGTCGCAGACGCTCGCCTTTCACAGCATAGGTAGTACGCCAGTCGTGCATCTGCGGCTGATGCTCATGCAGTTCGCATAACCCTTTGGCCCGCAGAGCCTGCAGCGTGGCTTCCGTAAGGTCATGTTCACTGACCTGATGACGATAGAGGGGTTGCTGACGCAGTGCTGCCAGTGCCTGCTGCTGTTTCGGGGCCCGCTTTAAACTTTCGGGTGCCGTTGCCCGGCCCTGCTCGGTGATTTCCCACCGCCATAAGGGATTATCCTGCGCCGCTTTGCCCTGGCGCAGCAGCACTGGAATGGCATGGCTCAGCACTTCTCCCTGCGGCGAATGATAGTAGCTGGCGGCCCAGTTAAGGATGCGCCACAGCGACGGCGGATAGAGTGACTCACTATCCAGCACCTCGATCACTTGCCTGAGTTGTGCTTCCGGCAGATCGCTGCTGTCACGAAAGGCGACCACAATCCCGATCATCCTGCGATTGCCAAAGGGCACACTTACGCGACCGCCGATGACCGGTTGCGCACCCTGTGGCGGCAGATAGTCAAACAGGCGGGGCAAGGGGACGGGCAGGGCGACCTGGACTACGGGCATAACTCTCTCTTTCCGGCATCATCATCGGGGAAGCTAGTGTACACGCTGACCCTGATGGCGGGTATCTCAGCAGATATTTGCAGCAATCGAAACTTACCTGTATAATATGCCGCCTTCGGTGAGAAATATCTGGCCGGAGTACACCCTATAATGTTCAATCGCGTGTGGTGCTGTGCAGGTTAAAGCCTGGCACGGAGAGCGACACGGCCTTCAATGAGGTTTCCCATGAAACAAGGTATTCACCCGAAATACGAAGCAGTTACTATCAAATGTACCTGCGGCAACGAGATCCACACCCGTTCAACACTGACTCACGAACTGAACCTGGACGTTTGTGGCAAATGCCACCCGTTCTATACCGGTAAGCAGCGTGAAGTGGCAACTGGTGGCCGTGTTGACCGCTTTAACAAGCGTTTCAGCGTGCCAGGCGCTAAAAAATAAGATTAAAAGGCACCTGAACCTGCGGGTTCGGCGGCAAGAAAAAACCCAGCTTCGGCTGGGTTTTTTTATGGCTGAAAGATCAATACTCCCAGGTATCCGGATCGACACCCATCTGGCGCATGATTGCTTTTGCTTCTTCCGGAATCTCATCACTACGCTCTTTGCGCAGGTCGACGTCATCCGGCAGCGGTTGGCCCGTAAAGGCATGTAAAAAGGCTTCGCAAAGCAGCTCGCTGTTGGTGGCGTGACGCAGGTTGTTCACCTGACGACGGGTACGCTCATCCGTTAAAATCTTCAGCACGCTCAATGGGATTGATACTGTGATCTTCTTGACCTGCTCGCTCTTCTTACCGTGCTCAGCGTACGGGCTGATATATTCGCCGTTCCATTCAGCCATGGGTTACCTTAATTAATAAACGTTAAATGTTAGGAAATCAGCGGATTATGCCTGATTTTTTCCTGCCTGACCCCTGATATGGCGGGTTTTCTTCGCTCACTGCCTCTGTCTCACAGAGGGGAACGCCAGGCGATGACGCATAATTTTAGCGGTTATTGCGGTTTTGCTCAATCTATACGCAAAGACATTTAGATGTCCAGATGTATTGACGTCTAATTAGAGGGTGATATCCTGTGGCCTACATTTTATTCACTCTTCAGGAACAATTCGCTCATGACGCGTAAACCGGCAACCATCGCAGTGCGCAGCGGTTTGAATGATGACGAGCAATATGGCTGCGTTGTCCCGCCAATCCACCTCTCTACGACCTACAACTTCCTGGATTTTAATGAGCCTCGTGCGCATGACTACTCCCGTCGTGGCAACCCCACGCGTGATGTCGTACAGCGTACCCTGGCCGAACTGGAGGGAGGAGCGGGCGCGGTATTAACCAATACCGGGATGTCGGCGATTCACCTGGTGACGACGGTGTTCCTGAAGCCTGGCGATCTGCTGGTTGCGCCACACGACTGTTATGGCGGCAGCTATCGGCTGTTTGACAGCCTGAGCAAGCGCGGCGCGTATCGGGTTAAATTTGTCGATCAGGGCGACCCGGTGGCGCTGCAGGCGGCACTGGATGAAAACCCTAAACTGGTGCTGATTGAAAGCCCCAGCAATCCGCTGCTGCGCGTAGTGGATATCAGCGCGATTTGCGCCGCTGCCCGCGCAGCAGGTGCTATCAGCGTGGTGGACAACACCTTTATGAGTCCGGCGCTGCAGAACCCTCTGGCGTTGGGTGCCGATCTGGTGATCCATTCCTGTACCAAATACCTCAATGGCCACTCCGATGTGGTAGCGGGCGCAGTGATTGCCAAAGATCCGCAACTGGCAACCGACCTGGCCTGGTGGGCGAATAATATTGGTGTAACCGGCGCGGCATTTGACAGCTATCTGCTGCTGCGCGGAATTCGTACCCTGTCGCCGCGCATTGCGGCCGCACAACGCAACGCACTCGCGATTGTTGAGTATCTGAAGCAGCAGAAGCGGGTGAAAAAGTTGTATCATCCTTCGCTGCCGGAAAACGCCGGACACGAATATGCCGTACGTCAGCAGCGCGGCTTTGGTGCCATGCTGAGTTTTGAAATCGACGGTGATGAGGCACTGCTGCGCCGCTTCCTGAAAGCGTTGCGGCTCTTTACGCTGGCGGAATCGCTGGGTGGCGTGGAAAGTCTGATCTCCCATACCGCCACCATGACGCACGCGGGTATGTCAGCAGAAGCACGCGCGGCAGCGGGCATTTCCGATACGCTGCTACGGGTTTCTGTTGGTATTGAAGATCACGAAGATTTAATTGCCGATCTAGATAATGCATTCCGGATCGCAGCCGAGGGTTAAGTATGACGATTTCAGCAGGCGCGGGAACGCCGACTATCAGGCAGTTGCATAAGTTTGGTGGCAGCAGTCTGGCCGATGCGCGTTGCTATCAGCGCGTTGCCAGCATTATGGCGGATTACAGCCAGCCGGGCGACCTGATGGTGGTCTCTGCGGCAGGTTCAACCACCAACCAGCTGATTAGCTGGCTGAAGCTGAGCCAGAGCGATCGCCTCTCTGCGCACCAGGTGCAACAGGCCTTGCGTCGCTACCAGAGCGAACTGATCGGTGCGCTGCTGCCTGCTGAGATCGCCGAACCTTTAATTACTGCGTTTATTCGCGATCTGGAAAAGCTGGCGGCCCTGCTGGATGCGCCGATTACCGATGCGGTCTATGCCGAAGTGGTCGGGCACGGTGAAGTCTGGTCAGCACGCCTGATGTCAGCGGTCCTGAGCCAGCGTGATCTGCAGGCCTGCTGGCTGGATGCGCGTGAGTTTTTGCGTGCTGAACGTGCCGCTCAGCCACAGGTGGATGAGGGTAAATCCTGGCCACTGCTGCAGACTTTGCTGGCGCAGCATCCCCATAAGCGCATCGTGGTCACCGGCTTTATCAGCCGTAACGATGCCGGTGAAACCGTCCTGCTTGGCCGTAACGGCTCCGACTATTCCGCTACGCAGATCGGTGCGCTGGCAGGTGTCGGACGTGTGACTATCTGGAGCGATGTGGCGGGCGTTTATAGCGCCGATCCCCGCAAAGTCTCTGATGCCTGTCTGCTGCCGCTGTTAAGGCTGGATGAGGCCAGTGAGCTGGCGCGTCTGGCGGCACCGGTGCTGCATACCCGTACGCTGCAGCCGGTTTCCGGCAGTGATATCGATTTGCAATTGCGCTGCAGTTATCAGCCGGAGCAGGGCTCAACCCGAATTGAACGCGTGCTGGCCTCCGGAACAGGCGCGCGCATTGTCACCAGCCATGACGATGTTTGCCTGATTGAGATTCAGCTGCCAGAGCAGCATGACTTTGCCATCCTTCACAAAGAGATCGACCTGTTGCTGAAGCGCGCGCAGCTGCGACCGCTGGCGTTTGGCGTTCATCCTGACCGTCAACTGCTGCAGCTCTGTTATACCTCCGAAGTGGTTAACAGTGCCTTTACGCTGCTACAGGATGCCGGTTTACCGGGCCATCTGCAGCTGCGCGATGGCCTTGCGCTGGTGGCGCTGGTTGGCGCAGGCGTTACCCGCAATCCGCTGCATACCCATCGCTTCTGGCAGCAGTTAAAAGATCAGCCGGTTGAGTTCATCTGGCAGTCAGAAGAGCACATCAGCGTGGTCGCGGTGCTGCGCGTCGGCCCGACGCAGCATCTGATTCAGGGACTCCATCAGTCGCTGTTCCGTGCAGAAAAGCGCATCGGCCTGATGCTGTTTGGCAAAGGCAATATCGGTTCACGCTGGCTGGAGCTGTTTGCCCGCGATCAGGAAACGCTGTCAGCGCGGACCGGCTTTGAATTTGTGCTGGCGGGTGTCGCGGATAGCCGTCGCAGTCTGCTGAGCTATGAAGGGCTGGATGCCAGTCGGGCACTCGCCTTCTTTGATGATGAAGCGGTGGAACGCGATGAAGAGTCGCTGTTCCTGTGGATGTGCGCGCATCCGTTTGATGACCTGGTAGTGCTGGATGTCACAGCCAGCACACCGCTGGCACAGCAGTATCTCGACTTTGCCAGCCACGGCTTTCACGTGATCAGCGCCAATAAGGTCGCGGGTGCGTCAGACAGTCAGACCTGGCGGCAGATTCGTGATGCCTTTACCAAAACCGGGCGTCACTGGCTCTATAACGCCACCGTAGGCGCAGGCCTGCCGATCAACTACACGGTACGCGACCTGCGCGACAGCGGCGATACCATCCTGGCAATCAGCGGGATCTTCTCCGGTACGTTGTCCTGGCTGTTCCTGCAGTTTGATGGCACGGTGCCGTTTACCGAGCTGGTGGATCAGGCCTGGCAGCAGGGCTTAACCGAGCCGGATCCGCGCGCCGATCTCTCGGGTCAGGATGTGATGCGTAAGCTGGTGATCCTGGCGCGTGAAGCAGGCTACAACATCGAGCCGGATCAGGTACGGGTGGAATCGCTGGTGCCAGACAACTGTCAGCAGGGCTCAGTAGACCACTTCTTTGAAAATGGTGAAGAGCTGAATGAGCAGATGCTGCAGCGTCTGGAAGCCGCGCAGGAGATGGACCTGGTGCTGCGTTACGTTGCCCGGTTTGATGCCAACGGTAAAGCACGTGTCGGGGTCGAAGCGGTGCGTCCGGAACATCCGCTGGCTTCGCTGCTGCCGTGCGACAACGTCTTTGCGATTGAAAGTCGCTGGTATCGCGACAATCCGCTGGTCATCCGCGGACCCGGTGCAGGCCGTGATGTTACCGCAGGTGCAATACAATCAGATATTAATCGCCTCGCACAGTTGCTGTAATTTCTCTTTAACAGGCGCTTCGGCGCCTGTTTTCAATGCGTTATCTCTCCTCTGTTGAAACTTCTTCAAGTTGATTGAAAATTGATCACGGCTGTTGATCATTTTTAAGTTGACGGCATCCGCAGATTACGTCATTTTGAACATCTGGACGTCTAAACGTGTAGATGTTCGAAGGCCGATTGTTAATCGATGAGGGTGCAGGATGAGTTTCTTTCATGCCAATCAGCGCGAAGCGCTAAACCAGAGCCTGGCTGAGCTGAACGGGCAAATTAATGTTTCATTTGAGTTCTTCCCGCCTCGTACCAGCGACATGGAAGAGACCCTGTGGACCTCTATCGATCGCCTGAGCAGTCTGAAACCGAAATTCGTTTCTGTGACCTACGGTGCGAACTCAGGTGAACGTGATCGCACCCATAGCATTATCAAAGGCATTAAAGATCGCACCGGTCTGGAAGCTGCTCCCCATCTGACCTGTGTCGATGCCACGCGCGATGAACTGCGCACCATCGCTCAGGATTACTGGAACAACGGCATCCGTCACATTGTGGCGCTGCGCGGCGATCTGCCCCCAGGCAGCGGTAAGCCAGAAATGTACGGCAGCGATCTGGTTTCGCTGCTGAAAGAGGTGGGTGATTTTGATATTTCGGTTGCGGCCTATCCGGAAGTCCATCCCGAAGCGAAAAGCGCCCAGGCCGATCTGATTAACCTGAAGCGAAAAATCGATGCAGGTGCCAACCGGGCTATTACCCAGTTTTTCTTCGACGTTGAAAGTTATCTGCGTTTCCGCGATCGCTGTGTCGCGACCGGCATTGACGTGGAAATTGTGCCGGGCATTCTGCCGGTCTCTAACTTTAAACAGCTGCAACGCTTTGCCACGCTGACCAATGTGCGCGTGCCGGGCTGGATGAGCGCGATGTTTGCCGGTCTGGATGATGATCCGGAAACGCGGAAAATGGTGGGAGCCAATATCGCGATGGATATGGTGAAAATCCTGTCACGCGAAGGGGTGAAGGATTTCCATTTCTACACGCTGAACCGTGCCGAAATGAGTTACGCCATTTGTCACACCCTGGGCGTGCGTCCTGCTGCTGCTGCGGCTTAACCGCTCTGCTTCAGCCAATAAAAAAAGTCGGGAGAGTCCCGACTTTTTTTGTTTTTACTGCACCACCGTTAACCGGTATTGCGCATGCCTGCCGCGACACCGGCAATGGTCACCATCAGCGCCTGCTCAACGCGGGCATCCGGTTCATCGCCATTCGCTTCCCGCGCGCGCGAACGATGCAGCAGTT
>Ga0308166_1003521_pt1 | contig 13249 bp, 10 predicted proteins | sample PhyCR2_2_FD_202137 | JGI IMG/M metagenome (GOLD analysis project Ga0308166, IMG submission 202137) | Phyllosphere microbial communities from UC Gill Tract Community Farm, Albany, California, United States - DLSLCC.R2 | ecosystem: Host-associated > Plants > Phyllosphere > Unclassified | place... | reverse complement strand
CTTGGCGCCGCCTTTCAGCTTGGCGATGATGTCCGTGGCTTCCTTCTCGGTGCCGACCAGGATGTGGCGCGCGTGGTATTCCTTGTCGCCCACGGATGCCTTGTACTTGTCGTACTCGGCCTTGATCTCGGCGTCCTTGACGGGGTTTTTCTTGACGTAGTCGGCCAGCATCGCGTTGATGACGATCGACTGGCGCGTGTTTTCCAGGGCCTGCTTGACGTCAGGCTTGTTGCTGTAGCCCTGCTTGTCGGCTTCCTGCACCATCACTTCACGGGCGATCAGGTCCTTCTTGATGGCTTCGCGCAGCTGCGGGCTGTCGGGCTGCTTGCCCTGGGCGGTCACCTGCTTGACGACGGTGTCCAGGCGGGAGGCAGGGATCGCCTTGCCGTTCACGGTGGCGACGTTCTGGGCGAACGCCGGTGCGGCGACGACAGCGATCAGTGCTAACAACAGACGGGCTGGCTTCAAAATCATTATCACATCCTATAAAAATACTGAACCGTCCGGGTCATTCAACCCGTATGGGTGCTTTCACATGTTCATCCCGGCGCTGGCAATGCCGCGCGCCGGACCTGAATTACGTACCAGATTGCGTACCTTACTGAATCTTTGCCTTTTTGACCAGCTCTTCCTGGTAGGCCTGCAGTTTCTTCTGGGTCAGCGCCTCTTCGATCTGCGGCTTGACTTCATCCAGCGACGGCAGCTTGGCGGCACGCACGTCGTCGACCTTGATCACGTGGAAGCCGTTCGGCGTCTGCACCGGCTTCTCGGTGACCTGGCCTTTCTGCAGCTTGACGAACGCGTCCGAGAACACGGGTGGGAACGACGATGGCGTCGCCCAGTCCAGGTCGCCACCGTTGGCGGCCGAGCCGGCATCTTTCGACCCCTTTGCCAGGTCTTCGAACTTGGCGCCGCCCTTGAGCTTCGTGATGATCTCGTTGGCCTGCGCTTCCGTGTCCACGAGGATGTGGCGCACGTGGTATTCCTTGTCGCCCGTTTCCTTGACGAAGCGGTCGTACTCGGCCTTCACGTCCGCGTCCTTGACCGGGTTCTTCTTCATGTAGTCGGCCACCATGGCGTTGACGACGATCGCCTGGCGCGCGTTCTCCAGCTGCGCCTTGACGCCGGCATCCTTGGCGTAACCCTGTTTTTCCGCTTCCTGCATCAGCACTTCGCGGCTGATCAGGTCTTTCTTGATCATGTCGCGCAGCTGCGGCGAATCCTGCTGCTGCCCTTGTGCGACGACCTGCTTGACGATCGCGTCCACGCGCGCGGTCGGGATGGCCTTGCCGTTGACCACAGCGAGGTTCTGGGCGAATGCCGGAGCCGTCGTGACGGCGATCGATGCGAGCAGTGCAATCAGCAGCGGGGCTGGCTTAAATTTCATTATTATTTCCTACGGGAAAAGTGATAGCGAAAGCGGCGGGGAAGGGACTTAAATCACGGAAGATGTCTCGACTATTCAATTCTTTGACGGTTCCCAACACAACACGCATTTATACGGCAGCATTCCTACTTCGTTGAACCACGGCCCGCATTACGACGTGCCAGGGTTCCGTTCCGACGGGGCCATCGCGGTAATGGCCAATGCATGAATCTCTTTATGCATCATATCGGCCACGGAATCATACACCAGACGATGGCGCATGACGAGGTTCAGGCCTTCGAATTTCGCTGAGGATATGCTTAAGCGGTAATGGCCGCCGCCGGACGCGGCGCCGGCGTGGCCGGCGTGCAGTGCGGACTCATCGTCCAGCACGATGTCCGCCGGGCCCAGCGCCGCTTCCAGGCGCTGGCGGATCTTGTCGAGACGGGGATCGTTCATGCTTCATCCTTGATGTGGCGCGACAGATAAAAACCCTGGGCGACGAAAAACACCAGCATCAGGCCGGTAACGCCAAACGCCTTGAAACTGACCCATGCATTGGTATCGGCCTTGAACAGCACGAATGCGACAAACAGGTTCAGCAGCCCCAGCGCCACCCAGAACAGCACCCAGACGGTATTCAGGCGGGCCCAGACTTCATCCGGCAGGGCGATCTGTTTTTCCATCGCGGCGCGGATCAGGTTCTTGTTGAAAAACTTCGACGCAATGATCATCGCCGCGGCAAAACTCCAGTAGATGATCGTCGGTTTCCATTTGATGAAATCGTCGTCATGGAAATAGATCGTCAGGCCGCCGAAGAACAGGAATACCACCATCGATACCCAAAGCGCGCCATCGACCTTGCGGCCGCGCAACAGCAGGTAGGCGATCTGCAGGGCCGTGGCCACGATGCCGGCGATCGTGGCGATAATGATCGGCGCCTGGCTGACCAGCACGGCGCCGCCCGAGATAATGCCCGACAGGTGGCCGTTCACCATGGCCGCCGCGGCTTCCTCGTTGCCGCCGGCCCAGCGATAGCTGCCGAAAAAGACCAGCAACGGGAATATATCGAACAGGAATTTCATCATGGTTTTTATCAGTCTTCCGGAGTAAAACGCAGCGACGCCGAATTGATGCAATAACGCAGGCCGGTCGGCGGTGGACCGTCCGGGAATACGTGGCCCAGATGGGCATCGCAGACGGCGCAAATAATTTCGGTGCGCAGCATACCATGGCTGCGGTCCGTTTTCTCGATCACATTGGCCGGGTCCAGCGCTTCGAAATAGCTGGGCCAGCCGCAACCGGAATCGAATTTCGCATCGGAGCGGAACAGCGGCGTATCGCAGCAGACGCAGGTATAAATGCCCCTCTCATGGTGATCCCAGAATTTCCCGGTGAACGCGCGCTCGGTGGCGGCATGACGGGTGACCTGGTATTCGATCGGGTCCAGCTGGTTGCGCCATTCGGCGTCCGGTTTGACGACTTTCTTGGTTTGATCGCTCATGGTGATTTTAGTTTCAGGAAGAACAGCTGACTTCGAGGTCCGCCGCCCAGTCGGGCGGCAGCGCGGCGTATTGTTCGTTTTCCGGTTGCTCGTCGAACGGGCGCTGCAATACCTGCAGCAGCCGTTCGACCTCGGAAAAGTCCTTGTGTTGCGCCTTGTCGATGGCGACCTGCGCCAGATAGTTGCGCAGCACGTATTTCGGGTTGACGGCGTTCATCGCGGCCTGGCGCTGCGCATCGACGCTGCCTTCCAGCTGCAGGCGGGTGCGGTACTGCTGCGCCCACGCGTCGAAAGCAGGGCGGTCGATGAACAGGTCGCGCAGCGGCTCGTCGCCAGCGCTCGATGCGGCCTGCAGGCCGGACAGCCGGCGGAAGAACAGCGTGAAATCGGCGTGATTCGCCTGCAGGATGCCGAACAGGCCGTCCAGCAGCGCGCGGTCGGCATCCGCCTGCTCGGGCAGCTGCTGCAGCCCCAGCTTCGCATGCAGCAGGCGGTCCACGGTGGTGGCGAACTCTGTCTGGTAGACGTCCAGCGCGGCCTGAGTTTCCTCCACCTCGCCGATCAGCGGAACCAGTGCCTGCGCCAGCGCATAGCAGTTCCAGTGGCCGATCTGCGGCTGCATCGCGTACGAGTAGCGCCCCTGGCTGTCGCTGTGGTTGCAGATGTGCTGGGCATTGAACGCTTCCATGAAGCCGAACGGGCCGTAGTCCAGCGTCTGGCCCAGGATCGACATGTTATCGGTGTTCATCACGCCATGCATGAAGCCGACCGACTGCCAGTGGGCGATCATGCGGGCCGTGCGCCGGGTGACTTCCTCGAGGAACGCCGCGTACGGATTTTCCTCGTCGCGCAGGGCGGGGTAGAAGCGGTCGATGACGTAATCGGCCAGCACCCGCAGATTCCCCTCGTTGTTCTTGTAGAACCAGTGTTCGAAGGAGCCGAAGCGCACGAACGTGGGCGCCATGCGGATGACGACGGCGGCGGTCTCGATCGTTTCGCGTACCACGCCCTGGTCGGAGCCGGCCACGGACAGCGCCCGCGTCGTGGGTATCCCCAGCGCGTGCATCGCTTCCGAGCAGAGGAACTCGCGGATCGACGAGCGCAGCACGGCGCGGCCGTCGCCCATGCGCGAGTAGGGCGTCATGCCGGCGCCTTTCCACTGCAGCTCCATCGGGCCATCCGGCGTGGGCACGTCGCCCAGCAGCATGGCGCGCCCGTCGCCCAGCTGGCCGGCCCAGACGCCGAACTGGTGGCCGGAATACACGGCGGCCAGGGGCTGCGCGCGCTCGGGCACGCGGCTGCCGGCCAGCACGGCGACGGTGTCGTCGTCGATCTGGGCCGGATCGAGACCGATCAGCCGCGCGGCGGGCGCGCTGATGCCGACGAGATACGGCGCCGGCAGCGGCGTCGGCATCAGCCGGGTATAAAAATCGGATGGCAGACTGGCGAACGAATTCTCCAGTGGCAGGGCGATGGCAGCGATGGCTTTTCCTGGTTGTTTGCGAAGCGATGCCGATTTTAACGCACCCGGCCCGAATGCAGCGGCGAGCGCCGCAAACGGGCCAGGCAAACACTGCGTGCTGCAGCGCAGCATCGAAAGTCATTGACCGTCCGGCGCCGCCGCCCGTTAAATAAATGAAAACATAGGAGACCATATGTACGCCAGAAACACCGACCTGCCGGTCAGCCCCGTGCTGGGCCAGATGATGGACGAGCCGTTGCTCGTCTCCGGTATCCTGGAATATGCCGCGCGCCATTTCGGCACCAGCGAGATCGTCTCGCGCCGCGTCGAGGGCGACGTGCATCGCTACACGTGGCGCGACTGCCGCCGCCGCACCTGCCGGCTGGCCAATGCGCTGACCGGCCTGGGGGTGACGATGGGCGAGCGCGTCGCCACGCTGGCGTGGAACGGCTACCGCCACCTGGAGGCCTACTATGGCGTCTCCGGCATCGGCGCGGTCCTGCACACGATCAACCCGCGCCTGCACCCGGAGCAGATCGCGTGGATCGTCAACCATGCCGACGACCAGTACCTGCTGTTCGACCTGACGTTCCTGCCGATCGTCGAAGCGATCGCGCCGCTGTGCCCCGGCGTCAAGGGATGGGTGCTGCTGGCGGACGCGGACCGGCTGCCGGCCGAGACCCGCATCCCGAACCTGGTCAGCTATGAAGCGCTGCTGGCGGCGCAGCCGGACGCGCAGTTGGACGACTACGCGTGGCCGCTGTTCGACGAGCGCTCGGCGGCGTCGCTGTGCTACACGTCCGGCACGACCGGCAATCCGAAAGGCGCGCTGTATTCGCACCGCTCGACGGTGCTGCATGCCTACGGCTCGGCGATGCCGAATGCGCTGAACGTGGCGGCGCGCGACGTGGTGCTGCCCGTCGTGCCGATGTTCCATGTGAACGCATGGGGGCTGCCGTATTCCGTGCCGCTGTCGGGCGCGAAGCTGGTGTTCCCCGGTCCGGCACTGGACGGCAAGTCGCTGTTCGCGCTGTTCGAGGCGGAAGGCGTGACGTTCTCCGCCGGCGTGCCGACGGTGTGGCTGGGCTTAGTGAACTACATGAAGGAGCACGGCCTGCGTTTCTCGACGTTCCGGCGCACGGTGATCGGCGGCGCCGCCTGTCCGCCGGCGCTGATGGATGCGCTGATCGACGAATTCGCCGTGGAGGTCGTGCACGCGTGGGGCATGACGGAGATGTCGCCGCTGGGGACCACGTGCATGCTGACGTCGCGCCATGCGCACCTGGCGCCGGAGGCGCAGCGGGAAGTGCTGCGCAAGCAGGGCCACGCGATCTACGGCGTCGACATGCGCATCGTCGACGACGCGGGACTCGAGCTGCCGTGGGACGGCACCACGTTCGGCCACCTGCAGGTGAAAGGACCATGGGTGATCGAGTCGTACTTCCGCGAGGAGCACAGCGCGCTGCGGGACGGCTGGTTCCCGACCGGAGACGTGGCAACGATCGACGCGGACGGCTACATGCGCATCACGGACCGCAGCAAGGACGTCATCAAGTCGGGCGGCGAGTGGATCGGCACGATCGACCTGGAAAACATCGCCATGGCGCATCCGGCCGTGCTGCAGGCCGCGTGCATCGGCATGCCACACCCGAAATGGGACGAGCGGCCGCTGCTTGTCGTGGTGCCGCGGCCCGGCATGAGCGTCACGCGCGAGGAGCTGCTGGGCTTCTACGACGGCAAGATCGCCCGCTGGTGGCTGCCGGACGATGTGGTGTTTACCGACAGCCTGCCCGTCGGCGGCACGGGTAAAGTACGCAAGACCGATCTGCGCACGCGCTTCGCGGCGCATCGCATGGCGGACGTGTCTAGAAAATAGCACGGTCGCACTTTTATCCGGTATAGTGATTGCATCCCCGACAACCGAAAAGAGGAACAGAGACATGAGTGCCGACTACCAAGTACACGACGGCGTGGCCGTGATCACCCTGAACAACCCGCCTGTCAACGGCCTGGGTCTCGTGACCCGCACGGCCGCCGTCGAAGGCATCCGCAAGGCGCAGGACGACGAGACTGTCAAGGCCATCGTCATCACGGGCGCGGGTAAAGCCTTTTCGGGCGGCGCGGACATCAAGGAATTCAATTCGCCGAAGGCGATGACGGAACCCACGCTGCACACGCTGATCCGCACCGCCGAGGAGGCGAGCAAGCCGGTGGTCGCGGCCATTCACAGCGTCTGCATGGGCGGCGGGCTGGAGCTCGCCCTGGGCTGCCACTACCGCGTGGCGTTGCCGGGCGCGCAGGTCGCGCTGCCGGAAGTGAAACTGGGCCTGTTGCCAGGCGCAGGCGGCACGCAGCGGCTGCCGCGCGTGCTGGGCCTGGAGACGGCACTCAACATGATCGTTTCGGGCACGCCGGTGGCCTCGGAAAAGCTGCCGGCGCTGTTTGACGAGGTGTACCCGGCAGGTACCGATTTCGCAGGGCTGGTGAAGGGCGCCATCGCGTTTGCGCAAAAGATCGCCGACGTGCGGCCGCTGCCGAAGGTGCGCGACCGCAAGGTCGACTATCCGAACTCTGAAGCTTTTTTACAATTCTCGCGCAACACCGTGAAAACCGTGGCCGGTCCGTTCCCGGCGCCGCTGGAGTGCCTGGAGACGGTGGCTGCGTCGGTGACGATGAAGTTCGAGGACGGCCTGGCGTTCGAGCGCGAACGCTTCATGCACCTGATGCAGACGACGGAGTCGAAGGCGCTGCGTCACGCGTTCTTTGCCGAGCGCGAAGCAAGCAAGGTGCCGGACGTGCCGTCGGACACGCCGACCCGCAAGATCGAACGCGCGGCCGTCATCGGCGCGGGCACGATGGGCGGCGGCATCGCGATGAACTTCGCCAACGCCGGCATCCCCGTGACCGTGCTGGAAACGAAGCAGGAGGCGCTGGACAAGGGCCTGGCCACGATCCGCAAGAACTACGAGAACACGCTTAAAAAGGGCAAGCTGACGCAGGAGAAGTTCGACCAGCGCGTGAGCCTGATCACCGGCACGCTGAACTATGACGACATCGCGCAGGCCGACATCGTCGTGGAAGCCGTGTTCGAGGACATGGGCGTCAAGGAGACCGTGTTCCGCAAGCTGGACGAAGTGATGAAGCAGGGCGCGATCCTGGCGTCGAACACGTCCACGCTGGATGTCGACCGGATCGCCGCGTTCACGAGCCGGCCGCATGACGTCATCGGCACGCATTTCTTCAGCCCCGCCAACGTCATGAAGCTGCTGGAGATCGTGCGCGGCAAGGCGACCGGCAACGACGTGCTGGCCACGACGCTGGCGCTGTCGAAAAAGCTGAAGAAGACCGGTGTCGTGTCGGGCGTCTGCGACGGCTTTATCGGCAACCGCATGATCGAGCAGTACGTGCGCCAGGCCGGCTTCCTGCTGGACGAAGGCTGCCTGCCGGAACAGGTGGACCAGGCGATGGAGCGGTTCGGCTTCGCCATGGGCCCGTTCCGCATGGGCGACCTGGCCGGCAACGACATCGGCTGGTACATCCGCAAGCGCCGCGCCGTGGAAAAACCGGAGATCAAGTACTCGAAGACGGCCGACCTGCTGTGCGAACTGGGACGCTTCGGCCAAAAGACGGGCGCCGGCTGGTACGACTACAAGCCGGGCGACCGCAAGCCGTATCCGAACCAGCAGGTCAACGACATGATCGTGCAGCACTCGGCCGACATCGGCGTCGAGCGCCGCCCCATCAACGACCAGGAAATCGTCGAACGCCTCGTGTACGCGCTGGTCAACGAGGGTGCGCACATCCTGGAAGAAGGCATCGCGCTGCGCGCGTCGGACATTGACATGGTGTATTTGACGGGCTACGGCTTCCCGCTGTTCCGCGGCGGCCCGATGTTCTACGCCGACACCGTGGGCCTGCCGAACGTGCTGGCCACGATCGAGCGGCTGGCCAAGGGGCGGCATGGCGAGGCGTGGCAGCCGGCGCCGCTGCTGGTGCAGCTGGCGGCGGAGGGCAAGGGTTTTAATTCGCGTTGATGCTGCTGGTGCCCTTGGGGACTGGCACCCAAAGGGTGCCTGTCCCCGACGTGCACGCTGAAGCAGACGTTGGCACCGAACGTCGGGGACAGGCACCAGAGAACGGTGCCAGTCCCCAGCTTTGGTCAGTGGGTGACTAGGACAGGCGCTTGCGCATCCGTGCCAAACGAACCTCAACCCCACCAGGCGCAATCGTGAATTCCTCCACCGTCGCATACCCGGCATCCCGATAGAACGGCACGCCCGGCATCGTCGCAGCCATTTCCAGTTCGGAAAACCCGTCCAGGGCGGCCATCCGCTCGCAATGCGTCAGCAGCATCGTCGCCAGGCCCTGCCGCGCGCAGGACGGATCGACAAAGAACGCCCGTATCCTCCCGGCCTGCGTGGCCGGATCGAGCAGCGGATCGGCATCCGCCTTGGCCCGGTCGCCGCCAAACAGCGTCGATCGCTTGCTCCAGCCGCCGCAGGCAACCGGCACGCCTTCACGCTCGATAACGAAATACGTGCCGTCCGCGATCAGCTGCGAATCGACGCCGTACACGTGCCGCGTGATCGCGGCCGCCTGTTCGTCCGTATAGAACCCGCCCGAGAGGCCCAGGCCGGAGCGCGCGATCAGTGCTTCCAGCGCCGGCACGTCGTCCGGCCGGGCGGGGCGCAGGCGTGGCGTCGCCTCCATGTCAGCGGCGGTTCGGCGTCAGGATGCTGGGCAGCGCCTTCGGCAGCGTTTCGGGATAGTCGCGGCTGTAGTGCAGGCCGCGGCTTTCGCGCCGCTGCAGCGCGCTGTTGACGATCAGCGCGGCCACGTCGACCAGGTTGCGCAGCTCCAGCAGGTCGGCCGTGATGCGGAAGTTGCGGTAGTACTCATCGATCTCTTCCTTCAGCAGTGCGATGCGGTGCTGCGCCCGTTCCAGCCGTTTCGTCGTGCGCACGATGCCGACGTAATTCCACATGAAGCGGCGCAGTTCGTCCCAGTTATGGGCGATGACGACTTCCTCGTCCGCATCCGTGACGCGGCTTTCGTCCCAGTCCGGCAGGTACGGCGTGCCGTTCTTTTCCTGCGAGACGATGTCCTGCGCGCAGGCGCGGCCGACGACGACGCATTCCAGCAGCGAGTTGCTGGCCAGCCGGTTGGCGCCGTGCAGTCCCGTGCACGCCGTCTCGCCGACGGCGTAAAGGCCGGGCAGGTCGGTGCGGCCGACGAGGTCCGTGACGACGCCGCCGCACGTGTAGTGGGCCGCCGGCACGATCGGGATCGGCTCCTTCGTGATGTCGATGCCCAGCTCCAGGCAACGCGCATAAATGGTCGGGAAGTGCTCGATGAGGAAGTCGGCCGGCTTGTGGCTGATGTCCAGGTGGACGTAATCCAGGCCGCGCTTCTTGATCTCGAAGTCGATGGCGCGGGCGACGACGTCGCGTGGCGCCAGCTCGGCGCGTTCGTCGTGCGCCAGCATGAAGCGCTGGCCGGCCGCGGCACCGGCTTCCGGCGGCAGTTTCAGTACGCCGCCTTCGCCCCGGATCGCTTCCGTGATCAGGAACGATTTCGCATACGGGTGGTACAGGCAGGTCGGGTGGAACTGGATGAACTCCATGTTCGAGACGCGGCAGCCGGCGCGCCACGCCATCGCGATACCGTCGCCGCTGGCCGTGTCGGGATTCGTGGTGTACAGGTAGACCTTGCCGGCACCGCCCGTGCACATGACGGTGTGCTCGGCGGCGACCGTGTGCACTACGCCGGTCTGCGTGTCCTGCACGTACAGGCCGTGGCACTTCGGCTGCGCGTTGCCGTGGTGCGGGCGGGGGCCCAGCTTGTCGGACGTGATCAGGTCGATGGCGCAGTGGTGTTCAAAGAGGCTGATGTTTGGATGCGAGCGTACCTTCGCCTCCAGCGTCGTCTGCACGGCGTTGCCGGTGGCGTCGGCCGCGTGGATGATGCGGCGCTGGCTGTGGCCACCCTCGCGCGTCAGGTGAAAGCCCAGCTCCGCGCTGGTGTCGCGCGTAAACGGCACGCCCTGGTCGATCAGCCACTCGATGGCTTCGCGGCCGTGTTCCACGATGAAGCGGGTGGCGCCCACGTCGCACAGGCCGCCGCCGGCGACCAGCGTGTCGGCGATGTGCTGCTCGTGGCTGTCGCCGGAGTCGAGCACCGCGGCAATGCCGCCCTGCGCCCAGTTGCTGGCGCCATCGAGCAACTGGCGCTTGGAGATGATGGCTACTTTACGGGTTTCGGCCAGATGCAGGGCCACCGACAGGCCGGCCAGTCCGCTGCCGACGATCGCTACGTCAAATTTCATGATCAGTATGAGGGTTCGCGCTAAGGAACCATGACTATAGTCTATTTGGCAAAGAACCGTCAGGCCCCGGCCCCCCGCGGCCCCCATTTGAGGTCGCACAAGATGGCGGCCGCACCGGTCCGGCATCATGGCTGAGCCATCGGCAGCGGTGCCGGGCGCGCGCTGAAACACGGGCAGGGGGCTAACGTGATCCGGATCTTCAACCACTATGTGTCACGGATGGGCATCATCCTGCTGTTGATGGAGATGCTGATCCTGCAGGCCGCGGCGGCGATGACGTCGCTGCTCTGGGTCGCCGGGACGCACCGGCCGCTGGACCTGTACTTTTCCGCATTGGCGTTCGCGCTGATCAACGTTTTCTGCATGAGCACTCTCGGCCTGTACCAGCAGCAGGGGCGCGACGACCTGCGCACGGTGCTGACACGCGTGACACCGGCGTTCGTGCTGGGCTTCGCACTGCTGTCGCTGGTGATGCACGTGATCCCGGCGATCCACTTCGGCCGCGCCGGCGGCCTGGCGTTCGTGCTGGGCGGCGCGGGCGTGCTGCTGACGCGCATGCTGATGCTCAAGTCGTCGGGGACCAGCATGATGGCCGAGCGGCTGATCGTCGTCGGTGACGGTGCGCTGGCGCGCGAATGCCTCGACCTGGCGGCCAGCCCGCCGGGACCGCGCCGCTTCGACGTGATCGGCTGCGTCGCGGTGCCGGGCGAGGCCAGTTGCGTGCCCGCCGCGCAGGTGCTGCCGCCGGGCGAGTCGCTGCTGTCGCTGGCGCGCCGGCATGGCGCGACGGAGCTGGTGGTCTCCGTCAGCGACCGGCGCAGCGGCGCCTATCCCGTGCGAGAGCTGCTCGATTGCGCGCTGGGCGGCGTACGGGTCACGGATGCGGCCAAGTTCTTCGAGCGCGAGGCCAGCCAGATCCGCGTCGATTCGCTGCAACCGAGTTACCTGATCTTCGGCGGCGGTTTCGACCAGAGCTTCCTGCGCGCCACCGTCAAACGCACGTTCGACCTGACGGCCAGCGCCGCGATCTGCCTTGTCACGCTGCCGGTGATGTGCGTGGCCGCGCTGTGCATCGTGGTGGAGGACGGCGGTCCCGTCATCTTCCGCCAGGAGCGCGTGGGCAAGGACGGCCGCAGCTTCCAGGTGCTGAAGTTCCGCAGCATGGGCCAGGACGCGGAGCGCGACGGCCAGCCGCGCTGGGCCACTGCCAGCGATCCGCGCGTCACGCGCGTGGGCCACTGGCTGCGCAAGCTGCGCATCGACGAGCTGCCGCAGATGATCAACGTGTTCCGCGGCGAGATGAGTTTTGTCGGGCCGCGGCCGGAGCGGGCCTATTTCGTCGAGCAACTGGGCCGGGAGATCGCCTATTACGACGTGCGGCACAGCATCAAGCCGGGCATCACGGGCCTGGCGCAGGTGCGCTATCAATATGGCGCCTCGGTCGACGACGCCATCCGCAAGCTGCAATACGACCTTTACTACGTCAAGAACAACAGCCTGTTTCTCGACCTGCTGATCCTGATCGACACCGTGCAGGTGGTCATTTCCGGCAAGGGGGCGCGCTGATGCCGGCGCTGCAGGCTCCGCTGCTGATCGCGGCCGTCAGCCATGGCCTGTGCGCGGCCGCCTTTTTCGCCTTCACGGCGCTACTGCTGGCGGGCCGCCGCGTGCGCGAAACGCAGCGCGCCATGCTGGCCGGCTGCGCGGCGACAGCGCTGTGGGCCGGTGCCGTCGCGCTGCGGGGTTGGCAGCCGGAGAGGCTCGACATGGCGCAGGTGGCGTCGGCGCTGGAAGTGGCGCGCAGCGTGGCGTGGCTGGTATTCCTGGCGCTGCTGCTGGCGCCCACGGGACTGCCCATCAAACGCGTGCTGGGCGGGATCGCGGTGCTGGCCACGCTGCAGCTGGCGCTCGGCGACGTGCCGGTGCATCTGCTGGCGCCGTCGCAGGCCGGGCAGCCGATCCTGGCGGCCGTCATCGTGCGGCTGCTGCTGGCCGTGCTGGGCATCCTGCTGGTCGAGCAGCTGTATCGCGGCACGCCCACACGCGAGCGCTGGGGCATCAAGTTCGCCTGCCTGGGTCTCGGCACCTTGTTCGTCTACGACTTCTACCTGTTCAGCGATGCGATGCTGTTCCGCCGCGTGCAGCCCGACATCTGGGCCGCGCGCGGCATCGTCAATGCGCTGTGCGTGCCGCTCTTGGCGATTACCGCGGCGCGCAATCCCGGCTGGAAGCTGGGCCTGGCCCTGTCGCGCAAGCTGATGCTGCGCTCGGCCGCGCTCATCGGCTGTGCCGTCTATCTGCTGGCGATGGCGGCCGGCGGCTGGTACCTGCGCAGCGTGGGCGGTGCCTGGGGGCCCGTGATGCAGCTGGCCTGCCTCGTCGGCGCGGCGCTGCTGCTGGTCGGTGTGCTGTTTTCGGGCACGGCGCGGGCGCGCGTGCGTGTCTTCATCAGCAAGCATTTCTATCAGGCGCGCTTCGACTACCGCGACGAGTGGCGCCGCTTCACGCAGGCGCTGTCCGAAGGTGGCCCGGTGCCGGGCGAACGGGCCATCCAGGCGATTGCCGCGCTGGCCGAAAGCCCTGCCGGCGCGC
>Ga0308166_1003520_pt1 | contig 13251 bp, 14 predicted proteins | sample PhyCR2_2_FD_202137 | JGI IMG/M metagenome (GOLD analysis project Ga0308166, IMG submission 202137) | Phyllosphere microbial communities from UC Gill Tract Community Farm, Albany, California, United States - DLSLCC.R2 | ecosystem: Host-associated > Plants > Phyllosphere > Unclassified | place... | reverse complement strand
ACAATAACCACAGCCAGCCCAAAAAAATAAAGCACAGCCTTGAAGACATTCCTAAATATGATAAGGAGCGGAGCTCCCAGGAATAATAGGAATAGCGGCGCAGTGATGTCTCTCATGTCATCCGGGTGAACGTAGCGCACCTTCGGTGCGAGCATGGCAGCGTTGCTGCCTCAACCGTCTTTAAGACCCAGCCTCATATCAACGTCGGTGCAGGCTGATCGCCCCCGCACTAATACCCGCATAAAATGAGCACGTCTGCAAGCTGAGCACGCTGACGCCGAGGCTTTTTTCCCATTCCCTTCCACCCTCTATACTCTGCACAATGTATATTCCGCGACCCACAAAGCTGCTGTCCCAGCATGACGACGGCTGGAGCCGGTATCTCGCCCCACGACTCATAAGTACATTTACCTCCCCCCATGAAGTTATGCTGCTGCAACTGGAAGGGAAAGATGAATCGCATTTCACACTTTTAGCCTCTTACGCGCACAAAGCCGAGCGCGAAGGGGAAACAACACTGTGGCTGCGTGATGACAACGATAGGTTGCTGGCCAGCCTTACGTTCAGCGTTATGCAGATAAAAGCAAATTGGAACCTGGTGATTGGCGGCTTACAGGGACCAAGACGTGATGTTGTGCATGATGTCATCAAAGACGCGACACGAGCCTGCTACGGGCTATTTCCAAAGAGGATCCTGATGGGGTTTATTTGGCTACTGGCTACCCGCTCTTCCATCCGAACCCTTTATGGTGTTAGCAACGATGGACATGTTTTCTGCGCTTTGCGCTACCGTTGGAGCAAAGGGCATCATTTCCACGCCAGCTATGACGAATTCTGGAAATCGCTAGGGGGGATGAATATGAATAAACGACTTTGGCAATTGCCCATTAGGCCAAAGCGGAAGTCGCTAGAAAATATCCCAAGTAAAAAACGAGCGGAATATCGGCGCCGCTTTCAACTACTGGACAGTATGAATGAACAAATTAATTCTTTTATCTGTAGTCGTCGCGACTTGCTCTGACACCGCCCATTACTTTGTTGATAGTTATCGGTTTTGATCCCACTAATGCTGGGTTCAAATCGATTCACTGGGTACAGCCATCCTCGCCGGCATTGAGTTGATCCACATCGTACGCAAATGGCAATATCAACACCCGCAAAGTTATGAAGCGTCACCCGTAGAACAATGCTGTTTACTGACTGCCTAAAAACCAGCAAAAATATCTTTGCTAACCTACTGCGGTTAACACGACACAGCCGGTAAAATTGTCTATTTAAACTTATGAGGTAAGGAAAGGAGCTGATGATGAAAATTCAGCAAAAAATCGCTGTCACCCTACTGTTCAACTTATTGCTAACGGGTTGCCAGTTCAACAAAAATGTGTTTCCGCCACCGTATCTCGGCACTCCGCAAGAGATCTCTACCTTCGAGGTGAAGGGACTAACATTCGCCGATACTGCCACTTTCAGCGGTATGTTCGCTGAAGAACAGGTGCGTGAATACGCGGAGAAACATCACTATCGCTACTACGTCATGACGCTGCGCAGCAGCGGTTTTAAGGGGCGGGCTGAGCGAGTTAGTGCAATGATGTATCACTGAGATAATAGGTCTGCATGGTTCTGTAGCATTAAGACGGCGTCAGGTTACATGTTCTTTTTTGTCATGTTGCCTATTTTATATCTCTGATCTGAAAAGCCTTCAGTCGCTTGCATTACCCTACCGATATTATCGCTCAGTGCATTCGCTAGTCTCTGGCTTATGCCCTCAGCCTGCGTAATCTCGAAGAAATGATGGCGGAACGTGGTATTGTTATTGACCACTTCACGCTTCATCGCTGGGTAATCTGGCTGGTTCCGTTTTTGGATAAGGCCTTTCGCCGGCATAAACGTACCAAGGATCGTCGGTGGCGCATGGACGAAATCTACATTAGAGTCAAAAGGCAATGGAAATATCTTTACGGTGCGGTCGATACTGCCGATCAAACCATCGACTTTATGCTGACTGCCAAACGGGAAGCTGCACGGCGTTGCGCTTCTTTCGCTAGGCCATTCGACAGCACGATGAACCTGAGATAGTGACCATTGATAAAAGTGGCGCCAACATGGCAGCGCTGAACACACTCAACACCAACAATCTAGAAGAAGGGATCATTACTATCAGGCAGAACAATTATCTGAATAATCGGGTTGAACAAGATCACCGCTACATCACATGAAGGATAAGACCCATGCTGGGATTCAAATTGTTTCGGCGGGCATAGACTCTCCTGACCGGCATCGAGCTGATCCACATCATACGCAAAGGACCGCTTCATCACCATTTCGGCGAGGGATTGACACCCGCGAAACAATTTTATTAGTAGGCTGCCTAAATAACCGGCAACGTAACTTTTGCCAACTTCAGGTCGCTAATACGACAGAGCCAGTTGTAATGCTTACCGACTCACAGTTTGCCGTGAGCCACTTAATCCCAATTAATATTGACGGTAGCCTGAGCAGAACTTTTACCGAATGCACCAGAGGTGTGGCTGCATAGCGACCAGGTGATCGGAATATTGGTATTCCCCACGACAACGTTGTTGATAACTTTGGGATTGCTGTTATCAAAGTAAACATCTCCACTCGTATAAGGCGTACAAGTACCGGCAGTATCTGCCGTGTAGCGGCCAAGTACAAAACCGCGAGAAGCCACATTATTACTGTCTTTTAATGACAATTGCCGGGTAGTGGCAGCATATCCGCCAGAAAATGAGACATTCATCGTTACTTTCGTCTCCCCCCCAGTACAGTTGACCGCTAAGTCACCTTTCTTCGTTGCCAATAATTGATTGGCAGTTGAAACTCCGGTAATATTTACCTCACCAAAATCAACTGTAGCAGGAGGTGTTACCGTGCAAGCTAAAGCCTCGATTACATTGACGGTATCACCTTGACTATAGATTTTTGATGAACAACTTGCTGATAGTGGATTAGCTATAAACAAATTTGCTAAACTATAGCTTCCTTTGGGTGTATTCTTGCCGACATAAAGTCGCCATGTTAAGGCCGACGTAAAAGAAGCGGTATTTTGACCCGATCCAACATAGTAACTATTGGGGAACTGGGATTGAGAGAAGCAGGCTCGAACCCCATCACTTATCGCAGTAGTCAGCGACGGTGTCAGACCTGTAAAATTAACACTTCCAGTCACACGTGATGTAGCATTATATACAGGAGAAAATATGGACTTTACCGTACCGTTCGGTACTAAAATTATCGTATCAATACTATTATTTATTGGGATACCACAGTATTTACCATCTACGCATACCCATTTAGTCATACCATAACAACTTAAATCATTTTGAGGGTAACTTTTATCGCTATAGGAAAACCCAACTATATTGGCAAGGTTATTATTACCTGAACCTCTGACTGGCCCCAGACACACGTCATCCCCTTCAAAAGAAGGGGTTATTGATGAAAAAACAACAGGTTCGCCACCGGTTTGCAATGTATAAACTGCCGCCAGGAGCGTATGACTGTTGAAAAGAAAATAAATAAAAATAGCTTTGCAATAAAAAAGGTTTGTTCTTTTCATAGATAAATACCCACAGAATAATAGAGTAAAAATAAAATATTGATAATTAGATGTTCTACTGATAACTCAAAAAGTAAGAGCTGGATGGCACGGTTTTCTCTAAAAAATTGATAACCATTAGCTGTTAAATCTCTAGTTCCGGACTTAATCCCTGTTTACTCAGATCACACAGCGCCACACATAACTGATCCACTTGGCTCCCCCGTTTAACCCGTAACTGTCCCTTTTCCGGCAAGCTAGAGAGGTATATATAACCATTGTCACCCACGATGCTAGCATTGGCATCGATTATAGGCATGTTAGTTAAAGTCGCAATGGCGCCAAATGGTACCGGCTGCTGGTTTTTCTGTATAAGAGTCATTAATACTTGATAAACAATATGAGTCGCAATGTTCACTTGCACTACAGCCCCTTTTGTGGAGTAAAAATTAACATTTGAATATATAATGCCACGCTTTCAGGCGATGTGCTGGGGTCTATTCCTTTACTATTCTCCATATAATCAGAAAGATAAGTTGCAACAACATATCTACCACTATTGATGGCTCTGTCGCATTAGCGTGGAGATATTACCAGACGTCCTTCTCGTAGCGCTTAAATTGGAGGGATCATCCGATATCGATTTCACGCTTGCTGGTTCATCCTTTGGTAACATCACTTCCGTGCGACCCTCGCCCACAGGTGTAAGTCATCTGACGTATCGGATTGTCTGGACTGATGGTTAAATGGCTTAAGGTGAACTTCACCGTGCATTGACGCTCCGCACCGTTCCCCCATTTCACCAGTAGCTCCCCCTCTTCCGGTAAACCGGCCAGGTAAACCTGCCCCATATCCCCCACAATCCCACTCACCTCGTCTTCTACTGATGACTGCATTAAGCTCGCAATCGCCCCAAACGGCACCGGCTGCTCATTTTGCTGCTCTAACGTCATCAAGACCTGATACCCCACTCGGGTCGCAATATCAACTCTCACCACCGCCCCCTGCGTCGGATACACATTCACATTCGAATGCGTCACATCAACCCCTTCAGGTAACGTTGTCGGGTCTATCCCCACGCTGTTTTTCATGTAGTCTGACAAGTACGGAGCCACCGCATATCCTTGCCAATCCACCGTCGTATTGCCATTGGTTAAACGGGTTCCCGAGGCTCCCGGGGCGCTCACCAACGCCACCGATTCACCCAATGGGCCAGACAACGTCATCCCACCGCCGTGCACCAACATCCCACCACTGGCATTCATGTTCACCGTGCGTGACGTATCACTATAACTGTACCCCGAACTAAAGCTGCCCTTGCTACCCTGATACCCGACATTAGCATTACTCACCGCCGTCTGCCCTTGATTACCCCAGCTTTGCGACACACTGTAAGCCAGCGCGCTATCCTGCGTGCTACCACTGAGTCCCACTTGATTTTGGGTGCGGCCCTTGTTGTCATGCGTCATCGTTGTGGTGGCGTATATCGATTGCAAATCCGTCGAATGCCCAAAAATTCGGAACGGAATGCTCATGTTCGCACTGATTTGGCGGTTCTCCGGCCAGCTACCGTTCGTATCTTTAATGCGGTCAATGTTATAGTTCACCCCAAAGCTCACACCTTTAGCTGAGCCACTGTACCCAAAGGAAAAACCGGTTAAGGTTTTATTACCACCCCAGTAATTATCGAGGCTCGCTCGAAAGCTCAGCGACCCATAGCTACCGAGTTGTTGACTCAATTGGGTTTGAAAGCTGCTACGTCGATGCTGCAACGACCACGGATTGACCCCGTCTTCAAGTTGGTAGCCTTGGCTATTAAATTCACTGAAGTTATAGTAGTGCTCTGTCGAATAACGCAGCGCCGTTAAGTCTACCGATGTTCCCGTTGAGGCCAAACTCTTCGAGTAACGTAATCGATATGATTGCCCCGTTTTACGTTCAGACTGATTGATACCCGCTTCAAACTTCGCTACCGAGTGGGTCACGTCGATGGATACCGCCCCGATTTCGCCCAACGAAACACCACTACCTACCGTTGCCGCTTGATAATCCTTCGCCACCAAGCCGCCCCCAAACAAGGTAACGCCACTTTGTAAACCATACACCCCGGTCGCCAGCATAAAGTCCGATTGGCGAGCCCCTTTTGTTAAGGCACCGTTATATCGACCAGCGGTCAGCTCGTACTTCCAGGCCCCCGGCCTTAACATCATCGGCAAAGCCGAATACGGCACAATAAAACGGCGCTCCGTCCCATCCGTTTCCGTGACCGTCACATCATAGTCACCCGACAAACCCGCTTGTTGAATGTCATTAATGAAAAATGGACCTGGAGCAACGTACGTTTCATACACGACATTGCCGTTTTGACGCACCGTAATACGTGCATTCGTGTTCGCCACACCACTAATCGCCGGGGCATACCCCTGCAATTGGCTCGGTAACATTTGTTCGTTCGAGGTGAGTTTCACCCCTTTAAACGCTACACTATCGAATATTTCCCCCCCGGTGCTGGCATCACCAACCAAGACAGTTGAACGTAATCCTATAATATTACGGGACAAATAAGTGTTGGAAAACCGCGTATCATGTTGTGTTCGATTCGATTGGTTTGCCTGACCACTGTACCCAAGTCGGGTGTGGGTCATGGTACTGCGTAAGCGCAATGGCCCCAGATTCGCGCCCCCACGTACAGAGGCAAACAAGTTATCCGTTTTGGTAGTGCCACCTCCGGTATTGTAATTCCGGTTCTGCCCCGCACTCATATTGTAGTTAAACAACAGAGCCGTGATACCGTCTTCCCATAATTCGGGATTAGCATAATGCGCATAATCGGGGCTCATCGCAATTTGAGGAATACTGATGTCCAAGCGTAAACGAGCCAAATCCAGTTTAGTGATCGCCTGCGGAATAAAGGTCGTTAAATCCGAAAGAGGTTCTTCCGCCGGCAGTGATTTAAGGTCTGGGATGTTCGGCACATTTACGCCCCACGACGTCAACAACGAGGGGGTCAATAATGGTACCACGGCCTGCCTGGCATTCTTCGAAAAATGCAGCTTAAATTGGCCCACATCCTGGTTATTCACAAAAACGGCAACGGTATAATCCCCTTCCGCGACGCCCCCTTCTTGGGAGAAGGCCGATAAATCCACCTGACTCGATTCACCACTTAAGGTTAAAAAACTGGGGTCAAAATAATCCGCCGCACTGGCCAACGGTGATAATCCCAACATCACGCCCACATGTAACAGACTAAAGCGAAAAAACGCAGGTAATTCCCAACGAGCAGGTCTTATTTTAAAGTGTACTATTTGCATATATTCGACTCAATTCATGACGCTATGATGAGAGGGCCCTAAAAACCATGCCCACCATCAAAAAATTCATCCAGCACTGCCTATTCCTTGGCGCGATTAATTCAAAGAACGGCTCTGGCGAGGGGTATGCCGCCCGTTATCATCAATAATGTGCCAACTCAGAGAAGTTGACTGAGTTACCGGAGAGTTAAAGCCCGTCGTTGAAAAGGGCGCCAACATGCGCTGTTCACCCAAGGCAATCGCCTCAGAACCGGTTTTGACCTCACCGAGTGTCACGTAATACGGCGTCGGATTGTGTACCGAGAGCTGTGTACCTTGTCGCGTAAATTGCAACGCCTCTGCACGTGCCTCTGGCTCCATCGCCACCAATTCGGCGGGGCGGTAAAATAACTTGAGATTATTTTGCAGCGCTAACACCATTTTAGCGCCCTCCTCCGATGAACTGCCCGGTGCCGACTGGCTCGGTATTGCTTTGAGTGATAACCAAAACACCGACTCCCGGTCTGTCGGTAAATCATTTTTCGTTAACCGAATACGCAAGGTCAGCGCGTCATCTGGTGCAAAGCGGGTCAATGGTGGCACCACAATAAACGGGGCGGCCTTTGGCGTCTGTGAAGGAAGCTGCGCACTTCCCCACGGCACTACTCTTGATTGCAATAAATATGTCTGCCCGGTTCGGTTTGTCACCGTGAAGGTGATGCCTTTTTTCTCGCTCTCCGGGTAAATCACCCGGGTGCTTTCTAACACAATCCCCGCACTGTCACCCGGTGCGGCTCCCTGAGCACCAAAACCCGCGAAAAAAAACAGCCCCAGCACAACCGAAAGCCTGATAAAAAAGCCCATGAGCTAACTCCTTAACCCCTTACCGGGACCAGCGAAACAGCTCGCTGACACCACCAAACTCGGTAATGACCGACCAGTGAATTTGATTGGCTATGGCCCCATTCACCGCGAAAATTTCCTCGGAAAATGGAGCAATCATAGCCCCTTGCTCACGCACATTGACGGCTCGACCATCAAGCGTCAGCTGAGCCAAAGTCACGTAATACGGCGTCGGGTTCTTAACCGTCAGTTGTGTTCCTTGCTGGGCAAAAGTCAACTTTTCTGGAGCTGCAGTTGCTGGCATGGCCAGACCGCTTGGGCGATAGAACAGTTTAATCACCGTGCGTATCCCCAAAGACACCTGTGTGGTGGTCATTCCCTCATCCGCTTCAGTATTCACTTCACGGGGATGGCTCACGGCCGGGATAGCTAAAAAGCTCAGGTAAAACACCGATTCGCGGTCGGTCGGTAATTTGGATGTATCATTTTTCGCAATCAGCACCGTATTGCGACTCTCTTTTTCTAACCGAAATAGCGGGGGCGTTACCATAAAGGGCATCGTTTCAGTGACTTGACGGGTCGCGTCCGACGTCGGTAATACCCGGCTGTTGATCAAGTAGACTCGGTCACTTTGGTTATTGAGTGTCACTTTGGCACTCTTGGCCATCCCCTCAAACACGACGCGGGTTTGACTGAGACTCAAACCTCCCCCCTCTGCCTGACTGACTCGAGGATTCAGGCCCACTATGCACAGAAGCCCAACTATTATCATCCAATCACGCGGGATTAATGAGGTCATTTTCATGGAGTCACCTTAGTCATACACAAAATCAAAGGTCACGGTGGCGCTAATGTCGCCCCCCCGACGCAAGGGGTAATTGCAATCCCCACAGCGCAATGACGCCACCATCGGAATAGTGGTATCAACGGTATTAAGCTGCGTATTCGTTGACCAATCATTTTTGGCCGAAATCGTGCCATTAGCCGCTAAATTCAGGTTATTGTTAAACGAGCGATTGCCCGGAGTTGTCAACAAAATGCCATATCCGCTGGCATCAAGCGGGCCGCCGACATTTCGAAACAACGCTTCACCAAAATCCGAGGTTTTTGTCCCACTCACCTTAATCGACGGGGTTAGTCCCCACCCGGCACACTTGCTTAACGTGAGGTCAAAGGATTGATTGGTTGCCGCGGTTTTTTGTGCAATCTCCGCCGAGCTAAAGGCATTGCCGTTGTTAAATGTCACACTCGGCGGGGCACTAATGTCACAACTGCCACCAACAAACATCGCCGTAAAGTTAAACACCGCGCTGGCGGTGCCTGCCGAGGCCGAGGTATTCAACCCTGCGCCGAACATCACCGTAATCATCACGGATGGCCAATACAATTTCATACGCTCTCCGCGTTGCGTGTTACTCAAAGGCCACATTGAGTGTCAACGAAGCCTGAAAATACCCTGGAAGGACTTCCGGTAGAAAAGGTCCGACCAAACCGACCCAAAGAATCTGCTCGCTGGTGTATTGATTATCCTTATTCAACTCCGTCAAGGGCGTCCCTTTATCCCCCTGACCGATAGCTGCGGCGGGTTGATAAAAATCCGCCAAGCTAATCGGGGTATCTGCCAACGATTGTCGCACCATAAACCCGACACCATTTGGTGTGCCGTTCAAATACACCGCTTGCTCAACATCGTCGGCGTACGGCGTTTCCCCTTCAATCGTCAGAGTCGGCTTTATCGCCTCCTGTTCATCCACACAGCGCAGTTGCACACGAAGAGGCTGGATTTGGTAGGTCTGAATGGCACCTGTCAGTTGACTCGATTTCAACGGCTTAAACTGCAACACACTCGTCGGCACGATGAGGTCACACCCCACCCCTTTATTGGCAATAACGGCTTGCAGGGATAATACGCTCACGGGATCTGCCGCCAATGCCGAAGCATGGATGGCCAGGAAGCCTGCGAAAAACGTCGAACATCGAGTGACCGTCCGTAAAAGCATCGTTACCAGCCCCGTTAATTAGTCGTATTTAAACTCAAACGTCACGTTCGATTTAAGCTCGCCGCCCAAACGGCCGTCGAATTTACAATCACCACACGTCAACGTCGCTGATATTGGAAGAGTGCCGTTCAGAGCCGTTAAATTGGTTTTCAAATCCCAACCATCAATGACGGAAATATTTTTAGTCTCGGCCAAGTTCGGATTAGCTTTAAAATTCGCGTTACCGGTCGTGGCCAATAAAATCCCGTAACCTGTTGCATCCGAGGCTGCCGCATCTAAAAACAGGGGTTTACCCGTTGTGGTATTCGATTCGCCGGCAATGGTGATTTTGGGCGTCACGTTGACCCCTTTGCAATCTGCTAACGTCAAGTCAAACGTTTTTTGAGCCGTGGTTGCGCCAGACTCAATATCGCTCGGTAACACAGCATCCCCATTATTGAAGATGATCGTTGTCGGTACCGTGATATCACACGCCCCTTCATACGCAATCGTGGCTCTGAATTCTGTGCTTGCCGCGTCCGCTGTCAGACTAATAAATAGCGTACTGAAACCCAACAGTGCCGCAGCGCCCATTACTTTATTGCATTTTGCCATTGAATTTTTCCGTTCCACCGAAATCACTAATTGCTTGCCAACTGACGTTGCCGGCTGTCCCCGGGCTGGGATACGTCATTTGGCTAAAAGGCGCTATCATCGTGTTTTGTTGACGCGCACTCACCGCCACCGCCTTGCCGCCCACCGTCAGTGACGTTAAGGTCACGTAATAGGGGCTCGGGTTGGCAACGTGCAGGGTGTTTCCCTGCTGGGTAAATTGCAATCCAGCCATAGCTTGCTGCTGTGTTCGAGATAATCCCATAGGTCGATAGAACAATTTGATCACGCTGCCTGTCGAGACGGTCAACGCGCCGCCCACTTCCGTTTTGGGCGATAATTCAGTGCCTTGTCCTGCAGGTAATGCGATCACACGCAAATAAAAAAGGGACTCTTTATCTTTGGCTAATGCCTGATTGCCTGTTTTCAGGATACGCAGTTGATTTGTGCTGCCCGGTTCTAAGCGAAACAGCGATGGCGTAACGGAAAACGGTGTATCTGTTTGCTGGCCTCGCACATCCCTTAACACTTGGGCTTTGACCAAGTACGGAGTGGACGATTGAGCACTGCTGCTCACGCCAATTGACAGGCCATGCCCCATGTCTGACGCCGAAAACACCAGGCGCGAGCTGTCGAGTGAAATGCCGGCAACGGCATTTGCACACGGCAGACTCAGAAGCGCGAGCCCCAGGTAACACCAACCATGAATGCGCATGAAAACCTCTCTTCCATGGGATCTCCCATGCGCAGGGACTCTCCCTTGCGCACGCGATTTAACCGATTAATTACTCTACGATATACGCAATAAGAATCGGTGCACTGTAAGCACCTGCCGCAGGTGCTGCTGCCGTTGATGCCATGCCCACGGTAAAGTTGAAGTGTTTTGCAACGTCTTGCTCAACTTCAGCGGCAATTTCTTGACCGTTAGTGATAGGTGTGCCTGCTTCGTCAGCAACCATGAAGCCCACGGTGTTCGCATCGTCATTCACGAAAATGTTTTTGTCGTTGTTGGCAAGAGAGGTTAACCCTTGAATGATCAGGTTACCGGTTTCTTTATCTGCACAGTTAGTCAGTGTCACAGGCAGTGGCGTTGAACCTTGCATTTTGTTAGCAACAAAATCTGCTGATTTAAACACCCCCACGTTCAGAACCGATTTACCGCCATTAATGATCACATCACATGTTGAACTCGTGATGACCCCTTGAAGCGTTACTTCAGCAGACGGAGCTGCATTTGCATTCAGGCTCATACCTGAAACGGTTGCGAATAGCGTAGTAGCTAATGCGATTTTTTTAAAAGACATGCTTGACTTCCTTTAAGAACCAAATAAAACCCATAAAATAATTCAAGGTAAAAAGAATTATTTAAACCATCATGTAAAGCCTATCCCAAAAGGATTTTATTACAGATAATGATGCCGCAAGAAAAATGCAGTATCGCCTCGTAGAAACCGACTTTATTCGGTAGTCACTAATTAGTGTAGGTGAGTAAGAAAAAAACCGCATTGCCGATATTTTCGACAGTTAACATATAAAATTGTTATGCCGATGATAAAAGATCCACTGCGGAGTGATGAAATTACACCTTATGTATCATGTACATTAACTCAACACTAACAAATATCGTCTGCGCTCGTCGAAGCGAGTGAATCCCGGTATCAATCTCATTCGACGCTCGATGTAACGATGTCCCTAATCAACCAGGTTATTCTGATTTTTATTCATAACCATAAATGCATCAAAAGCAATAAATCAATCATGGAACGAACGTCATGTTACGGTAAAAAAAATAAATGAACCATCAACAGAAAGATACTCAATCATTAAAAAAACGTTTATTCTAAACGGAAGCATTAAATAGACATAAAAATAGATCGAGACTCTAAACAAACCCACAAAAACAGAATAATATTCTTATTATTTTATTTTTTTAGTATATTGGATCGTTTTTTATTTGCGTGCTAGTGTATTGATCTTTTTGCGCTTCTAGAAAACAATGCCGAAAAAATCATTATGTTTGACCACCACTTATCCTAGCGGTAATGAAAAACCTAACTCGCGGTTAAATTTTGAACTATAAACGCAATTAATTTATAAGATAAAATACTGTATTCAGATTAAGTGGATACCGATATTCTATATTCCATGAGGACACCTCATATGAAAATGAAGATACAACGAGTGTTGAAAAAATCCTCCACAGGCCCAGAATTAACAATTTCACTACGCTTACGTGACAACTACTTTTCTCAAGGATTACAGGATATTATTCGTGCCTACTTCGATAGCCTGGGTATCTGGACTAACTTTATTGATGGGGTGAAACAGAGCGAGGGGGCAGATATTCTATTCTGCGACGCCTCGCCCTACACCCCACAGCTGGTATGCGCAAAAACATCAAAATATCGCAGAATTTTTATCGTTGAACATATCCCTAACAAGCTGATGAAAACACCTTGCTCATGTGGCTGTGAAGATGCTCTTTTTTCCTACAATACACGTCCTGAGGAAATTATTCGAAAACTGCAGGAAGTACTCATTGCTCTACCTTCTGAACAAAAAAAACCTTGTCTGGCCTCAACATTATCTAATAGGGAGAGGCAAATCCTCGACTACATTGTCCAAGGTATCAGCCCCCAAAGGATATCAGATGTGCTATTGATTAGTACGAAAACCCTGAGCGCCCACAAGATGAACGCAATGAAGAAACTGGGTATCAATACGTCGGCTGGATTGCACTATTGGTTACGGGAAAATGCTGCACATCTGTTGCAATAATTACATATGAACGTAAAAAAACGGTTCTGTCGCATTAAGGCGGCGTCAGGTAACATGCTGTTTTTTTTGTAATGTTGCCTATTAATTCTCTGATCAGAAATGCCTTTAAACGCCTGCATTACCCCATCGATGTTATCGCGCAATGTGTTCGTTGCTATCAGGCTTATGCCCTTAGCTTGCGCAATCT
>Ga0308166_1003517_pt1 | contig 13256 bp, 10 predicted proteins | sample PhyCR2_2_FD_202137 | JGI IMG/M metagenome (GOLD analysis project Ga0308166, IMG submission 202137) | Phyllosphere microbial communities from UC Gill Tract Community Farm, Albany, California, United States - DLSLCC.R2 | ecosystem: Host-associated > Plants > Phyllosphere > Unclassified | place... | reverse complement strand
AACTGTCCGCCCAGCATCGCCGCCTGCAGATCGCTAAAGTTAACCTGCAACGGCACGGCGAAGAGATCGAACGCCGGAGCGCTGGCTGGCAGGGCGTGATCGATGGCCTGCTTCAGGTAGTTCATGACGTTGCGCGTGGGCTGCTGGCTTAGCAGTTCGCCAAAGGTGGCGTGCAGCCCCGCCAGCGGATCGTTGATATCGCTCTGCTCCCAGGCCGACAGGATGGCGTGGCCGATCGGCATAAAGAGTTGTAGCGTGGTCTGCTGGCGCAGCACCGCCTGGGTGTCGATGCGACCGGAGTCGCCAAACAGCGTTGCCATTAGCGCGGCGGCATCGGTGATCCCCGACTTTTGCAGCTGGGTTTGCAGGGCGGGCAGCACGCAGCGCTGGATAATATCCAGCAAAATGTCGTCACCCGCCACCTTAAACCCTTCGCGGAACAGCAGGTGTGGCGTGATCTTGACGTTGCTCCCGGTGCCGTCATCCAGCTGATAGTGGACGATGGCCATATCGGTGGTGCCGCCGCCGATATCGATCGACGCCACCCGCAGGGCGCGACCCGGCATCTCGTCCGGCGTGCCGATACGGTCCGGGCGGGCAAGAGAGGCAAAAAAGGTCTCTGTCTGTCCGGCGTAGTGCGAAATAGCTTCGTTATAGAGCCACACCAGCTGGCCGCAGCTGGCCTCATCCCACTCCATCTGGATCTGCGGGACGGGCACCACGCTCTTATCGCGCTGCTTGCTGTTAGAGAAATCGTCATCCTGCGGATGCCAACCCATCGCCTTCCATACCAGCGCGATGGCTTCGAACATGCGGCGGCGGAAGATCTCGCGCTCCTGCTTCGGCATCGCCGAAGGCAGGGTCAGAATAATGGTGCGCAGCTGGCGGGGCGAAGCCGGGAAGCCCAGACGCAGGCGCGTCGCCACGCTGTTGATCTGGCCCAGCGCCTGAGCCAGAAGCTCGCACAGCATGTGGGTCATCAGCGTGCTGCGGCTGTACTGGGGCGAGAAGACCGGCAGGCGCTCATCCAGCGGCAGGGTGTAGAGCGGCTGACCGTCGTCGTTCATCAGGTTCATCAGCGGGAAAGCGGTCGCTAGCGGCTCGCGCTGGGACTTGCTGTTCATCTGGCTAAAGCGCCAGTCCTGTAGCACCGGGGTCTCATCCCATAGGTAACGACGCGGGCTGGAGATACCGCTGTTGCCTTCCGTTCCCAGGCGCTGCATCGCCAGCTTGCGGGCCTCGTCGCCTACGCGAACAATCGACGGCCAGACGAAGGCATCTTCGCGCCCGCTCTCCACGGAGAAGTGCTGCTTGCCGAAGCGGGCTTCAGAGAACTCCAGTCGGCTGGTAAACAGCGGCTCGTTTAAAAACTGCGGCTCGCTCAGGGACCGCACCTGCAGCTCTGCCGTCTGGCGCAGGCCGTCGTTGGCGTCGCCCTGATCTTCAATGATCACGCCGCAGGTGTGGGTATTGCCGACGTCGAGGATCAGGTCCACCGGAATAGCCGGGGTGCTGAGGGTATGGGTAACGATTTTAACTTCAGGAACGGTCAGCTGCTCGCCCAGCAGAGTGAGCAGGTTGAGCCAGTGGGCCTGATACTCAAAGCCGCGCAGAGCCTGAGCAATCTCCCGCTCGCTGCGGCTCTCTACGCTGGTGGCGTAGTGCAGAAACGCCTCGCGCAGCCAGCCGTCAATCCAGGTCTGATCGAGAAAATCAAACACCTCGTCGTCGCGCCACGCCAGTGCAAAGCGGGTCCCGTTCAGGATGTCATTGGTGGTCGGGGCCAGCGCAAGAGGGGATAGATCGTTGATCTGGCTGTCCAGCGCCAGGGTCACGCGGTGGGTGTTGCCTGCGCTGTCCGGCTCGGCCAGTTTGCGGATCTGCACGCGAGCCCAGTTATCCGGGCCTTCCACGAAGGTACGCGGTGGGTTAAAGCGCAAAAAAGGGATGGGAAGCCACACGCCGTCCAGCACCGCCAGCGACTCAAGCAGCGGCAGGGTACTCTCCGGTTTCACTACCTCGGGCTGGCCGCCGTCGCGCCCAGGCAGCGTATAGCGGCTGTTGATCAGATCGTAATCGAGGCGCAGCAGCGGCCCGTTAGCGGTTTTTCGTACAAAGCGGCCACTCTGTAAGGAAGCCTGCGGCGTCAGGCCAAAGTCAAGAAACTGCACGCCGCTGTTGGCAATCAGCGTGACGCTCTGTTTGTAATCGCAAAGATTAACCAGCATAAAATCAGGAACCTGTTTTTCTGAACGTCAACGGGACAATGGTTTTGGCATCATACCGGGCGCTGCACTGGGCAACGTCGCTGGTGCCTGCGGTGCAGGAGATCTCCGGCATCGGGTAGCGAGAGCCGTCGCTGCAGCGCGCGTGACCGCGGCTTTTAATCATCAAGACGCCGGTGTCGTGCAGGCCAGAGAAGATCTCGGACCGGCAGACAATATTATTACCCTGCACCAGGCGGGCGGTACCTTTATTGTTCTGGATCTGGAAGCGCAGCGTAGGCGGCTTGCCGGTCACTTCATCTTTGATATCCAGCATCACGCGCCAGCTGCCGTTGAGAAAACGGGTGCTGCCCGCTTTAACCTGGTTGGCATCCATCACCAGCGCATCTTTCGGGATGGCGGTGATGGTCGGCTCGCTGGTTTTTTCCACCACCGGGGCAGGCGCTGCTTTGGCTGCCATCACTTCTGCCTGATGCAACGGCAGCGAGGCCGTAAGCACCGGCGCAGGCTCAGCCTCGACCGGAGCAGGCGCAATGGTCTGCGGAGCAGCGGGCGCGGCAGCTGTTTTGAGGGCGGGCGTTGAGGCATGCTCTGCGGACTGATGCGGCCACAGTAGCGGGGCAGCAACGGCGGCGACGACTACGGCGGCCACCGGCAGGGCCCACAGGCCATAGCGGCGCTTAGTGGTAGGTGCAGGCCCGGCGGCCACGGCGGCAGGGGGCACAACCGGCGAGGGCTGGGGTTCAGGCTGCGGAGGTTCGGGAGGTTGCTGGGAGGTAATCTCCGGCACGGTGGCCAGCAGCGGTTCATCGGCTTTGCTGAAGGTCGCCACGGCAGGGGCGTCCTCTTCAACGTCGCTCTCTTCGGGCATCTCGATGATCGGGGCAGACGGCTCCTCTTCCCGCAGGCAGGCGAGCACATCCTCGCGGGCGCTCTCGTTAAGGTCAACAAAGCCCCAGAAGGTAATAACCGGTTTGCCATCCACCAGGAATACGTGGTTCACGCCGGGAAACTGCAGCGCTTTCGCCAGCAGCGAGCCAAAGAGCTGCTGAGCGGTTTTCGGCGACTGTAGGCTTTTCCGGCTCAGGGCAGCGGCGCTGTCGAGCGTGCTTTCCAGAAAACGCAGGGCGCGGAAGCGGGACTCGTCGTCCGCCGCCTTCCAGCTTACCGCCCGGCCTTCGATCGGTGAGTACCAGTCAACGCGATCGCCGTCGTCGTTAATCTGCGGTATGGCGAGGCAGTCCACCATCGCCTGCTGCTTACGCAGACGTAACGCTTCACGAATTTGCAATGCCGAATCAAAGACGGCCTGGCCGCCGCCGCCAACGGCCTGAAAATCATCCAGATCGCCGCTGCGCAAGAGAGTTTTTGCCACGTTTTCATCCCATAGACTTCTTCACGCTTCTACTTTACGAGATGTAATAGCAAGCAAACGGTGGAAGAGAGGCTAAAAGCGGTGAATTCTCGTGGCATTGAGCAGGCGCTTTTCACTTGACGTTTCCGGAATAACTTAAGGCAAACTAAATAGTAGGGAAAGGCGAAGAAATCAGCAAAATCAGCTGCTTTGGCATAACCTGATAGTGATTCGTTATTTGCCAGACTTTCACTGCTATGCTGAGATCACGTTTTAATAAAATAATAAGGTTTTAATTATGTTTTCAGGAAAACTGTCTACAGGCAAAACGCTGCTCGCGCTGGCGCTGAGCACGCTTCTGCCGGCAAGCGCGGCATGGGCGGCGGCCAACGATACCCTTATTTACTGCTCTGAAGCCTCTCCGGAATCCTTTAACCCGCAGATCGCCAGCTCTGGCCCAAGCTTTGTCGCCAGCTCGCAGACGCTCTATAACCGCCTGATCAACTTCGACCCGGTGAAAAATACCCCGGTGCCGTCGCTGGCGACCAGCTGGACGATCTCCCCGGACGGTAAGACCTACACCTTTACCCTGCGCCAGGGCGTGAAATTCAACAGCAATAAATACTTCAAGCCGACCCGCGACTTTAATGCCGATGATGTGATCTTCTCGGTGATGCGTCAGAAAGATGCTAACCACCCTTATCACAACGTCTCTCAGGGTAACTATGAGTACTTCAACGACGTCGGCCTCGACAAGCTGATCAAAGAGGTCAAAAAGGTCGATGATTATCACGTACAGTTTGTCCTGAACGAGCCGAACGCTGCATTCCTCGCCGACTGGGGCATGGATTTTGCCTCTATCCTCTCGGCGGAGTACGCGGATGCCATGCTGAAAAAGGGCACGCCGGAGAATGTCGATACCTGGCCAATCGGTACCGGGCCGTATGCGCTGCAGCAGTATAAGCGTGACGCGCTGATCCGTTATATTGCTAACCCGAACTACTGGGATGGTGAGGTGCCGACTAAGCACCTGATCTTCTCTATCACCCCGAACGTTGAGACGCGGCTGGCGAAGCTGCAAACCAACGAGTGCCAGATTATTCCCGCGCCGTCTCCGGTTCAGTTCGACGTGATCAAAAAGAACAAAGATCTGGCGTTGCACTCGGTAGATGCGCTTAACGTCGGCTATCTGGCGTTCAATACCGAGAAGAAACCGTTTGATAACGTGCTGGTGCGCCAGGCCCTGAACTATGCCACGGATAAAAAGGCTATTGTTAACGCCGTCTTCTTAGGCTCCGGCACGGTAGCAAAATCACCACTGCCACCGAACATGCTCGGCTTCAATAAAGACCTTAAGGATTACGCATACGATCCGGAAAAAGCCAAGGCGCTGCTGAAACAGGCCGGTCTGGAGAACGGCGCTGAAGTTACGCTGTGGTCAATGCCGGTACAGCGTCCTTACAACCCGAACTCTAAGCGTATTGCCGAGATGATCCAGAGCGACTGGGCGAAGGTGGGCGTGAAGGCGAAGATTGTCTCCTATGAGTGGGGTGAATACCTCTCTGGCATGCGCAAAGGCGAGCATGACAGCGCGCTGTTTGGCTGGATGTCCGACAACGGCGATCCAGACAACTTTGCCGACGTGCTGCTGGGCTGTGATAGCATTGAAACCGGCTCGAACGCCGCCCGCTGGTGCGATAAAACCTATAACGGGCTGGTGAAAAAGGCGAAGCTGACCTCCGTTCCGGAAGAGCGCGCTAAGCTCTACGCTCAGGCGCAGGAGGTGTTCTACCAGCAGGCCCCGTGGATTGCGCTGGCGAACGGTAAAACCTTCTATGCCACCCGCAGCAATGTAACCGGGTATAGCGTTAGCCTGATGGGCAGTGATTTCTCAAAAGCTAAACTGAATTAACAGACACAGGAGAGGATATGTCGCATTTGGAAGAGGTGGTTACGCGCGTGGATGCCGCTATCAAGGAGAGCGTGATTGCGCATATGAATGAGCTGCTGGTCGAGCTCAGCAATGACGCGGAGCTGAGCCGGGAAGATCGTTATACCCAGCAGCAGCGCCTGCGTAACGCCATCGCCCATAGTGGACGGCACCATCAGGAAGAGATGGAGGCGCGCCGCGAACAGCTCACCAAAAACGGGACTATCCTCTAGTCATTATAAACGCCGGGCGGCACTGCGTTTGCCCGGCCTACGCCTTTACCACTGACGTCTTGCCACTAACCACGCCCCAATCACCAGCAATACCGCTCCGCACACCGGGCCTACCAGCGCCCGCCATGGCACACCGTGGCTTTTGACCAGGTCCATCACCAGTCCGCCGATCAGCTGGCTTGCTACCAGTACCGCGATAGTGGTGGCTGCGCCAACGTATTGATATCCGCTGATGCTGGCAAAGACAAAAAATGACCCAAGCAGGCCGGGGATCAGCGTCCACCAGCGCACCGTTGCCGCCAGTTCGCTAAATCCGGCCAGGCCATACTTCATCAGCAGAATCGAAACAAACAGCACAATACCCACCAGCGAGTTGAGCAGCATGGCGATCAGCACGGTGGAGGAGGATTGGGTGATCCGCACCATCAGCGTATTTTGTACCACCAGCCCGATACCCGCCGCTGCCAGGAACAGCAGGGTCAACGACTGATTCATGCGATAGCGTCCGGTTCGCTGCGGTCATCCAGCTGCAGCTGCATGAAGGTGAGATCCAGCCAGCGGCCAAACTTGGTGCCCACCTGCGGCATCTGCGCAGTGGTGATAAACCCCAGCTTCTCATGCAGGTGGATAGAGGCCGCATTCTGCGACTCAATTCCGGCGATCATCACGTGCTTGCCGATGCGTTTAGCCTCCTCAATCAGCCTGACCATCAGCGCCTGACCCAGACCTTTACCCTGATGATCCGGGTGAACATATACCGAGTGCTCTACCGTATGGCGGAAACCGTCGAAAGCACGCCAGTCGCCAAATGCCGCGTAGCCGGCGATCGCGCCATTCTCTTCGCTGACCAGTACCGGGTAGCCCATCAGGGTGCGTGCCTCAAACCAGGCAATGCGGTTGTCGGCGTCAACGGTCTGATCGTTCCAGATAGCGGCGGTATGCAGTACGGCGTGGTTATAGATCGTGGCAATGGCGGCGCAGTCGTCTTTGCCCGCGTAGCGGATAGTCATGCTTAAAACCTCAGAGAATATGCACGGGATAGTCTGTTATGAATACTATTACAGCCGCGATAAATCAACGCTTTGCCGCTGCTGTTTCACTTCAAGTGAGGATGACGCAGATTGCAAAGCAAAGAGAGGCGTAAGGCGCTACGCTGAAAGGATGTTTAACCGTCGAAGGAGACTATTGTGAGTCAAGAACAACAGCGTAACCGCCAGTGGCTGCTGGCTTCCCGCCCGAAAGGCGCGCCAGTTGCTGAAAACTTTCGTCTCGAAGAGAGCGAGATCCCCACGCCAACATCCGGCCAGCTGCTGCTGCGCACCGTCTATCTCTCTCTCGATCCGTATATGCGCGGTCGAATGAGCGATGAACCCTCCTATGCCGATCCGGTCAAAATCGGCGACGTCATGTGCGGCGGTACGGTGAGCCAGGTAGTCACCTCACAGCATCCGGACTATGCCGAAGGTGACTGGGTGCTGGGCTACGACGGCTGGCAGGCGTATGCCCTATCTAACGGCGAGGGGCTGGTTAAGCTCGACAAGAGCCTCGAGCACCCGTCCTGGGCGCTGGGGGTGCTGGGGATGCCTGGCTTTACTGCCTATATGGGACTGCTGGATATTGGCCAGCCCAAAGAGGGAGAGACGCTGGTGGTCGCGGCGGCAACGGGCCCTGTCGGGGCAACGGTCGGCCAGATTGGCAAGCTGAAAGGCCTGCGGGTGGTAGGCGTCGCCGGTGGGGCAGAGAAGTGCCGTCACGCCGTGGAGAAGCTGGGCTTTGACGCCTGTATCGATCATCACGCCGATGACTTTGCTGAACAGCTAAAAAACGCCTGCCCGCAGGGGATTGATGTCTATTACGAAAACGTTGGTGGCAAGGTATTTGATGCGGTGCTGCCGCTGCTAAATACCGGCGCCCGCGTGCCGGTGTGTGGCCTGATCAGCGGCTACAACGCTACCGATCTGCCGCCGGGGCCAGATCGCCTGCCGCTGCTGATGGGCACAATTTTGAAAAAGCGTATCCGGATGCAGGGCTTTATCATTACCCAGGATTACGGTCACCGCATCGACGAGTTCCAGCAGGAGATGGGGAAATGGGTTCAGGAAGGCAAAATTCACTATCGCGAGCAGATTGTTGATGGCCTGGAAAATGCGCCGGAAGCCTTTATTGGCCTGTTGGAAGGCAAAAACTTTGGCAAACTGGTTATTCGCGTAGCCGCAGACCAGCAAAATTAAGTGCCAATAAAAAATTGCATAAAAAATCATGCAATTTTACAAAATGCTGTCTTTAATTAAGCATAGCTACACCAACGGAGCGGTGTGTTCCGTTGGTGTATATTAATCTGCATAATAAATAACTTTTAGTTCTAACCATTTGCGTTAATCCAATACCAGGCAACTCTCTACCTACTATATCTTATGGTTCGTGTGCGAATAGTCACACGAATAGGTGAAAAGTAATAAGTATTCGACAGGACATGAATATGCTTGATTTGGAAAAGGCGCAGCGTCTAAGCCTCACGCAGCAGGTTGAAGTAAGTTTAAAAAACGCGTTAATCGTCGGAGCGCTAAAGCCCGGTGCACGCCTGATTACCAAGGAGATTGCTGACCAGCTCGGAACCAGTATTACACCGGTGCGCGAGGCACTTTTGCGTTTAGTCTCTGCGGGTGCGCTACATGCCACTCCCGCCCAGGCCTTTCTGGTTCCAGACGTGAGCCAGCAAACCCACCGCGAAATAACTGAAATCCGTAAGCGGCTGGAATCGATGGCCGTCAGTGCCGCCTGTAGCAAAATGACGGATGAAAAACTTCGCCAACTGCGGCTGCTGGCGAAAACCTTTAACGAAGCCCGACTGGGCGCGAACGTGGAGCAGGCATTGCAGGCTAACCGCAGCTTTCGCTTTCGCCTGTACGAATATGCTGAGATGCCCACGCTGCTCTCGCTGATCGAGCAGCTGTGGGTGCGCATCGGCCCGTGCTTTAACCATCTTTATCCTGTCTCTGCGGAGCTGGCCAACGGGCACCATGACTATGCCGATCTGTTAGACGCCCTGGAGCGGGGTGACAGCGAGGCCAGCCAACAGTCAATTATTAGTGTCATTGATATGGGCGTAAACATTGTTCAGCATCAGTATAAAGAGGCGCTTTAACCCGTCTGTTGCTACTGAGGTCCGTCATCAAAGAGTTTCTGTTCGACCAACTATTGCAAGTGGTACGTGGTGCGAGTATCTTTTACCCATACCATGTACTACCGAGCAAAAGGATATGCTTCATTTTATTGAAACGCCTATTTTTGAGCGACGAATAAACGAGTTGCTCACGCCTGATGAGTACCATAAATTTCAGGCTCATCTACTGACAGACCCAACGGCAGGACCCACTATTTCCCATACGGGGGGATGCCGTAAAATTCGCTGGGCTTTGCCAGCAAAGGGTAAGAGTGGCGGTATTCGGGTGATCTACTATTATCTGGCGACCGATGGCGAGATCCATTTACTTTACGCCTATCCCAAGTCTGAACAGGAAAATCTGACTGATGCCCAAAAAGCAGTTATGAAAAAGTTTGCAGAACTCATAGAGGCCGCGAAATGAAAGACGATATGTTTAATGAGTTAGTAGAAAGCATGCAGCAGGCTGTCGCTATTCGTCGGGGCGAAATGAAACCAGCTCGCGTTACCTCCTATCCCATTCCAGATGTAAAAGCTATCCGCGCCAGCACGGGGCTGAAACAGGATGAATTTGCACAAGCGGTAGGCGTTTCACCCTCTCTTGTTCAGAGCTGGGAGCAACATAAGCGCATCCCTAATGGTCCCAGCTTAAAGATGCTACGTATCATTGAGAAGCATCCTGATATGCTTCTGCTTTTCCAGCAGGTCTGACTAAAAATAACCGCCTGAGAGCATCTTTATAAGCGCCTTATAACGGCTTCCCTGATGAATTTGCCTCAGGGAAGCACCTCCATCACACTTTTACTATTCTTCTTGCCAATCGCGTTAATTACCTTTCTCCAGTGCCGATAACACTTTTATACGCAGTTGGGCGCTAACATTTTGTTTGAGCAAGGAGAGGGTATGTTTTTAAACCGACGATTACGCGATATCACCATCAGCAAGAAACTGTCGGTGGGGTTTGGTCTGGTTCTGCTGCTGGTGGCGGTTGCCACCATTCTCAGCGTGATGCGTTTTAAAGAGATCCGCAGCGTTTATGAAAAAACCAACCTGATCTACAACATCAATATAGAAGTCTTCCAGGCCAAGATTAATCGCCTAAAATATTTTTACAACGGCGATGAAAAATCAGGGCAGGCGCTGGCAAACTATGTTAACCATGCCGCAGAGCTTACCGCCTCGGCGAAAAATCTCGACTGGACCGATGGCGAGACGACGTTGCTCCATACCCTTGAAACGCATCTTGCCGACTTTCAGAGCAGCGTAAGCGGCATGCAGAGCGCCAACGCCGCGCTCGCACCGCTACGCGCCGCCGGTACCCAGGCCGGCAGCGCAGAGATGCAGCAGCTTCAGGCCGCCGAGGATGGGGTTAAGGTCGCTGGCGACAACAGCAGCGCCGACATCAAACTTATTATCGCCTCGGTTAAAGCCCATAACGATGAGTTGGCCTATAGCTCCAGCACCGTGACCGCCGTGATTGGCGGCGTTGCCATACTTATTGGCATTCTTGTCTCGTGGTGGGTTATCCGCCAGATCACCCGGCCGGTGCAGCATAACCTGACTCTGGCGGAGCGCATCGCTGGCGGCGATCTTAGCTCGGTGATTGAGGTGCAGGGCGGCGATGAGTTAGGTAAGCTCACCGGGGCGATGGCGAAGATGAACCTGCGCCTGCGGGAGATGATCCGTGAGGTGCGCAGCAGCGTGGCCCAGGTCTCCCACGCCGCCAGCGAAATTGCCGACGGCAACACCGATCTCTCTTCCCGTACCGAGCAGCAGGCGGCCGCCGTGGTGCAGACCGCAGCCAGCATGGAGGAGCTCACCGCGACGGTGAGAAACAATGCCGATAACGCTCGTCATGCCAGCAAACTGGCTGCCGAGGCCTCCAGCACCGCCAGCCAGGGCGGCAGCGTGATGCGCGACGTGGTCAATACCATGGGCGATATCCACGCCAGCTCGCAAAAAATTGCCGATATCACGGCGGTGATCAACAGCATTGCTTTCCAGACCAACATTCTGGCGCTGAACGCGGCGGTCGAAGCCGCCCGTGCTGGCGAACAGGGCCGTGGCTTTGCGGTGGTTGCCAGCGAGGTGCGTAGCCTCTCCCAGCGCAGCTCCCAGGCGGCGAAAGACATCGAGCAGCTGATCGGCGAGTCGGTGTCGCGTATCAGCACCGGCAGCGAGCTGGTGGCCAGAGCAGGCCAGACCATGGAGCAGGTGGTGGATGCGGTGACTCGGGTCAACGATATCATGGGTGAGATCTCTTCCGCCTCGGAGGAGCAGAGCCGGGGTATTGAGCAGATAGCCCGCGCGGTAGGCGAGCTGGACAGTACCACCCAGCAGAACGCCACGCTGGTCAGCGCCTCATCGCTGGCAGCGGGATCGCTGGAGGAGCAGGCGCAGCTGCTGTCTCAGCTTGTCGCGGCGTTCCGTCTGGAGCAGCCAGCAACGGCGTAAAATAAAAATGCCCGGCAGCGTTTGGCTACCGGGCATCAGCAGAGACGCTAAGGCGTTACTCGAAGCGGTACGCTACCGAGAGGCCTACGCCGTAGTTACGGCCTGGAGCCGGTTCGTAGTAGCGACCGTTAGATTCGTTAACGATGACCGATCCGACATACTCTTTGTCGAACAGGTTATCGACGCGACCAAAGACGTCCAGCATCCAGTTGTTGTAGTTAAACTTATACCCGGTGTTCAGTCCCACGGTGGTATAGGACGGCGCTTTCGCCGTGTTCTCATCGTTCGCTTCAATGTCGCTCATGTAGCGCATATCAGCCCCCGCATACCAGCCGCTCTCCGGCACGTAGCCGAGGGAAGCGAAGCCCATGTTACGCGCAATGCCCGGCATCCGGTTACCATTGCAGTTGTCATCCCCGCAGACGTTGGTGCGGTAGGTGGCATCCAGATAGGTCCACGCCATTTTCACTCGCCAGTCGCCAGCAAACTGCTGGTCGAGGGAGAGCTCAGCGCCCTGGCGACGAGTTTTCCCGGCATTTTTGTAGGTCGTGCGCCCACCGCTGCTGGTATCGGTCACAATCTCGTCATCGGTCATCGTCTGGAACAGCGCTGCGGTGAACAGGCCGTTGCCGACGCGGGTCTTGCTGCCGATCTCATAGGTGTCGTTGGTAGACGGTTTGAGATTGAAGTTCAGGCCGCTCTGATTATTGGCGCGATAGGAGAGCTCGTTGATGGTCGGCGTCTCGAAGCCACGGCCTGCGGCGGCGTAGACGTTCCATGCATCGGTCACGGCATACTTCAGCGCACCGGCCGGGAGCCACTCGTGATAGCTGGCTTCACCGCTGTCGTCGCCATTAGCGGCAGTAATATAGTGGTCATTGGAGTCAAACCACACGGAGCTGTAGCGCACGCCAGCGTCCAGCGAAAGTTTGTCTGTCAGCTGCCAGCGGGACTGCATATAGGGATCGGCATTCCACATCAGGTTACGCTCGTTACGGCGCAGGTTGCCTTTCTGGCCGTAATCCGGCGTGCCGTTATTCATTACGAAGTTCTCGAAACCTTTGCGATCTTCGCTCATGTTTTCGTAGTTCAGGCCGGTGGTAAGGGTTACCGGCACCAGCAGTTCGCCACGGTGCGTCCAGCGGGTATCGATCCCCTGGTAGTGGCGGCTCAGGTCGATCACGCCGCCCGCATGGGTCGGATTGAGCTGCGGCGCACGCGGAATGGACTGGTACTGCGTCGTTTCACGTTCGCCTGCGTACATCATCACGCTGAGGTCATCCTGCTCGCTCAGCTGGCGTTCGTAGCGCAGCCCGGCCTGGGTCTGCTTGATGGTTTTGCGGGTGTTGTACTGGTCGGCACGCGGAGCCTGGTGCGGATCCTGTTTCCACTCCTGCTGCGTCAGGCCGCCCGGATCGTCCGCTTTGATATCAACGCTGTTAAAGATCAGGCTCAGCTTGCTGACGTCATCGATGCGCACGCCAAGTTTGGCATTGGCCAGGTTCTTACGCGCACCGCTGTTGTCGCGATAGCCGCTGGTAATAAAGCGGGTAGAGGAGACGGTGTAGTCCACGTCACCTGCCTGAGTACCGTCTCCGGTTGCACCGGTGGCTTTCAGGCCGTAGCGCCAGCTACCGTAGCTGCCGTAGTAGCTGCTGGCTTCGATAGTCGTCGGCTGCTGACCGGTTTCGGTAGTGACGTTAACCACGCCGCCAGAGGCGTTACCGTACAGGGCAGAGAAGGGGCCGCGCAGCACTTCGACGCTCTCGACGCTGTTGAGATCGATATTGGAGGTCTGTCCCTGGCCGTCCGGCATGGTCGCCGGGATGCCATCGACGTACATGCGGATGCCGCGCACGCCGTAGGTAGAGCGGGAGCCAAAGCCACGCATAGAGAG
>Ga0308166_1003514_pt1 | contig 13261 bp, 14 predicted proteins | sample PhyCR2_2_FD_202137 | JGI IMG/M metagenome (GOLD analysis project Ga0308166, IMG submission 202137) | Phyllosphere microbial communities from UC Gill Tract Community Farm, Albany, California, United States - DLSLCC.R2 | ecosystem: Host-associated > Plants > Phyllosphere > Unclassified | place... | reverse complement strand
CGTTTTCCGCATACTACTTGCAGTGCCGAAGTGGCGAAATCGGTAGACGCAGTTGATTCAAAATCAACCGTAGAGATACGTGCCGGTTCGAGTCCGGCCTTCGGCACCATTAGTACAGCGCGAACAAGAAGCCACCGAGAGGTGGTTTTTTTGTGCCTGAAATCCAGCCCTGCAAGGTTTTTTCCTCACTTTATCACTCAATCTGAGTCAGCCTACATCAACTTGCTGATGCGGATACAACCGCGGGTATATCCCGGTTCGATAATGTTTGTACCCACACAGATCCCTTGAAAGGATACTCAACATGGCTCTGAGTGATGTAAAGATTCGTTCGGCTAAGCCTGAAGCAAAAGTATATAAGCTTACTGATGGCGACGGCATAGTGTAGTGTTGCTGGTTCACCTGGACGGTTCAAAAACACTGGTGCTTGCGTTATCGCTTTGAAGATAATTAGGAAATGCTGATGTGGGGTATTTACCACTGAGATGAGCGCAGAAAAATGATTCAGCGGTGGGTAGATTATATAAATGCGAACCGGGATATGGGGATTTGCCTGTTCGATTTTGCAAAGAGTAGAGTAATGCTGTGAATTGAACACACCGTCACCGGTAGACAAAGCATACTTACCAATAGGTCTTTAGAAAATGAAGAAAGGACGCTTCACTACACTTCGCTGCGAGATGACAGGTGTACATGCCGTATCAGCGGATACTTCATTCAGCTTCGGACGTCATACTCATGACCAGTTCGGCATTGGCTTAATTGATCGTGGTGCTCAGGTGTCGATGAGCGGGCGAGGTATTGTTGAAGCCCGCGTGGGAGATATCATTACTGTTAATCCAGGAGAAGTGCATGATGGATCTCCGCTAGGTACAGAAAGCAGATCGTGGCGAATGCTTTATTTTGAGCCGGAAGTTCTGTCCGGAGTTATTCAGAGACAGACAGAAAACAACATGGGTTGTGTTGAGCTGTCTAGCCCGGTTGTGCACAATCATGAATCAGCAATATATTTTTCAACACTCTTTCGTACATTGACGGATCCATGTGGGGGGGACAGCGAAATTGAACGAGAAGAAACTCTCCTCGTTTTGCTTACAAGCCTCCTCGGTTATCAGCATCAGGAGCGGGCTTGTGCTCCAAGAGCAATTGCCCTTGCGAGGGAACGTATTGATGATGACCCCTCATTAGCACTGTCACTCTATGAGCTTTCAGAACTTGGCGGTGTGAGTCAATTCCAGCTACTGCGTGGTTTTTCAAAAGTTACAGGATTCACTCCTCATGCTTACCTTATTCAGCGCAGATTACAGAGGGTAAGACAATTAATCGCTGGAGGTATGTCACTTGCGGACGCATCGCATGCAGCTGGTTTTGCGGATCAGAGCCATATGACCCGACTTTTTGTTCGTACATATGGCATTACGCCAGGAGCCTATGCTATGGCTGTAAAATGAACTGCAATTTTATTCAATACAAATAGTCGTGACAGAGGGCATCTTTCTGGAAACGTTCAAGAAGAGAGATCTGCCAATGTCATTACACTACGCTCCTGAAATCCGTTCACTGTTCGGACGACTCCACTCTGGCATCGTTACTGTTGATGGTATTCATTCGAATGCAAATCCTTCAGAGCAGATTGCATTTTTACATGATATTGCCGACAAGCGACTGGCAACTGCCAGTGAGGGAGAGTTTGTCGAAATCAAGGCCTGGCGGCGGGCTTATTCAACCCTGGGATTAAAACCAACACAATATCGCTGTGCGGCTGAGGCACTCCTGAGGCGCCATCGTAAAGGAGGTGAACTTCCAGAACTTCATCCTCTTATTGGCTTGTGTAATGCGGTTTCGCTCGCGTTTGCTATACCTGTCGCCGTGTTTGATCTTGATCGAGTTGCAGGGGAGATGACTGTTCGGCCAGCGAACGGCAAAGAATACTATGAGTCTTTTACAGGGGAGACTGAAAATCCTGAAGCAGGTGAGGTAATTTTTGTTGATACCTCCGGCCGGGCCCATGCACGGCGCTGGACCCATCGCCAGAGTGGCTGGTCTGCCGTGAGTTCAACAACCTGCCGTGTGATGATTGTAGCCGAGGCCCTGCATGAAACGTCTCGTGAAGATATAGCAGCCCTCCTGTCTACGCTGACTAAGTTGTTATGTCAGATTTGGCCAGAAGCTTCAGTCAGTGTGGAGGGTTCATTGTGACGCCTGAGTTTCTACTTACCACATTCATTATCGTTGCATCTCCAGGTACCGGTGTGCTCTATACCATCGCGACGGGGCTTTCAGGCGGTGCACGTGTAAGTATGATTGCGGCACTGGGATGCACGCTGGGTATTGTTCCACACATGTTAACTGTTATTACAGGGCTTGCTGTATTGCTACATACAAACGAAATCGTATTTAAGATAATAAAATATCTTGGGGCGATATATTTGCTTTATATGGCATGGAAGACAATTAATGAAAAGAGAAAGCTTAATATTAATAGTGAGGTGAGAACTCAGAGTTACAGGCAGGTCATTACTTCAGCGATACTTATTAATTTACTTAACCCAAAGCTGTCAATATTCTTCCTGGCTTTCTTACCTCAATTTGTTATTAAGAGTGATATCTCACCGGTAACTCAGATGCTGGAGGTGAGTCTAATTTTCATGGCTATAACTTTCTTTGTGTTTATGCTGTATGGAGTATCTGCAGCCAGAGTGCGAGAGTATGTTGTTGCAAATGAATCTGTGCAGCGGTGGGTATTACGATTCTTTTCTGTTTCTTTTTTCATACTTGCGGTTAAATTGGCATTAATGGAAGTTTAAACATGAATAGCTTTAGTGATAAGCGCATTAAATAATATTTTTATATTGCTTTCAAATTATAAATTACAGGTGTAATCATACCAAAAAAATCTAAGTAGGAATTATGATGTCTGATCTAAATGACATAGATGTGCTCTTTGTAGCAGGCTTTAGTCGCATCACTCTTGATACAGATCTAAGCACGGTATTTTATAAAGATACACTTCGCTTACCTTTAAAAATATGGAAGGCAATAACGATGATTTGCTGACGGGCGTTAATGTATATGGAGTAAAGCATTTTGCACTTTGGCCTCTGTCTCCGGCCGCACAGTCCTGTTTTGGTACAGAAAAATGGCTGGGAGATGTGCCTATTGCTCGGGGATAGCTCGAATTTGAAGTTTTAGTTGATCGCTAGGTCATTGCCACTTTTGCTGGCAGGTCCCGCAGTGCCTTGAACGTTCATTTCGATCCAATAGATACTGGACTAACCGGGAGTGATGATTATCATGTTATCGATACTACCGATCCAGAGAGCGTGTTATGCAACATATCATTGAAGGTTTCCTCAGCTTCCAGAAAGAGATTTTCCCACAGCGTAAGGAACTCTTCCGCAGCCTTGCCTCCAGCCAGAACCCTAAAGCGCTTTTTATTTCGTGTTCTGACAGCCGCCTGGTACCCGAGCTTGTGACACAGCAAGACCCGGGGCAGCTTTTCGTTATCCGTAACGCAGGCAATATCGTTCCTTCCTTTGGCCCGGAACCGGGTGGCGTGTCGGCGACCATCGAATACGCGGTTGTGGCTCTGGGCGTCACGGATATCGTGATTTGCGGCCACTCTAACTGTGGTGCTATGAAGGCGATAGCTTCTTGCCAGTGCCTTGACCCGATGCCGGCAGTGGCCCACTGGCTGCACTATGCTGACGCCGCCAAAGCGGTGGTAGAGAAGAAAACCTGGGATAACGAAATCGACAAAGTTAACGCTATGGTCGAAGAGAACGTCATCGCCCAGCTAAATAATATTAAGACTCACCCGTCCGTTGCCGTGGGCCTGCGCAACAACGGCCTGCGTCTGCACGGTTGGGTGTACGACATCGAAAGTGGCGAGATCCGCACGCTGGATAAAAATACGAAGAATTTTGTGTCACTGGCGGATAACCCCGCAGTTCACTTCGAATAAAGTCATGGTTGGTCTTGGCTATGAAATTCAATCCACGTTTCGGCGTGGATTTTTTTAGGGGCAGATCTAAATAATCATGTCCGCTTTTGATACTCACTAAAAGCCATAGCAGATCCCACGATATGGCGAGGGCATCTATCCTCTATAGGGGGTAATATTTGCTTTATCCGTTATAGGGGATAATACTCATTTCATCCGCTTGGGAGGATAAAATGAAAATCACCTCGGCACAGATGCTGGCGCATACATTACGCAACGAGCGTAAAAAGCGTAACCAAAGCCAAAGCAAAACCGCTGACAGTGTTGGGTTAAAACAGGCGACGGTTTCTGCCTTTGAAAACAACCCGGACGGCACCCGGCTGGAGACGTTGTTTAAACTGCTTGCTGCGCTGGACCTGGAGCTACAGGTCACCCCGCGTGGTAAGCCGGTAGATCCCAAGACCTGGGATCAGGAGTGGTAAGCATGGAAAAGTTACGTGTGGCGCTGAATGGCACTGTTGTTGGGACGCTGGAAAAGCATGCCGGCGGCGCGATGTCGTTTGTTTACCAGGAAGAGTGGCTGGCACAAGCCGGCGCACGCGCCATATCGTTATCCCTGCCGTTACAGCCAGAGCCGTTCCGCGGCGACATGGTGTATAACTTTTTCGACAACCTGCTGCCGGACAGCGAACTCATTCGCAGCCGCATACAGGCGCGCTTCAGAACGACAACCAAACAACCTTTTGATCTGCTGGCCAGCATTGGCAGCGACTGTGTGGGGGCGATCCAGCTTTACCCTGAACATGCTGAAGAAGTCCCGGTGAAGCTTAAATGAAATTTCTGATGAAAAGTTAATGTAAACATCAGAAATTTCAATGATAATTTATGCTGGGGTTATGAAATTATCAAAATTTATATCGGGTTGACCTTGGCGAGCATAATAAATTGAGAACCTTGCAATAATGTCCTTAATAAATGATGCCGAAATCTGTATTTCAGGTTGTGAATATACTTCAAGAAAACCATCATAAGGAACGGTAGATATATTTCTAAAATTAATGAACCCTCCAGCAAAAAAATTAGTTTTTGGAAGCCAATGAAAGTACGGTGCTTTGTTATTTTTAAATGCTTTCTGCAACTCCCCTTTCTGCGAATTACTATAACCTGCTTCTGGATAGTCTGGGAAAAGTCTTTGTTGTGAGATAATTTCTGCGAGTAAGACTCTATCTGTATTACACATGTTTGGTGCACGCATTACTAAGTCGCAAGCAGGGTTCATTACTACATATTTTACTTGCCCAGCACGCTCCGTTACAATACTTCCAGTTTTAATTTGTGCTGTTAATGGGGGATATAAATACATTTCTTCTGGATAGCTACGATCTCCATCATCATCTAGTAATTGCAATAAATGAGATAAGGCATGTCGGAGTAATGCTTTCTCCGTTTTCTCAGGGCTTTGAGAGCCATATAGCATCCATTTTTCTTTTTGCGGTAATAGATTCCCACGGAAAACTTGATAGAGGGTGGATTCAATAATCCCACGGCCTCCCATAATTCGTGTTAAGCCGGTATCGTAAATCTCCCAAAAAATGTTGAGAAGATCCTCATATTTAGCCCCGGGATCACCCTTTTTAAATACACCAATATTTACGAAATCAGTATTTACCGGGTCCGGAGTTCCAGTTAGAATCGCAACAGGAATTCTCAATTGAGACTGCTCAATAATTTGAATTACTTGATTACCTTCATTTCCTTGTTCAGCCAGTTTCATATCGATAATGGCTCCGTCGAAGGTGTTATCAATTTTCTCAAGTGCTTCTTCTAGACTCTCACACTCAATGAGTTCTATATCACGATGGGTTTGGGCCCGATAACGAACAATTGTATCTCTGCACACTTCGCGGTCTTGCTCATTATCCTCTACCAACAATAGCCTGAATTTGCTCATTCTATTCATTATCCTCCGTAATCGGTTGTAATCTGAACCATGCACCATGCTTAGCCTCAAAGGCTTTTAACTCCAAACCATTACGCATTGCTGCTTCACCTGCGATGGCTAACCCTAATCCGGTACCTGATTTTTTAGTTGAGAATTCCGGTTCAAATATCATTTCACTTGATATGAATTTAGGTTCTATGCCTGGGCCCGTATCGTGATAATCGATATGGAGTAGAACCCCATCGTCTGTAACGATATCTACGACTATCTGGCGGTCAGGGATTTTTTTTGTTTCCATCCAATAAAGGCTATTATCAGCAAGATTAGTGAAAATAGCATACATATCCTGTTGCCAAGATAAGAATTTAATTCCATCTTCACCGATAACTCGCAGCTGCACATTTTGGCTTTTCATTTCCTCCGTGAAAACAGAAAAAGATCCTTGAATCATCTTTTTTAAATCAAATTGTTTCTTAGCTGCACGTTTACCAGCGGCTAATGGATCAAGCCTACTAAATAATTTAACGAAGATTTCGGCATTATCAGCAATTCCCTCGGCTATTGGTATAACCTTTTCCAGTGACTCAATATCATTTTCTTGGCGAAATCTATCAGCCCAGAAATTCATGTTAGGAATTTGATTGTTAAAGTAGTTTAGGGGGCGACGACCCTCATGTAGAATAACGTTGATAATTTTACCAAGTGTGGCTTGACCTTGATAAATAGCAACAGTCTGGCGAATATCATCAGCCACTTTATTCTTTTCTTCAGCATCCCGATCAATTATTTCAAATACTTCACGAACAGTTTGCTGATCAACACCACCTTTAGTAAGTCGGGAACTAATGTCTTTTTTCAAAGCATCAAAGGAAAATAGCCCTTCTAACTCACGTTCGACTTTCGTTGTAGACCGACTTATGCCAGCCGTTCTTCTGTAATCAAATCTGCGTTCTTCCAATTTTGAAATAACCATTCTTGTGATTTCTTTCAAACGGGAAAAAGCTTTATTCTCTTTAAGACCGTCACGTGCACTTTTTTCTACTAGTCCGGATGATTCGTCCGACTGAATGAGAACATAACCGATAACCTGATTATTACCAATTCGTAATGATGGGTTTTGGATACGTTGCTCATTGAGCTTCAGCCAATCAAAGTCAGCATCGCCTAGTGGACGAATTCGAAATCCATTACGGTAAACGCCAATTCCGTTGTACTCATTCAGCAACTGGCGAGCTTGAAGTTTCCCAACATAATTACCTCTATCATCCCTTAGTCCGCGTTCAATCAACGATTCAATAGCATTTTTGTCTCGGTCGTAAACACGAATATCAAAAACTAGCTCCCCGCAAGAAGAGTCCGTACCGCTATCAAAAATAATCTCGTCCTCAAAAGTATTACGTGCATTCTGTTGGGAATATCTTAATGTACCATTCCCATCTGCGCCTATAAATCCAGTGATACGATAATCAAATAATTCAAATATGGGATAGGGTACGATGCTTTCTATAATATCGTCAACATTAGGAAAACCTTCAATGCTAAGTGTGATACTGAAATCTTCAGAAAAGTCATTATTATTTATTGAACTAATTGGCGGGATTAATTTTTTTAATTCAAACCTAAGCTTATTAAACTGAGTCTGATCCCATTCTTGTAAAACATTAATATCCCCAGACATTGTTAGCCTTGTGCCTGAAGGTTCTGATGTAGGTATTGTCTCTATGAGGATCTCAACATCTTCTAGGAACTCGGCATTTTCAAATGCATCCCATTCAATAAAGGCTGTTGTTTTATCTCCATGATTATCTACTGTTTCTAGCAAAAAATCGGTTCCTAGGATAGATGCGGCATATCGGCCAACTCCTTTCCGTCCCTGCATTATCCTTCCTGAGGGGCTTTTTCGTCTTTCTTGCTTATCTTTGGTGGAGGGAACCATCCATTTGTTAACGACTGTATCTCTGGACATACCATGCCCGCGATCAGTAATGACAATTGAAGTAGTATTTAATTTAGAATTAGCTCGAAATTCAATATGTATGTCAGGTGAGTCAGCATCATAAGCATTCTTCACCAATTCAACTACTGCTGCATAACTGTCCTGAATTAAGTCTCTTCCTATGGTGAGTATATGTCTTCCCGCTGGGCGTATTTTATAGCTAATGATTGAATCCATATTCAGCACTCCTGCCGTAAATTAGGCACTATTTGATCCTATATATTCCTAGGTACGAAAAATCTGTAAAGTTATTATTGTTAACTAACAGATTATTTCGGAACAGTAGCCGCCGTATATTAGCGGTGTTTGGCATGTACTTTACTGCAATAACTACTCTTGAATCACTAACTATAAAATGTGAAAACATAGTTTATCCCTTAGGCTGATTGTAATACTTTCGACTCCCCTATCAGATGATGCCATCTAAAGTATCCTTTATTATGTGTCTTAGGGTAGTGTGGCTGGGTACGATGATATAAACCATTAATTGAATGTTCGTTAATGTTGTGATTTTATGTATATATGGCTAAAGTCTCGCTAATGAAATCACTCAATGAAACTAATTCACTTCTGATTTTTTCAGGGTATTTTTTGTGCAAAGGCTCAGGAACAACAAGTGTAACTCCGGCATCTTTCATTTCTTGAAATTGATTGGCAGAAACACCTTCTTGTAGAGTAAATAAGTGTATATTGTTAATCCTGTTTGCTTCATTAATCGCCTGTCTCCACCGATCCTTACAGGTTGTTTTAACTGCTAACATCCTTAGATTTTCTGCGGGGTATGCTGGGTTATGATATTCAATTCCGGATGGGAAAAGAAAATCAGGCTTTTTTTTACCCTCAGTAATACTTTGCGTAGTAAACGTTGTAAGTCCATTCGCAAGAAATATTTTCTCAAGATGCATCTCAAGTGATTTTCCTGAACGGGATTTTCGACGATTACTAACTGAATTCGCAAGTTCAATGAATTCTTCTACAGAATTGAAACCTTTCTTTATTTTATCTAGAACATGAATTTCTTCAATTTGCCGGAACAATGAATACTCTTTCTCGCGTCGTTCTAGTAACAATTTATCTGGAGTGTCACCTTTGAATTTAAAGATATTTGGAAGATACTCGATAATATCACTACCACTAGGGAACGTTACTTTCCATGGGTCAGGTATTGAGTAATTATGAGATTTCCAATCACTATCATCAATAGCGAAACCGCCTAATATCTGAGCTGATGGACCAGATCGCGCCGTCCCAGGAAGCACTTCGCCAATAATTGCTTCGAGTAAATCTTCTTCTTCAACAGTACAGCATACCCATGCTTCAACAAGGCCACAGTCTTTCAAGTTTTCAGGCGTATAGAAAGCAAATATAGCTATAGCACCGGTATTATTTTGGTTCTGTACCGGGCTTTTTTGTCCACCCCAGCAGGTAATACGAGTTTCATTACGGCCCTTTGGGTTAAGGTTTCTTAGTTTACTGTTGTAATATACAGCTCTTACCTGAGAGTCATTGACTTCATGGGAAATTATTTTTGCTGTAAGACCTACTGATGGATTTTCTTCATCAATTCGGTTAATTGACGGGAAAAGAAAATTTGCTGAATTATTAGGAAGATAAACACCAGATTGATGGCCACCACTAGCTCCGGTATCATTTGCCGAGAGCCTTTTGATATGTATGTACCAATTATCCGATGATTTTTCCGTTAACCAATTTTGAAAATCAGACACTTGATCCCTCTCACCGATATCGGTATGTATACCACCCAGCTATTGTTATGAATTTATTATCCACGTTATTGAATAGATGTCGATGATGAGAGACAAAGTTTTAGTGCATTGCGAGGTTTTTTCTTGGTACTGGAGGATTACTTAATGGAATTATTTCGATGCTAATTATTTAATTGATGAATACCTTTAGAATCGATCACAGCATGAGTATCACTTGCGCATAGCCACTCCTCAATCCTTTCTGATAATGCATTAGCTGAAAGCTTTATTCGGCCTTTCAGAGAACACTCCCAGATGATCAATTCACGCCAGCCTTGTTCTGTCAGTAGTCGGGTGACGTCATTATCCCGCCTGACATTTGAATCGATCTTTTTTAACCAAAACTCGGTCCTTGTCGCGGGCACTTTGAACAGGTAACAATCATGATGATGCCAGAAGCAGCCGTGGACGAAAATTATGGCTTTATAATCATCAATAACGAAGTCAGGTTTACCAGGGAGATCAGAAGCTTGGGTACGGTAAGTTATCCCAGCTTCATCCAGAACCTGGGATAACAATTTCTCAATGGCTGTATTTTGATTACGTATCGCCCTCATGTTCTTGCTTCTGATTGAGGGGGAGTGTACGTCAGCCATAATTTACCTTATGCGGCTTCACTTTTGTCTTTTGAAACAGCCGAAGCAATGTAAGGTTCTAGTAACTTAGCTACGGCTGCAAATGCCGGCACAATGACTGAGTTACCGAACTGCCGATACGCTTGGGTATCTGATACCGGGATGTAGAAGTCTGCTCCACCTGGAGTTTCGAACCCCATAATTCGGGCACATTCTTTTGGTGTCAAACGGCGAGGTCGATTGGCTTGATTTTCAGGATCTGCGAAATCTTTTTCACCAAGTTCCATGTCCCATCCTCGATCAATCAGGATCTCTGAACCATCTTTGTGATAGCGGGCTGATAGCGTTCTGGCAACGCTCGATTCATTTTTCGGATTTACTAAACCAAATCCAAAACCATTGCCTTTTGCCTGGTGTTTTTTTGCATAGTTATAAAGATATTTCCACAGATGCTCTGTCAGAATGTACTTTGGAGCAACATCTTCGAGTAGTAATTCACCAAATGATGGTCTTTTCTTCGGAAAGAACTGACTCAAGTTTTTGAGTGAAAAATCGCCATGAATATTCAAATCACGACGGAACCCAACCAATACGATACGTTCGCGGTGTTGAGGTAAGAAATTTTTCCCATCGATGATTTTAGGATCACTAGGGCCGGTAGCCTGGGCATCAGCAACTTCGTAACCCAGTTCATCCAGTGTTTCCATGATAATTTTGAAGGTTTTCCCTTTATCATGGCTCTTAAGGTTTTTGACGTTTTCGAGAAGGAAAATTGCAGGTTTTTTCGCAGCAATAATCCGGGCTACGTCGAAGAACAATGTCCCCTGAGTTTCACACTCAAAACCGTGAGCTCTCCCCAGAGAGTTCTTCTTAGATACTCCTGCCAGGGAAAAAGGCTGGCATGGAAAACCTGCCAACAAAACATCATGATCAGGGATTTCTTTATCGATATTTTTATATGCTTCCTGATCGGAAATATCATCATTCTCGCTGAGGGTGATCTCGCGAATATCAGAGTTGAACTTGTGATGTGCAGGGTCACAGTACCAGTTAGCTTTGTAGGTGCGAACAGCTTCTTTGTTCCATTCACTGGTAAACACGCATTGACCACCGATCTCTTCGAACCCTTTACGAATTCCACCAATGCCTGCAAACAGGTCGATAAAACGGAACTTATAGTTAGGGTGAAACGATGAGGGTTTTGGCAACATTGATCGCAGTAATTTCACCTCAGCGTCTATCAATACTTTCTGCGGTGTTTTTCCTTTAAGCCAACGATTCAAAGACTCACGTGTCCATTCGCTACCACTGGCTTCACGCAGAAGTTCGGCGATGGCTTTCTGATCGTAAATTCCAACCAGTTTTTCAACTAGTGCCTTATCTTCTTCCTGCTGGGCTAACTGTTGTTCTTGTGCTTCAGCGCGGAAATTTTTTGCACGCTCATGGAACTCTTGCATAATGACTCTTCCAAATGTGGAATGACTTAGTGATAGCCTATCACTCATTATACCCAGTTAAAAGATGTATGGATGAATATCCAGTACAATGCCTGTAATGAGTGTCGTCTGGGCCCGAATGCAACAGGGCAACTCTCAGAAGCTGCCCTGACGATTCACTCTCGAAAATAGGCCGAGTGTGTCATTTCATGACTTCGTGATATTCCATTTCTCTCAATGCCCGGCCATGCAGGTTGCATAGTGCAGGAAGCAGATGCGCGGTTGCATTCAGATAACTATTTAGCTGCCCCCAGTCGACGGCATTAGGCTGGGAACTTGTCTGCAAAAGCTCATTGAATAGCATCAACCCGTTGCACAAACCTTCCGTTTGTTCTGCCGACAATGCCGCCAGATCGAGAAGCTGTGATGGTGTTAAGTCATGCAAATCAATTTGATTGAACAGTTCTCGATAGAGAGCAAGGGTGCTTGTAGCTGTTTCTGACGCTATGTTTTGGCTAATGTTTTCCATATCGGTCATTTCCATTGGGGAGAGAAATACCGCTACCTGAAGAGACGCTAAACTCGGGGTGGTAGCTCGAGCAGTGTTAGCGTACCGGCCCCAACGGATCCCGGCCTTCCCGAAGGAAGCACCACCCGAGCCACCATTGTTTGGGTGCGCATCGGCATGCACGAATTTATATCATATTCGGACAGGGTTGGGGGATTCGGAACGCTAACTCCGGCTGCGGATTGTGCCGCAGCCAACAGACTATAGCGCTGGCGGAAAGGCTAAAAAACAACCTGGATAGAATTACAGGGGCTTACTACTCAGTCTGGAATCCAGCTCGCAACTATCACCAGCATCGGTACTCACCCCCCCAACCCCATCACCCCAAATCCCCCCCATTACTGGCAATCACCTGCTTGTACCACCAGAAAGATTTCTTGCGCGTGCGGGCGAGGGTGCCGTTGCCGCTGTCGTCGCGGTCGACGTAAACCAGGCCGTAGCGCTTGCTCATTTCCCCGGTCGATGCCGCTACCAGGTCAATGCAGCCCCAGGTGGTGTAGCCCATCACCGGCACGCCGTCGGCGATGGCGTCGGCCATGGCGCGGATGTGTTCCCGCAGGTAGCTGATGCGGTAATCGTCGGCTATCTCGCCGTCGGCATTGAACTCGTCGTGTGCGCCCAGGCCGTTTTCCACCAGAAACAGCGGTTTTTGGTAGCGGTCGTACATCATGTTCATGGTGATGCGCAAACCCAACGGGTCGATGCCCCAGCCCCAGTCGCTGCGCGGAATATGCGGGTTGGTCAGGGATTTCACCACGTTGGCGGCGCTGCTGTTGTTGTCGTTCATATCGGCAGAGGCGCAGCGCGAGGCGTAATAGCTGAAGGAGACAAAATCGACGGTGTTCTGCAGGATCTCGGCGTCGCCTTCCTCCATCACGATACTCACGCCTTTCTCGCGGAATACCCGGGCAGAATAAGAAGGGTAGGCACCGCGGGCCTGCACGTCGATAAAGAACAGGTTCTCGCGGTCTTTCTCCAGCGCGGCCCACACGTCTTCCGGCTTGCTGGACCAGGGGTAGAAATTGCCGCCCGCCA
>Ga0308166_1003508_pt1 | contig 13288 bp, 15 predicted proteins | sample PhyCR2_2_FD_202137 | JGI IMG/M metagenome (GOLD analysis project Ga0308166, IMG submission 202137) | Phyllosphere microbial communities from UC Gill Tract Community Farm, Albany, California, United States - DLSLCC.R2 | ecosystem: Host-associated > Plants > Phyllosphere > Unclassified | place... | reverse complement strand
GAATCAGCCATTCGTTGACGGCGGACTGTTCATGATGTCCCTGCTCCTGGGACTGACCCAGATGGAGCTCGGCTCGTGCCTGCTGAACACCGCTATGGGTGTCGAGAAGGAACAGAAGATCCGCAACATCGTGGATATTCCAGAGAATGAAGTCTTCATCGCGTTCGTAGCCGTCGGCAATTTCGACAAGAACGTTTTGGTTCCTCGCTCAAAGCGAGTCGAATCGGACAGCATTCTCAAGCGACACGCATAGAACTTAGATAAACCGGTAAGGAACGCAACAAGAGTATGACGACGCCAACAGCAATTGCGCAGGAACAGATCGAAGGACCAGACATGACCGAGTCAAGCACCGCTTATCCCGTGCAGCCAGGCATCTGGCTGCAAGCAGGGATTTCAACGGAACAAGAAGCGCACTTCCATGTTTACGGTCCCGTCGGCATTTCATTGAGCAGGGGAGTGGCGGAGTTCGCACCGGGCGGGCTGCTCTCCACGAGCACCTACTACAACGTATTCAACTACGGTAAGTGGAAAAGGATCTGCGGCGATCTCCCATTGGAGCTCCAGCTCAAGGGCCGAGGACGCTACCAGCTGAATGTCTTCCAGGCTGACCGTCACAAGTCATGGCACAAGATTGTCAGCGAGGTTGTCACCATCGATGGCCTATACAGCCATCCAGTTGCCGTCGACGAATCGACTTCCGATGAATCCCTGCTGTTCTTCGACCTGATGGCCCTGCAGGACGGTGAACTCGAGGACTTTGCGTGGGCTACCACCGCCAAGCCAGTGCGGACACCTGAGCTGATGCTCTCGGTCACCACCTTCCGCCGCGAAGCCGAAGTTGAAAGCACTGTCTCGCGTTTCCGCGAATTCCGTGCGGGTTCGGAACTCAAGGACCACATCAGCATGACCGTGGTTGATAACGGTAATTCGCTGAAGGTCGAAGACGGCGACGGCGTCGAAATCATTGCCAACGAAAACCTCGGCGGAGCCGGCGGCTTCACCCGCGGCTTGCTGCGGGCCCGTGAAATCGGAGCAACCCACTGCCTTTTCATGGATGACGACGCGTCGATCCAGATGGAAGCACTCTCACGCACCTGGTGGCTGCTGGCCTTCGCGAAGGATCCACGCACCGCTGTTGCAGGATCGATGATCAATGCCTCCCACCGGTGGCAGATCTGGGAGAACGGCGCGGAATTCGAGCTTGGCTGCAAGCCTCGCTACCATGGCCTGGATCTTCGTTCCCGCGATGCAGTGTTCAATATGGAATACGAGACCACTGCACCCGCACCAGATGACCTTTATGCCGGCTGGTGGTTCTTCGCTTTCCCGGTTGACCAGGTTGAGCACCTGCCATTCCCGTTCTTCGTGCGTGGCGATGACGTGAGCTTCTCGCTAGTCAATGACTTTGACATCGTTTCGCTGCCAGGCGTCGCTTCGGTTCAGGAAAACTTCACCGACAAGGCCTCGCCAACGACTTGGTACTTGGACTTCCGCAGCCACTTGGTCCACCACCTGTCGCTTCCTGAGAAGCGCCGTTCTTGGGCAGAGCTGCAGCAAATGGTGGCCAGCTTCTACATGCGCAATGTCATGCGCTTCCATTACGACACGCTTGCTGCCATCAACCTGGCATTCGAAGATGTGCTTCGCGGCCCGAAGTTCTTCGACAAGCATGCAGACATGTCGAGAAGGCGTGCCGACCTGAAGGCACTGACCAAGGACGAAGCCTGGAAGCCCGTCCAGGAACGGCCAGATGAACTGCACGGGGAGAAGCCACGTTATTCTCGTGCGCTGATGCTGGCTACCTTGAACGGGCACTTGCTTCCGCTGGGCAAGGACGCTGATGCAAAACTGACGCTGTCTTCGCCGTTCCGTGATGACTACCGGAAGGTCTATGGGGCTAAGGAAATCACCTATCTCAATGGTGATCAGTCTTCTGCATATGTGGTTCGTCGAAGCCAGAAGAAGTTTTGGCGCGAATCGCTGCGCTTGGTACGAAACACCATGCGACTGCGCTCGGCATATGAGGAGAACATCCGACTATGGCGCGACGGCTACGATCAGCTGACTTCCGACTCGTACTGGACTGACAAACTGAATCTTGCAGATTCCTATGAAAAGAAAGTTTGATCACCTATAGATATCTGATCTTCGATTAGACGACCGACTCAGAGTTCATTGCAATGTTCTCTGAGTCGGTTTATATCTATGAGCGAGTAGACGTTCCTATAAACTAATACGATATACACATACTTTTGGCCAGCTTTTGGCGTGAATGTATCAATAATTCGTTGGGCAATTGAGTACTTCATTGCACGACATTTTGTCGCTGACGCTACTGGAGTATAGCTGACGTCAGCCATAGAGGATGCAAGCGGATTTCGCGAAAGTAACAGATTTTTAGCCACCAGATCAATTTTTCGCAAGTTTTGTATCATGTATTAGCACTGGACAATCTGGCCAGCGCACCTCATTTCGATGAGCGACATCAAGCATAGACGAAAAATGCCTGGAGCCGTTTGTTAATTAGAAAGGTGCTGCGTCAACGCTAACTGAAAATTGACTCCTCCAATCCAAGCCGGATTTCCGATTCCTCCTCAGTGGCACTCAACAGGACCTGACGATTCTTCGCCCGGTACGAATCACCGGCCAAAGACAACACTTCCGCATGATGAACCAAACTATCAATCATTACTGACGCAACAACATCATCACCGGAGACCTCACCCCAACGACCAAACGGCATATTCGACGTCACCTGCACGGCACCTGCTCATACCGGTGCGCAATCAGCTGAAACAGCAAATTTGAGCAGCCTCAGCATCAAAGGGCAAGTACCCCACCTCGTCGATGGTCAACAATCTGAACCGTCTCTGCCGCCGCAACGGATCATTCAACTTCCTGACTTGATGTGCGGAAGTCAACCTTTGCGTCCAGCCAGCAGCCGTATCAAAAAGCGTCTGATACCCCTGCTGGCAGTTTTTGAAGCTCAAAGCGATACCCGGATGAGTTTTACGTTCCTCAGTAGGGCCCAGCAGAATCACGTGCTTAGCTTTCGGAAAGAACGTCGTCGTGGCCAAGTGCGCCAGAACATCACGGCGCAGCGAAGGCTGAAAAACACAGTTGAAATCTTCCAGTGTTTTCATCGAGGAAAATCCTCGCCGGCGATACACATAGCGGTACCGCTGGCGTTCCGATCAGCAACCTGGCGCTGGGGCATCGCGGCCGGTCCTTCCTCGTGCGGCCCCCCTCATTGCGAGCTTGATCAGCCAGTTGCTGCCATGTCCGATGGACCGTGGGCATTTGCATGACTCTGACCAAATGCTCAATGGTTGCTTCTAGCGAGCTTATGATGGATCTCCTCGAAAGTCATGCTCATTCAGACCGAGAATCTTGTTGTATTCAGATAGCTGTCGCGTCTCGAGCACCACACCGTGGATGTTCTTAGCCGCGCTGTACGGCGGCTGTGATTGAAGGCGGAGCGCAGCGTTGCAGCAATCTGCACATGGTCCGGATCAGTTATCATTTGGTGCTTGGCGCAGCACTGTGGGTGATCCTCTACCATCAGTTGGTCACAAACCCCGATGACTCGATTCATATTCAGCGTGAAATCAACAAGCCGCCTAATCACTAAGGGATTCACTGGTAGTCGTTGCGGTCCAACCCTACGTAGTAGTCCCTGCTGATCCGAACCCGATGACTGAACAAACTTGCCGGAGGCATCGACGGCAACACCGTCATCGCTTTCACGTCTACCGTGCGCCTATCGACGAGCCGGCCGTGGATCGAGCGGGGGGTATGCGCATTAATGATCGGCAACCATTCGATGAGCTGCTTGTTGAAACCCTGTGGTGACGTGAACTTTCGCCCCGGCATGAACGAGGTCTCCAAGAACTGGTTAACGCGCTCCGTTTGGCCTTTGAATTCTTCGATTCCTCGGCGGAGCCAAGATGATCCGGGCTGCCATCGTCCCGGCAAACTCTGCGGCGACTTCCGCGACTTTCCCCTTCGCCGCCAACGTCCGATTTACGGCCCCAAATCAAACTCTTAGGCACCGCCCCAACATTGTTGATCAAGCTCCACATCCCAGCGATAAAGCCTCTCCTTGCCGGTCGGGTATCATCCGCGCGTTGAACACTCCTGAATAGGGTAGCGTCATTACCAATACTGGCGACATTGTTGACTGCCCGAATCCGGCAGGAATCCGCGGTTCGGGGAACTACAGATGCATTTGTGCTGCTTGACTTGGCTCATGGGTCAACTGGTCCACGCTGGTGTATTCAGGACGTATTTGCGTTACGCTGTTCTTCAGTGTGGATATGGAATGCTTCCATCCGATGCGTTCGGCAATAACAGTGGCTGGCATGCGCGGATATTCAAGAAACAGCTTGTCGTTTTCTGGTTCGAATGCTTTCGCGACAGATTCGCGTTTTGCTCGATAGTTATATGGCTGCTCTGCAGATGCCAGGGCCGAGCGTACGGTGTTACGCGCGATACCAGGACATCATGAGATCTCTTTGACTGGCGCGCTTTCTGCTCGATTCTGCCGACGGATGACTGCCGACTGTTCCACATTGATCTCGCCCTTAGAGTGACTGTTGATTGGCCCGAGTGGGGTCAATTTTCAAATGTCGTTCAAGGGTCGGTAGTCCGTTAGCGTTGCCAAGGCCAGCTTTGCAGCATGGGGTACTTGGTCGTGAGACTCTTTGCCTATGAAGTGCCAACGGTTCAGGAATCGCGTGGGGGATTTTTCGACTTCAAACGTGAAGATGAGTAATCTTCATGTGAATAATCTTTCACATCCCTGTCTACACTGCCTCAGCGCCTTATCTGACGGCAACCCTCAGCAAACCCATAATGGCATTCTTGAGCTGGCTACGCGGGAGTTACTGTGATTCGATTGAGGAGTACTCGGGCAGGGATCAAAGTTCATCCCGGATGTACTAAAATGACGATGAGCAATCAAGTGGATCTTGAACACTTAACTCAAGCCAACATATGGAAAAGAGTAGCCAAATAAATGCCGACAGAAATGATTCAGGGTCTAGAAATCCCCTACAAGATTCAAAAGAGGAAATCTGATCGCAAACATCTTCTAGTAATTTTCTCGGGTTTCCGAGCACATGGTACTTTTGATTTTGGCGGAAAAGCGCTCAAGAACATTTCGTCTGAAATATTGTGGATCGACGATACATTTGACGGCTTCTATTCGTACTATATTCTTTCGTCACAGGGGAAAGATATTTCAGAACGTATCAATACCTTTATTGAAAGTCACTTAGATCGTCTAGGTATCAGCAAGCAAGAGTGTACATTGGCAGGATTCTCCAAAGGAGGAAGTGCCGCCTTGTATTACCTTGCAAAATATGGCTATAAGAACGCTGTAATCACGGTACCGCAATTTAAGATAGCAAGCTATATAAAAAATAATTCGCCACGCGAAATTTCCCCTATGTTCGGAGCTGAGGATTCCGAATTATTCTTAGCGGGGGACAGTATCATTACCGATGCCATTACGCGAGATGAAGACAAAAACAAAAACATATATCTTTATACGTCACCTTCGGACGTACAATATAAGACAGAGATACTTCCACATCTGAAGTATTTAAAGTCTTATGCTAATTTCAACTACGTAGTTTCAGATACTCCGCTTATTCGCCAGCATGACCAAGTTACGCGATATAATGTTCCAACAATTATCGCGGTTTTGTCCCTGCTTACCGAGGGTATCGTTCCAAGGTTCGGTTCAGTAACCAACGGAAGTCCACGAGTATCCCTTAATGCGACTGGGAAACGCCCGAATAACCCGCCGGCATTGTCCGAATTGAATAAATTCAGTGTTATTGGAAATAAGTTATTCATTGAGGGTGAAGTTGTCTTCAGGGGGCACCCTAGCCTAGGCTATAGCAGTCAAAAGACAGCAGCCCTATTCGAGAGTCAAAATGGCGTAATATCCATACCTCTAGGCCATGACCGAAATAACCTCATAAACTCTCGATATTACGAGGATGAGTTTATTGATTACTCATATTCAAAATTTGCGACTAGAAAATATCAGGGAATAAATTTGGATAATTTCCCTTTTGGGAAGTTCAAGTTTTCCATTAATAGCATGCACGAGAACGGAGTGGAAGCAACATTATCCAAGTATTCGTTGCGCAAAAAATCTGATATATACTTCACGGACGATTACGTTATAAACACGATTTGCGAGGACGATTCAGTATACTTATTGAAGCGTAGGTATGAAGAGCTTGACAGCTTCAAAAATGAACTGCGAATTGATCAGTTCGAAATCAAGAGCCAACGGTTGTATCTAAAGGGCCTTTTCGCGCCAATGTCATTTAATTTTGGCGAATGGTCGTCCATTCAGTACAAAATTAGATTCGAGGATACTGCCAAAGGAACATCTTACATCTACTCATTAGCTAATGCCAGTAGACCGTACGAATCGACGCTTTCCTCGGAGAAGCATTTTGATAAGTCAAAAGCTTACTTTGCCACTAAATCTTACCGTGGTATTGATCTCTCAGAGTTAATGAGCGGATCCTACGTTGTCAGCTTGGTCGCTAGTTTTGGTTCCCATGTAATTCTCGAGACGCTCTCAGATGTGCTTGAGGTTAGTTCGACGGCATTAGAACTTAAACCTGTAATTGCTGTCGTGGGGTCCTGCGTTAGTCGCGATTTGTTCAATTCCAGACTGAATCGTGGATGGAAAGAGTATATGTCCATTGGTCCAGAACATTATCAGATGTCGCTTATTTCTTTGATGTCTCAGCCTGTTGAATTTGAAACCCAGCTGTTCAGTGATCTATCACCGCATGATTTGGCTGCAACATCACGCGACTTTTCCAAGAAATTCCTTGATGAGATGACCAATACGCCACCGGACTATATTTTGATCGACCTATTCGCGGACTCTCGTTTCGATGTAATCGAATTTGAAGATTCGATTGTCACGGACAATTCATGGAAAATTGGAAAATCTCAAGCGTATAATAAGTTTGATGAAATGCGTAGGATTTCACCAACCATCGATGCTGAAGAGTACTTTGAACTATTTGAATCAGCATGTCGTCGATTTAGAGAGTTCCTATTGAAGAACTGCCCTAAGACGAAAGTAATCCTGAATTCATGTCGAGCCAGTCTGACCTGGCAGTCAATAAGTGCAAGTGGTGCATTTAACACAAGCGCAATAAAAATACAAAACTTGCGGTGGGCGCGGTTAGAAAGAATCTTAATTGGATTATTGAATCCAAAAATCATAGATTCCACTAAGAAAATTATTTCTGGTGATCCCGAGCATCCCTGGGGATTAGGGCCCGTTCATTACGAGCCTACTTTTTATCGCACGTTGTCGCGGGAACTCTTTAGTGAGATCTACTCTGCGGATTCACCGTTTGCTAAGTTGCAAATACAAATAAACTAGCTGAGCTTGAACTGTTGCTTTTGAGCGTGCGTAACTTCAACCGCAGTGTCACACAAACTGGAATTTGGCTATTTTGGGCTATGGTATTTCACGGAGTGGACTATTTTGGATAATGAAAGAACCTTGTGCTGATACTGGCATATTACGATGGAGACTTGATCAAGTCGGGCCCATGACCGGGAAACCTAGCCACGTCTGCAGAATAGGATGAAACGGTACTGCTGTTCTGGTTGATTGGTGTGCAATCTCATGACTTCGTAAACAGTGAATCTCACGACTTTGTACACAGCTACTAACAGTCTTGAACTGTTGGTAGCTGTCCAACTATCATTCATGCTCAAAAACAGTCGACATGTGTAACTGCAGAGCGGGGAACACAGCTCGATACTACTTCGCTTTCTTCTCTGACTGCCGGGTCTTCATCGTCAGCTGTATAACACTGATCGAATACGACGAAACGAACTTCCCCTCAACTTTCAAGGCCACTAACGTTCGCGAGGACGACAGCACCACTTCGCTCGTTTCAAGATTCAACAATAAGAATTCTGTGTCGGTGATAGTTCTGACGAACTGACGGCGGGCGAGCAATATTGGCAACGAAATATGGAACCCCTGATGGAATGTCCAGCGGATTTCCTTGGTCACTTCCACCAGCATCTGATTGGGTCCCATTAGGTGTACTGGATCCGACTCGTCATGTGTGCTCTGCATGATCGCACCAGACTTCGACACCAACACATCCAGCCTCTGATGCACTGATGCGCTCAATTGAATATTTGACTCCTTCAGGGCCACCGATATTCCGCAGGAGAGCCACTCGTTATTCCGGTTGAGAACCACGCCCGGTTCTGGGTTCAAGGGTGTCCCTACCAGCTCATCAGCACTCCGCGGGAACCCGCTTATTGCTCAGCTTGCGCTATTGATTCACGCATGTTGAACCCGCCAGTTTCCACCCAGATCGTGTTGTGAACGATCCGGTCCTTGATCGCATCGACCATCGCACGCGCCCCGAACCGGGCATGCGAGTCCGACTGCTCGTACTGGGTGCAGAAGATAGTTGTCGAAGCATCGTAGCGTCGCTCCATCAGTTCGAAAATGTACTTCAAGAACCCGCCGGCCGGAGGATCAAGCGGACACTCATCAAGTACTAAGACGCTGTAATTCGAGTACTTGTTTAGCAGCTTCAGCTGGCCAAGCTGCTTGGCAGTGGCTTGTTGCCACTCCTCCTCCAAATCAGGCAACTTCACATAGCCAGTCCTATAGCTATGCATGCAGGCCTGCTTGGCAACAGCACACGCCAGGTACTATTTTCCTGGCTCGGTGAAGTCTTGGAAGACCAAATCCTTGTTCAGCACAGTGAAATGACAGGTCGCTAACTGAGCCAGCAAGGACTGGTTCAGGCCACGTTCTTCGATTCGGTCCACTTGGTGCAGGTCAGCATCCCGATACCTCAGCTTCGTACGGCGGATCAAGCCGTTGGCCGTGGCATTGACGAATAATCCGTGGGCTTGGTCCACGGCCATCGCGATACGCTGCTCAACGCTCAGGGTGTCAACGCTAACTGAAAATTGACCCCCTACCGCCAAACGAAAATTGACCCCTCCCCACCCAATTTCTTCTAAACCTGCTCAGCACCATGCAACAGGTCCTGACGATTCTTCACCCGGTACGAATCACCAGCCAAAGACAACACCTCCGCATGATGAACCAACCGATCAATCATCGCCGAGGCAACCACATCATCACCAAAAACCTCACCCCACCGCCCAAACGGCATATTCGAGGTCACCAACACCGACCCCTGCTCATACCGATGCGCAACCAGCTGGAATAGCAAATTAGCAGCCTGAGCATCAAACGGTAAGTAGCCCACCTCGTCAATGATCAACAACTTATACCGCTTCAACCTCCGCAGCTCATCACCCAATCTCCCGCCCTGATGCGCCGCCTCCAGCCGTTGCACCCAGCCCGCAGCGGTATCAAAAAGCGTCGGGTACCCCTGCTGTCAGGCTTTGACGCCCAAAGCAATACCCAAATGGTTTTCCCGACCCCCGGAGGTCCCAGCAGAATCACGTTCTCGGCCTTCGGGATGAACGTCGTTGTCGCCAAATGCGCCAGAACATCACGCCGCAATGACGGCTGAAAATCGCAGTTGAAATCCTCCACCGTCTTCATGGAAGGAAAATGCGCACCAGCAATACGCAACGCGGTACCACTGGCCTCTCGATCCGCGACCTGGCGTTGCAGCACCGCTGCCAGATACTCCTCATGGGACCAGCCCTCATCGCGGGCCTGCTCAGCCAGCTGCTTCCATGTCCTACGGATCGTAGGCATCTTCATGGCTCTGGCTAAATGCTCAATCGTTGCTTCCAATGAACTCATAAAAGATCTCCTCGAAAATCAGGGCCGTCCAGGCCGAAAAGCTTGTCATACTCAGATAACGGACGTGACTGGACCACTGGCTCGTGGGTGTCACGTGCGGTAGTGCGACGGATCTTGTTGAACGCAGAACGCAGTGTTGCAGCAACCTGCACATGTTCCGGATCGGTGATGACTTGGTGCTTGGCCCAACACCGCGGATGGTCCGCCACCACCCGCTGATCGCACACCCCGATGACTCGATCCATGGTGAGCGTAAAATCAACAAGCCTGCCAATCATTGACGGATGCACCGAATAGTCGTTGCGGTCCAGCCTCGCGTAGTAGTCGCGACTGATCCGCACCCGGTGATTGAACCCCGTCACTGGCGGCATCGGAGGCAACACTGTCATCGCGGCCAGATCTGTCGGGAGCCTATCGATGGGCCGGCACTGGATCGAGCGGACCGTGCGCCCATTGGCTTTCGGCAACCATCCGGTGAGCTGCTGGTTGAAATCCTGCGGAGAAGCGAACTTCCTTCCCGGTAAGAACGACGTTTCAAAGAACTGGTTATTACGTTCTGTCTGCCCCTTAAACTCAGGATCCCGCGGCGGAGCCAGGATGATCCTGGTCGCCAACGTCCCGGCAAAGGCTGCGGCGAGTTCAGTGACTTTTCCCTTGCCACCGATGGCCGATTCGCGGTCCCAGATCAACGTCTTAGGTACCGCACCAGCACTATTGATCAACTGCCACATTCCGGCGGTCAGGTCTGGGCCTTGCCGGCTAGGAATCATCAGCGCGTTGAGCACCCTTGAATAAGACAGCGTCATCACCAACACTGGCAGCATCACTGATTGCCCGAAACCAACGGGAATACGAGGCTCAGGGAACCAGAGGTCCATTTGCGCCGCTTGCCCTGGCTCGTGGACCAACCTGTCAGCCGGGTCCACGCTGGTGTATTCCGGTCGTATCAGCGCCACACGGTTCTTCAGCGTGGAGATGGAGTTCGTCCATCCGATCCGTTCTGCAATGACCGTGGCCGGCATCCGCGGGTATTCGAGCAGCAGCTTACGAATCTCCGGTTCGAAACTGTCAGCGATGGAGCCGCGCTTCGCTCGTTGATATTGAGGCGGCTGCGTTGCTTCTAATGCTGAGCGTACGGTGTTGCGTGCGATGCCAAGGCGTCGCGAGATCTCTTTGATTGGCACGCCTTCTGCTCGATGCAGACGACGGATCTCAGCCCAATGTTCCACATTGATCACTCCCTCAGAATGACTGTTGAAAGGCCCGGGTGGGGTCAATTTTCAAATGTCGTTCAAGGGTCAGTATTCAGTTAGCGTTTACACCGGGACATGCTGAGCACATCGTCTTGGGCTTCGAAGGCCGTGAGCAGGTCGCCGGCGGCCATTTCGCACAGTTTGCGCTTCGCCTCAGTATTCAGGCTCATGAGTTCTTTCTCGCGTAGTAGTCGCTACCACGCACGCATCCACTGCTTTTCTGAACCTGGCGCGAGGGCGGTTTCTTTCCAGTGGTCGTCTTGTTGATTGAGCAAGATCGGATGCAGATGCCCGTAACGCGAAGACTTGGCCTGGATTGCAAAGCGACGAAGCAGTCATTTTCCAAACGCTGCGCACCGTATTTCGAGGACAAGCGCAGCACCGCCAGCGCCGGGCTGATGCCTTGCTCGGTCACCGGGACCGAGATGGAGATCTTGTCGGTGACTTCCAATGTGTTCGGTCCGATGCGGTGCGCCCAACCTCGTAACCGATTGGCGTCACATGCCCGGTATTTGCGCTCTGGTGGGATATCGGCGTCGTTGGTTCGGTAGTGGTTCACCATGGTGGAAGGGAAGATCGGGTGGTTCCTCAGGCGTTGAGACTGCAGATATACTTCCAGCACGGTGGAGGTGATGCGCAGGCCAACGTTCTCTCCGACATGCTTGAGTGGTACGAAGTAGAAGTTCTTCTTCCACGTCACGTAGCTGTTCTTGGCGACTTTGCGGCCAGTGACCCAGGTGCTGATCTTGTACGGGACTGCTGGCAGATCCCGTAGCAGGGGCTGCTCTTTTTCGGTGAACTCGCCCTGGCGGGAACCGGCATGCTTTTGGAAGGGCTGGGCGTTGTATGCGGCTACCTGCCGGTACACTGAGGCCCTCAGGGAACCGAGGCTGCTGAATTTCCCCATGGTGTTTTCCACGCTGGACTTGTCTTTGGATTTGCGTACGCATCCTGGCAGGATTGCCGAGCTGTACTGCTCGGCGAGGTGCCGGTAGGCGCCGCTAAGAATGATTTCCCGTCGGCTGTATGCTTGATGACTCCGGTTTTCAGGCTGTCGCATACGATTCTCGGGACGCTGTTGCCCAAGGCGGTGAACATCGCTGAATGACAGTGCAGCCAGGAATCCTGTCGTATATCTGTGCAGGGTTCCACAAATGCGTACCGGCCGAATGGAAGACTGGCGATGAACAAGTAGACGGTGGGTTGTTGGCCGGTGACTGGGTCGTGCAAGGCCATGGTTAGACCTGACCAGTCCACTTCGACGCTGATTCCAGCTTCGTGTTCGACCCGCGAAGGGTCACTGTGTTCAAGCACGTAGCATTGATAGAACTTGCAGAACCGGCCATAGCCCATGAACGCGGCGCCGGAGTCTTTGGCTTTGCCGGCGTATTCGGCGTGCAGGTACCTGAGATTCGTGCCGACATTAGCTAGTTCTTTATGGACGGTGGGCCAGTCTGGTTGGGTGAACGCGGTCTCGTGTTTGCTGCGGCCGGGGAACAGCAATTGGTAGATCTATTCATCGTTCAGGTCTTTGAGCTCGTCCCAAGTGCGAGATAACCCGTCTGCTCCGGTGATGACTTCAACGACGCTGTTGCGGGGAATGCCTTGGGTGGACGCGATGGCGCGTCCGGAGATACCCTCGGCGCGAAGCTGGAGTATTCGCTTCGCTTTGATCTTTCGTAGCATTGGAAATGGCTCCTTACATCACACAGGCTGATGCATGGTGGGAGGAGTATATACAGGGTGGCTCTGACCGAGAATATTGTTATTTTTGCTTGGTAGCTCTCAAAGTGTCAAATATTCACAATCGCCGTTTGCTCAGATATTCGGCGCTATTGCTTCCAACATCGACAAGGAAACAGTCTCGGTGGCTGGCGTGTGGTCCAACAGTTCTCAGACAGCTTGACGCGTGGTTTGGTTCAAGGATCGATGTGGCCGCCACTTGTTGTAGTGCTCCTTGAAAAGCTTGAAAAGACTTTGTACTTCAGTCAAATCCTGTGGCTTGTTCGCCGTTGGGAAGCGTTTCAAGGTACGGTGCGAACGTTCGTTCTTTCCCTGAGCTGTGGGTCTTCGCGGCAGCCCGGTGATGGGCATGCTGCCTTTGGACGCAGGAAAGATTTCCACGGAGCCGAACGTTCCACTGCCCAGTTGGTTGAATGCTCTGAAATTATCACTGAGCACTTCCTGCGGTGCACCGTATTCATTGATTGCTCGTATGAGT
>Ga0308166_1003505_pt1 | contig 13295 bp, 17 predicted proteins | sample PhyCR2_2_FD_202137 | JGI IMG/M metagenome (GOLD analysis project Ga0308166, IMG submission 202137) | Phyllosphere microbial communities from UC Gill Tract Community Farm, Albany, California, United States - DLSLCC.R2 | ecosystem: Host-associated > Plants > Phyllosphere > Unclassified | place... | reverse complement strand
CAATGGCCCACATTCTTAATACCTGGCGGCGGTGAGCGGTACTTCTTCATCACTAACTTTGCGTTATTCTGTCTTATGCTTTTTGTTATTAGCCGGCTTGCTTCAGGATCTTTAACAATGCTGCTGCTTATTTCATTTGTAATGTTGCCCATTCTGTTACGCGGCTTCTCGATCCCACCAATGGCCGAGGTTGGCTATAGGGAGGATGTGGAAAAGTTCAAATCATTACCAGCAGGAGAATCCATGCAAATCCGCATAAATCCGCCCGGATGGTTCATGCAACTAAACAAAAAATAATATAAGGGCCAGCAGGCCCTTTTTCTGTTAATCGGTAATATAGGTACTGATAAACCTGAATATTTATTGTTGCAGAGTCCAAAAAATGTAACTTTTTCTGGCATATCAGTGATTATCTTTTTTTGAATTGCTACTTTTTCGAATTTCAGAACAACGATCTGTTGGGTAGGTTAAGAATGGATAGTTTAATATTTACACTGAAACTTGTATCTCTACGCAACGCCCAAACTTTTAACTTATAGCTAAAAGGATCTCTCTTATACCATATGAGTCATGACCTTGCCGGCGTTTCATAATAAGTCATTCCCCCAACCTCACCCCCCATATTTTATGCGGATTCCAGCTGTATGCGTAATGAATTCCAACGAGCATTAATTTCAACTGCAAGCTATACCAAAAGAACTTGTCGCATATCGATGCAAGAAGAATGATGTATTTACCTTAAATAGATTACTCGGGCTATAATATTAACTCAAAATTTATCCCATTCTATCTCAGAGACACGTCCATCACAGGGAGTAACCCCTGTACATTTAAATTACATCCTGCGCACAAAGGAGCCTTCTGAACGAAAAACTCAACGAATTTGTCCCACTGGCGCCTCACACCAAAGCGATCTAATCCATATACCTGTCAGATGCAACCAGTTCCACTAAATCTACATATTCATAATTTCACTTTGAATATTTTGCCAGTCAGGTGGATATGCGTTGAAGCGTTGTTTTACAGAGACATACCGCAAATCACAAACTGCCCTGAAGGTGGTTTTGAGGTGATTTGCGGTATTTTTTTGTGCTACATGTGTGCTACGACTCAATCGTCGGCCGGTATGGCTCATACACAGCGAGAACCTCCGCCGTCACCTTTCCCAGCACCACTATCCCATCCAACCCCTGACCGTCGATCGTCTCACCGTCCTGAGTGATGATGCCCGAGGGAATCAATTTCCCAATCTGCAGGTAATCCTCAAGCTGATATGCAACGGTGTCGTCAGGCTTCATCCGTGCAGAACGGTCAACCAGTACGAATCCTTCCGGCGTTTCAATGCGCATCATGTTGGCCGGGTCCGGCATCAGAATATCGTTCAGGTTAAGACGCTGCTCAACATGGTCCTGTGCAGGAGATGGAAAGCCCATGTCAGATTCCCCCGTTCGGGTTGAACTGGGCCTATGTCTTAGCCTCCCCCCTCCTGCGTGGATACGTCACGGAAAGTGCTTGCGTGCGTCTTTATCCACTGATTCGCCTCGCGCAGGCTGAAGTGCCAGTTTACTATCTCAAGCTGATGGACAAAGTTCTGCGTGGTGACAACGTACCGCCCTGTTGAATCGCGCTTAATGGCATTAACGAATGCACCTTTAATCTCGTAGTCGCGTGGCATGCTAAATCCTCCATTGATAAATACTGTATGGATAAACAGTAATATCGATCGGTGGTTTTGATCAAGACGGAGCGGCTCACAGATTTGTAAACGTATGGTTGTGAAAGGGATTTTAGTTTGGCAACAGCCGCGGGGAGTGACTAATCTCAAATCACCCATCCCGCAGCCTGCGAAGATAGGCGCGGTCTGTACCTGCCCCGTTGCCGGGGCTTTTTTATTCAAAATTGGCGGGCAAGATATGATCGATTCCTTGAACATATCTTGCTCCAATGAGAAAATTCCGCATCTTTTTTGGGGAGCATACTATGGCTCAATTGTTTGCCAGATATATGACTATTGGCGTTTTGAACACACTTATACATTGGTGTGTATTTGCAATTTGCGTGAAAAATGGGCAGCCGCAGTCGCTATCAAATTTCATTGCATTCTGTGTTGCCGTTACGTTTTCATTTTTTGCCAATGCTAAGTGGACTTTTAGCGCTGAGGCAACAACTATCAGATATATGATGTACGTATTTTTTATGGGTGCGATAGCGACTCTTGTGGGGTCATATAGTGATCAAATGAGAATAAATCCTATAGTAACACTGGTTGCATTCTCATTTATAAGCCTTGTCTGCGGATTCATTTATTCTAAACATGTAATTTTCAGGGAGAGAAAATGAAAATATTACTAGTGGTTCCCGCCTTCAATGAGGAAGACGCAATGAACATTTTCTATCGTCAGGTACGGTACTTTAAACCATTTCAAAAATATGATGGGAAGGTAATAAAATCATGTCATTAATGGGGAGTAGATTAAATAAATACCAGACTTTATTAATATTAGTTATTTTATTAATAATAATGATTACCAGACGACCAGATATATTTAACCACCCTCAATTATGGGCTGAGGATGGCAGAGCTTTTTTTCAATCCGTTTGGAATGTTGGAGTTTTTGATTCTTTAATTGCTCCAAGGGATGGATACTTCCAAACGCTACCTAAATTAACCATGTCATTGGCTTCCTTTCTGGGAGTGAGCTACTCGGCGGTTACGGCCCTAGCGGCGGCTGTGATTTTACGGTGCCTTTTTTTAGCTTATATACTATCAGTCAGAATGAGCTTTGTTAATATAAAATATAGGATAGCTTTTTGCTTTTATTTTGTGCTACAACCCAACATACAAGAAGCATATATAAATATAACTAACGCTCACACTTACTTAGCAATATATTTATTGTGCATCATGATTTCAAAGCCGCCTACCGACACACTTTGGAAATGCCATGATTTTATAATACTTGTCTTGTGTGGCCTCAGTGGACCATTCATTGGCATCCTCGCGCCTTGCTTGGCATTAAAAAGAATAATTGAGCATGGTTCAATTACCAATGCCATAAAGAAATTTAATTTATTTGATATAGTATTTACTATGTGCGTTCTTACTCAGTGTGTAGCTATTGCAACATCTAGTGCTGACAGAACACCGGCGCCACTTGGTGCTAGCTGGGATTTATTTGCAAGCATAATTTCATATAAGGTTATATTAGGGTCTATGATTGACCTCAATCATGTTAGATGGGCATGGGGGAAAAGTATATTAAACACAGCCATATGTACATCTATAATTGGATTTTCTTTATTTTACTTCTTTAAATGCAACTGGCAATACAAGGTGGTGTTCACGTACGTAATTATAATCACTGGCTTATCAATCTTTAAGCCGGTTATAAACAATTTAAGTGAGCAGTGGCCTCTTTTTGAAATCCCAATAGTCGGATGCAGATATTTCATTACATCTGGAATGGCTATCTTCTGCCTTCTATTGCTTATGACCCACAACATTTCGAAATATCACCCAATTTCAAATTTGGTGCTTTTACTATTATTCATACCTTGCCTTATAGCTTCCTACAGGATGCCCCCACTTCAAAATGTTGGTTATGATAAAGATATTGAAAAATTTGAGAGCGCTAGTAAAGGCGATGCAGTTAATATTAGAACTAATCCCCCAGGATGGAGCATGGATTTAATCAAGAAATAGAATTAGAAGATAAAATTATATGTGCTTGACATCTTGATCGATATATCAGGAGGTGCTGGTGACACCTCCTTCCCTTCTACCAGACTGAATTTTACTTCACTGCGGTTGCAGATGATGAATGATATTCTCTTTCTTTATTCTTAAAAAATCCCATCAGCTTATGCCTTAATCTTTCCATTGGCCCCTCAACAACATAATAACCAATGACTCCGATCCCGAAACATAAAACAATGGTTAGGAAATACATTGATATATCGTTTTTATGGTAAGGATAAATCTTGAAAATAATCAAAATATGCATAAGGTAAATAGAAAAACTGAATTTTCCTAGCTTTGCCATAAGTGAGGTGTTCAGCAATCTATTAATAACCCCGCCCCCGCAAATTTGCAGGTAAATGAATGCAGTAAGCAATGGGCCTAAAATAACAAACTTATTGGTAAACCATCCATTCTTGTCCGCCCCTGTAATATATGAAAAAGGAACTGGAGCCATGAGTAACAGAGTCAATACTATTAACAAGCAAAGCGTATCGGAAAGCCACCACTTAGCTTTCACTTCATAGGAAGCATACAAAAAGGCAAGAATCATTCCGTAAAGAAAAACAGGAAGATACCAGACCATCATCCCATTGTATGATAGATCTGTATACGGAAATAAACACGAAGAACATGCAACTAAAAGCAAAAGAAAAATCAATGAATAAGTAGATCCAAATGCATTTTTTATCTTAATAGATGCAAACGCAATCACCGGGAGTATAAAGTAAAAAGAAAACTCCACTGGGATGGTCCAGAGGTGAATGTATGTATCTTGAAAGGTTATTATTGATATGAATTTATCATAATCAAACATGCCGCACAGATAGTATATACCAACTGACATGATAAAAAGAGGAATTATTCTTAGTATCCTGCCAAGGATGTAACTAGTAACGCCATGAAATGAGAATCCACTCCTGATAAATTTACAGGTCAACAAGAATGAGCTTAGAATAAAAAACAGCCAAACGCCAAGTTGAGCCGTGCCTCCAAGCGCGCCATGCAATGAAGGGAAAAACAACCCTGTAGCATGCAATACGACGACTATCAAGAGCGCCAAGCCCCTGATCCCATCAGCAGTTTGTATGTGTTTATTAGGCATTTATCAAGACTTTGAAAATTTCATTTAAAGACTAACTCAAAGTGTTGCATAGGTTTCATCTTTTTTACAGTGTAAAATGCCGTCCATGGCACATGAATTACAATGCAGTAGTCGTGTAGTTGACGTAGTTCAAAGTTCCAGCTGCTTTTGATAACAAAGTTGGTGATAAATATGGCTCATCGAGATTGGCAGTGCCACTGATGAGCCGGTAACGCACGCTTCCTGTTAGCAAGTTATTGTCGTGCGTGTATGTAGTTCCGTTAGTTTGCCGGATACATTGTCCGGCCGCAGAGGACGGCGTTAACTGATTATTATGAATGTTGCATACTGTCACATCGTAAGTTCCGAGCACCACCTCGTCATTCGTGCCGACGAGCGAGTTATTCGAAACATTTGCTCGAGTGCATGATTCTACAACCAGTGATGTAAAACTACCATCCGCGCACTTACTCATATTCCCATCCACGATTAAGTCATCACAGCCTGAAATAACCGCGAGAGTTTTCGTATTCGTGCATCGATTGTTACTGAAAATGCCTTGGTAGCTTTTGGGTATATTGCCAACGCTTGTGTAAACACATGCTGCATCAGGGCAATCACTGAAATAATTACCTGATATTTCCAATGAATAGCATCCATAAATTGAAATTACCCACCCTTTGTTATTCACAGTTCCCATTCTTAAATCAGCTAACGATGCAGCCGGGTCTCCATTCATATCATTCATCCTGTTAGATGTGAACATCACATCCTTATAATGCCCTATCGCTATGTTTTTTTTCCGCCAGTAAACAGATTATTGTGAATGAAAAGTCCGCGCCTTCTTTTGGCTGTTTTTCGCTTATGACCCACTGAGTGGCGTTAAGCTCTTCTGTGGTTGCGATTACATAACGTGAAGGAGACTGAACGTCATAGCCGTCAAAGATGTTCAGTGCCATCTGCGGGATAGCTGCGGTGAAACCAAAGGCTGTTTCTAGGTGAGGGGATGCAGGATAGCGAGCAGACGAGTTGCCCATGGAATCAGTAATGACGACATACATCGAGCCGGTGAAGTTGATTCGTTCGCTGGATTCAAATGACTTCCCACTTCGAGTAACAATATCCAGCCTGCTGATTAGTATCGCAGGTATCAGGAACCTGAACCATATCACCTACGTTTACCCACTCCCCATCAGCCAGGGCTGTAATAGCCATACTCATGCGGGAATAAAGCAGCCGCCGGCCCTCCTTCTGAGCACGGAAATCAGCCTGAAATTCGTCTCGCACATACATCATCTCGAACTTTTTGGCTTTGAGTGGCTGGCCTGCTTCGATCTGATTGTTTCTTACCCGGTAACGAATGTAGGCCTGCTTGTTGGTGGTCGGATTGCGGTACTGAACCTCAACGCCGTCATACCCACCAGGAAGAGTCATGTCGTAGCTTAATGAATATCTCGACTCAACAGTGTTGGACCGGTTGAATACGGTTGCCGGCACACTTCTTTTCGCGTCTAGCGTGAAAGAAAGCACGCTGTCATCCCAGTAAAAGCTCACCCCAGCCGCATCACATGTGGTCTCCATCCGCTGCCCCAGTGACACATCCTCATCATCAAAGGTGTAGTCAAAATAGCTAAGCCGCTGGTCTCTGGCGTCGAGCTCTGCCTGTATCTGGTAGAGCCCATATATGTCGATTGAACTTTCAGGCTAACCGCCAATTACGAGCCAGTTGTGCAACGCAATATCTGCAAACTTTCGCGATGCCCTAATCGTGTAATCGACTTTCTGCGTGCTCAGGTTGTACGTGATCACATGCCGGTTAATCAGGGCGTTGTATTTTCTGTCCCGCGCACTGGTGGCATTCTCAGTCTGCCTGACCGTAACCCGAACTACGTCGCTTCGCAAATGGGTCACTCCGATGCGCAGATGGTGTACCGGGTTTATGGCGCCTGGATGTCAGAGAACAATACCGACCAGCTATCACTCATCAACACAAAAATGAGCGATCTTGTGCTACATACGTGCTCCACCAAAGTGGCAGTATGATAAACCTCAACAGCTTCAGACAGTTACCCGCCTAAACCTGCATATTCATAATATCGCTGTACGCCGACACCAGCTTGTTCCTGACCTGAATCCCCATCTGCATAGAAATAGACGATTTCTGCAGATCGACCATCACATCGTTCAGCGCGATACCGGGTTTCCCCATCTCAAAATCCTGCGCCTGGCTACGGGCGGTGGTTTGCGTCTCGCTGATCTTATCCAGCGCAGCTTTCATGGTGGCGCCAAAATCGATCTGGTTAGGGGCTTCGCTGCTGCGGTTGCTCGCCTGCAGCGAGGTGACCTGAAGCTGTTGCAGTACGCCGTCGATTGCCTGAATGGACATTAACGATACCTCATATAAAAGGGTGGGGTTTTTCTGTGTTCAAAAATCTAACACGTTGTCAATGAGACAAAGGCGCTAAATGACAGCAAAAAACCCGGCTTATCCAGCCATCGAATTTTTGGTTTCAACAAATAATGCCTGGCATTGAAGTGGAAATTTTATCTACGCAGGTCAGGGAGTCTGTTTTGCCATCTCAACTAACCCGGTCAATTACGTCAGGCAGGAATCGGTCATGAATGCGAGTGCAGCCGCCACACAAGATCAAGAAAAGAAAGGCTTCGGTGACCTTCTCGCTCGCCTGCGCGCAAATCCGCGTATTCCTTTAGTCGTCGCCGCCGCCGCCGTTATCGCTATCGTGATTGCGATGGTGCTGTGGGCCAAAGCGCCCAGCTACAGCGTTCTCTATAACAACCTGTCGGATGAAGATGGCGGTGCCATCGTCACGCAGCTGACGCAGATGAACATTCCCTACCGCTTCGCCGAGAACGGCGGCGCACTGATGGTGCCGGAAGAGAATGTCCACGAGCTGCGTCTGCGTCTGGCACAACAGGGTCTGCCGAAAGGCGGCTCGGTTGGTTTCGAACTGCTGGATAAAGAGAAGTTCGGTATCAGCCAGTTCAGCGAGCAGGTCAACTATCAGCGCGCGCTGGAAGGCGAGCTGGCTCGCACCATCGAATCGCTGGGTCCGGTAAAAACCGCCCGCGTCCATCTGGCGATGCCTAAACCCACCTTATTTGTCCGTGAACAGAAAGCACCGTCGGCATCAGTCACCTTAACCCTGCAGCCTGGCCGTGCACTGGATGAAGGTCAGATTCAGGCCATCGCCCACATGGTTTCCAGCAGCGTGGCGGGTTTACCGCCGGGTAACGTTACCGTGGTCGATCAGACCGGTCGCCTGCTGACCCGTTCCGATAGCGTCGGCCGTGATCTGAATGATGCTCAGCTGAAGTATGCCTCTGATGTTGAAACGCGTTATCAGCAACGTATCGAAGCGATCCTGAATCCGATTCTGGGCCAGGGCAACGTGCATGCGCAGGTTACCGCGCAGATCAACTTCGACACCAGCGAGCAGACGGATGAGAAATATCAGCCTAATGCGAATCCATCTGCTACCGCGATTCGCTCGCGTCAGACCAGCACCAGCGATCAATCAGGCAGCCCTTATCCGGGCGGCGTACCGGGCGCATTGTCCAACCAGCCTGCGCCAGCCAACACCGCGCCGGTCAATGCACCCGCAGCTAACGGCCAGAATGCCAACGGTCAGAACGCCAATGGTCAGAATGCAAACGGACAGAATAATGCCGGCCAGACCACCAGCACCGCCGCGGCCAGCAGCACGCCGACCAACTCACGCCGGGATGACACGGTTAACTATGAGCTGGACCGCACTATTCGTCATACCAAGCTTAACGTCGGCGATGTCCAGCGTCTGTCGGTGGCGGTGGTGGTCAACTATCGCGAAGACGATAAAGGGAAAGCGGTTGCGCTGAACGAACAGCAACTGAAGCAGATTGAAGACCTGACCCGTGAAGCGATGGGCTACTCCCAGACCCGCGGCGACAGCGTGAACGTGGTGAACTCGCAGTTCAATACCACCGAACCGACGACCGGTGATCTGCCCTTCTGGCAGCAGCAAGCGTTCTTTGATCAGCTGATGAATGCCGGTAAATGGCTGTTGGTTGCTCTGGTTGCCTTCATTCTGTATCGCAAGCTGGTCCGTCCGCATCTGGTGCGTAAGCAGGCTGCGGAGAAAGCCGCTGCAGAAGCTGCTGCTGCCCGTGCCGCTGAACCGGCAGAAGAAGAAGCCTATAGCGTTCAGCTCAGCAAAGATGAGCTGGATCAGGAACGTAAGTCTAACAACCGCATGAGCGCAGAGGTGATGAGTCAACGCATCCGCGACATGTCTGAAAACGATCCGCGCGTTGTTGCGCTGGTGATTCGCGAATGGATGAGTAAAGAGCTATGAGTCTGACCGGAACCGAAAAAAGCGCCATCCTGATGATGACTATCGGCGAAGAGCGCGCAGCGGAAGTTTTCAAACACCTGAACCAGCGTGAAGTGCAGCACCTGAGCGCCGCGATGGCCAACATGCGTCAGGTCTCGCACAAGCAGCTGACGGAAGTGCTACGCGAGTTTGAAGCCGATGCCGAACAGTTTGCGGCGCTGAGCCTTAACTCCAACGATTACCTACGTTCGGTGCTGATCAAAGCACTGGGCGAAGAGCGCGCCTCCAGCCTGCTGGAAGATATTCTCGAAACCCGCGAAACCACCAGCGGGATGGAGACGCTCAACTTTATGGAGCCGCAGGCAGCTGCCGACCTGATCCGCGACGAGCATCCACAGATCATCGCCACCATCCTGGTCCACCTCAAGCGTGGTCAGGCGGCGGATATTCTGGCGCTGTTCGACGAACGTCTGCGTCACGATGTGATGCTGCGTATCGCCACCTTCGGCGGTGTCCAGCCAGCGGCGCTGGCCGAACTGACCGAAGTGCTCAACGGCCTGCTGGACGGTACCAACCTCAAGCGCGCGAAGATGGGCGGCGTGAGAACCGCAGCCGAGATCATCAACCTGATGAAGACGCAGCAGGAAGAAGCGGTTATCGAAGCAGTACGCGACTTCGACGGCGAACTGGCTCAGAAAATTATCGACGAGATGTTCCTGTTCGAAAACCTGGTGGAAGTGGACGACCGCAGCATCCAGCGCCTGTTGCAGGAAGTGGAGTCCGAGCAGCTGCTGGTTGCACTGAAAGGTGCCGAACAGCCGCTGCGCGAAAAATTCCTCAAAAACATGTCAGCCCGTGCGGCCGATATCCTGCGCGACGATCTGGCCAACCGGGGCCCGGTGCGGATGTCGGCGGTGGAAAACGAGCAGAAAGCAATCCTGCTGGTGGTGCGCCGCTTAGCCGAATCGGGCGAGATGGTGATTGGTGGTGGCGAGGAAACCTATGTCTGATGCATTTTCTGCCCGCCCATGGCAACTGTGGCAGCCGGCCGATCTAGGCCGCTTCGACCAGCCTGAACCGGAGCCGCTGCCCGAGATCACCGAATTTGATTCCGGGGTTGATGAGCAGCAGCAGCTGCTCGAACGCCAGCAACAGCAGATGCGTAAAGAGGCGCAGGCTCAGGGCTACAACGAAGGTCAGCAGCAGGGTTTTGCCGAAGGTCAGAAAAGCGGTTATGAAGCCGGTTTTCAGCAGGGTCTGGCAGATGCTCAGCAGCAGCACGCGCCGTTACAGGCGCGGATGCAGCAGCTGGTCACCGAGTTCCAGAACACGCTGGAGTCGCTGGACAGCGTTATCGCCTCGCGACTGATGCAGCTGGCACTTGAAGCCGCCCGCTCGGTAATTGGCCAGGCGACTGCGGTCGATGGCAGCGCCCTGCTGCGTCAGATTCAGGGATTACTGCAGCAGGAACCGATGTTCAACGGCAAGCCGCAGTTGCGGGTGCACCCGGACGATCTGCAACGTATCGAGCAGACGCTCGGCCCGACGCTCGACCTGCACGGCTGGCGTTTACTGGCGGACAGTACCCTGCATCCAGGCGGCTGTAAACTCAGCGCCGAAGATGGCGATCTGGATGCCAGCGTGGCGACGCGCTGGCAGGAACTGTGCCGCCTTGCCGCGCCAGGAGAAGTGTAATGACCACTCGGCTCAATCGCTGGCTGGGCGCGCTCGACGCGTTCGAAAAGCGAATTGCTCAGGTTCAGCCGGTACGCCGTTACGGGCGACTGACCCGTGCCACCGGCCTGGTGCTGGAAGCGACTGGCCTGCAGTTACCGCTCGGCGCGACCTGCATCATTGAACGTAATGATGGCAAAACCATCAGCGAGATCGAAAGCGAAGTGGTGGGATTCAACGGACAAAAACTGTTGATGATGCCGCTGGAAGAAGTGGATGGCATTTTACCGGGCGCGCGGGTGTACGCACTGCAGAATGGTGAAAACCCGCAGGCCGGTAAGCAGATGCTGCTGGGTCCGCAGCTGCTGGGCCGGGTACTAGACGGCAGCGGACGCCCGCTGGATGGCCTGCCGTCACCGGATACCGGTTACCGCGCGCCGCTGATCACCCCGCCGTTCAACCCGCTGCAGCGTACCCCGATTACCGATGTGCTGGACACTGGCGTTCGCGCCATTAACGCCCTGCTGACGGTAGGACGCGGCCAGCGTATGGGCCTGTTCGCCGGTTCGGGCGTCGGTAAAAGCGTACTGCTCGGCATGATGGCGCGCTACACCGAAGCCGACGTGATTGTAGTCGGGCTAATCGGCGAACGTGGCCGCGAAGTAAAAGATTTTATCGAGAATATTCTCGGTGCCGAAGGCCGCGCGCGTTCGGTGGTGATCGCCGCGCCGGCTGACGTTTCGCCGCTGCTGCGTATGCAGGGTGCCGCCTACGCCACCCGCATCGCCGAAGATTTTCGCGACCGCGGCAAACATGTGCTGCTGATCATGGATTCCCTGACCCGCTACGCCATGGCGCAGCGTGAGATCGCGCTGGCGATCGGTGAACCTCCGGCCACCAAAGGCTATCCACCGTCGGTGTTCGCCAAGCTGCCGGCGCTGGTGGAACGCGCCGGTAACGGCATCGACGGCGGCGGCTCGATTACCGCCTTCTATACCGTGCTGACCGAAGGCGACGATCAGCAGGACCCGATTGCTGACTCGGCGCGCGCCATCCTCGACGGCCACATCGTGCTGTCGCGGCGGCTGGCAGAAGCCGGTCACTATCCGGCGATCGATATTGAAGCCTCAATCAGCCGTGCGATGACCTCGCTGATTGATGAAAACCACTATGCGCGCGTACGCCAGTTCAAGCAGTTGCTGTCCAGTTTCCAGCGTAACCGCGATCTGGTCAGCGTGGGCGCCTATGCCGCAGGCAGCGACCCGATGCTGGATAAAGCGATCAAACTCTATCCGCAGATGGAAGCCTTTTTGCAACAGGGCATTTTCGAACGCAGCGATTATGACGACGCCTGCCTGCATCTGCATGCGCTGTTCGGCTAATCGACGCGATTAACGCGAGGTAACGGCAATGAAAACTGCAAATGCCATCGACACGCTACGCGATTTAGCGGAACAGGATCTGGAACGCGCCGCCATCTATCTCGGCGATATGCGTCGCGGTCAGCAGGCTGCCAATGAGCAGCTGACCATGCTGCTCGACTACCAGGACGAATATCGCAACAAGCTGAATGACGATATGTCGACCGGGATTGCCAGCACCCGCTGGACCAACTACCACCAGTTTATTCAGACGCTGGAAAAAGCGATCGATCAGCACCGCAACCAGCTCAATAACTGGAACCAGCGTCTTGAGCAGGCGCTGATCAACTGGCGTGAGAAACAGCAGCGGCTGAACGCCTATCAGACGTTGATCACCCGGGCAGCGGAAAATGCATTACGACAGGAAAACCGTCTCGACCAGAAACGGATGGATGAATTTGCCCAACGGGCCGCTTTGAGGAGAGGCGAATGATTACGCTGCCAAACATTGCCATGAAAGCGGCGGTGAAAACCGACGCGAATACATCAGTTTCAACCGATGCAGCTGCCGGCACCGATGCCCTGCCGCACGACTTTCTGACCGCGCTGGGAAACCAGTTGCTGAGCCTGGCGAAACAGCAGGGAAAAGCGGCGCAATCGGCTGATCTCAAAACAGAAAGCGACACCGATGCGCAGCCTGGCGCACCACTGAATGCCCTGATCGCCGCACTGGATAATCCGGCGGCGCTAAGCGCACTGTTTAAGCCGGAAAATATTAAAGCCGGCACAAAATCAGCCGATGATAAAGACAAGTCAGAAGCCGCGCCCTTAAGTGCCAGCGATATGCAAAATGTGCAGGCGCTGTTCGCCATGTTACCGACCACGCCGGCCGCCACCAGCGCAGCCGTCAGCCCGGTCAGTGAGGCGCAGGGTGAACTGGCTGTCCAGAACGACAGCGCGCGCAAAAGCCTGACGTCATTGGCACAGATGCTCACCGGCAGCGATCAGGCGAGCAAAGAACCCGGCGCGGAGAGTTCGCCTGGGGTTAAAACCGCCGCGCTGAATGCGCCCGCGGTGAGTAGCACAGCCAGCCAGAGCAGCACGGC
>Ga0308166_1003504_pt1 | contig 13298 bp, 9 predicted proteins | sample PhyCR2_2_FD_202137 | JGI IMG/M metagenome (GOLD analysis project Ga0308166, IMG submission 202137) | Phyllosphere microbial communities from UC Gill Tract Community Farm, Albany, California, United States - DLSLCC.R2 | ecosystem: Host-associated > Plants > Phyllosphere > Unclassified | place... | reverse complement strand
GCCGTCTATTTCGCGGACGGCGCGGTCAACATGTACCAGATGCGGCAGTGGTACCGCCCGCTGGAGGAGCTCGCGAAGCGCTGGCCCGTGGTGGTGCTGTCCCGCTCCGCCACCGGCGCCGACAAGCTTCTGGACGAGGACGGTCCGCCTGTCGCGTTCGTCCCGACCGTGCGGGATCTCGAGCGGTTCATCACCGCGCAGGACATCCGGATCGTGCTCTACGTGAACCAGAACACCCGCAACTTCCAGATGTTCCGCTACGGGCGGCGCTGGCACGTGTTCATCAACCACGGCGAGTCCGACAAGATGTACATGACCACGAACCAGTACAAGGCCTACGACTACGCCTTCGTCGCAGGGCAGGCCGCACGGGATCGTCTGTCCCGCACGCTCTGGGACTGGGACATCGACAACCGCACGATCGAGATCGGTCGGCCGCAGGCGGATCACTATTCCGGCACGTTGCCCTACACGCCCGACGCTCGAACCGTCGTGCTGTACGCGCCGACCTGGGAGGGCGACCGCCCCAGCGCCCACTACGGCTCGATCGCGACGCACGGCGAGGCGCTGGTGACGGCGCTGCTCGCGTCGGGCAGCCACCGCGTGATCTATCGTCCGCATCCGCGCAGCGGAGTGGTCGACGACGCGTACGGTGCAGCGCATCGACGGATCATCGCCGAGATCGCTGCGGCGAACGCCGCTGATCCCCGGGCGCAGCATGTGTACGACGACGGTGCGGATCTCGGATGGCAGCTCGCGGCGGCCGATGTCGCCATCGTCGACATCTCGGCCATGGTCTACGACCGGCTCGCCGTCGGGAAGCCGTTGATGATCACGCGGCCGGCCGATGAGCGCGCATCGATCGACACCAACGGCTATCTCTCGGACTGCGAGTGGCTGAGCGCCGACGCCGCCTCGAACATCGTGGCGGAGGTCGAGCGCGTCCGTGCCGACGAGGCGGCCGTCGCCCGGCTCCGAATGTGGGTGCAGCACTACTTCGGCGACACGACGCCCGGCGTCGCCACCGAGAAGTTCCACGCCGCGATCGAACGGCTCATGCAGAAATGGGATCACTGGCAGGCGCACGAAGTCGGCTCGGTGCGCACCGACGAGGACGACGACGACGAAGAGGCAGACGAGGAAGAGGTCTGACGGTGGATCTTCCCCTCTCGCGTGCGGCCGCCTCACGTCTCGACGTGCTCTCCGAAGCCGGCTCCACGAACGCGGTCCTTCGCGAGCGGTCTGTCGACGCGCAGGCGTGGCCGCACCTCTCGGTACTGCTCACCGACAACCAGACGGCGGGTCGCGGACGACTCGATCGAACGTGGACGGCGCCGGCCGGATCATCTCTCGCGGTGTCGGTGCTCCTGCGGCGGCTCCCCTCCGCCGTCGACGCGCGAGGATGGATACCCCTCGCTGCCGGTGTAGCGATGGCCGATGCGATCGCCGAGCAGCTCCCCGAGCACGAGGTGGCGGTCAAGTGGCCGAACGATGTGCTGGTCGACGGTCGCAAGATCTGCGGCATCCTCGCGGAAGCGACGCATGACGCCGTGATCGTGGGCACCGGTGTGAACACCGCGATGACGACATCCGATCTGCCGGTGCCGTCCGCGACGTCCTTCGCCGTGGTCGGGGTGGAGGTCGATGCCGACCTCCTGCTCTCGAGGTATCTGCGTGACCTCGATGCCCTGGTAGCCGCGCTCACCGCTGCAGGAGATGCGGCGGCGAGCGGACTGCATGCCGCTGCGAGCGATCGCTGCGCGACCATCGGTCTCGACGTGCGGGTGACGCTTCCCGGGGGCCGGGCCCTCGTCGGGACGGCCACGGCGTTGGATCACGACGGACGGCTTCTCGTGCGACACGACGGCATCGAGACCGCCGTGTCGGCGGGAGACGTGGTGCACGTACGACCCGCGTGACTCTGACACGCCCGGGCGCGCAGCCACCGATGTCCGCGGTTGCGGGCACAATGGAGATGTGACCCAGCCCGTGACTCTCGGCGGAAGGCCGACGATGCCACCGCCGGGCGTGCCCACAGAAGAACTGCTCATCGCGCGGTTCCGGGCCCATGCGCGACGGCTGTTCTGGTCGGCGCTGGTCTTGATCGGGGCATTCGGCGCCACGACGTACTTCTACGACAACCTGCCGTCGCCGTACGAGAACTGGATGCTGCTCGCTGCGGCGGGTGCGCTCGTTCTGCTCCTCGTGATCGTGCCCTATGTCGTCTGGTACACGCGATCCGTGACGGTCACCACGCGCCGGGTCATCGTCAACCACGGCGTCGGGGCGCGCAACCGGCAGGAGATGTCTCATGCCCGCGGCTATTCGATCGGCGTGCGACGCGGCGTGCTGCAGCGCATGTGGGGTGTCGGGACGATCACTCTCTCGAACGGGGTCGACGCCCCTCTGCGGTTGGCGAACGTTCCCAACGTCACGCTCGTGCACGAGACGTTGGCCGACCAGATCGAGGTGAGTCAGATCCTCGCCCATCGCGACGCGCAGTCGGGTCCGGACGGATATCCCGGATCCTGATCGGCGCTGATCACCTCACGGCTCGGCGATCAGGGGGGCAGCGCGAGACGTGTGATCCCTGGAGGTGACGATGCGCGAGAATGGTCAGGACGAATGGAGGCGGCACATGGCGCTGCGCGTTGGCGTGATCGGTGGAGGCCAGCTGGCCAGGATGATGATCGCCCCGGCGGTCGAGCTCGGGCTCGACCTGCGGGTGCTCGCTGAGGACGAGGGTATGTCGGCGCAGCTCGCCGCGACCGCGGTCGGCGATTACCACGACCTCGAGGTGGTGCGCGCGTTCGTGAAGGACGTCGACGTGGTCACCTTCGATCACGAGCACGTCCCGCAGGAGATCCTGCGAGCCCTGGTCGCCGACGGTGTCGCCGTTCATCCGGGCCCTGATGCGCTGCAGTTCGCTCAGGACAAGCTCGTCATGCGTGCTCGCCTCGCCGAGCTCGGCGTGCCGCAGCCCGACTGGGCGCCGGTGCGCGATGGCGCAGAGCTGCAGGCCTTCCTCGACGAACATGGGGGCCAGGGCGTCGTCAAGACGCCCCGCGGCGGATACGACGGCAAGGGCGTCCGCGTCGTGCGTGAAGCTGCGGAGGCTCAGGACTGGCTCGATGGTCTCGCCGACGGTGAGGCGCTGCTGGTCGAGGAGCTCGTCGGCTTCGTGAGGGAGCTCGCGCAGCAGGTGGCCCGGCGCCCCAGTGGTCAGATCGTCGCGTACCCGGTCGTGGAGACCGTGCAGCGTGACGGTGTGTGCGCCGAGGTGCTTGCGCCCGCGCCGCAGGCCGGCGATCGTCTGGTCCGAGTCGCCGGTGAGATCGGCCGCTCGATCGCCGAGGGCCTCGGCGTCACCGGCATGCTCGCCGTCGAGCTGTTCGAGACCGACGATGAGCGGATCCTCGTGAACGAACTGGCGATGCGGCCACACAACAGCGGCCACTGGAGCCAGGACGGCGCCGTGACCGGACAATTCGAGCAGCACCTGCGCGCCGTTGCAGATCTTCCGCTCGGAGACACGACCCCGCGCGCTGCATGGTCGGTCATGGTGAACATCCTCGGAGGGCCGAAGGAGGGAGCGCTCGGCGAGCGCTTCGCCGGTGCGATGGCTGAGCACCCGACCGCGAAGATCCACACCTACGGCAAATCCCCGCGCCCCGGACGCAAGGTCGGCCACGTGAACGTGACCGGTGATGATCTCGATGACGCCGTGTACGTCGCTCGGGCGGCGGCTGCTCACTTCGATTGAGGGTGCATTCAGAGGTGTGCCGTTCGGGGTATCTCCCAGCAGCAGACCGTAGCCTGAGTGGGTGACCGAGCCATTGCACTCCTCCGCGGCGCCCCTCGTCGGTGTCGTCATGGGTTCCGACTCCGACTGGCGTGTGATGCGCGACGCCTCTCAGGCGCTGACCGACTTCGGGATCCCGCATGAGGTCGAGGTCGTCTCTGCGCACCGCACGCCGGACAAGCTGATGCAGTACGGTCGTGAGGCGCGAGGCCGTGGCATCCGGGTGATCATCGCCGGCGCTGGTGGCGCCGCCCATCTTCCGGGCATGCTCGCGTCGATGACGGCGTTGCCGGTCATCGGAGTCCCGGTTCCGCTGGCTTACCTCGACGGCATGGACTCGCTCCTGTCGATCGTCCAGATGCCCGCCGGCATCCCGGTGGCGACCGTGTCGATCGGAGGAGCGCGCAACGCGGGAATCCTCGCCGCACGCATTCTGGGAACGTCCGACGACGACCTCGCCGACCGCGTCGAAGCCTATGCGCTCGACCTCGAAGCTCAGGTCGAGGAGAAGAACGAACGGCTGAAGGGGTCACTGTGACCCTTGCGCCCCCGCGCGGGTCGGCGCGCCCGCTGATCGAGACACGCCCGCTGCGGCATCCCGATCCGACAGATGCCGGGACGATGACCAAGCGCGGCTGGTGGCTGGTGCTGCTGAACGTTCTCATCCCGGGTTCTGCCCAGGTGCTGGCAGGAAACCGTCGACTCGGACGCGTCGGTCTGGGAGCCACGCTGCTCGCGTGGTTCCTGGTGATCGTCGGCGCAGGCCTCGCGCTCTTCGCGCGCCCGGTGCTCCTGTGGCTCACCGTCGGCGGCGGCTGGTTCTCGGCAGTGATCCTCACCCTGGTGCAGGTGCTGATGATCGCCTACATCGTGCTGTGGGTCGTGCTCACCTTCGACGTGCTGAGACTCGTCCGGATCGTCAGGATCCCCGCACCATCGAAGTTCGCCATCCCGCTCGTCGCCCTCCTGCTCCTCGGTCTCGTCGGCACGGGCATGGGTTATGCGGCGTCGTACGTCGGCACCGCGCGCGGCACGATCAGCACGATCTTCGGTCAGAGCGGGCCCAGTCTGCCGCCGAGCGAGGGGTACTACAACATCCTCCTGCTCGGTGCCGACAGCGGGGACGGCCGCGATTCGATGCGCTTCGACAGCATCTCGGTCGTATCGGTGAACGCGACGACCGGCGCCGTCACCATCACCGGCATCCCGCGCGAGCTCCCGAACGCACCGTTCAGTGAGGGCAGCCCGATGCAGGCTCTGTATCCGAACGGCTTCGAGGGGCACAGCTCGAATTCCTGCGGGTGGAACGGGTGGATGAACCATGTGCGCAATGCCGCGGAGATCTGCCGTGACGACAACGGCACCGGCCTGTACCCGGACGCCGCATCGCACGGTTCCGATCCCGGCATCGAGGCGACCAAGGATGCGGCGGAGGGCGTTCTCGGCATCGAGATCCCGTACTACGTCTTCGTCGATATGCACGGTTTCGCTGCCCTCGTCGACGCGCTCGGCGGCGTCGACATCAACGTCACGGAGCGGCTGCCCAAGGGCGGCCCGCCGGAGGGCACGGATCCGCACGACGTGGATGCCTGGGCGATCGGATGGATCGAGGTCGGGCAGCAGCACATGGACGGTGACACCGCGCAGTGGTACGCACGATCGCGCTACACGACCAGCGACTGGGATCGCATGAAGCGCCAGCGCGAGCTGCAGGAGGCGATCCTCGCCCAGTTCACGCCGCAGACGGTGCTCACGCGCTTCAACGAGGTGGCTGCCGCCGGGACGGCGCTGATCAGCACCGATCTGCCGCAGGACAAGCTGCCTGAATTCTTCGATCTGATGACGAAGGCCAAGGAGCAGACGATCACGTCGATCGAGCTCACGCCCGAGAACGGCGTGGATGAGCACACGCCGGACTACGCGTACATCCACGACCTGATGCAGCAGACGTTGCACCCGCCGACAGAGACCCCGACCCCGACGCCCTGACGGGTGCGGGAACGCCCGCCCGAATCACCCCGGTGTGGGCACGGCCTCTGACCGTGTGACGCAGATCACGGTGCAGCGGTCAGCGGTCAGCGGTCAGCGGTCAGAGCGACCGTTTCGCCCGGATGGCGCGAATAAACCCACGGCTGCCACCTGAGAGTGAAGGGGGCTGCCGTGGGCCTCCGGTGCGAGACCGGATTCGCCAGACGACGGTGATCGGAGGGGGAGGGACCACCGTCGTCCAGTCGACCCCCGCAAAGCGGGGATCTGACCTAGGCGCGCTTGCGGCGCGCAGCTCCTGTGGCGACGAGCACTCCACCTGCGACCAGCGCAGCGGCTCCACCGCCGAGAACCCATGGCGACACGCTGCCACCGGTGAGTGCGAGCTCGAGCCCGCCACCGGTGAGCGGCATCTCTGTTCCTGCGCTCGCGACGCCGGGGTCGTGGTCGCAGCTCATCGCGGCATCGTGTCCGTGCGTGACCGTGATGGTCGCGGTGTACGAACGCGAGCCGGTGAAGGCGAGCGAGTACGAGCCCTCGCCGTCGGACGGCGGGCGGAAGGTGACGAGGAGGCTGCCGTCGGCAGCCGCCGTGTTGCCTGACACCGCGGAGTCGCCGGCATTGAACCCCGAGACAGACACGCCGACATTCTCGGACGGCAGGAAGTAGCCTGCGCCGAACGCGACGGTCGACCCGTCGCAGATGTCGATGATCGGGTCATCGACGCCCACTCTCGGTGTGCCCGAGTACGAATCGGACTCAGCCGGAACGACCGGCGCAGCAGAGGCGACAGCAGGTGCCATGAGCACGAGCGCGCCAGCGGTAAGGCTGATTGCAGCCAGTTTCTTCAGCATGATTCTCCCCAGAAATACACGCGGAATCGCCTTCGGATACACCCCTGCATCCGACTGCGTGAGTTAATCCTGTCCCCACGACAGAATTGCAGAACTCAGATATTCCCCAGTGGGATTGACCCTACATCATCGGATCGGGAAAGTCACGATGCGCAACGCAGTTGTTCGCGCGAGATCTCGGGGCTGCTCGTCATCGGAGTGTGGTCGACGACCGTGAGGCGCTCTCCGGCGCCCGTCCCCTGATATTCGACGGTGATCGTCGATGACTCTCCCGGTGCGAGGAGGACCTCGTGCTGGACGGCGGAACGGGCGCCCAGAAGCGCGGTCTGCACGGTCTGATCCTCCCCGTCACGGTCGATGTGCGACGGAGTCGCGCCTTCCGGCCCGTACACGGTGACGAGAGTTCGAGTGGAGCCTGCCGGCACTCCGTACAGTCCGTCTGCAGTGACGTAGGGCGGCAGCGAGGTCGCCGCATCCGCGGGAGCGTCGTTCGTCCACGTCACCCGTACCTGCGTCGTCGGCTCGCCCTCGCAGATTCCCACCGACGTCGTGATCGTCGCACGGGCGTAATAGTCCATCTTCCCGCCCGTGGTGTCGTTGAACAGCACGCCGACGTGGGTCTCGGTATCGTCGGTCGGGAGCGCCCCGCCGAGGGATGTCGATGCGAGCAGCCTCTGCTCCTCCTCGTGCGCGCTCCAGATGCGGATGCGGTCCTCGTCCGCCGACGCCGCGAGGGCGGCGACCAGGTTCTGGGGATCTGCACCCGACAGTGCGGCTCCGAACATCGCTCCGGCCGCCTGCGCGAAGATCTGGTCCTGCGCGGCGGGGTCGGGGACGGCTGCGTAGATCTCGGACAGGAGCAGGCTCACGACGTTGTTCTTGTCGACGGTGAACGGCCCGAACGGGAGGGGACCGGTGGCGTCGAGGAGATGCTTCGTCATCACGGCGTCCACCGCGATGACCCCGTCGATCGGCGTGCCGTAACGCAACTGCCAGCGGCTGGCGATGGCGGCGCCGGCCTCCGTGAAGTCGGGGATGCTGGTGATGTTCTGCAGGTACCGGCCCGGCCTGTCCTCGAAGAGCGCGATCGTCGACTCGCTGAGGGGCAGGGCGGTGTCGAGAGCGGGGAAGTCCAGCGTGGACGCCTGCTGGACGAGGCTGATGCGCCCGTTCTCAGCGTGGATCAGGGCTATCGCCCCGATGATCCCGCCGGAGGAGCGGAGTTCGGCGTTGTTCTGCATGGCGATGACGTAGTTCCGAGGTCCCTCCGCCCCGAGCATGGTCGGGAGCAGCACCGCGGCACCGTGCAGCGAGCCCACGACGGTCGCCGCCTGCGTGACGGTTGCCTGCATCTCTCGCACGGCCTCGGCGAGAGGAGGCAGCGTGGCATCCGCGTCGATCTCGAGTGCCTTGTCCTCCGCGCTGCTCAAGGTCGTGCTCGCCTCGGCCAGCGGCGGCTCGATGAGCGTGAACGGCGCGAGGTCGACGACACCCCCCGACAACCCCAGGCTGGCCAGATCGAGTTCGCCGGCCACATCGAGCACAGGGATCAGCGCGTCGGCGGCGATGTCGTCGGCGATCTCGGCGACGTCGCTCACCGCCGTGAAGTTCGGGCCGATCCAGGGTACGTATCCGAACGCGGTCCAGATCGGATCCGAGGTGAGGTCATGGGCCGATCTCGCATGGTGCGCGATGCTCTTCGACAGGGAGGCGGCTCTGTCGAGGTCGCCATCGCCGATCGCCGCCTTCAGCTTCGAGGACGACGTCGCGACCTGCTGCATATCGTTCACTGCCCCGATGCCGCGGATCGTCACCCACCCGATCGCGAGCACGAGCAACGTCACGATCACGCCGATGGTCCACCGCAACCACCGACGACGTACAGGCAGGCGTCCGTCACTCACCCCTGCATTCAAGCACGAAGCGGCATATCAGGGGCCGGTCGGTGAGGCCGACCCCGGTCATGCACGGTCACGCTCCCGGGTTCTTCAGCCTCTGACGACTACTGTTGTCGCATGGGTGCTCGGCTGCGTGTGGTTCTGGATCAACTGACACATGTGGTCGACCCGGATCACGCATCGGCGGCCTCGGATCTCGCGGCCGCGCTCGTGTCGACGGCCCCGTCCGGCTGCGCTGTGGAGGCGATCATCCCCGCAGGGTCCGAGGCCGGCATCCCCGGCCTCGCAGACGTGCGCAAGCTCTCACTTGCGCGGCGGGAGCTCGCGGCCTCCTGGCAGCTCGGAATCGCTCCGGGCGTCGGCGGCGGCCTCATCCACTCCGCCACGCTCATGGCCCCGCTCGTTCGGCATGATCGCGTGCATGACCACGATCAGACAACGGTGACGCTCTGGGATCTACACGCATGGGAGTCGCCCGAGGTGCTCCCCAAGGCTGCGGTCGCGTGGCAGCGCGCGATGCTGAAGCGGGCGGTCAAGCACGCCGACGCGGTCGTCGTACCGTCGCACGCAGTGGGGGAGCGGCTGGCGGAGATCGCCAAGCTCAAGGGGCGCATCCGGGTGATCTCAGGCGCTGCACCCTCAGCCTTCGTCGTCCCGCTCGATGCGGCCGCGCGTCGCGCATCCCTGTCGTTGCCTTCTGGTTACGTCGTGCTGACCGGCACCCCGGACTCACTGGAGACCGGGTTCCGGGCGGCCGTCGCTGCGGGGAAGGACGCCGTCGTGCTCGGCGCGGCTGACGGTACCGAGCCTCGGCTCGCAGAGATCGCCGCAGCTGCGGGACTGCCCGAATCGCGTGCGCATGTGCGTGGGTCGCTCTCTGCGCAAGATCGGGCCGCGGTCTTCGCCGGGGCCTCGGCGCTCGTGGCGACCAGCGCGCTCGCGGCGTGGCCGTGGCGTGTCGTCGAGGCCATGACCCTCGGCGTCCCGGTGGTCGCCGTCGAGAGCGGTGTGCACCGTGACGTGATCGCAGACGGCGGTGTGATCAGCGAGCCGGCGCACGTCCCCGATGCGGTCGCGGATTCCGTCGATGAAGGGGCGAGGCGCCTCAGCGTGCTCGGCGCGGATCGTTCGAGATCGTTCTCGTGGCTCGGCGCCGCAGAGCGCGTGTGGGGCCTGCACGCCGACCTGTAAGGGGCTGAACGCGCGCTGTGTCTTAGTGCGACACGCCGTAGCAAGACGCCCGATCTGATGTAACAGTGGCATCATCACGCAACTTCCGTCACACTGGTCACATGTCTCGACGTGCCCCACGCTCTCGATACACCTCGAGGATCGCCCGAATCCTCACCACCATGGTCGCCACGTCGGCACTGGTGGTCGGTGTGATGGTTCCCCTTGTCCCCGCTTCTGCCGACGCCACAGTCGTGTCCGGCCGCGACGTGAAGACGACGCTCGTCGGCTTCGACCCGGGCAACATCATCTCGGATGCCGTGCTCACGGCGTCGGACACGATGAGCGAAGCGCAGATCCAAGCCTTCTTCAACAGCAAGGTCGCGCGTTGTCAGGGCGGGTCGGATCGCTACGGCCCGATCATCTGTCTGAAGGACTTCACGATCACGTCGGTCAACAGGCCGGCTGATCGGTACTGCAGCGGTTACAACGGTGCCGCTAACGAGACTGCTGCGCGCATCATCTACCGGGTCGCTCAAGCGTGCGGCATAAACCCCCAGGTGCTGATCGTCATGCTCCAGAAGGAGCAGGGCCTGGTCACCCACACGTGGCCGAGCATGCCCCGCTACAACGCGGCGCTCGGCCAAGGATGCCCGGACGGTGGTGTCCCGTGCGACCCCAGCTACGTGGGGTTCTTCCACCAGATCTATGGCGCTGCGCGTCAGATGCAGATCTACATGGAGGGTCGATACTTCACCTACTACGCGCCGGGGCGGACGTGGAACATCCTCTACAACCCCGAGCGAGCGTGCGGAAGCGCGCCGGTGTACGTCGCGAACAAGGCGACGTCCGCTCTGTACTACTACACGCCCTACCAGCCGAACGCTGCCGCATTGCGCTCGGGCTACGGCGAGGGCGACGGATGCTCGGCCTACGGCAACCGCAACTTCTACAACTACTTCACGGACTGGTTCGGGTCCACGCAGATCCCCTCAGGGGTGGCGCTGGCGACGAACGCGATCCTGGGGGAGTACCTCGCCCAGGGCGGCGCGGCCGGATTGGGCGCTCCGGTCTCGGACGTCGTGAGACTGACGAGCAACGGTGGCGGCTACGCACGTGCATACGCAGCAGGCTCGGTGTACTGGACTTCCCTGTACGGTGCCAAGACGGTCTGGGCCGGCGCCTTGCGGGAGTACTACTTCAGCAGATCGGGCGCCGACGGCATCATCGGCTGGCCTGTGACGAACCAGCAGAAACTGGATCAGGGCGTGGCGCAGCCGTTCACCGGAGGCTCGATCTATTCGGGTGCTCAGGGGACCTTCCTGGTCACGGAGCCCATCCGTTCCGCATACTTCGCGCAGAACGGGGCGAGCGGCCCCATGGGTATGCCGGCATCGGACGCGTCGTGCGCGGGTGGCAGATGCACCCAGACATTCGTCGGAGGCGCGGCGGTGTCCGTCGGCTCGGCGGCATACGGTCTGTCGGGTACGGTGTACTCCGCCTACACGGCGTCTGGCGGCATCGACGGCTCGTGGGGCGCACCGACGTCGAATGTGGTGAACATGCCCGGCGGCCAAGGGCAGGCGTTCGGCAGCGGATCGGCGTACGCACTGGCGAACGGAGCGGCGTACTTCGTCTCCGGACCCATCCGAGACCAGTACTTCGCCGTGGGGGGCGCCACTGGCAGGCTCGGCTTCCCCGTCGGTGCTCAGTCGTGCACGTCGACCCTGTGCTCCCAGGAGTTCCAGAGCGGATGGATCCTCTGGTCCGCCGCAGCGGGAGCCCGGATCGGCGCACCTGACATCGACGCCGTCGCCGCGGCGCAGGCATCCGTCCTCGGCGCGCGAGTGCCCTCTTCGTTCGTGGCCTACGCGTTCAACGGCGGCGGTATGGCGGAGGCCTTCGCGAACGGCGCCGTGTACCTCAAGCGGGGCGTCGGCGCGTTCGCAGTGACCGGTCGCATCCGCGATGCATACTTCGCGGTCGGGGGCGCGGCCGGGCAATACGGGTGGCCGACGGCCGCACAGGCGTGCACCGGAGCCACATGCTCCCAGGACTTCGAAGGCGGCTTGCTCGTCACGTCCGGTGCGGGCGCGTTCGCTGTGACCGGCCCCGTGCGGACGGCGTTCGCGGCGGCGGGAGGCACGAGCGGTTCCTGGGGAAACCCCACCTCGGCTCTGGTGGGAATGCCCGGTGGATCGGGACAGGCCTTCAGCGGGGGCTCGGCATACGCGGCGACGAGCGGCACGGCCCAATTCGTGTCCGGACCGATTCGCGACCGCTACTTCGCTCTGGGGGGCGCGACCGGCAGCCTCGGGTTCCCTCTCGGCGCTCAGGCCTGCACATCAACCCTGTGCTCGCAGGAGTTCCAGTACGGGTGGATTCTCTGGTCTGCGGCAGCGGGCGCTCGGGTGGGCGCCCCTGCGATCGACACCGTGGCAGCTGCGCAGGCAGGAGTGATCGGAGCGCGGATCCCGTCGTCGTTCGTCCACTACTCGTACAACGGAGGCGGTATGGCAGAGAGCTACGCCACCGGGTCGATCTTCTTCAAGCGCGGGGTCGGGGCGTACGCGGTCGGCGGACGCATCCGCGACCTGTACTTCGCCGCGGGCGGAGCAGCGGGCCAGTACGGATGGCCCACTGGCGCCCAGGTGTGCTCGGGAGCGAGCTGCTCGCAGACGTTCGAGGGCGGCACTCTCCGCTTCTGATCGGGAACGGGATCACCGCGAGCTCCGCGAGCGCGCGGTGATCCCGTTCGAGTCAGCGCGTCAGGTACTCCGCGAGGGTCTCGCGGAACGGCTGCGGTGCGAAACCGGCGCCTTCGAGCTTGCGGAGTGAAAGGGTGCTGTTCGCAGGGCGGGGGGACACCGGCGCCGATGCGGACGCGAAGTACTCGCTGGTGGTGACACCGGTCACCTGATCCCGGTCATGCCCCGTGAGCTCGAAGATGTCTGCGGCGATCTCCGCCCAGGAGGCGGGAGCCCCCGATCCGCTCAGGTTGTAGATGCCGTACGGTGCCCGGGTGCGCAGCAGGTGGGCGATTCCCGCGGCGATGTCCGAGGTGAAGGTGAGACGGCCGACCTGGTCGTTCACCACCTTCGGGGCGACACCTCGTTCGGCCAGCGACGCCATGGTCCGGACGAAGTTCTTGCCTTCGCCGATGACCCACGATGTGCGCACGATGTAGTTCATCGGGACCGTGCTGACGATCGCATCTCCTGCCGCTTTCGTCTGCCCGTAGACGCCGAGGGGCCGCACGGAGTCGTCTTCTGCATACTCTCCGTCCCTCGCCCCGTCGAAGACGTAGTCGCTGGACACATGGACCAGCGTGATGCGGTTCTCCGTGGCGATCTTCGCCAGCGTGGCGACGCCTGTGACATTCGCTGCCCACGCGTCCGCCCGTCCCTCGGGGGTCTCCGCGAGATCGACCGCAGTGTAGGCCGCCGCATTGATGATCGTGTCGTAGTCCCTCCACCGGCGGGAGCCGGCGACGTCGGGATCGGCGAGATCGAACGCTTCACGTCCGGCGTACTCGAACCGGCTCGACTCGCCCAGGTGCTCACGAAGGGCGCGGCCCAGCTGTCCGTT
>Ga0308166_1003503_pt1 | contig 13300 bp, 7 predicted proteins | sample PhyCR2_2_FD_202137 | JGI IMG/M metagenome (GOLD analysis project Ga0308166, IMG submission 202137) | Phyllosphere microbial communities from UC Gill Tract Community Farm, Albany, California, United States - DLSLCC.R2 | ecosystem: Host-associated > Plants > Phyllosphere > Unclassified | place... | reverse complement strand
CGCTGCACAAGCACAGCCCGCGCGCGCAGCAGCCGTTCATCGCGCTGAACACGGCGGCGATCCCGAAGGACCTGCTGGAATCCGAACTGTTCGGCCACGAGCGCGGCGCGTTCACCGGCGCGCAGGCGATGCGGCGCGGCCGCTTCGAGCAGGCCGAGAACGGCACCTTGTTCCTCGACGAGATCGGCGACATGCCGTTCGATTTGCAGACGCGCCTGCTGCGCGTGCTGTCCGACGGCCACTTCTACCGCGTGGGCGGGCACCAGCCGGTGAAAGCCAACGTGCGCGTGATCGCGGCGACGCACCAGAACCTGGAGCAGCGCGTGCGCGACGGCCTGTTCCGCGAAGACTTGTATCACCGCCTGAACGTGATCCGCCTGCGCCTGCCCAGCTTGCGCGAGCGGCGCGAAGACATCCCCATTCTGGTGCGCCACTTCCTGGTGCAGAGCGCACGCCAACTGGGCGTCGAGACCAAGCGCATGAGCGACGAGGCGCTGCGCTTCCTCACCGGACTCGACCTCCCCGGCAACGTGCGCCAGCTGGAAAACCTGTGCAACTGGATCACGGTGATGGCGCCGGGCCAGACGGTCGAGGTCAAGGACCTGCCGCGCGACCTGACGCAGGCGCAGCCGGCCTCCGCGTCGCTGCACGCGCCGGTGGGCATCGGCACGGGCACCGGCACGCTGGCGCCCATCGCCGCGCCGGCCGTGGCGTCCGCCGCCGTGTCCGGGTACCCGGGCGACGGCGCCGCCCACCTGCCGCTGCCGAACGGCGCCGACGGCTGGATCAGCCTGCTGGAACTGCAGGCCGCGCGCATGCTGTCGGAAGGACAGGTCGAAGTGATGGACGTGCTGGGCCGCCAGTTCGAATCGGCGCTGATCCGCACCGCGCTGAAGCACACGCACGGACGCAAGAACGATGCGGCGATCCGGCTGGGGATCGGGCGCAACACCATCACGCGCAAGATTGCCGAACTGGGGATCGACGGGGCAAAAGACGAATGACGTCCGGGGGAGAATAAAGTCCGGGGGACTTTATTCAAACCTTCCGGGAACCTTGTCGGAACAGCCCGGAACGTTATTCAAGCCGGTGGACGCCCCGGCCGTCCACCGTACGCGTAACGCAAGCCCGGATGTCGATGGTGTAAGCTCTGTCATCTTTGCAACAAGTTCCAGATGACATGCTGATCAACTGCGTCGCCTACCAGGAAGGCAAGAAACTGTCCGACATTCCCGTCGAGGACATCAGCGACTACCTCTGCAAGCCCGGCTGCTTCGTCTGGGTGGCGCTGCGCGACGCCACCGATGCCGAGATGGCGCAGATGAAGGAAGAATTCAACCTGCACGAACTGGCCGTCGAGGACGCCGCGCGCGGCCACCAGCGTCCGAAGATCGAGGAGTACGGCGACTGCCTGTTCACCGTCGTGCACACGGTCGACCTGATGGAAAACGAGCGCCTCGCCACCGGCGAACTGGCGATCTTCGCCGGTGCCAACTATGTGCTGTCCGTGCGGCGCGATTCGGCCAAGGGTTTTCTCGGCGTACGCGCGCGCGCCGAGCGCGAGCCGCACCTGCTCAAGATGGGCTCGGCGTTCGTCATGTACGCGCTGATGGACGCCGTCGTCGACCGCTACTTCCCCGTCGTCGACATGCTCGAGTCGGAACTCGAAACCATCGAGGACCGCATCTTCACGCACGGCGCCCAGCGCGAGAACGTCGAGCGGCTGTACCAGTTGAAGCGCAAGGGCCTCGTGCTGCGCCACGCCGTGATGCCGCTGCTGGAAGCGATCGGGCGGCTGCACGGCGGCCGCGTGCCGCAGCTCGTCACGGGGACGCAGGATTACTTCCGCGACGTGCACGACCACCTGATCCGCATCGGCGGGCGCCTCGACGCGATCCGCGACACCATCAGCACGGCGATCCAGGTGAACCTGTCGATGGTCTCGATCGACGAGAGCGAGGTGAACAAGCGCCTCGCCGCCTGGGCCGCGATCTTCGCCGTGTTCACGGCGTTCGCCGGCGTGTGGGGCATGAATTTCAAGGTCATGCCCGAGCTGGAATGGAAGTGGGGCTATCCGATGGCGATCGCCGTCATGGTCGGCGTGTGCGCCTACCTGTACCGCAAGTTCAAGAAGGCCGGCTGGCTGTAGCGGCGGCGCCATGAAAAACGCCCGGCGCGAGGCCGGGCGTGCAGGCTTCAGGCAGGCGCCGGTTGCCCGGCGCCATGCGGATGCGGCTTAGAAGGTGTAGCTGGCGCGAGCGTAGTAGGTGCGGCCGATCGCATCGTAGTAACGCGGATCGTAGCCGGCCTGGAACGTCGAGCTCTGGAACGACAGCGGCGGATTGCGGTCGAACAGGTTGCGGACGCCAACGGTCAGGCCCAGGCCCTTCTTCTCGTTCCATGCGACGTAGCCATCGAACGTGGTGTGCGACGGCACGCGGTAGCCGGCCGGCTGGTTCGTGACGTTCTCGTTGACCTGGTCGATGTAGCCGGTCTTGTAGTGGGCGGTCAGGCCGGCCGACATCTTGTCCTTGCTCCAGAGCAGGTTGGTGGTGTTCTGCCAGCGGAACACCGGACCGGTGCCTTCCGGAGCGTAGATGCCGATGTTCTGGTTCCACGCGCCGCCGGCTTCGTTCTGGAACTGGTACTTGTGGATCCAGGTCGCGTTCGACGCCAGGGTGAACGTGCCGAAACCACGGGTGCGCAAGCGGTAGTTCAGCGACAGGTCGATACCGTTGGTGAGCGTGCCGCCCAGGTTCTGGGTACGGTCGTCGATATAGCCGCAGGTCGCCGGGTCCGGGCACTGCGAACCGTCGACCGACAGGTCGCCGGCCGGGTTGCGGCGGAACAGGTTTGCGTACTTGGTCGGGTTGGCGAAGATGAGATCCTGGCTCAGGCTGCCGATCGTGTTGCGCAGGCTGATCGCCCAGACATCGAGGCCGACGCTCAGGTCCTTGATCGGCTCGACCACTACGCCGAGGGTGAAGTTCTTCGATTTCTCCGGCTGCAGGTTGGTGTTACCGCCCAGCAGGGCCTGGAACTGCTGCTTGCAGACATCCGACGGAATCTTGCCGGTGATCGCCGTGCCGCCCGGGCAGTTGAGCGGGTCGTTGTAGGTGTTGCCGGTGTTGGTGAAGGACTGCGCCGAGTGGATCTCATACAGCGACGGGGCACGGAAACCGGTCGAGTACGAACCGCGGAACAGCACGGCGTCCACCGGCTGGAAGCGGAACGAGACCTTCGGGTTGGTGCTGTTGCCGAAGTCGCTGTACTTGTCGTAGCGGGCAGACAGGGTTACGTCCAGCGACTTGAGGATCGGCACGTTCAGCTCGCCGTAGGCCGCGTAGGTATGACGGGTGCCCGAGTTGAACGTGGCCGGGTCGATACCGGTCGAGGCGATCACCTTGGCGGCGAACTCGGCGTTCGCGGCCTGCGTGAACTTGTCGTAGCCCGCCTGCGCGCCCAGCGCCAGGCCGACGTTGCGGCCGGCTTTCAGCCAGTCGCCCAGCTCGCGGCTGGCGTGGAAGTCGAGACCGGTCGACTGGCCGCGCCCGTGCATGACGTCGCCTTCCAGCGCGGCCGAGTTCAGCAGCGCGGTGCCGGCGGCGGTCTGGGCGCCGAACGGGTTGATGACGCCGGTCAGGACGCCTTGCGTGATGATGTCGCCGTCGCTGTAGCCGATCAGGTGTTCGTTGACGCGGTTCTCGTTCCAGGTGGCGGCGGTATCGTAGTCCCAGCCGGCGACGTTGCCTTGCAGGGACACCACCAGGCGCTGCTGGTTGTTGGTGTTCTTGTCCTGGCGGGCGCCGTTCGGCAGGTCGCGCCAGCGCAGCTTGATGGGGAGGGTCGGATCCAGCGCCGGATCGTTCGGATAGAACGCCGTGCCCGGATTCATGCTCAGGTTGCCGTAAGGCACCGGCGCGACCTGGGTCGCCACCACGCTCTGGCTGGTCAGGTATTCGACGCCCAGCTCATGGCCGCCCGGCAGCTTGAGGGTGCCGCGGAACAGGCCGGAATCGCGCACGCTGCGCGGCACGTAATCCACGAACGACGAGGTCGTCATGGTGCAACCGCCCTGGCCGTTCGGAATCAGTGCGACGCCGCTGGCGCAGCTCGGCGCGGCCGGGTTGCCGGCAACGCCGTTCGGGTTCTTCGTCGAAATGCCCTGGGAATAGTTGGCCGGGAACGTCGAGGCCGACAGGCCACCCGTGAAGCGGGTGTTGAACGGACGCTCGGTACCGCCGATGTGATTCTGTTCCTGGTGGTCGTACACGGCCGAGATGTTCCAGCCGTTGGTATCCAGATCGCCGAAGCCCAGGGCCACATTGGCGTTGTAGCCGCGGCCGCCCGGGTGCTGCGGCGAGTCCAGGCCGGCCGTGATGGCGCCGCCCTGGTAGTTTTTCTTGGTGATGAAGTTGATCACGCCGCCCACGGCGTCGGAGCCGTACAGCGCCGATGCGCCGTCGCGCAGCACTTCGACGCGCTCGAGCGCGGCGAACGGGATCATGTTCAGGTCGGGCGCCGAGCTGTCGTAGGCGTTGTTCGCCAGGCGGCGGCCGTTCAGCAGCACCAGGGTCTTGTTGGCGCCGATGCCGCGCAGGTCGGCGAACGAGGCGCCGCCGGTGCTCGAGCCGACCGCCTGGCTGGAGGTCTGCTGGGCCTGCGAGACGCTCAGGTTGGCCATCACTTGCTCGATGGTGGTGATGCCTTCGCGCTTGAGGTCTTCGGCGCGCATCACGGTGACCGGCACCGCGGTTTCGGCGTCGATGCGCTTGATCGCCGAACCGGTGATTTCCACGCGGGCGATCGGCGCCTGCTGGACGTCCTGAGTCTGCGCCAGCGCGTGGCCGGCGAAACCGAAACCGGCCGCGAGTGTCGTGCCGGAGAATACGAGGCGCAGGGTCCGCGCCATGGCTTTTTCTGTGAGCATCTTGGTCCTGTTGTTGTAAGTTGCGGTTCTGAAATATCGGTTTCCCAATATTTCAAGAATAGTCAACATACACCACAGAAACTTAGATGCAGATAGATTTACAGTGTAATTACGGCAAAAACAGACAGTTTTACCCCAATAACTGTCGCTTTTTTGACGAAATGTTTCTCTGTGAAATCTAGCCCAACGTCACTTCATATTGACGTTGGGCAGTAATGCGAGCGCTGAAGGCGTCGCGATGCAACCGGCAAACCGCCGGAGGCATCGTGGAAGGAACGCGGGTTAGCCGACCATCGCGAGTGCAACGGCCTCGGCGACGCGGATGCCGTCGATCGCGGCCGACATGATGCCGCCCGCGTAGCCGGCCCCTTCGCCGGCCGGATACAGGCCGCGCGTATTCAGGCTCTGCAGATTGTCGTCGTGACGCTTGATGCGGATCGGCGACGACGTACGGGTCTCGACGCCGGTCAGCACGGCGTCCTCCTTGTAGTAACCCTTGATCTGCTTGTCGAAGGCGACGAACGCTTCGCGCAGCGCGACGGTGGCATAGTCGGGCAGGGCCGGGCCGAGGTCGGTCAGGTGCACGGCCGGCTTGAACGACGGCACGACGCTGCCGAACTCGCGCGACGGCACGCCGCGGACGAAGTCGCCCATCAGCTGGCCCGGCGCGTCGTAGGTCGAGCCGCCGAGCACGAAGGCGCGCGATTCGAGTTCGCGCTGGAACGCGATGCCGGCGAGCGGGTGACCCGGGTAGTCGGCCGGCGTGATGCCGACGACGATCGCGCTGTTGGCGTTGCGCTCGGCGCGCGAATACTGGCTCATGCCGTTGGTGACGACGCGGCCTTCTTCGGACGAGGCCGCCACGACGGTGCCGCCCGGGCACATGCAGAAGCTGTACACGCTGCGGCCGTTCGATGCATGGTGCACGATCTTGTAGTCGGCCGCGCCGAGGATCTTGTTGCCGGCGTTCGGGCCGAAACGGCACACGTCGATCAGCGACTGCGGGTGTTCGACGCGGAAGCCGATCGAGAACGGCTTGGCCTCGACGTACACGCCGCGCTCGTACAGCATCTGGAACGTGTCGCGCGCGCTGTGGCCGATGGCGATCACCAGGTGGCGGGTCGGCAGCGTCTCGCCCGTGTGCAGCTTGACGCCCACGACCTGGCGCGCATTCCCTTCGCCTTCGACCAGTACGTCGTCGACGCGCGTCTGGAAGCGGATCTCGCCGCCCAGCGCAAGGATCTCGGCGCGCATCTGCTCGACCATCTTGACGAGGCGGAACGTGCCGATGTGCGGCTTGCTGACGTACAGGATTTCTTCCGGCGCGCCCGATTTGACGAACTCGTTCAGCACCTTGCGGCCGTAGTGCTTCGGATCCTTGACCTGGCTGTACAGCTTGCCGTCCGAGAAGGTGCCGGCGCCGCCTTCGCCGAACTGCACGTTCGACTCCGTGTTCAGCTTGCGCTTGCGCCAGAAGCCGAACGTGTCGACGGTGCGCTCGCGCACGATCTTGCCGCGCTCCAGCACGAGCGGCTTGAAGCCCATCTGCGCCAGGATCAGCGCCACGAACAGGCCGCACGGGCCCATGCCGACGACGACCGGCCGCGGCCTGCCCGGCGCCGGCTGGGCCTGCGTCACGAACTTGTAGCCGGTGTCGGGCGCGGGGACGATGTGCGCATCGTGCGCCAGCCGGGCCAGCACGGCCGCTTCGTCGCGCACGGTCACGTCGAGCGCATAGATCAGGACGATCGCACTCTTCTTGCGCGCGTCGTAGCTGCGCTTGAAGACCGTGAAGTCGACCAGGTCGCCGCTTTCGATGCCAAGCCGGCCGACGATGGCGTCGCGCAGGGCGTGGTCGGGATGGTTCAGGGGGAGTTTGAGTTCGTTAATTCGCAACATGGGGGAGGGTCTTGGTGCGTCCGACACGATCGGAGCAGTTTTTGTCCTATTGTAACGCGAGACCATGATCTGCGAGTGAAAATTCACGATCGCTGGACTTCCTCGCACTAAAAATGCTGTCTAGTCAATATATTGTTTGCATTGTTGCTCCGCTGGTACTTACACGGTTTGTTAGTTTGACAATCAAGAAAGCAACGTGCTTACATTCATCCATCAAGATGAACGCTTTCACAAGAAGAGCATTTTGGTGGATCGTCGGGTCGGCGATCATGGTTCATTGGCCAGGAGCCAATGGATGTTCTTGTTTTCAGTACCTAAACAAAGGAGTGAGTTTATGAGACTCGGAGTGTCCTCTCGCAGGACCGGGATTATGCAGATAATCCCGAGTGCGTCGTCGTTCGTCTCCAAAGTTGATTTGTTATCGGTGTCCGGTGCAAAAGGAACACTGAATCGAAATGCAGTAGTCGGCAGGGGCGGTGCAATGTCGCTGTCGGTTGCTTTCGTGTTTTGAATGTAAAAAAATCGAATCCATAATATAGAACATGAACAAGATCACTAAAGAGAAAGTCATCGCCAGGTCACTGCGTCTGGTATTTTCCGGTACCGCCATCGCAACGACGGCCGGCCTGGCAGGACATGCCATGGCGCAGACGCAGGATGCCCAGCAGGCGCCGATGGCCCGTGTCGAAATTACCGGATCGGCCATCAAGCGCACCGAATCCGAGACTGCACTGCCCATTTCGGTACTGACCCGCGCCGACCTCGACCGCACTGGCGCGACGACCGCCCAGGATCTCGTCACCCTGATCCCGTCCAACTTCGGTGGCGGCGTGCTAGCGCAAAACGTCGGCGCAACGGGAGCCCCGTCGACCGCCAACCTGCGTGGCCTGGGCTCGCAATATACGCTGGTGCTGCTCAACGGACGTCGCGTTGCGAATTACGCTTTCGGCAGCAATCCGGTCGACCTGAATTCGATTCCGATGTCCGCGATCGAACGGGTCGAGGTATTGCGCGACGGCGCATCGGCCATTTATGGCGCAGATGCGGTTGCCGGTGTGATTAACTTTATCCTGCGCAAGGACTACCAGGGCGCCGAGGTTTCCGCGTACGACAGCAAGGTCCAGCAAAAAGGCGGTAATAGCCGGAGCTTCAATTTCACCGGCGGCTATGGCGATCTCGCGACGCAGAAATTCAATATCCTGCTGAGCGCCAATCATGAAGTCGACGATGCGCTCAAATCGACCCAGCGCAGTTTTGCCAAGACGGGCGTCCGCCCGGACCTCGGCCTGATCAAGAATTCTCCGCGCAACGGTATTCCCAATTTTAACTTTACGGATTCGAACGGGAACCAGTACGTCAACGTTAATCCGTATCGCTACAAGAATTGCGACAACGCGGCTTTTGCGCTCATTCCGATCGGCAGCCCGACGTCGTGCGGCACCGACTATGTCCGCTTCATCGATCTGATCCCGAGCGCCAAGCACGACAACATCGTGCTGCGCGGCGTGTTGCGGCTGAACGACGACAACGAGGTGTATGTCGAAGCCACCCATACCAAGGATTCGTCGACCGCCCACTATTCGCCGGCGCCGTACACGAAGCCGATGATTTACCCGGTCAGCGGGCGCTTCTACCCGAAAAGCTTCACGCTGCCCAAGGGGATGACCATGCCCGACGGCAGCATTCTGGCGGCGGACACCGTCGTGACGCCTGTCGGGCCGATGAGCGGTACGTGGCGGACGGTGGCCGGTGGCGGACGTGCGGACCTGACCGACATTACCAATAACCGTTTCCTGGTCGGCACCAAGGGCACGATCTCCGGCTGGGACTACGATGCCGCGTTGTCGTACTCGAAAAACCGGGGCGTCATTTCGTTCGGCGACGGCCAGTACAGCTATGCGAAGCTGACCCCCTTGATCGCGTCGGGCGCGATCAACGTGTTCGGCGACCAGGACGCGGACAGCCTGGCCGCGCTGCAAAGCGCGCGTCTGAGCGGTGTGGAAAACAGCGCGACGTCGACGGCCAAGGAATTCGATGCGCGCCTGTCCAAGGAACTGATGCAGATGAAATACGGCGCCCTGGGCTTTGCCGTCGGCATCGATCTGCGCCGCGAGCAGCTGGTCCAGGAATCGTCCGATGTCATGGCATCGGGTGACCAGGTCGGCGGCAACGGTCCGGTTCCCAGCGTGAGCGGCGGCCGCAAGGTCTATTCCGTGTTCTCGGAATTGTCGGTGCCGCTGTACACGCACCTCGATCTCGACCTGGCTGCGCGCTACGACAAGTACAAGAACGATTTCGGTACGTCGTTCTCGCAAGTAAGTCCGAAGGCCTCTTTGCGCTATCAGCCGACCAAGGAAATCATGGTGCGCAGTTCGGTCGCCAAGGGCTTCCGGGCGCCGACCCTGTACCAGAACCTGTTGCCGTACGCTTTCGGACAGAACACGAACGGCAGTTTCAGCGATCCGGTGCGTTGCCCGGGCGGCAAGCCGATCACGAGCATCAACCCGGTGAATGCGCTGGAAGACGAATGCAATGTGCAGCTGAGCGCGGCGCGCGGCGGCAATCCGAACCTGCAGCCGGAAAAGTCGAAGCAGTTCTCGCTGGGCGTGGTGTTCCAGCCGACGCAGTCGATCAGCGGTTCGCTCGACTACTGGAATATCAAGATCAACAATTCCATCGTGCAGACGTCGGAAATCGGTGTGATCGAGAATCCCGCCCTGTACAAAAACAATTACTGGCGCGTCGATCCGAAAACCTTGCCGCTGGATTCCACTGGCAAACCGTTCCTCGATCCGACGTTGCTGAACAAGGGCAATACGATCCAGGGCAGCACCAATCCGGACTTCCCGCTGGCGTTCATCGAACTGCCGTATGCGAACTCCTCACGGTTCTTCGCGTCGGGCCTGGACCTGAACCTGAACTACAAGCAGAAAATCGACGGCGTCGGGACGTTCGGGGTCAATCTGGACGGTACGTACTACCTGACCCATGGTTACCAGTACGAAGGGGTCGGCAGTACCAGCGATCTGGGCCGCTACAAGGACTTCGGCGCGACGCCGCGCTGGCGCCACATCCTCACGACCAGCCTGAAGGCCGGTCAATGGGTACTGTCGCTGACGCACAATTACACGATGGGCTATCAGGACTACACGAATGCGGCGCTGATCGGGCCGGATTACCCGTTGGACCGTCGTGTTTCGGCGACCAGCACGTTCGACACGCAAGTCGTCTGGACGCCGATCAAGGCCCTGGACCTGGCGCTCGGTATCCGGAATCTGACCAACCAGGATCCGTCGTCGTCGCGTAACGACCAGGGTTTCCAGACTGGCTATGACCCGCAGTATGGCAATCCGTTGGGTCGTGTGTTCTACGCGCGCGCGAAATACAAGTTCTGGTAAGCGTTGACGTAACACCGTTCCCTGGGGCGGGCGCAAGCCCGTCCAGGGGAACGCTCAAATTCCGCCCCAGCCCGCCGCGAGGATCGCCAGCGCGGCCAGCCCGGCCGTCTCGGTGCGCAGCACGCGCGGGCCCATCGACAGGGGCAGGGCACCGGCGGCCAGCGCCGCCGCTTCTTCCTGTTCCGTGAAGCCGCCTTCGGGTCCGACCAGCAGGGTGACGTCCTGCGCCGGCGTCGCGCGTACCCATTGCGCCAGCGACGCGTCCGCCCGCGGCGACAGCAGGATGCGCGTGCCGGCGCCAGGCTGGGCGAGCCAGCGCGAAAAGTCCTGGATCGGCGCCACCTCGGCCAGGCGGTTGCGGCCGCACTGTTCGGATGCGCTGACGACGACGGCCTGCCAGTGCGCCAGGCGCTTGTCGGCGCGGTCGCCCGCGAGCCGCACGACCGAGCGCTGCGCGGCCAGCGGTTGCATGCCGGTCACGCCGAGCTCGACGGCCTTTTCGACGATCCAGTCCATCTTGCTGCCCTCCGGCAAACCCTGCGCCAGGGTCACGCGAAACGGCAATTCCACGTCGACGGCTTCATGCGCGAGGATCTCGGCGCTGGCGCGGCGCTTGCCGATCTCGACCAGGCGCGCGCGCACCTGGCCGCCGCTGCCGTCGAACAGCACCAGCTCGGCGCCGCTCTGCTGGCGCACGACGTGCAGGTGATGGGCGACCGTTTCCGGCAGGTCGACGAGACTGCCGGGGATGAGCGGCGAAGGGCAATGAAAGCGTGGCATGGATGACAATCGGGACCGTGGACAAGCCGGCATTTTAAATCCAGGCCGGCATGCTCTGGTAAAATACCCGGTTAAGGCTTGCTTGAACGTCACCGCCACCGCTTCCCAATCCTCAGATCCTCACATCCATGAAATCTCTGCAAACCACCACCCTGATGGCCAACGCAATCCGTGCGCTGGCGATGGACGCCGTCCAGAAAGCGAATTCGGGCCACCCCGGCATGCCGATGGGCATGGCCGAGATCGCCGTTGCGCTGTGGGATGGCCACTATCGCCACAACCCGGCCAATCCGGGCTGGATGAACCGCGACCGCTTCCTGCTGTCGAACGGCCACGGCTCGATGCTGCACTACGCGCTGCTGCACCTGTCGGGCTACGACCTGACGATGGACGACCTGCGCAACTTCCGCCAGATGCACAGCAAGACCCCGGGCCACCCGGAAGTCGGCATCACCCCGGGTGTGGAGACGACGACGGGTCCGCTGGGCCAGGGCATCGCCAACGCGGTCGGCATGGCGCTGGCCGAGTGGCTGCTGGCGAAGGAATTCAACCGTCCGGGCTTCGACATCGTCGACCACTACACGTACGCGTTCCTGGGCGACGGCTGCCTGATGGAAGGCATCTCGCACGAAGTGGCGTCGCTGGCCGGCACGCTGCGCCTGAATAAACTGATCTGGCTGTACGACGACAACGGCATCTCGATCGACGGCAAGGTGGAAGGCTGGTTCACGGACGACACGCCGCAGCGTTTCGCCGCCTACGGCTGGAACGTGATCCCGGGCGTGGACGGCCACGACGTCGCCGCGGTCGACGCCGCCATCGCGCAGGCCAAGACGTCGGACCGTCCGACGCTGATCTGCTGCAAGACCATCATCGGCAAGGGCTCGCCGAACCTGCAGGGCGGCGACAAGGTGCACGGCGCCGCGCTGGGCGACAAGGAAGTCGCGGCGGTGCGCGAGCACCTGCTGTGGGATGCGATCCCGTTCGACATCCCGGCGCCGGTGTACGACGCCTGGGACCAGAAGGAGAAGGGCGCCAACGTCGAGAACGAATGGAACACCCTGTTCGCCGGCTACCGCGCGCAGTTCCCGGAACTGGCCGCCGAGTTCGAGCGCCGCATGAAAGGCGAGCTGCCGGGCCAGTTCGAAGCCACCCTGGCCGCCGCCATCGCGCAGACGATCGAGACGAAGGAAACCATCGCCACCCGCAAGGCCAGCCAGAACGCCATCCAGGCGCTGGCGCCGGTGCTGCCGGAATTCCTGGGCGGCTCGGCCGACCTGACCGGTTCGAACCTGACCAACTGGAAGGAATCGATCCCCGTCCGTTCGGGCACCCCGGGCAACCACATCAACTACGGCGTGCGCGAATTCGGCATGGCCGCCATGATGAACGGCGTCGCCCTGCACGGCGGCTTCATCCCGTTCGGCGCCACGTTCCTGACGTTCTCGGACTACAGCCGCAACGCGCTGCGCATGGCCGCGCTGATGAAGCTCCGTTCGCTGTTCGTGTTCACGCACGATTCGATCGGCCTGGGTGAAGACGGCCCGACGCACCAGTCGGTCGAACACGTCTCGTCGCTGCGCCTGATCCCGAACCTGGACAACTGGCGTCCGTGCGACACGACGGAGTCGACCGTCGCCTGGGGCGAAGCCGTCAAGCGCAAGGACGGTCCGTCCACGCTGATCTTCTCGCGCCAGAACCTGCCGTTCATGGAGCGCGACGCGGCCACGGTCGCCGACATCGCGAAGGGCGGCTACGTGCTGCGCGACGTGCAGAACCCGGCCGCCGTGCTGATCGCGACCGGTTCGGAAGTGGAACTGGCCGTCAAGGCCGCCGAGACGCTGGCCGGCCAGGGCGTGCACGTGCGCGTGGTGTCGATGCCGTCGACCGACGTGTTCGAGCGCCAGGACGCCGGCTACAAGGCCGCCGTGCTGGGCCGCGGCATCCCGCGCGTGGCCGTCGAGGCCGGCGTGACGGACTTCTGGTACAAGTACGTCGGCCTGGAAGGCGCGGTCGTCGGCATCGACACGTTCGGCGAGTCGGCTCCGGCCCCGGTGCTGTTCAAGCACTTCGGCTTCACGGTCGAGAACGTCGTCGCCAAGGTCAAGTCGGTTCTCCCCGCTTGATGGATTTGCACCGCAGCACGGGCTGGAGACTGTCCGTGCTGCGGGTTTCGCGTTATGCTTCGGTGTTAAGTTTTTTTCAATCAGGAGTAAATAAATGACGATCAAAGTAGCAATCAACGGTTATGGCCGCATCGGTCGCAATGTGCTGCGCGCTTTCTACGAAGGCG
>Ga0308166_1003499_pt1 | contig 13312 bp, 8 predicted proteins | sample PhyCR2_2_FD_202137 | JGI IMG/M metagenome (GOLD analysis project Ga0308166, IMG submission 202137) | Phyllosphere microbial communities from UC Gill Tract Community Farm, Albany, California, United States - DLSLCC.R2 | ecosystem: Host-associated > Plants > Phyllosphere > Unclassified | place... | reverse complement strand
TACCGCGAGTACGGCGGCAAGGCGGCGCTGCCGATCTGGATCGACTACATGCGCACCGCGCTGAAGGACACCCCGATCGCGCAGAACGAGCCGCCCAGCGGCATGGTCCAGGCCACGCTCAACGGCGCGACCGAGTGGGTGAAGGTGGAAGACATGGATCGCCTGACCGACTACGACCTGAACCTCAATACGCCGCAGGCCGACGCCGCCGCGTTCGATATCTTCTGAGGAAGGGTGCAGTGGGTGCCAACCGTGGGTTGGCACCGATGCGACTGTAGAGCCGAGCCCATGCTCGGCTCCGGGCCCCGCGTAGAGCAGCCGAGCGTGGGCTCGGCTCTACAGGATCAACGGCACCCGCTTGCTCCCCTCCGTGAAATACCTACGCGGATGTCACATCCGTGCGCTAGTCTGTAGCCAGGTCGCAACAGGAGTCATCGCATGCATCGCGCCCGCCAGCATGCTGCCAGCCAGACCCGCGAGCGGCGCCACCGCCTCGCCCACGAAGCCGCCCGCCTGATGGCTGAAGGCGGCATCCGCGACTACCACCAGGCCAAGCTGAAGGCCGCCAGCCGGCTCGGCATCCACGACGATGCCTCCCTGCCGCGCAACACCGAGATCGAAGACGCCCTGCGCGAGTACCAGCGGCTGTTCGCCGGGCCCCAGCACGGCAATGAACTGCAGCGCCGCCGCGAGGCCGCCATGCGTGCGCTGGAGTTCCTGCACGGCTTCGCCCCACGGCTGGCCGGCCCGGTGCTGGAAGGCACCGCCGATGCCAACAGCCCGGTGCAGCTGCACCTGCACAGCGACGACCCGGAAGCCGTGCATCGCTTCCTGGACGAGCACGGCATTCCCGCTGAATCGCGGACGCGCCGCCTGCGCATGGACCGCGAGCGCAGCCTGGACGTGCCGGTGTGGGTGTTCAGTGCCGAGGAGCTGACCTTTGACCTGGCCGTGCTGCCATACGATGCGCTGCGCCAGGCGCCGCTGTCGCCGGTGGATGAGAAGCCGATGCGACGCGCGTCTGTCGCACAGCTGCGGCAGCTGCTGGCCGAAGCGGAGATCACCGCGTATATCGGCGGGTGACAGCTGCGCGGGTTCTGGTGGGTGCGGACCGTTGGTCCGCACGGTGCATCAGGCATCCGGATAGCTGACCGAAGAGCAGCCGAGCATGGCTCGGCTCTACAGAAAGCGCGCTACCTGCTTCCTTCTTCTGGTGGGTGCGGACCGTTGGTCCGCACGGTGCTTCAGGCATCCGGATAGCTGACCGAAGAGCAGCCGAGCATGGCTCGGCTCTACAGAAAGCGCGCTACCTGCTTCCTTCTTCTGGTGGGTGCGGACCGTTGGTCCGCACGATGCATCAGGCATCCGGACACCTGACCGAAGAGCAGCCGAGCATGGCCCGGCCCTACAGGAGGTGCGTTGCCTGCTTCCCTCTTCTGGTGGGTGCGGACCGTTGGTCCGCACGGTGCATCAGGCATCTGGACACCTGACCGAAGAGCAGCCGAGCATGGCTCGGCTCTACAGGAGGTGCGTTGCCCTACCAGACATCATGGTGCTGCTCCTCCGTCTCATCGCCAAGCAGGCGCATCAGCCAGGGGGCTCCCACCCGCTGCGGGTACGCCATCATCATGCGCGCGTGCATGTTCTGCAGGTCCCCCAGCAGCCAGGTCTGGTTGTAGACATCGCCGAACGGATCGGACCACGCCGTCTGTATCCGCGCGCGCTCACCGCCGTTGAGGTTGGGCATCCTGTCCAGCGGCACCTCCAGCACCGGCTCCAGCGCCCGGTTGATGGCCGCGTTCTCCGCCTCCGCCGCACGCATGAGTTCCAGCCGATGGCTCACCTGCCAGCACGGGAAAGGGAAGCAGCTTCCCGTGGCATCGATGTACGTCGCGATGTCGGCCAGCATGTGAGCCTTCAGCTGCCACACCACCGCACTGTCCAGCAGCTGCCGCACCCGCAGTGTGCGCAGCGTGCCGGCGCGGACATCCTCCGGCGTGGCGAACGGCTCGCCCGGGGTTGGGCCGCCATGCCGCACCAGCACGATGCGATGGATCGCCTCCTGGGTGATGTTCTCCACGCGCAGCGCGGCGGCCTCCGGATGCACGCGCGGCGGCGGCACGCTCGATACCCGCCAGGTGTACCAGGCCGCCAAGCCCATGCCCGCCACGCACAGCAGGGCGAACAGCAGCCAGCGGTCCAGATTGCGGGTGTAGTAGTAATACCGCGCCCGCCAAAGGTAGAACGTGCGGTAGCTGATGAACCGGCTTACCCATCGATACATTGCCATCTCCTCGGCAAGGACCCCGGCGCGGCGGGGCGGATTACGCGCGTCACGCCGGGGCTCCATCGCTTACCAGCCGATGCCCACGCCGACGCCCATGCTGCGCTCACCGCTGTTGGTGAACGCCCCATTGAGGCTGAAGGTGGCCGAGCCCTTTTCGTTGAGCACGCGCTGGTAGCCCACCGCCATCGCGGACTCACCCTCGCTGTAGCCCACGCCCGCGCCGAGGCGGTTGTAGGTTGCCAGGCCCGCAGTGTTCATCGCCATCGCGGTCTGCGCGCTGCTCATTGCCGCCATGCGGTTGAAACGCTTGTCCATCTTGTCCAGGCGACGCTCGAAGGTGCTGATCGCGCCATCGGTGTACTCGTTGGCGCGTGCCAGCATCTTCTCCAGTTCGGCGGTGTCGACCTGCGGCTTCGGGGTGTCCTCCTTCTTCGTCTTCGGCTGCGGTGCAGGTTTCTCACCCTCGCCGACCGATGCCACCTGCTGGCCGCCTTCGGCCTGCGGCACCGGTGCTTCCGGCTCCGGCGCCGAAGCGACGGCCATTGCCCGCGGCTGCGGCGCATCGATGCGCTCTTCCAGGCCATCGATACGGCCGTTGAGCTGCTGCTGCATCGAATGCAGCTGGCCACCATTGACCGCATCGCGGCTGCCGGCCGCGATCAGGCCATTGGCCACGTTGGAGATGACCATGCCGTGGGTTCCGGCCAGGGTAAGCTGGTTGAGACCGTCGGCGCGGACCGAGGGAGTGTCCTGGAACACGCTGCGCAGCTGGGACTCGACCTGGTTCACGCGCGAGGTGGTGCTGACCACTGCGCCATCCAGCGCTTCCAATGCGCCATTGAGCGTGGACTGGGACTGGCCCTGCACGGTGAATCTGGGGCCGACGATGTTGCCGTTGGCATCGACTTCGCTGCCGAGCGCGGACAGCGCCCCGCGCAGCTGGCCTACGGTCGCGGCGTTGTGGTTGGCCGTGCCGTTGGCGATGTTTACGAGGCGCCGCCCCACTCCTGATGCACCAAAGGAAGCGGTGCCGGGATCCGTGGCCTCAGAGCCGGCCCCAAGGGCGAGAGAACCTTCAGCCCCCACTGAAACCTTGGCGCCAGAGCCAATTGCAACGCCATTGGAAGCGTGAACATTCGAACCTGCTCCCACTGCAAAGCCATTCACTGCCATCTCAGAAACACTGGATGCACGACCAAGTGCGATTCCATTCCGCCCCAGAGATGTGGCAAACGCGCCTACCGCAGTTGCACCTTCCCCATCCGCTCGAGCAGAGTCGCCGATTGCAACGCCTAGTCGGCCGGCAATTGCATCTCTACTAAGACCATCAGTGTCAACCTTGAAGAACCGGGCCTGCTTCTCAATCGTCGAGACACGGCTACCGATGCCGTGCAGCTGGCCGCCATTGACAGCATCCCGACTGCCGTCCGCAATCTCTCCGTCTGCAACACCAGTCAAACGCGCACCGCCAAAATCGATCGGACCGCTCGCGTCCAGTTCACGCGTTGCCTGCTCACCCATCTCCCGCTCCTTGCGCATCGCCTCCAGATCATTTCGATTCTGCGAGATCTTCTGCTCTGCGGCGTACAGCTGATTGCCCGTTACGGCATCACGGCTTCCTGGCGCCACCCGACCGTCAGCCAGATTGGTCAACACCATGCCGTTCGCGCCACTCAGCGCGATCTGGCTCATGCCATCGCCACGGGCGGATGGTGAATCCTGGAAGATCGAGTTGAGCTGGCCTTCCACCTTGTCCGCACGGCGGCCTGCGGTGATGACAGCTCCATCGAGCGCCATCAACGCGTCCTCGACGGTGTTCTGAGTTCCGCCCTGCACCGTGTAGGTCGGGGCGATGATGTTGCCGCCGGCGTCCATGCCTGCTTCGCCCCCGAGGGTCGCGAGGGAGTCCTTTAGCTGGGAGACAGTGGTGGCGTTGTGATCGGCTGTGCCCCGGGCGATGTTCACGAGGCGCCTCTGGGCAAAGGTGTTCCCGAACGACGCAACGCCTGCTTCGGTCGCTTCAGCACCTTGACCAAGTGCAAGCGATCCAGTTGCACCTTCACCAGTCCTTGCGCCCGCACCGATCGCGATACCACCTTCCGCGACACCACCCGAGCCACCGACCTGAGCTCCAGCTCCTAGAGCAAATCCACCCTCTGATCCATCGAACACAGTTGATCCGCGCCCCATAGCGACGGAGTTCCTCCCCATCGCCAGGGCACGAGTACCCACTGCGGTGCCCCCCTCCTTTCCAGTCTTTGCCGCGTTTCCAAGCGCCACACCCGCAACGCCCGCTTCAGCTGGCTCATTAATCGGCGCGTGCCCTACACTCAAGAACTGGCTACTACTTTCCAGCGAGGAAATACGAGCGTTGGTTGCAAACAACTGCCGGCCAGATACAGCTTCCGCACTACTGTCGGTCACCAAACCATCCGCCACCCCACTGATCCTGCGATTGTCACCGACGCTATTACGCACATCCAACACAGTTCCGCTGTTCTTCTCGCCCAGACGAACATTGCCGTTGGCGGCGGTCTGGCTGACCAGTCCCTCCAGCGCACCTGTGCTGACTAACGCCTTGGCAGCGTCTGCCCTCGCAACCGTTGCATCCGCCTGCGCCGCCGTAGCCGCTTTCTCCACGTCAGCCACCTGCACATTGGTGGCATTGAGCTGCTTGCCGTTGACCGCTTCATTGCTGCTGGCACTTACCGTGCCATCCGCCACACCGGCAACCTTCCGGCTGGCGTCGGCGCTGTTGCGCACGTCCAGTACGGTGCCGCTGTTCTTCTCACCCAGGCGGACACTGCCGCTGACGGCGGTCTGAGAGACCAAGCCGGCGAGCGCGGTCGTCTCGGTCAGTGCCTTGGCAGCATCGGCTTTTGCGGCATTGGCCGCCGTCTGCGCGCTTGTAGCCGTGCTCTGCGCGGTGGACACGGCCTGGTTGGTCGCGAACAGCTGATTGCCGGTGATGGCATCGGTACTGCCATTGCTGACCGCGCCATCGGCAATGTACTGGATCTTGCGCTTGAGAGTGGCACTGCCCACCGATACGGAGTTGACGGACGCCGTGACAGAGCCGGCACCCAGTGCCACCGCATTGTCATGGCGGGCGTTGGCCCGGTCACCCAATGCAACGGCGCTGGTGTTGGCCGATACCGCAAGATTGCCCAGCGCGGTAGCGAACTGCGCGGTGGCCTCGCTGCCACGTCCCAGCGCTGTGGACTGCTTTGCGGTGGCTTTGCTCAGGTACCCCATTGCAGTGGCATGCTCGGCGACCGCATTGGCGTCACCGCCTACGGCAATGGAGAAGTTTCCGCTGGCAATGGCCCGGAAGCCCGTCGCGACCGCGCCGTTTGCGCTGCGCGTATTTGCACCGATGGACACGCCGGCATTCTGGTTGTTCACCTTGTTGCCCTCTGCATCGACGCCGGCCAGCGCATCGAACCCGAGTGCGACACTGCGACCGTTGTAGGCCTTGGCGTTGTTGCCGATGGCGGTGCTGATACCGTAGCTGCCCGACTCTGCAACCGCGCCCTTGCCCAGTGCCAGGGTGGTGGCATCGATACGGTTGGTGGCCGACTGGGCGAGCGTACGAACGTCCGCAAGGTCTCCCTTTACGGTTCCCACTGCCGATTCCACTGTCCCCAGCCTGGTGTTCGTGGCGTTGAGCTGCCTGCCGTTCACGGCATCCGTACTGCTTGTCGTCAACGTTCCATCAGAAACGCCACTCACTTTTCGCGTCGCCAACACTGCATTGCGCATGCTGACCTCCGTGCCGGTATTGCTGTTGGCAATACGTACTATGCCGCTCGCGGAATCCTGCTTGATCAGGCCATCGACCCGCGCATTCATTGCATGCAGTTGCTTGCCCGTAATGGCATCTGAGCTTGAAGCTGTGATGCGGCCGTCTTCCACGTTCACAATTCGCCGTCGCAGCGTCGAACTGCCCACGGAGACAGTATTCATTTCGGTTGCGGAAGAACGCACACCCAGCGCAACTGCTCCTTGCGCGGTGGTCGACGCGCCGTAGCCCAGGGCTACGCCATCAATGCGCGCCTCGGCGCCACCGCCTATAGCGATTGCACCGGTGTAGCCGGCCGTCCCGGCCTTCGCAGCAGCACCAATGGCGATGCCGGAGTTGCCGCCCCCGGTATCGACCGAGGCTTTGCTGCCCAGGGCGACGCCATCAACGCCACTGGCGAATGCGTTTGCGCCCATTGCGACCGCATTTTCGCTCTGTGACAACGAGCCACTGCCGACCGCAAGCGCGTTCTGGCGCGTTGCAGCGGCGCTGTTTCCGAATGCAGTGGAGCCGATTCCCTTGCCGTAGGCATTGGCGCCTACAACCGTGCTGTGACCACCATTGGCGGTCGCGTTGTAGCCCACGGCAACACTGTCTACGCCATTGATGTTGGCCTTGTAGCCAAACGCGGATCCATAGTTGCCAACGATCCGGCTTTGGTGCCCGAAACCCGCGCCCCAGCTACCGCTCATATACGTTCCGGCACCGATGACCAGGTATTCCTTCGCGCCGGCAGCCGCGTTGGCCCACAACGTACCATCGGTCTGGCCGACATGTGGCAGGCATCGGAGAAAGTCGGAGCCAGCATCAAGGGATGAACATCCGTAGTACGTCACTCCCGCGAACGCTTCCGTAGTACCCAGCAGGATGAGCAACGAGGCAGTCAGCGAAGCAGAGAGTTTCTTCTGCCCGCCAGCGCTGTGTCTTGCTACAGCCAGCTCGCTGGCTACCTCCCAGCACCCCTTGGCCCGGTTCCAGATACGCCGATAGATTCGATTCATGGTCTTTCTCCTTAACAGTTTGCGGAAAAGGCATCCCGCGCCATGCGCGGGACGCAGGGAGGGGGATCAACTGGACTGGATGGCCACGTCCTGGACATGCTCGCGATAGCCGTCCTGGCTGAGCCGGTAGCGCAGGCGCAGCGAATTGCCCGGCTGCGGCTGGAACGGCAGGGTGAAATCGGCATCCGGGTACAGGCTGTGCGAGAGGTCGTGCGGTGTGCAGACGCCGGCGGCCGTGCATTCGGCCGCATGGACGATGCCCACGCGCAGGGTGCCGCTGTTGTGCAGCGTGTTGCCGCGTACACTCAGGTTGACCACGCCGTCGGCGGGCACCACGTTCACCAGCGCCCCCCACACCAGGCTGACGCCGACGTCGGCGTGCGCAGCGTCGTCGCTGCTTTCCAGTTCAGTGCCTTCCGGGCCGCGCACACCTTCGAAGTACACGCGGTATGCGGTTTCCTTCTGCACCGGCTGCAAAGGGATCAGTCGAATCAGGCGATTGCCACCGCCTGACAGTGCGAACTTGCCGGGCGTGATGGCAATGGCCGAATCGGCGACCTCGATATCCTGCTCCTGTTCGCGGGACGTTGCCGGGTTGTCGATGCGGCGCAGGCTGGCCTGTACATACTGCGGGCGGGTGGACTGCGAGTAGACGCGGATCTGCGCACCACGCTTTGTGTCCATCGCGGTTCGCATGGGGTGGATGGACAGGTTGGCGTGTGCTGATGGCGCAAGCAGCGCACTCAACGGCAGCATCCAGACGATCAGTTTGTTCATGGCAGGCTCCGTGTGGGATCAGGGTTTGGCGGTGGGTACGCGCAGTTCCACCGTCAGCTCGCCCTCGTAGAGACCGGGGCGCTTGCTGGCGACAGGGGTGGGAGGTGTCAGCAATGTCAGCGGCGTGGGCACGCAATAGACCGGCTGGCTGATGCCGGGCAGCATGACCAGGCGCAGTTCGGCGCTGTCGATGCCATGCAGCAGTTCTTCCACGCCATGCCGCATGCGGATATCGCGCCCGCCGTAGTTCAGGCTGACGTGGTAGTCCAGGCGCTGGCGGTCGTCGCTGCCACCATCGCGGTGCCAGACCGCGAAGTCGCTGCCGGGTGGCGGGCGCGGCCCGCTGTCACGCACGGTGACGCCGAGGAACTCGCTCTGCGAGCCGAGGCCGTCGTAGAGGCACATCTCCAGCTGCTTGCGGCCGCCCACCATCTGCTTGATGGGGTCGTAGCGCAGGTCCATGTTGACCAGCGGCGCAATGGTGTCGAAGGCCGGGAAGTAGATCGAGATCGCGTCGTAGTCGGTGACGGTGAAATCGAAGTTGAAGGTGGCGGTGGCGACAGGAGCTGCGGCGGGATCGGCCTTGATGTTCAGGCGCATCGTGGCCTTCCAGTGGCCGGCGACGAGTCGCGCAAGTTCCGCTGACGGAACTGACAGCCTGACGCCTGTGCCGATTGGCTGATCTGGCCCGCAGGTGTACCAGGATGCCGAGTTCAAAAACCTCTGCAGCGAGTCCCAATAGTCAATCGCGCATCCCCAGTCAGACATGATCCGCTGGATGCTGCCAAACGCGCGGACTTCGATGCGTAAGCCGGTCCGCTGATCTGCAAACCTAAGCGAAACCTCACTAACTCCATCTGCGCCAGACGGAACACCCGCCGTGGGGCATTTACCAAACTCACTATCAGAAGCAGACCCACAAACCACATGGATCTGCCCATACTTCATCGCCACGTCATGACTGAACCCCAGCACCGTCCTCGGCGCCCACAGCTCCACGTCACCAGGCACGGCCGAGCGGTCCCACGACATCACGATGTCCCGGCTCTGGTCGGTGGGATGTGTCTCCGGCGGCCACTGCGCCCACGCCCGTGGCATCAGCACGGCCAGCGCGCACACCAACATCAACACGAACAACACACGCCGGCTCATGGCGTTCCTCCTGCAGCAGCGGTCTGGGGCGTGGCGGCGATCAGCGCGCGTTCCTGCAGCAGCCGGGTGACCCGGGCCTGCTGGCGGATCTCCGCCGGCAGCTGGGCCACGGCCAGCGGTTCGCAATGCACAGCACCGACCAGCAGCACCACCTGGCGGCGCTCGCGCACCTGCAGCGGGCAGTGCAGCAGGCGGTCGTCCTGCAGCAGGTAGAGCGTTGTCTCGCGACGCGGGAAGTCGGCGACGAAGCTGCCGTTGGCGCTGGTGCCGGGCACCGGCGCGTTGAGGATGCGGGCGCCGCCCAGCGGCGCGCCGGCAAGCGTGCGGGCGGTGCCGATGAAGGTGTAGGTCACTTCGATCGGCACCGGCATGCGCATCAGCCGCCCTGGGGCCAGGAACATCGGGCGCACGCCGCCCACGCCGCTCACGCGGATGGCGGCCATGCTGGTGTCGTTGCTGGCGTCCTGCAGTTCGGCCCGGTGCGACTGGTAGGCGGTCAACGGCAGCAGCCGGCGCTCGCCGATCTGCAGCCGTTGCCGGCCTGCGCCACTCACCTGCAGTTCGGCCGCCACGCCCTGCAGGTCCAGGTCATCGGTAGCGGCCACCTGTACCGCCAGCCCGGCATCGGCGCCGGTGCCTGCGCCCCAGTAGGCCCCCCGCCGGCCCAGCGCGAAGGCGGAGCTGTGCGTGCCGCTGTAAGCGGCCTCGCTGCGGCCATGCTGCTGGTAGTACGCCACGGTGGCGCCGGTCTGTCCGTAGCGGTTCTGCAGCTGCCCGCCCAGCGATGCGCTGTAGCGGTCGTTGTTGTTGGCGCGCAGCTCGGAAGTCAGCTCACGCAACTGCGCGTCCACCTCCTGGCGATAGCTCTGGCCGACGCTGTAGTTGATCTCCGGCCGCTGGTGCTGCGGCTGGCGCATGTCCACCGCATAGCGGCGCTGGCCGTTGCCAACATGGCTGCGCTGCAGGCGGGTGAAGCTCACGTTGAGGTAGATGCCACGGTCGCGCGTGCGGGTGTCGCGGGCACTGTCGTGGCTGTGCTGCTGCCACAGGCCCAGCCGCGTGGAGACGCTGAAATCCTGCCAACGATGGCTGCGGCTGAAGCTGGCCTGCCAGGTGCGGCTGAGCTGCGGCTCACGGTGCGGTTGCAGCGGTTGCGGCGGCAGGAACGGATCCAGTGGCGCCAACGGATCATCGTCACCAGGACGGCTCCAACCGGTGCGCCAGGTCTGGCGCCGGGTATACCCCAAATACGCCGTACCACCGGCGATCGGCAGCGAGACCGATCCGCTGAGCGAGTTGGTGCAGCCCAGGCGGTCCCGTGCATCGGCCTCGAACTGGCAGGCCTTGCCACGCATGCGCTGCTGGTAGATGTTCCAGGACGCCTTGCGCCGGTATGACAGCTGATGCTGCTGGCCGTGGCTGCCATCGCTGCCGCGCATGCCGCTGAACGTTGCGCGCATCTCCTGCGTGGCCAGCACGCGGCGCAGGTCGACGCGCAGTTCGCCATAGCTTTGCCCGCCCAGGTGGGCGACGCCCGCAGTAGCCGCCAGGTCGCGAGCCAATGGCACGCGCATGCCGGCCACCGTTACCTGCTCACCATCGAAGCGGTCACTGCGGCGCTCGTTGCGGCGGCCACTCTGCACGAACCACTGCCATTGGCTGTCGGTCCAGTCACCGCCCTTGTCGAAGGGGGCTTCTTCGGTACGCACCAGCACGCCATCCTCGTAGATGCGCATGCGCACCAGGTAGCTGCCGAACGGGAAGTTGCGGGTATCGATCTGGTTGATGCCGGCCTGCAGGTAGTAGGTCTGCAGCAGGCGCTCGCCGTCGAACACGTCCACGCGCGCATCGCGGGCGAGCAGGACCGTCAATGGCGAGGCCTGCACGGCAGCATCGCTGTCCACGTAAGCCTGGGTGGTGCCCACGCGGGCACCGTCGAAGCGGTCCAGCGGCAGCATGCTGAAACCGAAGGTGCCGCCCTGTGGACTGGACAGGTTGCGGCGGTCCAAGCGCCCGGCCTGCAGGTAGTACTGCTGGCCCAGGTCATGGCGGTAATAGACGTTGTCGAATTCGAAATGCGCATCGCCACCGCTGCTGCGGTAGCGCTGCTGGGTGAAGTACCAGTCGGCGGACATATGGCCCCGCTGGAACAGGCCCAGAACGCCGGTGCCGCGCGCACTGAACGACTGGTAGTCGCGCCCACCAGTAAGGTTGAGTACCTGCTGGTGCAGGAAAGCGTTCTCGGCATTGCTGCTGAGCGCGTGGAAGCGTTCCGCGGCGGGCTCGCCACCGATCCACTTGCGCGCCACGAACAGGCGCACGGCGCCCTCGCCTTCGTCATACAGCGCGCGCGCGGCCGCAGGGTCTTGCGGGGGATCCAGATAGCCGCAACCGGCCTCGGCGCCACCGAAGCGGCAGGCCAGGTGGCTGTTGCGTGGCAGCGGCTGCGACAGTGCCGGCAGCAGCGCGGCCTGCGCCTCGGCGGACAGGTCCAGTGCCTGCAGCACGCGCGCGGGATCTTCCAGCTGCACATGCTCCAGGGTGACGCGCACCGGCGACAGCCCGGCCGAGCGGCCGAACAGCTGGATGTCGAGTTGTTCGGTCTGTCCTTCGACCAGATCTTCGAAACCGGGCGGGACGCCGCGCGCGGCCGCCAGCGGAGTGGACAACGCCAGGGCGAGCGCGACCGCCAGCCGGGTGACGGCGGGGGCGTGTGAGGTCATGGGGGTACCGCTGGAGAAGCGGCCGGCCCGGGAACCGGGCCGGCGCGGGGATTACGGCGAGGTCGCCTTCTGGTTCAGCACGACGTTGACGATGCCGCTGTAGCGACCCTTGGTGGTGATCGGGGCCGGGGTGGCCTGGGCGATGGTCAACGGCATCGAGATCGAGGCGCCCGGGGTCGAGCCGGCGCCGGTGAACAGGTCGACTGCCTTGTATTCGATGGCGGCGGCACCCAGTGCGCGATTGTTGAGGCTGATGGTCATCGGCACGGTGACGGTGCCGGTTTCATTTGCGAGGGCAAACGCACCGTCGATGCGTGCCTCGATATCCGCGGTGTCATCATTGGAGTGAATGCGCACGCGCTGCGTGTCCGGAATCAGGCCGCGCAGCGGATCGTGGGTCAGCGTGACCAGGTCCGGCAACGGGGTGCCGTCATCACGCAGCAGTGCCAGGGTCGGGTCGACGTCGGCATAGACGGAGATCTTGGTTTCCAGCGCGTGCGCGGACAGCGAAGCGGTGGCCAGCGCTGCCGCGAGCGCGGTCTTCTTGATGATGGCGTGCATGGTTGTCTCTCTCGGACAAAGGGGGAATATGAAAGCTCCCCTCCCCAAGGAGAAAAGGGAGGGGAGCATCGCCCGCGGGGATGGGTGCGGGCGACGGAGAGAATGTTAGAAATCCATTGCCATGCAGGCCATTCAAGCATTCCTAAAACACTGAGTGTTAAGGAGAATTCTTGAATTCGCTCAATGTTCGAGGGTTATGCAATTTCCCTCATCGGTTCAATGCAACAAACCTCATTGCATTGAATTTGTAGAGCCGAGCCCACGCTCGGCTACCGTTGGCTTCAACCTGCAGGCACGACGGTGACGTGATCGACATCGATGTCGGTGGGCTTGAAGCGATGCGTGTCGACCTTGCCACGCAGCTCGACCACGGTATCGGCACCGATGGCCTGCGGCGGCAGGTCTTCGTCATCGATCTCGACCTCGATCTGGCCGCTGGCATCACGGAACTGGTAGCGCTCGTCACCGATCTTGGCGGTGAGGGTGCCACGCAGCACCACCGGATGATCATCGCGCTGCGCACGTGCGTCAGCGACGGTGCTGGCAGCGGCCCCTGCCCCCGGCCCGGTGTACTGCGCGAAGGCCTGCGGGCTCAGCAGGGCCAGCGGCGTGGCGATGAAAGCGATGGCGATCAGTCGGTTCATGGCGTTCTCCATACAGGGATCAGTACGCACAGGTTCTATCGCCTTCGACGTGATACCCATGCAATAGATCCGAAAAGATGTGAATGCGACATTCATTGTCAGAACGCGTTCAGATCCGGAAGCGGGCTCTTATCGTGCGGACCAACGTTCCGCGGTCGCCATCCGCCGAAGCCGATCAGGGCACAAAAAAAACGCCCCGCAGATGCGGGGCGTTCTCAGCAGAATCTGCTGCGGGCGATCAGCCCTGGTAGTCGCGCACGTCGCTGCCGGTGTAGACCTGGCGCGGACGGCCGATCTTCATTTCCGGATCGACCTGCTGTTCCAGCCAATGCGACACCCAGCCGGAAGTACGGCCCAGGGCGAAC
>Ga0308166_1003493_pt1 | contig 13334 bp, 12 predicted proteins | sample PhyCR2_2_FD_202137 | JGI IMG/M metagenome (GOLD analysis project Ga0308166, IMG submission 202137) | Phyllosphere microbial communities from UC Gill Tract Community Farm, Albany, California, United States - DLSLCC.R2 | ecosystem: Host-associated > Plants > Phyllosphere > Unclassified | place... | reverse complement strand
CCGTCGACCTGGAATACCGCTACGCCGAAGACACGATGCCGCGCGGCGTGCTGGGCCTGAACGCAGCCATGTTCAAGGGCTACCTGCGCTTCATCGCGAACCGCCGCGCCGTCCAGATCGGCCTCGACGCGCTGTTCCCGAACGAGGAAAACCCGTTCCCGTGGATGAGCGAGATGATCGACCTGAAGAAGGAACGCAACTTCTTCGAGACGCGCGTGACCGAGTACCAGACCGGTGGGGCGTTGAACTGGGATTGATCCGCACATTGCCCGGCCCGTTCTTCCAGGCATGATAAAGCCCGTCAATCGACGGGCTTTTCTTTTATATATGCGCCAGACTCAACGGTCCTCAAGCCACCTGAGAAAATCTCCGGCCACTTCCGGCGTCAGTTCCAGTGCCGCTTCCGCCACGTCGACTGACCCCTTGACGGCAGCCAGTGCGGCCAGTGCGCACGCCAGAAACTCTTCATCCCACGCACGCACGGCAGCCGCCGCGACGAGGCCCGGCAGGGCAGCCAATGCCGCCGCGTAGGCGTCTTGCAGGTCCGACGGGATGACGACACGTTCCCGTTTGCGGCAAATTTCGACCCAGGCCGGAAATTGCAGATAGACCGCGCCGGCACGATCAGGCGCCAGCGCCAGCGCGCGTACGACGTGCGGTACCGCCGCGAACGACGCCGCATACACGTCGCCCTGGTGCGCCAGTGCGCTCCACAACGAAAACCAGGGCTCGTCGTCGGGACCGGATGGCGGCAGCGAAGCGAGCTGGCGCAGCAACGCCGGTATGTCGGCGGCCTTGCCGTAGGCATGCTCGAGTTCTTGCCAGCGCGGACTGTCGAGGGGCAGGCAGGGTAGATCAGGAATGGTCGTCATGGCGTCGCATAAAAAACTGTAGTCTAACAAGCAGTGCTGGCGAGGCCACGCGCTCGTCGACGAGCAAGGGCATTATTCGATGAACTTCTGGATCGCCTTCATCGTCGCCTCCGGCGCCTCTTCCATCAGCCAGTGCCCCGCATCCGGAATGACCACTTCGGTGACGTTGGTGGCCGCATTGCGCATCACGACCGCCTCGTTGGCGCCGAACGATTTGGCGCCGCCGATCGCCAGCACGGGCATCGGCAGTTTATTCGCGACGACTTTCTGGTTGACCTCGGCATCCTTGGGAAAGCTGAGGAATTGCGCGAAGGCCGAGTGCATGGCGCCGGGGCGGGCGTACAGCTTCGCATAATAAGACCGGGTCGCTTCGTCGACCTTCTTCGGATCGCCGGCGAACTCGTTCCAGAAGCGGTCCAGGTAGATGCGCTCGCGGCCGGCGACGAGGCGCTCGGCGTCCGGGCCGCCGAACGAGAAATGCCACAGCAGCGGATTACGCAGGATTTGTTCCCACGGCGGAATCCCGGGCACGGGCGCGTCCATGACGACGAGGCGGTCCGTCCGGTCGGGATAGCGGGAGGCGTAGGCGAAGGCGACCATCGTGCCGATGTCGTGGCCGACGACGACCGCGTGGTCGATGCCGAGCTTGTCGAGGACGGCGCGGACGTCGCCGGCCTGCGTCCATTTGTCGTAGCCGCCGGCCGGGTGCGAGGACAGGCCCATGCCGCGCAGGTCCGGCACGACGACGGTGTGGCTGGCCGCCAGGCGGGCGGCCAGCGGCGACCACATCGCGCCCGTATCGCCGAAGCCATGCAGCAGCACGACGGCGGGGCCGTGGCCGCCGGTGACCACGTGCAGGGCCGCGTCGCCGGCCTGGATCGTCTGCGCCTTGAACGCCGGCGGGAAGGGCTGGACGGCGGCGGTGGCGGGATGGCTGAGCGCCAGGGACAGCGACAGTGCGGCGGCGGCCGTTGCGATGCGTGGGAACATGAGGATCTCCTGGGTTGACGGGCGTTGGGGTGGAGGCCAGTATGGTTTAGGATGAGCAGCCGGACTAGTCGCCAAATACCGCAACAGCAATTCGGAAACGCCGAACAAACAGGGTGAACAGACATGAAACTGGAAGGCATCGCCACGTTCGTCACCGTGGCCGAAAGCGGTTCCCTGAGCGAGGCGGCGCGCCGCTTGCGCGTGTCGCGCTCCGTCGTCAGCGAGCGTCTCGTCGAGCTGGAGCGGTCGCTCGGCGCCAGCCTGCTGCAGCGGTCCACGCGCAAGCTGTCGCTCACCGAGGACGGCGCCGCGTTCCTTGCGCGCGCCGCGCGCATCGTGCGCGACGTGCAGGAGGCCGCGGCCGACCTGGCCGAGCGGCGCGGACAGCTGAGCGGCCCGCTGCGCATCGCCGCGCCCGTGACGTTCGGCCGCATGCACCTGGGACCTGCGCTCTATCCCTTCCTAGCCGCCCATCCCGACATCCAACTGACGCTGGACCTGGACGACCGCCGGGTCGACGCGACGTCGGACGGCTTCGATGCCGTCGTCCGCCACGGTCCGATCGCGGATACCTATCTCGTCGCATGGCAACTGGCGACGAGCCGGCGCGTGCTCGTCGCGGCGCCCGCGTACCTGGACCGGCACGGCACGCCCCGTTCACTGGACGAACTCGAGGACCACCGCGGCATCTTCTACACGCACCGCGGCGCGGCCGACTGGCGCTTCGCGCAGCAGGGCGAGACCCGCATCGTGCGCGCGCGGCCCAGCCTGGTCCTGAACAACGGCGACATGATGCGCGACGCCGCGCTCGCCGGGCTGGGCATCGCGCTGCTGCCCGTGTTCATCGTCAGCGGGGCGCTCAAGGCAGGGACGCTGTGCGTCGTCGACGTCGGCGTCGAGGCCGAACAGGAATACATCTATATGGCACACGCGGACGGCCAGCATCCGTCCGCGAAGCTGCGTGCGCTCGGCGCCTGGTTACGCGCGGCGTTCGGCGATCCGCCGTATTGGGAGACCGAGGGTCGGGGCTAGCGACGCTCAGCCGGCGGCCATGCGCAGCTGGAAGAACGCATTCGCCGTGAGGCGCCCCGTGCGCGGGTCGCCGACCATCAGCTCGGGCATGTGGATGTGTCCCGAGTGGAAGATCCCGCCGTTGTAGAAGATCGCCCGGTTGTAGCGTGGTTCGACCGTCAGCACCTTTTCGAACCAGCGGCTCGACGCGATCGCGAAGGTCGGCGGCACGTCCGGCATCGCCGCGCCGGCCCGTTCGTGGCGCCTCAGATCGTTTTCCAGGGCCGTGATCTCGGCCTCCGGCACCTTCGGCTTGAAGAAGCTGGTGCCGCCGAAGCGCTCGTCCCTGAACAGGTACAGCACCATCGCGCCCACGCCGAGGCCGGCCGGCAGGCCCGTGAAGTCGCGGTGCGGCAGGCGCTGGCCCGGCAGCAGGTCTTGCGGGCGGCGCGTCACGAGCGACAGGCGGCTCTTCGTGTCGAGGATGCGGCGCGCGCCCAGCGGCGCGCGCGCGTGCTGCAGGAAGCTGTCCTGGATGCGCGCCGCGAGCGCGCCGCCGAGCGGCAGTTCGGGACCCGGATAGTAGTTGCCCGCCAGGTCCTGGAAATTCATGTGGTTGTTCGCCGCGAAGTCGACCAGTGCCTCCGGCTCCAGCATGAAGTCGTCGATGATGACGCAGCGGTGGTCGTCGAAGATCGGTACCACGCTGACGCGCGGCTGCGGATTGAGCAGGGGGAGCATGACGGTGGCGGCGTTGTGAAGGAGCGCCCATGGTACAACGCCATGCCATGCCGCCGCCACTTCGACCTCGCCCTCCGCAGTCGGTCATGTTCACCAGCCCGCTCCTCGACCATCCCGCGATCGTGCGCCGCCAGCGCGAACGTGCCGGCGTGGATGCCGTGGCGGCACGGGACGAATGCACGATGTGCCACGCGCGCGTCGATGGACGCTGGACCTTCCACATCTACCGCCGCGACCGCGCAACGCACGCACCCGCGGTCGATGTGCCTTGGTGCGTACCTTCGACGATACGTTGATGCCATCCAGCGTGGTCCAACGCACGCATTCTTCACGATTTTGTACGTGCGTCGCGCCACGACGCGGAGTCTGAGGCTATCATGCGTTCAATTCCAACTTGTCGTCGTCGTCACGCGAACCGAACGTCATGACCCGAGTCCTCTTCATCCACCAGAATCTGCCGGGCCAGTTCCGCCGGCTGATGCGGTATCTGCAGACGCGGCCCGACTTCGACGTCGTCGCGATCGGCGAAGAGACCGCGGTGCGGCGCGAGCCCTTGGGACCGAAGGTGCGGACGATCGGCTACGCCAGGCCGGACGGTCCGGGCGAGAAGACCCATCACTACCTGCGCCACTTCGAAGGCTGCGTGCGCCGCGGCCAGGCCGTCGCGCGCGCGTGCGTGGCGCTGAAGCAGGAAGGCTTCGCGCCCGACGTCGTCGTGTGCCACCCCGGCTGGGGCGAGGCCCTGTTCGTCAAGGACGTGTTCCCGCAGGCGCGCCTCGTCGTGTTCTGCGAGTTCTGGTGGGCGGCAAGCGGGTTGGACGTCGGTTTCGATCCCGAGTATCCGGTGAGCTTCGACGACCGCCTGCGCATCCGCATCAAGAACTCCGTGCTGATGCAGTCGCTGCTCGCGGCCGACGACGGCGTCGCACCCACGGCGTGGCAGCGCGGCGTGCACCCGCCCGAACTGCGCGGCAAGATCCGCGAAGTCCACGAGGGCATCGACACGCAGCAACTGAGCCCCGATCCGCAGGCGCGGCTGGAACTGCCCGGCGGCGCCGTGCTCACGCGCGCGCAGCCGGTGCTGACGTTCGTCGCGCGCAACCTCGAACCCTACCGCGGCTTCCACGTCTTCATGCGCAGCCTGCCACGGCTGCTGGCCGGGAATCCGGAGCTGCAGGTCGTCGTCATCGGCGGCGACGGCGTCAGCTACGGCCGCCGTCCGCCGCCGGGCCATGCAAGCTACCGCGACGCGCTCAAGGCCGAGCTGGACGGCGGTGCCGAGACCGTCGACTGGTCGCGCGTGCACTTCCTCGGCAAGGTGCCGTACGCCACCTACCGCAGCGCGCTGCAGGTCTCGAGCCTGCACGTGTACCTGACGTATCCGTTCGTGCTGTCCTGGTCGATGCTGGAAGCGATGGCCGTCGGCGTGCCGGTGCTGGGCTCGGATACGGCGCCGGTGCGGGAAGTGATCCGCGACGGCGAGAACGGGTTCCTGACGCCGTTCTTCGACACGGCGCTGCTCGCCGACCGCGCGCTCGACCTCATCGCGCGCCGCCACGAGATCGCCCACGTCGGCCTGGCCGGACGCGAGACGGTGCGCACGCGCTACGATTTCGAAACGGTGGGCCTGCCGGTCTACCTCGACCTGCTCACGCCATTGGATGAGCGCGCGGACACGGAGGAGGTCGCATGACGGACCGCTTCGCCTTCCACTACGCCTCCGACGGCTACTCGACATCGGGCTCGCGCCTGATGGGACGCCAGGCCGCCGGCGCCGGACTGCTGCGTGCGATCGCGACGGCGCCCGGTCTCGAGTCGGTCGGCTGCTTCGCCGGCGGCCAGGCCCACGCGGCCGAAGGCGAGCGCCTGCTGCGCGAGTCCGGCTACAAGGGCCAGGTCGACTGGATCGCGCAGGGCCGCCCGCAGGACCTGGAGCGCTACGGCACGCTGTACCACCCCGCGCCCGGCATCGAACGCCTCGCATGGCGCCGCCAGGGACTCGGCGAGCGCCGCTACAGCCTGTGCGGCATCACGCACACGACGGCCAGCCACGCCGTGATGACGAGCCTCGCCAACCTGCTCGTGGCGCCCGTGCGCAGCTGGGATGCCGTGATCTGCACGTCGCGCGTCGTGCGCGACAGCGTGCGCCGCGTGCTGGAGCGCCAGGCCGAGTATTTGAGTGCGCGCCTCGGTGCCCAGCGCTTCGAACTGCCGCAGCTGCCCCTGATCCCGCTCGGCGTGCACGCGGCCGACTTCGACGGCGACGCATCCCGCCGCGCCACCGTGCGCCGGCGCCTGGGGTTGGAAACCGGCGACGTCGCGTTCCTGTTCCTCGGCCATTTGTCGTTCCACGCGAAGGCGCATCCGCAACAGATGTTCGCGGCGCTCGAAGCCGCGGCGCAGGGCGGTGGGCGCGTGCACCTGGTGCTGTGCGGGTGGTTCGCCAACGAAGCCATCGACAAGGCTTTCCACGAGGCGGCCGCGCAACTGTGCCCGTCCGTGACGCTGTCGGTGCTGGACGGCCGCGTGGCGGCGAACCAGCTCGACGCCTGGGCCGCCGCCGACGTCTTCATCTCGCTCGCGGACAACGTGCAGGAGACCTTCGGCCTCACGCCGCTGGAAGCGATGGCGGCGGGCCTGCCGTGCATCGTCAGCGACTGGAACGGCTACCGCGACACCGTGCGCGACGGCGTGGACGGCTACCGCATCCCGACCGTGATGCCGGATGCGGGCGCGGGCCCCGATCTCGCGCAGCGTTACGACGATGGCGTGGACAGCTACGACGCGTACTGCGGCCATACGAGCCAGGCGGTCGCGGTGGATGGACCGGCCCTCGCGCAGGCCTGCGCGCGCCTCGCCGGCGATGCCGCGCTGCGGCGCGAACTGGGCGAGAACGCACGCCGGCGTGCGCGCGCGGAATTCGATTGGGCCGTCGTGTTCGGGCGTTACCGCGCGTTGTGGCGCGAGCTCGACGAACGGCGCCGCGCCGATGCGGCGCTCGGTCCCGCGCTGCCGGCAGTCGTGCCGGACCGGCTCGATCCGTTCGAGCTGTTCGCCACGTACCCGACGCTGCGGATCACGCCGGCGTCGATGGTGGAACTCGCGCCTGACGCATCGCTCGCGCTGCTGCGCCAGTATCGCGAGCTCGCGATCAACCGCTTCGCGCACGCGTCGCTGCCGACGCTGGAAGAGTTTGGACAGATCTTCGGATCGATCGAATCGCGGCCGATGCAGGTCGACGAGCTGCTCGACGCGCTCGGACCGTGCGACCGGCCGACTTTGCTGCGCGGACTCGCGTGGCTGTGCAAGATGGACTTGCTGCGTATCACCGCGGCGGAGGACTGATTTCGAATATCGCCTTTAAATAAAGGCTTTATGCGGAATGGTAGTAACGTAATGCGCATTGTTTTGCGCGCTTGTTTTTGGAGACCAAGCAAGACGAGGAAGGAATCAAACGTTATCGCAGCGATCGTTTCGGTTGAGGTTATCGCTGGTTCACCTGTAAAAGACATGAAAAATATTGTGTGCGGGTTGCGCACTGACAAGGTTTTCGTGTACTTTACGTGATTGAATTTGTCAAAACGTGAAGACGCCGATTTTCGAGGCGTTCAACGGGAAACAAACCGATCATAAATGGGACGCTGATTCATTCAGTATGCACGTAAGCTTAGCGAAAAGAACAAGCCGCATTGCCTGATAAACGTCGGGTATGGCGGCTTTTTCTTTTCGCGGCCAGCGGGCTGCGATGTGGACAGCGCAGTGAGCCATCGGACTTTAGTCGTTTAGGTCGTCGGCGACGACGATTAGCCGAGGTGCCGCGGAGAGCGATTGAGCGACTACTGTATGAATACACAGTATAGCGTAAATCGGCGATGAATGCCCGGATGTTTTACGGGTTTTATCGAATCGCCGCGTCAGTTCGGCTGGTGCCGGATTCATTGACGCAAACATAGCGTTTGCGCCGATGAATAATTCGCCCGACCAAGCAGACCGGGTTGGACGGGTTCAAACCATGTAGCGTAATTTCTCATCGCAGAGAAGGAGAACAGAAAATGGCAACCGCCGCGAAAAAACCAGCAGCAAAGCCGGCCGCAAAAGCCGCCACCAAACCGGCCGCAAAGGCAGCAGCAGATAAACCAGCAACCAAAACCGTAGCCGCTAAAGCCGCTGCGAAGCCGGCTGCGAAAAAAGCCGCAGCAACCAAGGCTCCGGCTAAATCGGCAGCAACCAAAACCGCCGCCAAGTCGACCGCCGCCGCTAAACCGGCTGCAAAGAAAGCTGCAGCAACCAAGACCGCCGCCGCTAAACCGGCAGCAAAGAAAGCCGCTGCAACCAAGACCGCAGCAACCAAGTCGACCGCTACCAAGTCGGCTGCAACCAAGACCGCCGCCAAGTCGACCACCGCCGCCAAACCGGCAGCGAAGAAGACTGCAGCCAAGTCGACCACCGCCGCCAAGCCGGCAGCGAAGAAAACCGCCGCCAAGTCGACCGCAACCAAAGCCGCCGCCAAACCGGCTGCGAAGAAGACCGCTGCCAAGTCGGCCGCTGCTGCCAAACCGGCTGCCAAGAAAGCAGCAGGCAAGACCGCTGCCAAGTCGACCGCCGCCGCTAAACCGGCTGCAAAGAAAGCAGCAGGCAAGACCGCTGCCAAGTCGACCGCCGCCGCTAAACCGGCTGCAAAGAAAGCAGCAGGCAAGACCGCCGCCAAGTCGACCGCCGCCGCTAAACCGGCTGCGAAGAAAACTGCTGCCAAGTCGACCGCTGCCGCCAAACCGGCTGCCAAGAAAGCAGCAGGCAAGACCGCCGCCAAGTCGACCGCTGCCGCCAAACCGGCTGCCAAGAAAGCAGCAGGCAAGACTGCCGCCAAGTCGACCGCCGCCGCTAAACCGGCTGCGAAGAAAGCAGCAGGCAAGACCGCTGCCAAGTCGACCGCTGCCGCCAAGCCGGCTGCAACCAAGACCGCCGCCAAGTCGACCACCGCCGCCAAGCCGGCTGCGAAGAAGACTGCAGCGACCAAGACTGCAGCCACCAAGACTGCAGCCACCAAGACCGCAGCGACCAAGACCGCAGCCACCAAGGCCGCCGCTCCCGCCGCCAAAAGCGAAGCCAAGCCGGCAGTGAAGAAGGCCGCCGCCAAGCCGGCCGCCAAGGCTGAAGCGAAGCCGGAAGCTGCTGCTGCTGTTGCGAAGAAGCCGGCCGCCAAGAAGGCAGCAAGCAAGACCGCAACCAAGGCTGAAGCCAAGCCGGAAGCCAAGGCCGAGTCGAAAGCTGAAACCAAGGCCGACACCAAGGCCGAGACGAAAGCCGAAGCCAAGACCGACGGCAAGGACAGCGGCGCCGCTGCAGCCCCGGCACCGGCCGCCAAGTCGGTGATTGCACCGGCAGCATGGCCGTTCCCGACCAGCAGCCGTCCGTAAGCCATTCCTGCCTGGTTCAGGCAAAATACCGCTGTGTGAGCTTTCACACAGCGGTTTTTTTTTCAAGGAGTCGTCGTGCTGCCCATTCTTAAATTGATCGTCGATACCGCGGCCGGTGTGCTGGGTGGCGTCTTGCTGCTGCGTTTCTGGATGCAGGTGACCCGCGTGCGTCCGCCGGCGTCCGTCGCGCAATTTACGTTCACGTTGTCCGACTGGCTCGTGCGACCGCTGCGCCGCATCGTGCCGGGCATGGGTGGTTACGACTGGGCCAGCCTGCTGGGCGCGTTTCTCGTCGTGCTGGCGGCATCGTCGATCCTGCTGCTGGCGGGGACGAGCGGCCAGGCCGTCGTGCTGATCGCCGTGGTCCGCCTGCTCGACTGGATCCTGTACGGTTTCATGGGCCTGTTGATCATCGAGGTGATCTTCAGCTGGGTCAATCCGCATGCGCCGCTGGCGCCGTTCGTCCACGCGCTCAACGACCCGCTGCTGCGCCCGCTGCGCCGCGTGATCCCGCCGGTCGGCGGCCTCGATCTGTCGGTGCTCGTGGCCTTCATCCTGATCCAGATCGCGCAATACCTGCTGCGCCAGGTGTTCTACATCTGACGCTGGCTACACCCAACAAAAAGCGCGCCGGTCCCGCGAGGGACGGCGCGCTTTTCATTGGCCCGACGCTTTAGAAGCGGTAGCCGAAGGCCGCTTCGAATTTATCCGCGATCTCCGACGGCGTGAAGCCGTGGTTCTGGCCGCCCTGGTGGGCGATCTTGATGGAACCCAGCAGGCTCGCCAGGCGGCCCGTCGTGGGCCAGTCGAGGTCATTGGCGATGCCGAACAGCAGGCCGGCGCGGTAGGCGTCGCCGCAGCCCGTCGGATCGACGACGCTGGCCGCCGGCACGGCCGGGATCTTGTGGTGCTCGCCGCCGGCGTAGATGTCCGAACCGGCTTCCCCGCGCGTGACGATGAGCGCGTCCAGGCGCGCGGCGATGTCCTGCAGGGGCAGGCCCGTGCGGTCCATCACCATCTCGAATTCGTAGTCGTTGCAGGCGAGGTAGCTGGCCTGGTCGATGAACGTCAGCAGCTCGTCGCCGCTGAACATCGGCAACTGCTGGCCCGGGTCGAAGATGAACGGCACGCCCCGTTCCGCGCAGTCGCGCGCGTGCTTGATCATGCCGTCGCGGCCGTCCGGCGCGACGATCGCGACGCGCAGCGGCAGGTAGTCGGCCAGGCTGTTCTCGTGCGAGAACTGCATGGCGCCCGGGTGGAAGGCGTTGATCTGGTTGCCGTCCAGGTCGGCCGTGACGAAGCACTGGGCCGTGTACGCGTTCTCGATGGTGCGGATCGCGTTGGTGGCGAGGCCTTGCTGCTCCATGCGGTCGAGGTAGTCGCCGCCGTCCTGGCCGATGGTGCCCATGATGAGCGGCTCGCCGCCCAGCAGCTTCAGGTTGTAGGCGATGTTGACGGCGCAGCCGCCGTATTCCGTGCGCAGCGTCGGCACGAGGAACGAGACGTTCACGCGGTGCAGCTGGTCGGCCAGCAGGGTTTCGCCGAAACGGCCGTGGTATTGCATGATCTTGTCGAAGGCGATCGAGCCGCAGATCAGCGAGGTCTTGGTCATTGGAAGCCTCAAGGATAGAAAACGAAAGTGTGATAACCGGACGGCTGCAGGCCGTCCAGCGTGAAATGCAGTGTGACCGGCTGTTCCGAGTGCGGGCCGAAACCGCCCGCCGGCGACGTGCCGCGCGGCAGGTAGTCGGCGGGTGCCAGCACCCGGCGCAGCACGGGCTTGTCGCTGGCGTCGGTCAACTCGAGCTCGATGCTGGGCCAGGCCAGCACGAGGCTGCCCTGGTTGCGCAGCAGCGTATTCAATGCGTACGTGTTCGGGCCGAGCGTCGTCAGTTCACCCGTCTCGATGACGAGGTTCTCGGTCTGCGCGGGCAGATCCACGCGGCAGCCCAGCAGGGCGCACGCGCCCGCCAGGGCCCGCTTCAGGCCCGGATGCTGCGCGGCCAGCGTGTTGCGGAAGCCCAGCACCGCCTGGGCCAGCAGCAGGAGCAGCAGCACGACGGCGCCCGCGGCCATCAGCATGCGCTGCGTGCGCCCCATGCGTTCCTGGCGGCGGCTGCGCTTGACGAATTCGGGCTCGTCGGCGTCGGCGTCGAGCGCGAGGCGCAGCTTCGGCGGTTCGATCTTCGTCGGCGTCAGCCTGGAGCGGCGTGCGCGCGCGTCGGACGCACGCGCGGCCTTGCTGCGCGCCGGCTTCACCACGGGCGGGATCATCGCCGGTGCCGGCGCGGGCGGTTCGCTCGCGGCCGATGCGCGCAGCGGCAGGAAGGGCGGGGCGTCGGATGCCGGCGCGGGCGGTGCCGGGACAGGCTCGGGCTCGGGCTCAGGTTCCGGCTCGGGTTCAGCCTCCGGCTCCGGCTCCGGCTCGTAATCCGGCAGCGGCTGGGCGACGATTTCCTCGGTCACCGGCAGGTCGAAACTCGGTTCGATGCGGTCCGCGGGCGCGTAGGCGCTCGCTGGCGGCGGTTCGGCGACAGGGTCTGCGGCGGGCTCGGGCTCCGGTTCGGGCTCCGGTTCGGTGTCGGGCGCCGCGTGGACGACTGGTTCCAGTTGCGGTTCGACGCGGTCGGCGGGGGCGTAGGCGCTCGCTGGTGGCGGCGGTTCGGCGACAGGGCCTTCGGCAGGCTCGGACTCGGGCTCCGGTTCGGTGTCGGGCTCCGCGTGGACGACCGGCTCCAGTTGCGGTTCGACGCGGTCCGCGGGGGCATAGTCCGCCGCGACCGGCGCCGCTTCCGGCGCCGCTTCCGGCCCTTCTTCAGCCTCGGGCGCGCGCCGCCACACGTGCGCGCGCACCGGCTCGGGCTCCGGCTCCGGCTCGGGCACGGGCACGTCGTCGGCAGGCTTCGGCAGGATGCCGAGCGGATCGAAGGTGTGGTCGAAGTCGAGGGTGTAGACGGGCAGCGCGTCGTCTTCCTGGACGGGCGCCGGCGCGGCCGGCTTGTCCAGGTCGATCAGGTGGGCGTTGCCGTCAAAGATGCGTTGGCAAGACCCGCAGCGGACGATGCCGCCGCGGAGCTTGAGCTGGTCCGCGGCGACGCGGAACGTGGTGTGGCAATGCGGGCACTGGGTGGCGAGCGCCATGCCTTATTTGCTGCCGTCGGCAGTCGCGCGCGACTCCGGTGCACGTTCTGCGCCGAGCTGCCCGTGAAGAGCGACCCAGCCGTCCTGCTCGGCCCAGACGCCCAGCTTGATGAAAGGCGCGTACGCGGCGGCCACTTCCTCGGCCTGGCGCGCCAGCACGCCCGACAGGATCAGGTTACCGCCCTCGGCCACGCGGCTCGAAAGCATCGGCGCCATCAGCTTCAATGGGCTCGACAGGATGTTCGCGACGACGATGTCGAAGCGTTCTTCCCCGTGCTTCGAGGCGACGAAGTCGTCCGGCACGTAGAAGTCGATCTCGCAGCGGTTGCGTTCGGCATTCAGCTTCGCCGATTCGATGGCCTGCTCGTCGATGTCGACGCCAGAGACGCCAGCCGCGCCGAGCTTCTTCGCGACCATCGCGAGGATGCCCGAGCCGCAGCCGTAGTCCAGCACCGATTTACCGGGTGCCGGGTGGGCTTCCAGCCATTCCATGCACAGGCGCGTGGTCGGATGGCTGCCCGTGCCGAATGCGAGGCCCGGGTCGACTTCGAGGATCAGCGCGTCGGGATCCGGGGCTTCGTGCCAGCTCGGCACGACCCAGATGTTCTTGCCGATGTGGATCGGCTCGAACTGCGATTGCGTGAGGCGCACCCAGTCGGCGTCCGCGACGGAACGGGTCGTGAATGCAGGCGCCTGCTGCAGGCCGATGGCGCTTGCTGCCTCGGCCACGATCGCGGCCTGGTCGGCATCCTCGTCCGTCAGCGCGACGACGCGGCTGTGGTCCCACGCGGCTTCCTTGGGCACCATGCCCGGTTCGCCGAACAGGGGCTTCTCGTCTTCCGTGCCCTCGTCAGCATCTTCCACCGAGACCGACAGCGCGCCCGCCTCCATCAGGGCATCGGAGAGCCCTTCGGCGTGCTCGCGTGCGATCTCGATGACAACTTCAGTCCAGCCCATCATTCAACCTCGGCTTTGGCGCCGATCGCGCCATCCTTCGGCAGGTCCGGCTTGTGGGCCAGCTTCTGCTCCAGGTAGTGGATGTTGGTGCCGCCCTCGATGAAGCGGGCGTCGACCATCAGCTCGCGGTGCAGCGGAATGTTGGTCAGGATACCCTCGACGACCATTTCCGACAACGCGATCTGCATGCGGCGGATCGCCTGCT
>Ga0308166_1003491_pt1 | contig 13346 bp, 11 predicted proteins | sample PhyCR2_2_FD_202137 | JGI IMG/M metagenome (GOLD analysis project Ga0308166, IMG submission 202137) | Phyllosphere microbial communities from UC Gill Tract Community Farm, Albany, California, United States - DLSLCC.R2 | ecosystem: Host-associated > Plants > Phyllosphere > Unclassified | place... | reverse complement strand
CAACTTCGGCATGCCGATCCAGCTGAAAGCCTGGTTCGACGCCATCGCCCGCGCCGGCGTGACCTTCCGCTACACGGAGAACGGTCCGGAAGGCCTGCTGAAGAACAAGAAGGTGTACGTGGCCACGGCCCGCGGCGGCATCTACCCGCTCGATGCCGACCCGCAAGTCCCGCACATCCGCATGCTGCTGAACTTCCTGGGCCTGACGGATCACCAGTTCATCTACTCGGCGGGCCTGGCGATGGGTCCGGAAGCGGCAGCGAAAGGCCAGGCAGAAGCGGACGCCGCAGTCGCAGCCCTGGCATAAACCATCACAGCGTCAAGGAGAGATCATGACCCAGCACGTGCAAACCCAGGCCGTGGCCACCAGCCGCGGCGTCGAACGCCTCGTCGGCGGCCAGTTCGTGATGGATGGCGCGGGCGTCAAGATCAACCGCGTCCTGACGCAAGCGCTGCAGCGCCGCCTCGACCCGTTCCTGATGCTGGACGCGTTCGGCAGCGACAAGGCCGGCGACTACATCGCCGGCTTCCCTGAGCACCCGCACCGCGGCTTCGAGACCGTCACCTACATGCTGACCGGGAACATGCGCCACCGCGACAGCGCCGGCCATGAAGGCGCGATCACGAACGGCGGCGTGCAGTGGATGACGGCCGGCCGCGGCGTGATCCACTCGGAAATGCCGGAGCAGAACGAAGGCCTGATGGAAGGGTTCCAGCTGTGGCTCAACCTGGCCGCCAAGGACAAGATGAGCGCACCGTGGTACCGCGACATTCCCGCCGAAGCCGTGCCCCGCTTCACCCTGGACTCGGGCGCGACCGTGCAAGTGATCGCCGGCAGCTCCCACGGCGTCGCCGGCGCCGTGCAGCGCGAGGTGACGGAACCGCTGTACCTGGACATCGAGCTGCCCGCGGGCGCCACGTTCGAGCAGGCGCTGCCGGCCGGACACAACGCGTTCCTGTACGTGTTCCGGGGCGAGGTCGTCGTCGAAGGCAAGGCCGTGCCGCAGGCGCGCATGGCGATCCTCGACAACGCCAAGGCCGCCGACGGCGTGCGCATCAAGGCGTCGCAACCGTCGCGCCTGCTGCTGATCGCGGGCCAGCCGCTGAACGAGCCGATCGCGCAATACGGCCCGTTCGTGATGAACACGCAGGCCGAGGTGTTCCAGGCCGTCGAGGATTTCCGTAACGGGAAGTTCACGGACAGCACGGCGGCTTCGGCAGCGTAATCGTTCCAGTTTTCCGCGCGGGCGAGCGACCATGGCGTCTGCTCCCCGCGCGTTTCCTTGTCTTGGTCTACACTAGCGGGCATTTGAGATCGCCGTTCGCTAACGATGCCGCTGCTCCCCGTCCTGTCGTCCCTGCTGTCCCGCGCCAGCCGCGCCCTCGGCCTGGAAAGCGTCGACGCCTTCCCGCCCGGCCACCGCTATCCCTATACACGCTGGGACCGCGCCTATTTCGACATCGCCTCCGACCTGACGGCGGACCGGATGGAGACGGCCATCTGCGAGGCGATCACGAACACGCCGATGGTGTTTGCCCACATCACCCATCCGACACCGCGCATGCAGCGCGCGCTGCTGGCCATCATCCACGCGCGCCTGCGCCGCGGTGGCACGGCGCCGACGGACCTCGTCGCGATGCTGATCGATGCCTGCGACAGCCCGCGCACGCCGGAAGCCCTGCCCGGCCTGCGCGCGGCGCTGGCGTCCACGGACGGCTACGACCCGTCGATGCGCATCGCCCACCTGCAAGCCTGGCTGGCCGACATGCCGGTCGCCTTCGACGTCATCGAAGCGCCGGTGCGGGTACGGGGCTGAGCGCCGCGTCCCACCGTGCGCGCAGGCGCATGAACGGCGCCTCGACGAGGATGTACAACAGCCACCCGGCCGCCAGCGATGCCGCCATGCATGCGGCGATCGTGAGCGCCTCCTCCGGCCCGTGGCCCGCCTGCGCCAGCCGTTCCGCGACGAGAATGCTGACGGATTTGTGCGTCAGGTAGATCGCGTACGACCACAGCGCGAGCCTGGCCGCGCCCGGCACACGCACGCGGTGCAGCAGGGAATCCGGCGCCAGCGCGGCCAGGATCAGCAGGGCAAAGCCGAGCGCGAGCAGAGGGTAGCCAGCCACCGTCTGCGCGTATCCATAGTGATCGTCAAGAAACCACGCGAACGTGGCGCCGATGACAGCCGTACCGGCGGCGAGCAACGCAGCGCCGTGCGCAAGCAGGCGGCGCCACAACCCGGGCGCGCGATGCTTCAGCAGCGCGAGCGCCACGCCCGCCAGCAATTCGTCGGCGCGGCACCAGCTCGAGTAGTAGATGTACTGGTAGTAGTAACCCAGTCGGTTAGGTGCATTCTCGCCGTCCTGCCAGATCGTCGCGCGGGCCAGCATGCCGCCCGCGACGGCCAGCAGCAACGCACCCCACGCCCAGCGCTGCCGCACGCCGCCTTGCCCCAGCGCGGCACCAAGGATGGCGGCCGCCGGCAACAGCATGTAGAACTGCTCTTCGATGCACAGCGACCACGCGTGGGAGAACGCGGTGCCCGGCTGCAGATGGATGTTTTGCGTGAACGTGAGGTATTGCCACAGGGGGAGCATCGGCGTGTCGCCGCGCCACGCCGGCCACAACGCGTACAGTGCCAGCACGACCCAGAAATTGGGGAGCGTGCGCAGCAGCCGCCGCACGTAGAACCGGCCAAGGCTGAACCCGCGGGCGGAACCGAGCGCCGCGAAAATCTGGTTGCCGATCAGGTAGCCGGACAGCGCGAAGAACAGGTCGACGCCCGCCCAGCCCATCGTCCCGACCCAGCCGAACGTAGGCGCGTCGCTGACGAACAGCGTGTAGTGGTGCAGCACGACGAGCGTGACCGCAAGGGCGCGCAAGGTATCGAGGCCGTGGATGCGGGACGCAGTCCCCGTATTGACGCCGTCCATGCTCACATTCATCTACGAAAACCACGGATGATGCCATGGGCGGGGCCGGCACGCTACAATGCCGGCATTCTTCGCATTCATTCTTTTGGAACACGACGCATGATCCCCGCCAGCCAGCTGCACTTCAAGTCCGTCAACTACACCGGCCAGGGCCCCGGCCCGAAAGTCATCATCATGGGTGCCACGCACGGCAACGAAAAGTGCGGCACCCAAGCCATCCAGCGGATCATGGCGGAGATCGACGCCGGTACCCTCCCCATCGTCAACGGCAGCGTCACCTTCGTCCCCATCGTGAACCCGAAGGCCTACGCGCAGAACACGCGCTCGGGCGACCGCAACCTGAACCGCGACCTGTCCCCGAAAGCGGAACCGCACGACTTCGAAGACCATGTCGCCAACTGGCTGTGCCCGCTGCTCGCGCAGCACGACGTGCTGCTCGACCTGCACTCGTTCAACGCCGCGCACGGCGAACCGTTCGTGATGGTCGGCCCGCTCGACAACGAGGGCCCGCTCGAGCCGTTCAGGCACATGCGCGCCGAACGCGCACTGGCACGCCGCCTGGGCGTGCGCCGCTTCGTCACGGGCTGGATGGCCGCGTATGGCGGGGGCGTCCAGCGCCGCTCGCGCGGCAACGCCCAGGAACTGCAAACCGTACTGCGCTACGGCATGGGCACGACGGAATACATGCGCAGCACGGGCGGCTACGCGCTGACGCTCGAATGCGGCCAGCACCTCGACCCGCGCGCGCCGGACGTCGCGTACACAGCGATCATGAACACCCTTGCCTTCCTGAAAATCATCGACGCACCGGAGCCGCAACCCATCCCGTTCGAACAGATGGAAGCCCTGCAGATGGTCGTCGTGCACGACAAGCTCGACGCCGGCGACCAGTTCACGCGCCAGTGGGCCAGCTTCGACCCCGTCGCGGAAGGCGAACAGATCGGCGTGCGTGCGGACGGCACGCCCGTCGTCGCGGAATTCGCGGGCCGCATCCTGTTCCCGGACGCGAACGCCCAGCCGAACCACGAGTGGTACTACCTCACGCGTCCGAATCCCGCGTTCGGACGCGAGTGATGTCGAGGTCTGCGGACTGACGCCGACGGTGCTACGATGTCCGGCACCGTCCACGCCGCCTTCAGACCATGACGTCCGACACCTTGTTCCTCATCCTCGGCATCCACGCGCTGGCGCTGATCTCACCGGGCCCCGACTTCGCCGTCGTGACCCGCACCGCCATCGTCTCCGGGCGCCGTGCCGGCCTGTGGGCCGCCGCCGGCGTCGCGACGGCGATCGGCATCTACGTCCTCATCTCGGTCCTCGGCATGTCGCTCGTGCTGGCCGCGCTGCCGGGCCTGTCGCGCTTGCTTGCCGTCGTCGGCGCGCTGTACCTCGCCTGGCTCGGCATCCAGTGCCTGCGTTCCCGCGGCCAGCTGCCCGAGGCGCAGGCGGCCCAGGCCGGCCACAAGGCGTTCGTCAGCGGCTTCCACACGAACCTGCTCAATCCGAAGGCCATGCTGTACTTCGGCTCGGTGCTGTCCCAGGCATTGAAGCCGGACCTGGCCGCGGCCGACGTCGCCCTGCTCTGGACGCTGCTTGTCGCCGAGTCGCTGCTCTGGTTCGCGCTCGTCGCGCTGCTGTTCTCGTCGCGCCCCGTGCTGGCGTGGCTGCGCGCGCGCCTCGTCTGGCTCGACCGGACGGTGGGCGCCGTGCTGCTCGTGCTGGCCGCCAAGGTCTCCCTGCTCGCCGTGCGCTGAGCGCCGGATCAGCTGCAGGTTGCGCAAATAAATCGCGACGCCGAGGCCCTGCCCGGCGACGAACACGGGATCGCGCCGGTGCAGCGCATAGGCGAGCAGCACGAGCGCCCCGGCGATGCTCAGGTACCAGAACGACACGGGGATCACGCTGCGGCGGTCGCGCTCGCTGGCCAGCCACTGGATGACGAACCGGCCCATGAACACGGCCTGTCCGCCGAAGCCCAGCAGCAGCCACCCATCCACGTCAGCCATCCTGCCTCCTCCTCTGTGCCCGTTGGACGAGCCGGATCAGGCCGATCCTCCGCGGCCACCAGCGCACCTGCGACGCGCGGATCGGCGGTGCTCGGGACAGGCAACCGATCTCCCAGGCGCCCCAGGCGAGGCACGCGACCGCGAGCAGGCGCTGCGCGGGCAGCACCGCCGGAATGCCGATGTGGCGGCTGACCACGAGGCTCGCCGCGACGGCCATCAGCACCGCACCGGCCAGCTTGCCGGCCGGTCCCGCCGTCGGCCACGGCCCGTGCCGGCGGGCCTGCAGCGCGAGGCCGCACCACGCGCCCAGCCAGCCGCCCAACATGCCCCACAACACGTCCAGCGGCCAGTGCACGCCGACCATGATGCGCGACACCCCAACGAGACTGGCCAGCACGAGCAGCAGCCCACGCCACAGCCGCCGGCCGCGCACGCCCATCGCCCAGATGCCGGCGAGCGCGAACGCGGCCGCGGCGTGGCCGGATGGGAACGACACGCGGCGGTAGGCCGGTCCGGCCTGGTGAAACGCGCCGCCCGCGAGCACGGACAACGGACGCGGCACGTCGACGAACGCCTTCGTGACCTGGGTCCACAAGCCCGCCACGACGGCCGCCAGCAGCGCGGCCCAGAACAGGCGCGGCGCGCGCCGGATCCAGGGCAGCACAAGCGCCAGCGCCACCGCGCCATCGCCCAGCATCGTCAGGTGGAACCACACGAGGTCGCCGACGCCCTCGCCGGTCCGGTTCAGCCACAGGAACAGCGCACGGTTGGTGCCCGTGGCGAGGATGCCGGCCGCCAGCGCCAGCGCGACGGCGGGCGGGAGCCAGGTCCAGGGCGAGCGCAGTGAGACAGGCATCGCCTCACCGTTCGACGCGCACCAGCAGCACGCCGCCTTCGCGGTACAGCACGCGGACGGGTGACGGCAAACCGTCCAGCGCGTCGCTGCGCGTGAGGATGACGTCGCCCGGGCGGGGCGTCGACGTCGCGGGCGTGACGGCGCCGCGGTAGACGGAAAAGCTGGGCACGTCGATGCGCCAGCTGCGCACGGGCCAGCCGGCCTGCCGGGCCAGCAGCGCGGCCCGCTTGACGGGTCCCTGCTGCAGCTCGGCCGCGGCGGGCAGCAGCAGGCCGCCGATGGCGTACGAACAGGCCAGCGCCGCCGCGACGAGGCGGGGCCACGGTCGGCCCGTGGCCGACCGGCCGGGCCACAGCACCAGCAGCACCACACAAGCGAGCAGGGCGAGCGCCTGTGCATGCCATGCGGGGCCGAACATGTCGGTCCGCCCCAGCGCTTCGCGCGCATAGGCGTTGCGCGCGCCGGGTGCGGCAAGACGCAGCACGAACGGCAGGGCCGCGACGGCTGTGGCCAGCACCAGCGCCGGCCACAGCGCCGCCACGCGGCTACGCAGCGCGTGCCTTTGGCGCGCCATCAGGATGAACAGCGGCGTCGCGCCGTACAGCAGGTAATGGGGCAGCTTGGTGCCCGCCAGCGTGAAGAAGCCGAACACGAACAGGAACCAGCACCACAGCAGGGTGTCGAGCGGCGTCGCGCGCAGCCGCCGGATGCCGGGAAGCGCGGCGAGCAGGAGACCCGTGTACGGCAGCATGAGCAGCAGCAACGCCGGCACATAGAAGAACGGGCTGCCCGCGTGGCCTTGCAGCGGCACGAGGAAGCGTTCGACGTTGTGGCGCATGACAAAGCCGGCCAGGAACGCGTCGCCTCGGGCCGCGTATTCCAGCGCATACCAGGGCCCCGCGACGGCGAGCAGGATCAGCCAGCCGGCCGGGTCGCGCACCGCGCGCCACCAGGCGGCCATCCGCCGCTGCAGCCCGAACGCGAGCAGGCTGGCCGCGGCCGGCACGAGCAGCGCGACCGGTCCCTTCGTCAGCACGCCGAGCGCGATCCAGAAGAATGCACGGCGGCGCCAGCGCGGCCGCGGGTCGACGAGCTCGCGGTAGACGTCGAACAGCGCCAGCGCGAGAAACAGGTTCAGCAGCGCATCGGCGATCGCGCCCCGGCCGATCACGACGACGCCCGCGCTCGTGGCCGCGATGAACGCGGCGGCCCGGGCCGTGTCGCGGTCGACGACGTGGCGCGTGAACGTGTGAATCGCGGCGATCCACGCCATGGCCGCGAGCGCGGACGGCAGCCGCAGCGCGAACTCGTCCAGGCCGAACAGGCGCACGGATGCGGCCTGCAGCCAGTAGATGAGGATCGGCTTGTCGAAGCGGGGCTGGCCGTTCAGCCATGTCGACACGTAGTCGCCCCGCACCAGCATTTCCCGCGTCGCTTCGCCGAACGCACCCTCGTCCACGTCGAACAGCGGGATCGCTCCCAGGTTGTAAAACAGCCCGAGCCACACGGCCGCCGCCAGCAGGACCGGCCATGCCCACGCCGCCAACACGGCGCGCGCCCCGGACGGGGGCACCGGTGCCGTTTGACCACGCGCCGCGCTCATGGCCGCTCCCGTGCGGTACGCGGCCGCTGGTGGGACGGCAGGTCCTCGCCGGCGCCGCCGACCGTCTCGCGCACGAGATAGGCCGGCGCCCCGCCCGCTTCGAACCAGGTGCGGGCTAGCATTTCGGTGAGGATGCCGGTGCAGACGAATTGCGCGCCGATCACCACGAGCAGGATGCCCAGCAGGAGCAGCGGGCGCCCCGCGATGGCGGCGCCCTCGCCCAGCTTCAGCCACGTCAGCCACCCCAGCGCGGCGAGCCCGGCGCCGCCGCATCCGAGCCCGATGCGCCCGAAGAAGTGGCCCGGGCTGGCGCGGAAGCGCACGAAGAACACCATCGTGAGCAGGTCTAGCAAGACTTTCACGGCGCGCCCGAGGCCGTACGCGCCGTATTTCGAGCGGCCGTGACGGCGCGGGAAGTGACTCACCTCTTCCTCCCGGATGCGGTCCGGCGACGTGAGGGTTGCCATCCAGCTCGGGATGAAGCGGTGCATCTCGCCGTACAGGCGCACCCGGCGCAGCACGGCGGCACGGTAGACCTTCAGCGTGCAGCCGTAGTCGTGCAGCGGGACGCCCGTCAGCAGGCCGATGAGCCGGTTGCCCAGCCGCGACGGCAGGCGCCGCCACAGGCCGTCGCGGCGCGCGCGGCGCCAGCCGACGAGGAGGTCGAGGTCTTCGTCGAGCAGGCGGCGCACCATGCGCACGATGTCGTGGGGATTGTTCTGCAGGTCGCCATCCAGCGTGGCGATGACGGTGCCGCGCGCGAGGTCGATGCCGGCCTGCATGGCGGCCGTCTGGCCGAAGCCGCGGCGCAGGATCGCACCGCTCAGGTGCCGGGGGCCCGCGGCGACGGCCTCGCGGATGCGTTCGCTGGTACGGTCGCGGCTGCCGTCGTCGACGAGAATCAGTTGCCACGGCCACGGCGCGCCCGCCAGCGCGGCCTGGACCTGGGTCACCAGCGGCAGCACGTTGTCTTCCTCGTCGCGCAGCGGCACGACGATGGAGAGCGAGTGGCCCGCCTCGGACCCCTGCTCACGCATGGCGAACTCCGTGCCGGCCGGCGTGTGCAACCGGCCCCGGCGTCGCGATGAAGACCATCATCCCATCTCCTTGTCGATGCCGGCCGCGGCGGGCTGGCAGCGGTATCTTCGCGCGCGGCCGCGACGCGGGGACGATTCAGGTCAAACGTGCGCGGGTCGTGCGACAATCGGCCGTCTCGCAAGATCTCGACAGAACGACATGCGAATGGAAAATTACGCAAGGACAGTGCGGTGCGCGGTGCTGGCATGCGCGCTCGCCGCGGGCCCGGCGGCATGGGCGCTGGAGGTTCGCGTCGCCTCCCAGGAGGTGCTGGAACCGAAGTGGCTGCGCGCAGGCGGCCGCGTCACCGGCATCTGTCCGGACATCATGACGGCCATCCAGAAGATCGAACCGCGCCTGCGCTTCACCGGCTACCAGCGCACCAGCCGTTCGCTGTCCGGCATCGAAACGGGACTGGAGACGGGCACGCTGGATGCCGCCTGCGGCCTCGTGTCGTCGGCGCGCCGGCTCGGCATCGGGCAGCCGGTCGGCAAGCCGATCTACCAGGTCCGTCATTACCTCGTGGTACGCAGGAACGATCCGGTGACGATCGAATCGGAGGAAGACCTCGCGCGGCTGGGCGACCTCGTCACGACGCAGCGCGCCTCCGTGTTCACGGAACGCCTGGTCGCGGCCGGTGTGCGGATCGACGATGCGACCGACGACAATCGCGCGAACCTGCGCAAGATCCTGGCCGGCCACGGCCGCTTCGCGTACATCAACGACCTCACCCTGCACTACCTGATCCGCAAGGAAGGGCTGGAAAACCGCGTGCGCGTGCTGCCGGTCGTGCTGGCCGACGAGCCGACGTATTTCTGGGTCAGCCGCAGGGCCGCGCCCGCGCTCGCGCCTTTGCTGGGCGCCGCCCTCGACAAGCTGGAGGCCAGCGGCGAGCTGGGCCGCATCTACGCACGCTGGGCCGGCACGCCCTGATGTTGGTCCAGATTCTGATCAGGCCGGCGTCAGCAATTTAAGGCCGACGATGCCGGCCGCGATGAGTCCGATCGACAGCAGCCGCAGCGCACCGGCCGGCTCGCCCAGCAGCACCATCCCGGCCACTGCCGTGCCGATCGTGCCTATGCCCGTCCAGACCGCGTAGGCGGTACCGAGCGGCAGAGTCCGCAGCGCCAGCCCGAGCATGCCGACGCTGCCCGCCATCGTGGCGAGCGTAAACACGGATGGCCACAGGCGCGTGAAGCCCGCCGTGTATTTGAGTCCGACCGCCCACGCGACTTCCAGCAGGCCGGCCACGGCCAGGTAGATCCAGCTCATCGATTGCTCCTGCCCGACGAAAAACCGGCCAGTATAGCAGCGGTCCGGCGATGCCGCCCCGGCAGGGCGAAATCGAGCCGTCCTCTGCAGGATTTCCGACCCTGCTTTAAGATGCCCTCTTTCGCCGCACGAACGCGGCGGATCAACGAAACAGGAGTACCGATGACGACTTTGTTTGACCCGATCAAGGTCGGTAGCCTCGAGCTGCCGAACCGCATCATCATGGCGCCGCTGACCCGTTCGCGCGCCGTGGGCGCCGGCCGCGTGCCGAATGCCCTGATGGCCGAATACTACGTACAGCGTGCCTCGGCCGGTCTGATCCTGTCGGAAGCGACCTCGGTGACCCCGATGGGCGTGGGCTATGCCGACACCCCGGGCATCTGGTCCGACGAACAGGTCGAAGGCTGGAAGCAGGTCACCGCCGCCGTGCATGCCGCGGGCGGCCGCATCTTCCTGCAACTGTGGCACGTGGGCCGCATCTCCGACCCGCTGTTCCTGGACGGCGCGCTGCCGGTCGCGCCGTCGGCCATCCAGCCGAAGGGCACCGTCAGCCTCGTGCGCCCCGTGAAGCCCTACGTCACCCCGCGCGCGCTGACGCTCGAGGAAATCCCCGCCATCGTCGCCGCCTACCGCAAGGGCGCGGAGAACGCGAAGAAGGCCGGCTTCGACGGCGTCGAGATCCACGGCGCCAACGGCTATCTGCTCGACCAGTTCCTGCAAGACAGCACCAACCAGCGCACGGACGCGTATGGCGGATCGATCGAGAATCGTGCCCGCCTGATGCTGGAAGTGACGGACGCGTGCATCGAGGTATGGGGCGCCGACCGCGTCGGCATGCACCTCGCCCCGCGTCGCGATGCCCACGATATGGGCGACTCCGCGCCGCTGGACACGTTCGGCTACGTGGCACGCGAGCTCGGCAAGCGCGGCATCGCGTTCATCTGCGCCCGCGAAGCGATCGGCGCGGATCGCCTCGGCCCGCAGCTGAAAAAGATCTTTGGCGGCGTTTACATTGCCAACGAAAAGCTGACGAAGGAAAGTGCGGAGCAATTGCTGACGAGCGGAGACGCGGATGCGGTCGCATTCGGTCAATGGTTCATCGCGAACCCGGACCTGCCGGAGCGCCTGAAGCGCAATGCGCCGCTGAACGCGCCGCGTCCGGACAAGTTCTATGCGCCGACCGCGGAAGGCTATACGGACTATCCGGTCCTGCAGGCCAACGGCTGACGCCGCTCCAACGCCCGGATGCGCACTCTGCCCGTCCGGGCATTTCTCTCCTTTCTCATGCATATATCGCAGTAAAAAAACCTTCATTCGCGGGCGTCACCGATACGATTACTATTGCTGACATGATATTCTTGTGAGATTCCTACTGGCCGTAGCCACAAGCCGCGGCCTTCGTTCAGCCTCGCAAGGAGTCCCGTGAAGACCTGCCACCCCCGTCTGTTGCCGCTCGCCGTCGCCACCGCGCTGGCGTTTGCCTCATCCCCTGCCGTCCACGCCACCACCCCGGCGCGTGCGGACGACGCCTACCTGTCGCAACTCGACGCGGCCGCCCGCTCGGCGCGCGTGTCCAACGTCGACTACCTGCTCGATTTCACGCTCACCGGCAAGGAGACGTTCAGCGGTACGACGACCCTGGCGTTCGACCTGAAGGATGCGGACAGCCCGCTCACCGTCGACCTCGACAAGGCGACGATCAAGTCGCTGACCGTCAACGGCAAGACCGTCACGCCGCGCTACAACGGCTGGTTCATCACGCTGTCCGCCCAGGATCTGGTCAAGGGCCGCAACACCGTCGTCGTCGCCTACGAGCGTCCCCACAGCACGAACGGCGAAGGCCTGCACCGCATGGTCGATCCCGTCGATGGCCGCGTCTACACGTATTCGCATTTCGAACCGGCCGCCGCGCACCAGATGTTCGCCGTGTTCGACCAGCCCGACCTGAAGGCCACGTACCAGGTGACGGTGAGCGTCCCGGCCGACTGGCAGGTGATCTCGACCACGCGCGAGACGAACGTCGCCCCGGCCGGCGACTTGCGCCGCTGGACGTTCGCGAAGACCAAGAAGCTGAGCCCGTACAATTTCTCGATGCACGCCGGTCCCTACAAGATGTGGGAAGACACGAGCGGCAAATACCCGATGCGCCTGTTCGCACGCCAGTCGGTCGCCACGCAGATCAAGCCGGCCGAATGGTTCAAGTACACGAAGGCCGGCCTCGCGTTCTTCGACGATTACTTCGGCATTCCCTACCAGTTCGAGAAGTACGACCAGGTGCTCGTGCCGGACTTCCTGTACGGCGCGATGGAAAACGCCGCCGCGATCACGTTCGCCGAGCGCGGCTTCATGTACAAGGCCGACATGACGGCCGAACAGCGCGCGCGTCTCGCCTACGTCATCATGCACGAGATGGCGCACCAGTGGTTCGGCGACCTCGTCACGATGCAGTGGTGGAACGGCCTGTGGCTGAACGAAAGCTTCGCGTCGTTCATGGGCACGCTGGCGACGGCCGAGGCCACGGAATTCAAGGACGCGTGGCGCGCCTTTTACTCGGACGGCAAGCAGCGCGCCTACGCGCAGGACCAGCGCACCACCACGCACCCGATCGAAGTCCCGGTGCCGTCGACCCGGAACGCGTTCGACAACATCGACAACATCACGTATTCCAAGGGCGCGTCGACCCTGATGCAGCTGCGCCACCTGCTGGGCGCCGACGTGTTCCGCAAGGGCGTGCACAACTACCTCGTCAAATACCAGTACCGCAACGCGAAGCTGGACGACTTCATCGGCAGCCTCGGCCAGGCCGCCGGCCGCGACTTGACGGGCTGGACGAAGGAGTGGCTGTACCAGCCGGGCGTCAACACGATCGCCGCGAATTACACCTGCAAGGCCGGCAAGGTCACCGGCTTCACGCTCACCCAGACTGCGCAAAGCAAGGCCCTGCCGACCCTGCGCGAACAACGCGTGCAGGTCGCCGCGTTCCGCCTTGACGGCAAGGACTACAAGCTCGAACGCAACGTCGCCGTCACGTACATGGGCGCTAAAACGCCGGTCCCGGCCATGAACGGCGCGGCGTGCCCCGACCTCGTGTACCCGAACTACGATGACTGGGGCTTCGTGAAGGTCCAGCTCGATCCGCGCTCGTTCGACAGCGCACGCAGCCACCTGGCCTTTGTTGCCGACCCGCTGCTGCGCGCCATGCTGTGGCAAAGCCTGTGGGACGGCGTCCGCGACGGCAAGCTTGCGCTCAACGACTTCCTGTCCACGGCACTCAACAATGCGCCGCAGGAAAAAGACTACACGCTGCTCGGCGACGTGCTCGGCAAGGTCCTTGGTGCAAAGCGCTATCTCGACCTGATGGATCCGCAGGCAGCATACGCCCTGGCGGTCACCCGCCAACTGGAAGACATGGCCTGGACGAGCACCCTCGCAAGCAAGGGCGACGACAACTTCCAGCGCCGCTGGTTCGGCACCTATGTCGACGTCGCCAGCTCGCCGGACGCGCTGCGCCGCCTCGCCGCCCTCCTCGACGGCAAGGAACAGGTCGACGGCCTCGCGATCAACCAGGACCTGCGCTGGGCGATCATCGGCCGCCTGA
>Ga0308166_1003490_pt1 | contig 13349 bp, 8 predicted proteins | sample PhyCR2_2_FD_202137 | JGI IMG/M metagenome (GOLD analysis project Ga0308166, IMG submission 202137) | Phyllosphere microbial communities from UC Gill Tract Community Farm, Albany, California, United States - DLSLCC.R2 | ecosystem: Host-associated > Plants > Phyllosphere > Unclassified | place... | reverse complement strand
CACGGCTGCGGATAAAGCCGCCTGCTTCGAACTGGTTGCTGGCACCAATCCCGCTGCCGTTGAACATCCACTCGGCACCGATTTTCGGCTGGTTCCACCATTTCAGCGCCGGGTAGAGCGACACCGGTTCTTTACATTCGTACTGCAGATACATCTCCAGATGGTCCTGCAGGTTCTCTCCGACGCCCGGCAGGTCGTGTACCAGCGGAATATCAAACTGCTTCAGCAGTTCCGGTGAGCCGACACCGGAACGTTGCAGGATTTGCGGAGAGGCGATAGCACCGGCGCACAGCAGCACTTCGCGGCGGGCCGTGACTTTATGGATGCTATTGCTGTCACCCTGCAGATACTCCACGCCGACGGCACGCTTACCGTCAAACACGATGCGGTCGGTGGTGGCATGGGTAATGATCTTCAGGTTCGGCCGGCCTTTTGCCTGGTCAAGATAGCCACGGGCGGTGCTGGAACGGCGTCCCTGCGGCGTCACGGTGCGGTCCATCGGACCAAAACCTTCCTGCTGGAAACCGTTGAGGTCGTCAGTGCGCGGATAACCGGCCTGAACACCCGCTTCGATCATCGCTTCAAACAGCACGTTATTGCCGGCTTTCGGCGTCGCTACGCATACCGGGCCGTCACCGCCGTGGAAATCATTCGGACCGATATCGCGGGTTTCCGCTTTGCGATAGTAGGGCAGGCAGTCAAGATAGCTCCAGTGCTCCAGCCCAGGCGCGGTGGCCCAGTTATCCAGATCCATGGCGTTGCCGCGGATGTAGCACATGCCGTTAATCAGCGACGAACCGCCCAGGCCTTTGCCGCGACCACACTCCATGCGGCGATTGTTCATGTAAGGCTCTGGCTCAGTTTCGTAGGCCCAGTTATAGCGTTTTCCCTGCAATGGATAGGCCAGTGCCGCAGGCATCTGGGTCCTGAAATCAAATCGATAATCCGGGCCGCCCGCTTCCAGCAGCAGTACATTGACGTTGCTGTCCTCGGTCAGACGGGTGGCCAAAACGTTCCCTGCGGATCCGGCTCCAATAATGATGTAATCAAATTCCATTCATCGTTCCTCAGGTTTTATTGATTAAAATACCGACTGAAAACGCGACAGCTCAACCTGCACTGACTTCACCTGGGTGTAGCTCTGCAGCGTCATCAGGCCATTTTCGCGTCCAATCCCGGAGTGCTTGTAGCCGCCAACCGGCATTTCCGCTGCCGATTCACCCCAGGTGTTGATCCAGCAAATGCCGGCTTCAATCTGATGAATCACGCGGTGCGCCCGGTTCAGGTCCTGGGTGACCAGACCGGCAGCCAGACCAAAGTCGGTGTCGTTGGCGCGGCGGATCACTTCTTCTTCGCTGTCGTAGCTCAGAATCGACATCACCGGCCCGAAGATTTCCTCACGGACGATCTTCATCTCATCGCGGCAGTCGGTGAACACCGTGGGTGCCACCCAGGCGCCCTGATCGAACTCGCCCCCGGTCAGACGTTTTCCGCCGCACAGCAGGCGTGCACCTTCGGCAATACCTGATTCGATGTAGCGCATCACGTTATCGCGATGACTGAAGCTGACCATCGGGCCAAAGTTGGTCTCTGGCTTACGCAGATCGCCCGCCCGGATGCGGGCCACGCGCTCGCTGATTTTGGCTTCGAACGCCGCCTGCAGTCTGGTCGGGATAAATACCCGGGTACCGTTGGTGCAGACCTGGCCCGAGCTGTAGAAGTTGGCCATCATGGCGATGTCAGCCGCCAGATCGAGATCGGCGTCATCAAAGATGATCAGCGGTGATTTGCCGCCCAGCTCCATGGTGACCTCTTTCAGGGTTGAACCGGCTGCGTTGGCCATCACTTTTTTGCCGCTGACAACACCACCGGTGAACGACACTTTGTCGATGCCGGGATGTTCGGTCAGCAACTGGCCGGTGACCGAACCGATGCCTGGCAGCACGTTGAACACGCCGTCCGGCAGGCCCGCTTCGGTGTAAATCTCCGCCAGTTTCAGGGCGGTAAGCGGCGTGATTTCGCTGGGTTTGAAAATCATCGCGTTACCGGCCGCCAGCGCCGGTGCTGATTTCCACAGCGCAATCTGAATCGGGTAGTTCCAGGCACCGATACCGGCCACCACGCCCAGCGGTTCGCGGCGGGTGTAGACGAAAGCGGTATCGCGCAGCGGGATCTGCTGGCCTTCAAGGGCCGGCACCAGCCCGGCGTAGTACTCCAGCACGTCAGCACCGGTAACAATGTCGACGCTGGCGGTTTCGCTCAGCGGTTTACCGGTATCCAGCATCTCCAGCTCAGCCAGTTCATCGTTGCGCTCACGCAGAATATCGACGGCGCGGCGCAGAATGCGTGAACGCTCCATTGCGGTCATCGCGGCCCAGACTTTCTGGCCTTTACGGGCGGCGACAACGGCGCGATCGACATCCTGCTGGCCGGCAGCGTGGACCTCTGCCAGCACTTCGCCGTTGACCGGGTTGATCGTCTGGAACGTCTCGCCAGACGCCGCGGCAACGTAAGCGCCATCAATGTAGAGTTTCTGCTCGGTGAATCGGGACATGGTTTCTCCTTCCGTTATTCGTGCTCGCCAGCCAGTTGCTGACGGATGAATTGGGTCGTCAGTGTGCGGGCCACCACCGGCTTAAACGGCTCACCGCTCAGCGCGGCGCGCAGCCATAAGCCATCAATCAGGGCGGCCAGCCCGTGTGCGGCGAGGCGTGCCTGTTCCAGTGGCAGCTCGCGGCGAAATTCAGCGACCAGCGTCGAGAAAAGACGTCGACTGCTGACCCGCTCAAGGCGATTCAGTTGGGGCTGGTGCATGCTGCTGGCCCAGAAATCGAGCCAGGCTTTCATTGCGGCGCTATGCACCTGAGTTTCATCAAAATTACCGTCGACTATCGCCCGCAGACGTTCTTCTGCTGAGGCATTGGCCAGCGGCTGTAGCCGGCTTGAAACCGCATCTCGCAGCTGACGCGTCACATCACGCATCGTCGCTTCCAGCAGGCCGTTCTTGTCTTTGAAGTAGTGACTGATGATGCCGGTCGAGACACCCGCCCGGCGGGCAATCTGGGCGATGGTGGCATCGTTAATCCCCACTTCGTTAATCGTGCTCAGGGTCGCATCAATCAGTTGCCGACGTCGTATCGGCTGCATCCCCACCTTTGGCATAGCTCCAGCTCCACCCTCAAATCGAGGGACTATTAAAACTTTTTTTGATTGCACGTTCAATATAAAAAGAAAAGTTGTTAGGATGCTGTTCTTTAAATGTAGCGAAAGCGAAACGGTATTGAGTGCTAAAACAGACCGGATTGCCGAAGCGACCAATCAGGAAGAGAAATAACAACATCAGGCCGCGCGGCGCGTCAGCCGCAGACGGCGATATTTATCCATTGCGTATTTTCAGGAAAACTAACCAGAGGTAATCGATGAATAATCCACCTGCCGGTGAAAAAGACAGACTCAATCCCGTTGTGTTCTACACCTCTGCCGGATTGATTCTGACGTTTTCACTCGTGACGATTCTCTACAGCGATCTGGCCGCCGGCTGGATCCTCGCGGCGGTCAACTGGGTTTCCGCCACCTTCGGCTGGTACTACATGCTGGCTGCCACGCTCTACATCGTGTTCGTGCTCTACATGGCCTGCTCACGCTTTGGCTCGATCAAGCTGGGACCGGAGCAGTCCAAACCTGAATTCAGCGTACTGAGCTGGTCGGCGATGCTGTTTGCCGCCGGGATTGGCATCGACCTGATGTTCTTCTCGGTCGCCGAGCCGGTGACGCAGTACATGCAGCCGCCGGAAGGGGCGGGGCAGACGCTGGAAGCCGCCCGTCAGGCGATGGTCTGGACGCTGTTCCACTACGGTCTGACCGGCTGGTCGATGTACGCACTGATGGGGATTGCGCTCGGCTACTTCAGCTATCGCTACAATCTGCCTTTGACCATCCGTTCCGCGCTCTACCCGATTTTTGGTAAACGTATTTACGGTCTGATTGGTCATACCGTCGATATCGCTGCGGTGGTCGGCACCATTTTTGGTATCGCCACCACGCTGGGGATAGGGGTGGTGCAGCTCAATTACGGTCTGAAGGTGCTGTTTGATATTCCGGAAGGCCTGACCGCTCAGACCGCGTTGATTGTGCTGTCGGTGGTGATCGCGACCATCTCCGTTACTTCCGGCGTCGATAAGGGGATCCGTATCCTGTCGGAGCTGAACGTGGTGCTGGCGCTGGGACTGATCCTGTTTGTGCTGTTCTTCGGCAATACCGAATTCCTGCTGAATGCGCTGGTGCTGAACGTCGGCGATTACATTAACCGTTTCATGGGCATGACGCTGAATACCTTCGCTTTTGATCGTCCGACCCAATGGATGAATAGCTGGACGCTATTCTTCTGGGCGTGGTGGGTTGCCTGGTCACCGTTCGTCGGGCTGTTCCTGGCGCGTATCTCCCGTGGCCGTACTATCCGTGAGTTCGTGCTCGGTACGCTGATCATTCCGTTCACCTTTACGCTGCTGTGGCTGTCGGTGTTTGGTAACGCCGCGCTTTACCAGATTATTCACGGCAATGCCGGTTTCGCCCAGGAAGTGATGGCCCATGCGGAACGCGGTTTCTACAGCCTGCTGGCGCAGTATCCGGCGTTTAAACTCAGTGCCTCGGTCGCCACCATCACCGGTATGCTGTTCTACGTGACGTCAGCCGATTCCGGTTCGCTGGTGCTGGGTAACTTCACTTCGAAGCTGAAGGATATCAACAGCGATGCGCCTAACTGGCTGCGCATCTTCTGGTCGATTGCGATTGGTGTCCTGACGCTGAGTATGCTGATGACCAACGGTATTTCTGCCCTGCAGAACACCACGGTGATCATGGGTCTGCCGTTCAGTTTCGTGATCTTCTTTGTGATGGCGGGACTGTATAAATCGCTGAAGATAGAAGACTATCGCCGCGCCAGCGCCACCCGTGATACCGCACCGTATCTGGCGCACGCTACCGACCGTCTGACCTGGAAAAAACGGCTGTCGCGCCTGATGAACTATCCTGGCTCGCGTTATACCCAACAGATGATGGAGAACACCATCTATCCGGCGATGCAGGAAGTGGCGAAAGAGCTGGAGCTGCGCGGCGGCGGGGTGACGCTGGAAAGCGTGGCACCGGATGAGGCCAATCCCATCGGTTATCTGGATCTGCGCGTCCACCTCGGCGAAGAGCAGGACTTTGTCTATCAGGTCTGGCCACAGCAATACTCTGTTCCGGGCTTTACCTATCGCGCCCGCAGCGGTAAATCGACCTATTACCGGCTGGAAACCTTCCTGCTGGAAGGCAGTCAGGGCAACGATTTAATGGATTACAGCAAAGAGCAGGTGATTATCGACATACTCGATCAGTATGAGCGCCACCTGAACTTTATCCATCTCAATCGTGAAGCGCCGGGCAGCAACATTACCTTCCCGAGCGTGTAACAACCGGCCCGTAAACATGCAGATGTTTACGGGCTTTTTTATTCCCGCTGCGGCTGACGACGATAATCCGGCACCGTAGCGCGATTAATTCGACTATCTTTAGGGCGTTACTGGCCTGATGCCTGCCAGGTGTAGACAGGGAGTCGTATGCGTAAAATATTCAGTACTTTTCTGCCGCTGTATACCACCACACTGCTGATGCTGCTGGGGTCGGGCTTGTTAACCACCTATGTTTCGCTGCGGCTGGCCAGCGAGCAGGTGAATGGCGCGCTGATCGGCGCAATTATCGCCGCGAACTATATCGGGCTGGTGATTGGCGGCAAGGTCGGGCACAACCTGATTGCCCGGGTCGGCCATATCCGCGCCTACGTCGCCTGCGCCGGGATTATCACCGCTTCGGTGATTGGCCACGGCCTGACCGATTTTATTCCGCTGTGGGTTTTTCTGCGCCTGATTATCGGGCTGTGCATGATGTGTCAGTACATGGTGCTGGAGAGCTGGCTCAACGATCAGGCGGAGTCGTCGCAGCGCGGAGTGATTTTTGGCTTCTATATGGTCGCGACGTACCTGGGTCTGAGCGGCGGCCAGGTGGTGCTCAGCCTGCAAAGCGGCTTTGACGTCAGCACACTGCTAATCGTGGCGCTCTGCTTCGCCCTCTGCCTGGTGCCGATCGCGCTCACCACCCGCACCCACGTGCAGCCGATGTCGCCAGCACCGATGGAGCTGAGCTACTTCATTCGCACCATTCCGAAACTGCTCGGCACCACTCTGGTGACCGGAATGGTGATTGGTGCATTTTACGGTCTGGCGCCGGTCTACGGCAGCAGCAAAGGCTTTACCACCAGCCAGACCGGCTACTTTATGAGTCTGACTATCTTTGCCGGGCTGGTATCGCAGTTTCCGCTGAGCTGGCTGTCGGATCGTTACGACCGCCAGCGGTTGTTGTTTATCATGGCGCTGCTGTTTGCCGTGGCCTGCGTGCCGCTGGTGCTGCTGCCGCATCTGACGTTCAACTGGATGATTGGCATCGCCTTTGTTGCCAGCATGATGCAGTTCTCGCTCTATCCGTTGCAGGTGGCGCTGGCAAACGATCAGGTGGCTCCTGAACGGCGGGTGTCGTTAACCGCCTGTCTGCTGATGGCGTTTGGGATTGGGGCCAGTATCGGGCCGCTGGTGGTCGGGGCGCTGATACAGCCGCTGGGCAGCAATATGCTCTACCTGTTCTTTACCCTCTGCGCACTGATGATTGCCGGACTGAGTTACGTTAAAGCGCCGGGGCCGTTGCCGACCACCGAAGTGCCGTTGCCGCACGTGGTAATGCCGGACAGTCTCGCCACGTCACCGCTGGGTGCTGCGTTGATTCCCACGCTGGAAGAAGAGGTGATTCAGGCATCGATGGGCAGCGGCGAGCCGGAGCCTGAACCGGATCCTGACGATTTACAGCCAGACGACGATCGGCAGCAACCGGAACCGGCGGACAACCGGCCGCCACACTAACGCGAGCGGTGGGCGCCACGGCGCTTGCCGCCGCTTAAGCTGCCGCACGAACTGGCGCATGCGCTGCCATAGCAACCTGGCCGGATCTGGCTCTCTCTTGTCTGATTGACGTCTCGACAATCCGGCCAGCTCAGGCGAAGCTGGAGCACACCTTCTCTTCAGGACAACCGCCATGCTGGAACTTCGCCCCAACTGTGAGCACTGCGATACCGATCTACCGCCCGCCTCAACCGAAGCACGCATCTGTTCATTCGAATGCACCTTTTGCGCTGACTGCGCAGAGCAGCATCTTCAGCATCTTTGCCCGAACTGTGGCGGTGAGCTGGTACGCCGACCGATTCGGCCGGCTGAAAAACTGATTAACTACCCGGCGAAACGCCGCGCCTGACCGGCGTAAGACAAAAGGGTTGCGCGGGTGATCGGTGCAAACCTCATAAACAGACGTGGCCGGAACAGGCACATTGTCCCGGCCAGCGCGATCAGCCTGACGGTGTGACACCCAGCGCCAGACGACATCGCGTTGATGACGGCCGATCCCTGCCATGGGCCTGCCCAGCCGGTCTGGGCTGAACAGCCAGCTATTCGATCTATACTTCAGCTACCGCCTCAACACGCTGAAGGCCACACCATGCACTATCACTATCTCAACGGTGAAAACTGGGACCGGATCTGGATTGTCGGGGATCTGCACGGCTGTCGTCGCGAACTCGATGCGCTGTTACTGCAGCACCGGTTCAATCCGCAGCAGGATTTACTGATTTCAACCGGCGATTTAATCGATCGTGGGCCAGATAGTCCCGGCTGCCTGGCGCTGATGGATGAGCCCTGGTTTCGCTGTGTGCGTGGCAACCATGAAGAGATGGCGCTGGCGGCGTTACAGGGTCACGAAATGGATCTCTGGCAGATGAACGGGGGAGACTGGTTCTGGCAACTGCGCGGTGCCGCGCTGATCGGCGCCCGGCATGCGCTGCAACGCTGCCAGGAACTGCCGCTAATACTGCATCTGCAGCTCGACCAGCGGATTGTAGTAGTGGCGCATGCTGATTATCCGGCGGCTGGCTATAGCTGGGAAAAGTCGCTTAACTGGCAGGATGTGGTGTGGAGCCGCCGCCGACTGCAGGCGATTCAGTCGGGGCAGCGCAGTGCGATCCAGGGCGCAGACGCCTTCTATTTTGGTCATACGCCACTCCAGCAGCCGCTGGAGGTGGAGAACCTGCATTACATTGATACCGGCGCCGTGTTTGGTAATCACCTGACGCTGCGACAACTGCAGTGACTCAGCGGAACAGGCGTCCGTCACGCACCAGTTCGCGCGGATAACTGTTTTTAATCCGGCTGCCGACCTTCTTCGCCAGCCCCAGCGGCTGATGTTGCCAGGTGACAATCATCTCATCACGCGTCGGAGCCGTTTCAGGATAGATATCCCGGCCGCGATACCACTCTTCCGCCTCAGCGGCGCTGAGTTCAAATATCTGTTCCGGCGTTGGCCGGGCCAGCGCGATCACCGCTTCATGCTGCCAGCGATAGCCTTTGGCAAAGGTCTCCGCCAGTTTCAGGCCAATTCGTGAGAAGCGCACTTTGCCTAACAGCGGCGTGACGGCGGCCGGGAACAGCCAGATCTCTTTATCGCGCTGCCACAGCTCCAGTGAATCATCCCACGTCAGTGAAACTGTCGCCGCCGCCTGCCTGATTTCGCTCTCCAGCTTGCGGCTCAGGTGTGAGAACGGCAGCTTGCCCACCTTATACGTCGGGACTGGCAGCGGCTCAACCGACGCCGTTTTACGCAGCCGCGCAACAAAGAAGCCCTCGCTATCGAACAGCTGCGGGAAGACGTGCAGATAACCCTCTGGCGTTGCGGCCTGGGCAGCCCCGTCAAATAACCGATCGAGTGGCTCCACTTCAGCCGCGCCGGGATAGCGCTGCAGCAGCCAGTCAATCACCTGCTGATTTTCGATCTGATTCAGGGTACAGGTCGAATAGACCAGCGTCCCGCCAGGCTTCAGCGCGTGGAAGGCACTGTCAATCAGGTCGCGCTGGGTGGCGGCGATCGCTGCGGTGGTTTCCAGCGTCCAGTTTTTCATGGCGTCGGCATCCTTACGGATCACCCCTTCGCCTGAACAGGGCGCATCCAGCAGTATCGCATCGAACTGCTCCGGCAGTGCCGGGCCAAAAACCCGGGCATCAAAGTGGGTCAGGGCGCTGTTGCTGACGCCACAGCGGCTGATATTGGCATGCAGCACCTTGACCCGGCTGGCGGAAAACTCGTTAGCCAGGATGATCCCCTGGTTATTCATCCGTGCCGCGATCTGGGTGGTTTTAGAGCCCGGCGCAGCGGCCATGTCCATCACCGCTGTCACCTCAGACTGCGCATCAAACAGCGCAGTCACCGGCAGCATCGAGCTGGCTTCCTGAATGTAAAACAGGCCACTCAGGTGCTCAGCTACGCTGCCGAGCGGCAGGCTCTCATCTTCCCGGCTGATCCAGAATCCTTCGTCACACCACGGCACCGGCGTCAGTTGCCAGCCATACTGCGCGGTCTGCTCGAGGAAATCGGCCACGCTGATTTTCAGCGTGTTGACGCGCAGGCTGCGGCGCAGCGGTTGCTGGCTGATGGCGAGAAACGCTTCGAAGCTGGCATCATCCGGCAGGGCCTGGCGCATCAGGGCAAGAAAATCAGCGGGGAAAAACAGAGAGGAGTCTGACACAGGTACATTCCAGTTAAGGCAAAGGCGGCAGTGTAACATGCAGAAAGCAAACGGGCAGCCTGGCTGCCCGGATGAGAGAGTTTGTAGCCTGCAGGCTCAGGGCAAATGCGGCTTGCGCAAAGACGCAAAAAGCGTCATCCCTGACAGCTCAGCGCGGGCCATCCGTGGGCCGCGATGCTTTGCTACAGCCACATGTGCCCATCGCTTTATCCCTTTCCACCGTCTGAAGCGGGCAGTCTGGCTGCCCGTTGGCATTCGTTTAGCGCGGAGACGGGATCGCCGTGCCCCAGTCGCGCCACTCTTTCGGCGGTTCATCCTGCAGCAGGAAATGTTTATCCGGATTGGCCTGCGGCGCCAGCGGCACGGTTGGCGGGGTCGCAAACTGAATGCCACCGCGAATAAACTGCTGGAAGGTCCCGGTTTTCACCACGCCGCCAATCAGGCCAAAGTCGAGGTTGTAGCCTGATGCCAGCCAGAACACCGAATTGTTACGCACCAGATGCTGATACTTTTTACTGATGCGCAGCGCAATCTGCACCCGGTCGGCCATATTACCCAGCGAGGTGCCGGTTACGGTACCGACTTCAACCCCACGGAACAGCACCGGCGTACCCAGCGACAGCGAACCGGCTTCGGCGGCATCAACGTAGATATTCAGGCCGTTCAGGTAGCGCGAATCGGTGATGGTGCTCTCCTGCAGTTCAAAGATGCGCGCCGCGCGTCCCTTGCCGGGATCGACGTTGACGTAAGGCTGCAACAGGGTTTCGAGGTGATTCACCCCGGTGGCGGAGATTTCCGGTGACACCACCGAGAAACGGCTGCCGAGACGGGCGAAATCCTCTACGTATTCCGGATAAAGCACCGCTTTCGCCACTACCTGATTGTTATCGCTGCTTAACGACAGCGATTCTACCTGGCCGACGTTAATTCCCAGATAGCGGATCGGCATGCCGGCTGACAGTTTGCTGGCGTCGTAGGTATGCAGCGTGATCTGGCTACCCACGGCGCGGGCGGCGGTTTCCGACGGATAGAGAATGCGCTTATCACCTTTAGCCGACAGCGCGCCGCTCATATTGTCGAAGCTGATAGCGCCTTTCAGCGCGCGGTTGAGCGGGGATGCCTGCACCGTCAGGCCGCTGCCGTTAAGCTGAACCCGCGCGCCGCCTTCGGCCCAGAACACGCTTTCGCTGGTCAGCAATTTGCGGTATTCCGGCTGGATATGCACCGCAATATCAAACGCATCGGCGCGCGGCGTGACTTTGACGATCTCGCCAACCTGATATTTACGGTAGAGCACGATGGAGCCGGCCTGCACATCCGGCAGGCTGGTGGCGGTCAGGGTGAGGGTGGTTGACGGTGCATCGCCAACAATCCCTTCTTCCGCTTTTTCCGCATCGGCAAACAGCGGATAGCTGTTTTTCGGCTGGCCTTTTTTGCCCGGTTCAAGGCGAATGCCGCCATCCACCCACTCACGGGCGCTGGCCCCGAGCACCTGCATACCATCCAGACCGAATTTCACGTCCAGTCGGCTGTTAACGATAAACTTGCTGTCGCCGTGCACCAGTTCGCGGTGTTCCGGATTAACCGCCACCACAAAGTTGACGCCATTTTCATCCAGCGAACGCGACATCACCTGACCAATCTGCATGCCGTGCAGCATCAGCGGCTGGCCCTGATCGATACCATAGCTCTCAGGTGCGCTGAGTTTCACCGTCAGCACGTTGGGTTTCTGCAGCAGAGTTTCATTGGATGCCAGCACGGTGTAGTGCTGCTGCGGCGGACCTTCGCCAGGCACCAGTTCAAGGGTATTGCCGGTCAGCAACGCACTGAGGCTGGTATCGGTCAGGCTGATTTTCGGGCTGCGCATCTCAATGCGGGTACCGCTGCGCATCAGACCGACTACCGACGGATCGATCGTCAGTTCGCCGGTCACCTTGCCGCCATCCTGCAAATTAAGTTTGGTCAGGGTGCCGACTTCCAGTCCCTGATACAACAGCGGCGTGCTGCCCGCTTTGAGGTTTTTACCGTCTGGCAGATCAAGCGTAATCAGCACGCCACGCTGGCTGTGCGCCAGATCGGGATAGAGCCGGTAATTTTGTTCAGCTTTAGCCGGTTCGCCCTCGGCAGGCGAGTCAAACGCCACTGCGCCGTTGACCAGCGCGGCAAGGCTCTCAAGCTGGACTTTGGCTCCGCTCAGGCTGACATCGGCATTCACTCCCGACACGTTCCAGAAGCGGCTGCTGGTTTTCACCAGGTTGGTAAAGCGACGGTCGATCAGCACATCAATCGCCACGCCATCGTTTTTGTTATTGATGCTGTAGTCATAGACCCGACCGACCGGGATTTTGCGATAGTAGACCAGCGATCCGGTGCTCAGCGAACCTAAATCAGGCGCATACAGATGGATCAACAGTTCACCGGTATTGACCCGATATTTGGGTTGGGTATCGAGCGCGGTAAAGGCTTCACTCGGTTTACCTTTGCCTGGCATCATGCCGATGTAGTTACCGCCGACCAGCGCATCCAGTCCCGATACGCCCGCCAGTGAAGCTTTAGGCGTCACCAGCCAGAACTGGGTATCTTCCCGCAGCGCATCACGCATGTCGCTCTTGATGCTGGCCTTAATCTGAATGCTGCGATAGTCATCGCTCAGATTGATGCCCTGCACGGTGCCCACTTCCACGCCCTGATAGCGGATTGGCGTGCGGCCCGGCACGATACCATCCGCCGTCTGGAAATTGATGGTGATGGTGGTGCCGCGCTCCTGATAATTAGTCCACAACAGCCAACAGGCGATCAGCATCGCGATGATCGGCAGCAGCCAGAAGGGCGAAATTTTGCGCTTATTGCGCAGCGTGGCGTTAGTCGGTGTAGTCGGCGTTTCCTGTTGCATGTGCATCCCAGAGCAGGCGGCTGTCCAGCCACTCAACAGACATAATGGTCAGGATCACGGCGGCGCCAAAAAACAGCGCTGCCGGTCCCATGGTAAAAGCCAGCAGCTGATCACGGTTGACCAGCGACATGGTTAACGAAATGACGAACAGATCGAGCATCGACCAGCGGCCAACCCAGGTCACCACCCGCAACAGGCGGATGCGGGTTTTCAGTCCCTGTTCGCAGCGAAAATGGATGCTTAACAGCAGCGTCAGCATCACCAGCACTTTAGTAAACGGCACCAGAATACTGGCGATAAACACGATGGCGGCGATGGGAATATTGCCGGAACCCAGCGAGACAATGCCGGAGAAAATAGTGTCTTCGCGCCGCGATCCGTTGAGATAGACGATGGAGATCGGCATCAGATTGGCCGGGATTAACAGCACGATTGAGGCGATCAGCGCTGACCAGGATTTTTGCAGGCTGTGACGGCGACGGAAGTCGAGCGGGGTGTGGCAGCGCGGACAGCGGCCTCGCGCATCCGGTACGCCGGTATTGTGGCAGTTCAGGCAGACCTGCAGGTCATCACGCGCCATATTGCCGGGGCTTTGCGGATAGAAATGGTCCCACAGCTGCTCAATATTCAGATGGATCAGCGTCAGCACGCTCAGCACCGTCAGCGCGATATAGGCAACCAGTCCATAGCCGAGTTCCAGCGAGGCGTAGTCCTGCACCTTGATTGAGGCGACGGCAATGCCGATCAGGTAGATATCCAGCATCACCCACTCTTTGAGCTTTTCCAGCATCAACAGCACCGGGC
>Ga0308166_1003488_pt1 | contig 13362 bp, 22 predicted proteins | sample PhyCR2_2_FD_202137 | JGI IMG/M metagenome (GOLD analysis project Ga0308166, IMG submission 202137) | Phyllosphere microbial communities from UC Gill Tract Community Farm, Albany, California, United States - DLSLCC.R2 | ecosystem: Host-associated > Plants > Phyllosphere > Unclassified | place... | reverse complement strand
CCTAGCACTTTTAATGCGGCCTCAATCGTATCAATTTTAGTTGTGTGTCCCAACGTAACGATACGGCTTACATCCTGCGGTCGAGTGCCTAAACGGCGAGCTAGTTCTGCCTGCGTAGTGCCGGTTGCGATCATGGTATTAAGCAGCAACACCTTAGCAGCTACGCTAGCAGGCACATCAACAAAGTCATCACCATCGGCGCTTGGCATAGGAACGGGTCGCTGATCTTCAAAGTAGAAATCAAACGCCGTTACCAGTGCATCTTGCGCTAATGATAGCGCCTCTTCTTTTGTCTCGCCGCCCGTTAATGCCTCGGGGATGTCGGGGAATGAGATACACCACCCGGTTTCGTCATGCTCAAATTTTATTGGGTATCGCATATTTGGCTAAGTGAATCTCCGCGAGTAACCAGCCCCGAAGGGCTGGTTTGTTATTTCAGGCCAAGTTGCTTAAGAATTGCTTTCCTAAGCGGCTCCGGTATTTCTTTTGCTGGATGCCTTGGCATTATCGTCTGCTTGCCGTTCAAGTAAATTTTCAAGTGGTTAGTGCCGTTTGAAAATTGTGCCCCTTGTGCTGCAAGCCAACGCTGGAACTCGCGTTGTTTCACTTCCTCCTCCTGTTTGTTTAACTTGAAATCATTATAAACATTTTTGTTTATACAAGCAAGAGGAAATATACACATTTTTGTTTATCTTATTCAGATGTAAGCGCCAATATTTCGCTTTCAGTCTGATCAAAACGTTCTTTCTCCAACTCTACCCCTATTACATAACACCCCATCTTTATGGCCTGCTTAATGGTTGAACCTGACCCCATGAAGAAATCAGCCACAACGTCACCGGGCTTGCTACTTGCCGCGATAATGTCACGCATCATTTCAGCGGGTTTTTCACATGGATGTTTGCCGGGGTAAAACTGGACGGGCTTGTATGTCCAAACGTCAGTAAACGGCACCAGCGCAGAAACAGAGAACGGACGGCGTAATGCCTTATACTCTTGCGACAACTCAAGGTAACGCCGCGACAACGTTCTATATTCCGCAACAAGCTGGTGGTGTGGATCGCTTAGCTCATTACGCTGATGCTTTTCTTTCGCTATTCGTTCAAACAACGCCTGCAGCTTCAAATAGTCCTGCTCGCTCGGTAGCTGCCACTGACTTTCAGTAAACCAGTGTGAGGCCATTTGCTTGCCTGTTGCCGCGTGTATCTCTTTACTCGATACGCCCAGCGCGTTTCGCGCATCACGGAAATAATCGATCAGCGGCATGAGGACGTTCTGTTTAAGCTCGGTACATTTAACCGCGTAGCCGTCCTGCTTGGGCTTACATGGCCCCTGATAATGTTCAGCAAACAACACGCGCTCAGTTGCCGGAAAATATGCCCGTAGGCTTTCTTTATTGCAGCCATTCCAGCGGCCAGACGGTTTAGCCCAGATAATATGGTTCAGCACGTTAAAGCGCTGCCGCATGAGTATTTCAATGTCCGATGCCAGCCTATGACCACAAAACAGGTACAAGCTGCCAGCAGGCTTTAATACTCGGTAGAACTCGGCAAGGCATTGATCAAGCCATTGCAAATAGTCACCATCGCCGCGCCACTGGTTGTCCCAGCCGTTTGGCTTAACTTTGAAATATGGCGGATCGGTGGCTATCAGGTCGATGCAATCATCTGGAAGGGTTTTAATAAATTCGAGTGAATCAGCGTTTACAAGATTGATACTGTTTAAATTCACAGTATTTTTCATGGATGTTTTGGGCCTTTTTTGGTAGGCTCAGATCCGCTTTGTGCACACAAGCGGTGGGCCTTGTTGCGCCCGTGACTCATACAACGGGTGCATGGCTGGGAAGTGCTACAACACAACCCAGCCGCCCATTTCACAGCTTAGAAGCCACCAGCAAAGCTAGCAGCGTTTGAATTTGTTCTCTATCTTATCTTCTTCAACTAAACCAGCCATCGCCAACTGAGTCAAAATAAACTGGCAGCGCGCTTCGCTAATCTTTAACAAGCCGCCAAGGTAAGTCGCAGACCACCAACTTAAACAACTCAAACAGGCAAGCACTACCGATGCTTCTTGCGTCATATCATTCTGATTTAGCATGTCTTTTTCTCTTTTTTCGTTGCGTTACAACACTAGTAACTCTGTCCAATGCCAACAGCAACTCATTCTTGAAAAAGACACAAAAAAACCCGCACTAGGCGGGCTTCTTGATTATGTAAGCTAGGTGACGAACTAACTACTCTTATCAGAATATCAGCGTTTTTACGATCGTAAAGCTATTATGCTACTTTTCTTACTACTGACTCTTTTCGTACTAGCCTATCCATTTCTAGGCGAACATCTAGCGCCATCAGCAAACCTTCAACGATCCCCTCCGCTTTCTGTAACTGCTTACCTATATGGGTATCGGAGCAATGATTTTGCTTGGCTAGCGCCATAAATGTTTTGCCAAATAAGTAATAGTCCACCAGCAAATCATGAGCGTCAGGGTTCTTTTTGTTCAATGTTGCCATGCAGCCCACGATCACCATTGCATCATCATCGCAGCACTGAGGACGAGATTTTACTTTTGAGGGGATCAAGCCAGAGAATCCCGCAGCAATCGAGTTCCAGCAAACATCTTCTTTGTTATTGGCTGCCCATGCGCCCCAACGTTCCATAACCATCTGAATATCACGCATCAGCACATTCCCCCACTAAATTCAGAATGATGTTTTCCGTGATTTTGCCAAGATCCATTAAAGACTCTTTCTCAAATACCCACTTGCACACCTCTACGGCTTCTTCACGACTAACAGGTCTAATAGTTGCTAAGAGGCTTTCGAGATATCCCTCACGATCATGAATATGGCTACGTCCACCATCGACATATTCATAGCCCAGCTCTTTTTCAGCACGGTTACGCAACTGATAGAGCCAATCCCAATATTGAAACTCACGGACAACATCTGAAAGCGTGGCTGGCTCGGGTAATTGAGCAGCAAACCCCCTTGATGCCGCTTGACGCTGCTCATCAATTTCGTAGCAACGCTCTCCCTCAACGCAATTATCTGCGATTTCTTCGTCCGTCCAGCCCCAGCAGGATGAGTACACCTCCGCTAGCTCACCGGACAACATCAGATCTTCCGCTGGGGTATTGACCAAGGCAGCCTCATAACTGCCAAATACAGCACGTACCTTAGCAGCCTCTGCAATAGCCTGTTTCGCCGCGCTTATATAGCCTGCTGGGTTATCCATCGACATAGTGCTAAACGCTATCTGGAACGGAGCCGCACCAGACTTCAACAAGTAGTTGCTATAGCGTTCCTGCGCTTGCTTAGGTGTGATTTTCAGTTTTTGCAGAGCGTCTTCTGCTGCCTGCAAGTGCGCGGGCTCGTTGAGCCTGATAACCTCCAGCACCCATAAATAAGCATCCGTCTGCTTATGGCCGGTAATAACCCGTTGCGGTGGCAATGGCTTTGTTACCGCAACCTCGGTGCTGTAAGTTGGCTCTGGAATTGTGAATAGGTCTTGATGTACTGGATTACCTTTATGAGACATTATGCGGCCCTCCCCAGCGGCCATTCGAAAACTTGTGCACCATTGATGAGCATATCGTTGAAATCACCTGATTCCGGCCAGCGGATACTGACCTTCTCAACATCGTTGTTGGATAAAATATTGCGATGCCCACACTCAAAAGCGGCGGCATGACCTGCCCCGTTTAAGTCTGTGTCAGCAAAAATAATGAGATGTTTAACACCCATAGGTGCTCTGAATCGCTTCATGAGTGACGTATTCAGTACCGCCCACACATTGCAGCCGTAGATTTGTCGGCACGACAGTGCGGTCTCTATCCCCTCAGCAATACCCAACGTCGATGCAGGTGGAAACATGCGGATCGCAACTGAACTGGCGTGCTCCAAATAGCTATCCTCTTGTAGCGATAGCATGCGTTTGGCACTCTCACCCAAATTTGCCTTTTTATCGCCATCCAACAAGGTTCGATGCAAATAACAGAGCGCCCCTTTGTCATCCGTTGCCAGCGAAAATAAGCTTTGGTAGTGCCGCCCGTTAAATGGCTGCTCGAGGCAGAAACGGATAGCATCTGAGGGCAGAGTATTGACCCCGCGATTACGTAGATACATTTCGCCGCTCGTACCTCTTAGCTCCACCAGTCCTGAGTATTTTTTGGAAACCGATTCACGCTGTTTCTTCTTGCTACTTTCCACTGGTTTGGATTCGGTATCGGGCTGATACTTCCGTCCTATAATCGTATCGACCTCAGCCGCAAGTGTTTTGAAATCCTTACCCTGAGTGATGGCTAGCAGCTTCCATCCATCACCCGTGCCGCATTTACATATCCATCTACCGCGCCCATCTTTATCGTCAAAACGGAAACTGCCTTTCGACTGACAAGCGGGACATTTCCCTTTGAAGTGACGTTTACCCGTTACAGGAGGTAAACCATAGTGCTCAAACACCTCTGGCCAGCGTCCAATCACCGCTTCAGTGGTTTTCATTGCGCCACTGCCTTACGTGCTGCCAAAGATGCACGAACGTTGCTGAGATGATTTGCCGCTTGCTCAATCCCGCTTAACGCAGGCTGGCGTGGCTCTGTACTTTTGGATTTTTCGCGGCCTTTAGCGAAGGCGATTTGCTTCCACTTAATGTAATTGTTGACCTCTGGGGTAATTTCCATTGGGTAATCTTGTAAGCCGTTGGGCCATGTCCCGAACTTGTCCTTGAAGGTATGAGCACACCAGCCGTCAGATACTGGCTTGCCTTGTGCAGCGCGTTGACGCTGATAAAACTTGATTTGCGACCACCAGCTTTGCTTCTGCTGCTTAGTCACAACCTTCTTTTCCCCGCTGATTTGCTTGAGCCCACGGCTAGCATCCGTATCAACATCCTCACCTGCAAGCGGCTTATGTCCGCATTTAGGGCACTGGTAAACACCAGCAGGCTTCATGTAATGGCACTGAGAACACTCTTTGGGTAATTTCTCACGCTTCTCGTTTTCGCGTTCTGATACGACTGTTTTCATTCCATCACTTTTAGATGGAAGCGTGTCGTACTCAATACTGTCGGGATAACCCAACCGATGGACAGAACCCGAGTGATCGAACACCAAGCACTTATCCTTGCCCTTGGCAGTTCGTAGCCCACGGCCAATAATTTGTAACCAGCGGATCTCGGATTTCGTCGGGCGGGCGTAAATGATGCAACGAACATCACTGTCGAACCCCGCAATCAAAGTGCCAACGCTAACAATGATTTTTGTCGCACCCTGCTCGAATCGGTGGATCATCATCTGGCGTTCGTCGTGTGGGGTTTGGGCTGTCATAACCTCAGCATTTACCCCCGCCTTATTGAACTGGAGAGTGACATAGTTGGCATGATTAACATTGACGCAAAACGCAACTGTCGGGCGATCTTCGCCATGCGAAAGCCAATTACTGACAATATCACCCACCAGATCAGCGCCGCACATAATCTCTGCAACCTCATCCTCTTTGTAGTCGCTGCCGAACTCATCTGAGCGCGTTACCTTTACACCGGATAAATCAGGCTTTGTTGGCGCAAAAAACTCGTAGCCACACAACACGCCCGTATCCATCAGCTCTTTAATCGTGGTTGGCTTGATGAGTCGCTGGTAATACTTACCAAGGAATGGCGCAAAGGGAGTACCAGACAAGCCGATAACTTTGACATGGGTTTCAGCCGTCAAATACTTGATAACCTCAAGCATCTTTTTGCGGCGAAGATGGGCCTCATCAACAATGAGCAGATCAATATTTTCGGGAAAGTCACGACGGATTAGCGTGTCGGCTGAAGCAATCTGAATCTTGCGCTCAGGGTCATAATTTGGGTGATCGCGCCATACATAGCTGATCTCATCCTCTGGCAGGCCATATTGAATAAAACGCTTTGCTGTCTGGGTAACCAGTACGGTATAGGGGCAGGTCATCAGAACGCGCATACCGCGTGACACGAACCCGTCAGTGATAAACGCACTCAAGCCAGTTTTACCGCTCCCTGTAGGGCTGTAAACCATGAACGAGTTGTACTGCTTCCAGTCACGTCGTAACATATCCAGCGCACGCTGCTGCGCTAAGTTAGCAGTGATGTTAAGCATGTTTTACCTCCGCAAGAACTGGAGCGCGAACACTCGCCAAAGTAACCCGCTCCAGTTTCTTGCACTCTTCCGAGGCTTTCTCAATCTCACCAATAATCATTGGGTACTTACCTCTTCTGTTGAAAATGGCCATGCCAGAGACCAAGCCTTGAATTGTTTTACACATCTGGTATGACCTCTGATTTGCCGGATTTTTAAGGGATAACCCCTTCAGTGATCTTATGTTAGTAAGGAGATCTCCCTCTCTGGCTAAGCCTTCCCTAACACCCCTTTCAAAGATCACCCCCCTTACCCCCCTAGAAAGTTTTCCCCTCTTCCCCAAAACATCTAGACGGCTAAATATCTGGAAGGTCAATCTCTCTAAGTGGGCCTACTGCTTAGCCGCTTGCGGTGGACGTGATGTGATCCCCTCGCTTGCTGCTGCATACCGGTTTACAAACAATCTGAGTCGTGTATTGGCTTCTCGCCTCGCCTTGTTCTCTTGCTGGTATGTCACTTCCTCGCTTTCGAATGCCTCCTGATAAACTTCTGCGTACTTCAGTACGGCTTTGGGTCTGACTGACGGCGTTAGCCGCTGTAGTTGCTCGTTTATCCAGTCTCTATCTGCTTCGCTGAATAGTTCAGGCATCAAAGATTTGCTATGATTAAACTGCATTGCTATCGGCATCTGGATTGGGGAAGATATCTTCAATAGCAACCTTGACTCCATTTCTCCCAAGGGCTGTAGCCAACTGATGACAGATATTAATATCTGGCTGCCGTCTCCCCGATTCGTAGTGACAAATAGAGCTAATGGTTTGCCCGATTTCTTTCGCTAAGGATTTTTGAGTCATCCCTAATGACTTTCTTAGAGTCTTAAGATTATTCACGACGTTCTCCTCATGGATAACGTAAATGTACAATATGTAGTTTACACAATCAAACAAATTGTACATATTGTACGTTGATGAAAACTACACAAAGTGTATTATTTGAACCATGAAAATGAACTGGAACGAGCTGGCGAAAACCAGATTAAACGCGCTTGGAATGACCCAAGCTGAACTCGCTGAAGAAATGGGTGTGTCCCAAGGAGCAATGGGGCATTGGCTAAACGGAAGGCGATCACCATCCCTTACTGAAGTTGGTGCAATCTTCCAAATCTTAGGCATAAACGGAGCGGCCCTTAACCCTGATGGCACATTCACCGTCGCTGAGGATTTGACCCTTCCCCTAGTGAAACAACAATACGAATACCCCCTATTCACTAGTGTTCAGGCGGGGTCATTCGGCGCAGTTGGTTGTTACACAGAGCAAGATGCTAAAGACTGGGTCGGCACTACCAAAAAGGCTAGCGATATGGCTTTCTGGCTGGTTGTTGAGGGTCACTCGATGACTGCTCCAACTGGTAGTCGCCCTAGCTTTCCAGAGGGAATGCTAATCCTTGTAGACCCAGCTGAGGACGTTGTTTCTGGTGATTACTGTGTTGCTGGGATTGATAATGGTGCGGCAACCACATTCAAACGATTTGTCATTGAAGAGGGGAAACCTTGGCTAGAGCCGCTCAATCCTAACCCTCGCTACCAAAGCATACGATGTGGTGAAGATTGCCGAATCATTGGAAAGGTGATAAAGGCCCAATGGCCTGAGGATACGTTCTAAAAACAAGCAGCATTAACACTATCTTTTAAAAGGTCGCATTTATTGCGATCTTTTTTTTATTATAACAAAACTAATACCCAATAAATTTATTTAATCTTAATTATCATACACTTTGTACATAAATATAAATAACATATACAAATCGTATAGACATAATGATGTACATTTTGTAGTATCAGCTCATCGGCAAAAAAATGGAGCCCATGAGAATGAACTCATCACATTCACATTTCATACCCAATAACGGCAAGCAAGTGCCAGTCCGTAATAAACGTACCGGTTCCTCTTGGCTTGCTAGTTTTAATTATATTACTGGTCGTTACCATTTCCAGCCTGTAGGAAATGTAAAGGCAATCAAGCGTGAGTTTGAAATCACTCGCATACCATGCGAATTTGAACCTGCAGGAACAAGATAAATGAGAAATTATTCATCTAAAGATATTGGGGCAATCACTAGCCGAAATTCATATGACCATATTGGTATTAGAGCTATGCCCGGTGTATATGTAAAATTCCCTATCGTTGATAATAAAAATGGCCTCTTTCGTGCGTGGTTTCGTTGCAATGAAGATACTACTGCCTATGAATTACAAGCTGCTGATGATGGTGAAATTACATGTTACGGGATCTACAAACATGAAGATGGCATCGCTTATCTGATTAATTCATTCTCAAATATAGATGAAGTTAATGTAGATGGTTTAAATGTCATTATGGCGCACTTCCCTTACCTACCGGATAAGTTAGGTGTAAGTGTTAAATACACACTAATGATGAATACAGAACCACCATATAATTTCGAATTTTATGCAAGAGTGAAAAAAGGATTTTATTTGGTTTCAAAAATATCTGACATAAACAATATATCAAAATTAGAAAAAATGAATATCAACAAATTTCCTAATGCAATGATTAGCCTGAACACTCTATTAAGAAAGAACTACGCACCAACGCTATAGCAAAGTGGGGAACTATGAATATCAATCTTACAACAATAGCAAAGCTCCGTAGCCTCCACGAAGAAACGTCAAATTTGTTTGGGCTGGCAGCTACCCTGCATGAAATAGCTGACGAAAAGCTGGACGCAGATTATCTCAATTTTGTTGGTTCTCTAGGCGCTCTACGCCAAGGGATACTAAAACTTAGCGCAGCTCTATATGAATTAAATGAAGAGGTATCCAAGCATGAGTGACTTACGAGACCTATCAACAAAATCGGTTAATTTAGCGGTTCGTACAATATCTTGCATAAAAGGAATTACAAATGCAGATGATGATAACGACGCACTAACACAGCAATCAATGGCACTGTCATTTGCTACAGATTTAGGAAAGGTAGTACAGGAACTTGATGAACGCCTAATTAATACTAGCTACGGTAAAGTAAGTGATAGTGGGTGTATAGACAAGGCGCTAGAAGTTGGCTGTATGTTGGGACAAATAAGATCAGTTTTATCCTGTGTTCTTGAGGATATTACTGACTCTAATATGGCAGGGTTAATCGGCGGTGCAATAACCATAACTAACACTGCACAAGAAACACTTAATAGTTAATTTACTAATGTAGCAAAAAAAAAAATTACAGCCTAATGGCTGGGGCTAACTGCACCTAATTTTTAAAATAAGGCATATATGAACATTCAACAAAAGATTGCTCAATATAGAAAATATCTCGTTGATGCCAAGCTTAATACGATGCTGCGAAAAACAAATAGCCATTGCACTATTGTTACTCTAGAGGATGGCGCTATGCGTACAGTTGAGTTATCAGAGTCGACATTAAACAGAGGGCTAGAAATCTTCTTTGAACTTCCCGCGTTAGATTTCAATAAACGTTCCGTAGCCGAACCAATGATTTTAGAAACCTATAAATCACTTTTGAAAAAAGGTAATGACAAACTGAATGATGAAGGTCATGAGTTCATGAATAATCTCGTTAAGAATATTGCTGAATTAGCCAACGAACGTGGCTTATTTAATAAGGAATAGCCTTGTGAATACCAAAATGTCACTAGAGCAAATGGTCGAATATATGAAGAACGATAACTCTAATATCCCTGAGTGGCTTCTTGATATTAACCGTTTGAAATCAGGCGCTGAATTATCACGCGATGAAATGCTCGAATATGCAGAGTGCTTCTGCTCACAGGCTCGTTCCGTTGAGGCGCTCACCTATTTAATCGAGTGCGAGAAGCGTTTCGGTCTGGCAGCTAATGGCGGCCACATATTTGTTCACGGCAACGTCATTATTCAAATAGACAAGCGTGTAATCGAAGTGCTCCTGCAATGCCAGATAGAGTCCGTAATTTTAGAAAGGGGTTCAGCCGATCGCTACATATCGGTCATGCGGTTTTATTTAGACGATCGACAGAAACGTGAGCAGGAAGGATCTACATGGATGATTGATTTCATTGATGAGGTTCTTATTTCCGGTTCGAAATATTTAATCAGCGGTGAAATTCCACCAGCTAAAGAAATGCACTGAGGGGAACGGCAATGAATGGCACAGCAGAAATAGCTAGCAACTATAAAGCCCGGATTCTCCTCACGTTGGAGAACGGAAAAATCATCAGTGAACAATTGTTGGAAAATGGAGTGATGGTACTCACGTTACCAGATTTTATAGAACTGGCAGAGATGGCTGGTTATCAAATTATCTGCGGCACAAGTGAGGCGAACAATGGCTAAGAAAACTGAGCTGGTGGCTGTTGAAGCCAAAGACCTGAAAGTTATTGAGTATCGTGGGCTGCGCATAGTAACCACCGAGCAAATGGCTGCGGGATATGGCGCTGATGTCACCAATATCAAAATGAACTATTCGCGTAATGCTGATCGCTTCGTAGAGGGGAAACATTTCTTCAAAGTCACCGGCAAAGAATTAGCAAATTTGCGGGTATCTTTTAGTTACCTGCAAATCTCTACCAAAACACGCTCTCTGATGCTGTGGACAGAGCGCGGCGCGGCCAACCACGCCAAGATGCTGGAAACCGATCAGGCGTGGGGATACCACGAAGACTTGGTTGAGTTCTACTTTACCCAGCGTAGTGCGATTGCTGCACCTACCGCGATCGGACGTAAAGAACTAGCGCTGATGGTTATCGAAGCCGAGGAACGAGCCGAGGCAGCCGCACTTGAGAATAAAACTTTAAACGCCACCGTGGAAAGCTTAGCGAAACACTTCACTAAAGGCATGACGATCCCTGCTTTCTGCAAGGCTCTAAACGGCGTCAACGTAAGCAAAATGTCATGGTGGGCTTTTCAACGCAACTGGTTATACAACGCCCAGCGAGATCCTGAAAAGCCCCCGAAGTGGCGTGTTGCCTCTTACGCCCGCGATAAATATCTGACTGAAGATGAAACGCAGATTACACCGCATGGGGCGGACGAGTTTACCCGATTTACACCAGTACTACTGGAGAGCGGTTGTCATCGCCTTTACCGACTGTACATGAAAGGTGAACTGCCAATGAAAAAGACATGGAACGGCGAGTTTAGCCACGACAAAGCCATTTACACACCGGAGGCCAAATAATGCTTATCCCAACTGATATTCTTCGTGCCGCTCTGTGCTGCGTGGCTGCCGAGAACGAACAACGCACTTACCTGCAAGGGGTGTACATCACCCCCACCCATATTAAAGCGACTAATGGACGTGCTGCCGTAATGATGGAGCACGGTGCAGATACTGAAATTGACGCTGTCTTTTTGGTCAGTGGTGTTATTCCGGATGATGCCGAGGGAACGCTAATCACACAGAAGAATGGCGAATGGTACGCCGCGCACATGAACGATGATGAAACAATAATCGGTTATAGCGAGCTCAAACTCGTTGTCGGTCGCTACCCTGACTTTGCCAAGTTGCTACCTGAGAAGCCAGAACCTTGCACCGAGTTACCGATGTTTGCAGCCCAACTGCTGGCGTTGCCTTATTTAATGTTTCGTAGCGGATTTGGCCCCGTCAAATTCAAACCTTATGGCAAGACGGCACCATGCCAACTAATTTTAGATCCGGTGACCAATCACCTATATGGCAATCCGTTTCTCATGATCATGCCGTTGCACGATAATGCCTTCGAACTGTGTGCCGAGGTGCTAAATGAAGCTTGATTATCAAGACCACGGCGTCATTGCAACGATAACCGTGACCAGCACTGTCTTTGAATTTCGCCGCCATAACCGGATAGTCGATGCCGCATTATTTGCGGCTAATGTTAAAACTTATCGCTCGGGTCTCTTCTTTATGAAGTCGGTCATATCAGGCAAAACCGCTGTTGTGATGCGGGCCTATAAAGCAGTTCTGCGGGAGGCATGGTGATGAATAGCAATATGTTTGAACTCACGAAGACAATCAAGGCCGCTGATTCTGGTGGGCCATCGGACATCACCGACGCTATTTATGCTGCTGGATACCGAAAGCCTGATCGCAGTGTTGAGGATACCGTGATGCTCACCATTGAAACGCTAGCGGGGTTTGAAGGTGCAGACATCCCTTGGGAGCAATGGCCAAAGAACCTTGATGGAATTTTAGTTAACGAACTGAACGAGCTGATTGAGGTGGAATGTCACAACGCAGATGGATCGGCAGCCCATATAGCAAAAGCAGTGTTGAGCGCTGGTTATCGTAAGGTAGGTGAATAATGCAAGCTATAACTAAAAAACAACAGGAAGTATTGGAATTCATCAAGAGTTACATTCATACCCAAGGTATGGCTCCTACGCTATATGAAATTGCTGATGGCATGGACTTTAAATCACCTAACGCTGCTTCCAACCATGTCAACGCCTTGGAGAAGAAAGATGCAATTTCAGTTCGAAGAGGGGTATCGCGCGGTATCACCGTAATGAGTGAACTCCGCCCCCTAAGTATTCCAGATACAGCCGACAGCAACTATTGGTTTGATGGCGTATTCCAGCATAAGCGCTATGAGCGAGATGTGTATAAAAGCCTCAAGCTAGCCGGATTAGAGGTGGTTGGCAAATCGTGGGGAGGTGAATGATGGCAACGCGATACATAGGACTAAAAGAAATGTGCGCACTAACAGGAAAAAGCCACCCAACGCTTTGGAGAATGTGGGCAAAGAAAAAAGATTTCCCAGCCCCCCAACGAAGTAAGAGCGGTAGTTTTCTGGGCTGGCCTGAAGATATATATGAAAAATGGGTTTATGAGCAGAAACCTAACAACACCCGTTAAAGCACCTGTTACTTTAACAACACCCGTAGAAATACGGGTAAGTTGTTGATTTAAATGGTACGCCCTACAGGATTCGAACCTGTGACCTACGGCTTAGAAGGCCGTTGCTCTATCCAACTGAGCTAAGGGCGCACTGAGACGGTAGAGCTGTTGCTCTCTGTCGGGTCGTGCAGCGGATTTGGATTATACGGTCAGCACGGTTTGAGTCAATGCCTTTTGTCCGTTTGATCATCCACTTGGTTATTTTATGGTTATTCTTTGCCTGACAGCACGCTTTGCATCTGACACAATAGAAGCCCTCCCCCGCTTGAACAATATTGATGGATTTCGTCACTGATGGCAGCAAAGATTATTGATGGTAAAACGATTGCGCAGCAGGTTAGAAGCGAGATGGCTGTGCGCGTAGAACAACGTTT